>Ga0209698_10005112_pt1 | contig 14276 bp, 14 predicted proteins | sample LitLauG_LLR_2012_FD_187203 | JGI IMG/M metagenome (GOLD analysis project Ga0209698, IMG submission 187203) | Freshwater sediment microbial communities from Pennsylvania, USA - Little Laurel Run_MetaG_LLR_2012 (SPAdes) (version 2) | ecosystem: Environmental > Aquatic > Freshwater > Creek >... | reverse complement strand
CTATTGACACTATGCAGGCTGCCGTTTTGTATGGAAAAGAGGACGTCCGGCTCGAATCTGTCCCTGTTCCAGCTATCGGTCCCGGCGAAATGCTGGTCCGCGTCCGAACGGCACTAACCTGCGGTACCGACGTTAAGGTTTTTCGGCGCGGATATCACGCCAAAATGATCCGGCCGCCGGCATTGTTTGGCCACGAAATGGCCGGCGATGTCGTGGCCGTGGGAGAGGGCGTTTTTCACTTCCGTACCGGACAGCGCATCGTTGCCGCTAATTCCGCCCCTTGCGATCACTGCTTCTTCTGCCGTCATGGTCAGCAAAATCTTTGCCAGGACTTGCTGTTCAACAACGGTGCATACGCGGAATACATCAAGCTTCCGGCGCGCATCGTGCAAAAGAACACCTACATCATTCCCGAAAGCCTTGAATACAAAGACGCGGCCTTGGTAGAGCCCTTGGCTTGTGCTGTTCGCGGTCTCGATGAAAGCAATGTTCACCCCGGTGACACGATCGCCGTCATGGGGCTTGGTCCTATCGGACTGATGTTCGTGCGATTAGCGAAATACGCGTACGGCGCACATGTAATTGCGCTGGCGCGGCGCATTGAACAGGTTGAACGGGCGAAGCGGTTAGGGGCAGATGAGGGAATTTTAATTTGCGATCGGCAGGATCTGCTATCCGAGCTTAAGCGCCACACGTCCGGACGCGGCGCCGATGTTGTGATTGAGGCAATTGGTCAGCCCGAATCGTGGGAATTGGCCACACAGCTAGTCCGAAAAGGTGGCACGATCAACTTTTTCGGAGGTTGTCCCTCTGGTACTAAAGTGGGATTGGATACAGGCCTTTTGCACTATTCCGAAATAACCTGCAAGGCTAGTTTCCACCACACACCTGCCCATATCCGCCGTTCTTTGGAGTTTTTGGCGCAGGGCAAAGTGAATGCAAGCTTCCTGGTGAACCACGAGGAACCGTTGAGCCAACTGCCTCAAGTACTCTACGACCTAGCCCACCGTCGCAATGGGCAAATAAAAACTGCCATAATACCTTAACAAGGTTCGACGAAAACAAAAGCAGACGTGGCAGTCTCTTACCTACAGCCGAAAGAGTACGTTCGGAGCGTACCGCTGGGCACTACGGGTTATTCCACAACCGAGTCGCTGGAATACACTCGCTGGCTGGCTACGCACCACTACGAAAATTTTCACGTCGTTAGCTTTCTGCTGCCCAAGAAGCTTCATCAGGATTTCTACAACGTCTACAGCTTCTGCCGCTGGGCCGATGATCTAGGCGATGAGATCGGCGATACGAACGAAAGTCTGCGGCTGTTAGCTTGGTGGCGTTCCGAGCTGGAAGCCATGTATCGCGGCGAAACGGCGCATCCTGTCTTTGTCGCCTTGAAGGGCACTGTGGAACGCTTCGGCATTCCCATGGAGCCGTTTTCGCGCCTGATTACGGCGTTTGAGCATGACCAGACCGTGACGCGCTACGCGAACTTTGACGAAGTCCTCGCCTATTGCGTGAATTCGGCGAACCCGGTGGGGCATCTTGTGCTTTATCTCTGCGGTTATCGCGATGCCGAGCGCCAGAGGCTTTCCGACTTTACCTGTTCGGGCCTGCAACTGGCAAACTTCTGGCAAGACATCAGCGTCGATCTCGAAAAAAATCGTGTCTACCTACCCCTAAATCTGCTCGAAAAATACGCATATACGGTCGATGAGTTGTTTGCAGGCAAGGAAGACGCTCGCTTCCGCGATGTAATGCGGGAGGCAGTAGTTGTTGCGGAAGACCTGTTTTACAAGGGCTTGCCGTTGATTAAGACGCTTGACCGCCGGCTGGCTTTGGATATTGCTCTATTCAGCCGCGGCGGGATGAAAATTTTAGAGAAAATAAAAGATCAGAACTACAACGTCCTTCACCGGCGTCCGCATATTTCGAAAGCGGAGCGTGCGGTTCTCCTAATCAAATGTCTACCGCGACTTCTTCAATCCTAAACAACACGGCGGCTATTAAAGAGTCGTACCGCTACTGCCGTAAGCTGGCGAAGAGTCGCGCCAAGAATTTCTACTACGCGTTTCGCTTGCTCAGTCCAGAGCAAAGAGACGGCATGTGCGCCATCTATGCATTCATGCGCCATTGCGACGATTTGAGCGACGATCCCGAATCGGACGATCGCACGGCAGTGCAAACGAGTATTTCTTTGTGGCGAATGGATTTGGACAATTCGCTCAAGGGGAGACTAGGCGATAGCCCCATCTGGCCGGCATTCTGCGACACAGTGCAGCGCTATTCCATTCCCCATCGTTTCTTTCACGAAATGATCGACGGCGTGATGTCGGACATAGAACCGCGCGAAATTGAAACCTGGGAAGAGTTGTACCGTTATTGCTATCAAGTGGCATCGGTGGTCGGGATGACCATCATTCATATCTTCGGCTTTGAATCGGTGCGCGCGCTGTTGCTCGCTGAAAAGTGCGGCGTGGCGTTTCAAATGACCAACATCTTGCGCGATGTGCGCGAGGATGCCGATATGGGCCGCGTCTACCTGCCGCGCGAAGATCTGCGGCGCTTTGGCGTGAATGCCGAGCAATTGCGTTTAGGCATGGAGAACGATCGTTTTCGCAGCCTCATGAAATTCGAGGCGGGCCGCGCCTGGGCTTGCTATGAAGAGTCGGAGCCGTTGAGCGATCTGATCGAAAAGAAAAGCCGGCGTTCGCTTTGGGCATTGCGCGAGGTGTACACGCGGCTCTTGAAACGCATTGAGAAGTCCAATTATTCTGTGCTGAATAAGCGCATCAGCGTTCCAAAGACCACGAAGATGCTGCTGATGTGGCGGGCGTTTCTGAAGTAATATGCCCACCTACTCCGTCGACCCAAGAATTTTCACTCTCTTCCCAGCCTTCCGCCGCGGCGTTGTTGTGGCAACCAATCTCGATAACACGACGCCCGATCCAGCCCTCGGCGCGCTGCTCCCTGCTGCTGCTGAAGCGATGGTTGGGGCAACTGCGGCTGAAAGCGAGCCTGCTCAGATCTCCGTCTGGAATGACGCTTACCTTAAACTTGCCGTCGACCCGAAGAAGTTTACGCCGAGCATCAAATTTCTGTACGAGCAAACACGCAAAGGGAAAGCACCACGCTCGATCAGCAAGATTGTCGACATCATGAACCTCGTGAGTCTGCGCCGCATGGCCCCTTGCGGCGGCGATGATCTGCAAGCGATTTTGCCTGGCGATATCTGCCTGGGTTACGCCCAAGGAGACGAAACATTCGCACCGCTTTTCAAGCCGGCCGCGCTCGATAATCCAACACCTGGCGAAGTGATCTACTACACGCCTCAAACCAAGAAAGTCATGTGCCGTCGTTGGACCTGGCGCAACGCTGATTTCAGCAAAATTACTCCAGAAACCAAGGAAGTTGCCATCAATATCGACATCATGGCGCCGCCGTTTGGCGAGGGTGATGTCGATTCGGCGCTCGCCGAGATGGCGCAACTGCTGGAACAGTATTGCAGTGCTCGCACGACCTGCCTTAAACTGACCGCCGCCACTCCCAGCTTCACCTTCTAGCTAGAACGCCAAGACGGTCCGCGGTATCGCGGCAATCGCGCTCTCCCGTAACTCGCTGCCGGTTGTGAGGTGACTGATCAGGTCCACCGTGGTTGATCGTCGCGTGAGCATGAAGCAGCGCACTTCCACGGTATCCACTCTCGTCGTGTGCCAGCAACCCGCGCGCATGCAGATTCCCTCGCCTACGCTCACCCGGAACGCCTGCAAGTTGGTGAGGTTTGGCTCTGCCACAATCTGCACGATATCCCCAGTCAAAGGAATGACCATCTGCTGAGTCAGGCGATGCATCTCCAGGCTCTCCACCTCTCGACGCTGGTTTCTATAATTGACGCGCAAGAGCTGCGTTTCGGCGTCCGCCGCGCCTGTCTCAAAGATGTGCTCTTCCCAAAAATCGATGTCGGCATTGTGGAACGGCAAAGAGCGAACCGACTTTTCCAGGAACCAGCCGTAGGGTCGAAACGCTTCTTCGCTCAGTGGCTGAACGAACACTAGCGAACCTCCATTACTTCGGCAATGGTCTTCTTGGCAATTGCAGGAACGGTCGCATCCGCGGCGGGCAACCCGACCGGGATCAGCAAGAATGGGCGCTCGTTCTTCGGGCGGTCAAGAAGGCTCGCCAAGAACCCCATAGGGCTTGGCGTGTGGGTAAGCGTGGCAAGCCCGCTCATGTGCAACGCGGCGAGCAAGAAACCCGCCGCAATGCCGACGGATTCCTGCACATAGTAGTTCTTGATCTTCTCTTCGCCATGGGGACCAGGTTTCAGGCCGTAGTCGATCCGGAAGATGACAATCAAATAGGGCGCAATCTCCAGAAACTCTTTGTGCCAATCTGTGCCTAGCGGCGCCAATGCTTCCAGCCAGTCGGTGGGCATGCGATGCTCATAACTCTCTCGCTCTTCCGCTTCGGCTGCTTCGCGAATCTTGCGCTTCAAAAGCGGATCCTGCACAACCACGAATTTCCAAGGTTGCTGGTTGGCGCCGCTGGGAGCGAGCGAGGCGCAACGAATGGCATTTTCAATCAACTGCAGCGGAACGGGCTCTGCAGAAAAGTGCCGCACGGAACGCCTCTCCGCCATTCGACCGGTGAATTCTGCCGACTGCCGCAATTGCTCAGCAGCAGGCATTCGCTTGAATGCAAGCGGGACAAGTTTCGCTTCTTCCATCGAAGGTTGTGCGATCACACTTGAATCGTGGCGATGTCTACCGTCGTATGATGGCCTTCCACCACCACAATGCCACTTTCGGTGACGTGATACTTCTTGCGATCCTCATCGAGGTTGTAGCCAATCTCGGTGCCAGCGGGAACCTTCACATTCTTATCGAGAATGGCACGCCTAACCTTTGCCCGTCGTCCGATGTCGCAGTTGTCGAAGATCACCGAATCTTCCACACTCGCTCCCGTGTGGACTCTGACGCCGCGTCCTAAGACGGACCCGCTTACCTTGCCGCCAGACACGATGGAACTGCCGGCAATGATGGTGTCAATCGCCATGCCGCGGCGGCCTTCTTCGTCGAACACGAATTTGGCGGGGGCATCAAAATAGCCCGCGGTCCGTAGCGGCCATTGCCGGTTGTAGAGGTTCAACTCTGGCGAGACCGCTCGGAGATCCATGCTCGCCTCGTAGTAGGCGTCGAGCGTACCGACATCGCGCCAGTATTGCGGCGAGCCGATTGGGTCGCCGGGAATGATATTCGTTTGGAAATCGTACGCATACATGTCCGCGCGGCCGATCAACGAGGGCAAAATATCTTTGCCGAAATCATGCGAGCTGTGTTCGTTTTCACCGTCGGCGATTAGTTCGCGCAGCAAGACGTCCGTTGAGAAAACATAGTTGCCCATGGAGGCATGCACGCGGGCGGGGTCGCCGGGCATAGTGGGTGCGTTGACTTTCTTTTCATGAAAGCCCACAATGCTGCCATCGTCGGTTGTTTCAATCACGCCGAATTCAGAAGCTAGTTCCTTCTGCACGGGAATCGCGGCGATCGTCACGCCCGCGCGCTTTTCCACGTGATACTCAATCATCTGCCGGATATTCATGCGGTAGATATGATCGGCGCCGAAAATGACTACCACATGCGGATCGGCCTGTTGAATCAGATTGATGTTCTGGTGGATCGCATCGGCGGTTCCGCGATACCAGTCTTCTTGCGCGGAACGCATCTGTGCGGGAACGGGAATGATGAAGTTGTTCTTCAGGAGCCCGCTCACCTCCCATCCTTCTCTTAAGTGCTGCAGCAGAGACTGGCTCTTGAACTGAGTGAGTACATAGATGGAGAAGATTCCCGAATTAATCAGATTGCTGAGAACGAAATCGATGATCCGATACCGGCCGCCGAACGGCACTGCCGGCTTCGCTCGCTCCTTGGTAAGGGGATAAAGACGCGTCCCTTTGCCGCCCGCTAGAACAAATGCTAATACTCGAAGTTGCATGCTTGTCCTCCGTGGACTAAAAGAAAGGTATACCGCAACTGAATTTAAGAAGCCAAAAGCGGCGCTTTTAGGCCTTTGTCCATTGAACAGCGAGCTGTACGAAAGAACGCACTCCCACACCCGAGGGTCCCTTTGAGAGCCAAGCTTTGCCATCGTCCAGCCAGGCCGTAGAGGCGATGTCCAGATGGACCCACGGCGTTGGATCGGCAAATTCCCGGACGAACCAAGCGGCCGTGATGGACCCGCCGTGACGCCCACCGATATTGGGCAGATCGGCAAATGCGGATTTCAGATACTCTTTGTATTCTTCGTCCATCGGCAATTGCCAGGCTTTTTCTCCGGCAGCGCGTGCGGCAGCCATGAACTTCGCAAGGAAGGCCTCGTTGTTTGTGAACGCGCCCATGTTGTAGTGGCCGAGCGCAATGCCAATCGCTCCGGTCAACGTGGCAGCGTCCACAATGTGAGTGGCGCCGTTGCGGTTGGCGTAGGTGATGGCGTCCGCCAAGATCAGCCGGCCTTCCGCGTCTGTATTCAGAACCTCGATGGTCTTGCCGGAAAGAGAGGTAACGATGTCGCCGGGCCGCTGAGCTTTGCCGTTGATCATGTTCTCTACGGTTGGAATGTAGGCAGTCACGGCAATGGCGGGTTTGAGTTGAGCGAGGGCACGCATAGCGCCGAGAACGGCCGCTGCCCCTGCCATGTCGTACTTCATTTTTTCCATACCGTCAGCCGGTTTGATCGAAAGGCCGCCGGTATCGAACGTCACACCTTTGCCGACCAAGGCCAAATGATCGCTGCTGGCGGGGTTGGAAGGCCGGTACTTGATCACGATCAGGAACGGCGGATTGCTGCTGCCCTGCGCGACTCCAAGCAGTGCGCCCATACCGAGCCTGGTCATGGCCGCAGTATCGAGCACTTCAATTTCGAGGCCGTAAGCGGTCGTCATTTCACGCGCGGCTGAAACCAAGTCAGTGGGCGTCAAGTGGTTGGCAGGTTCGTTTACTAGGTCGCGAGTCAGGTTCTGCGCTTCGCCCACAATGCGGCCCTGTTCGAAGGCGTTTTGGACGTCCGATGAAACGGGTCCGCTCAAGCAAAGGGCGAAGGTATCGATGCGCTTTTCTTTTTTCTTTGGATCGGACTTATATTTATCGGGTTCCCATGAGCCGAGAATCGCGCCCTCAGCGATGGCAGAGACGTTGCCGCCATCGGCTTCATTCATGGCGAGCGCAAGGCTGCGCACACCTTTACTCTTCAGTGATCGAATAAGGCTACCGGCAACGCGGCGCGCTTCTACAGCGGAAAAGGTGGCCTTCTTGCCTCCGCCGATGACCACTAGCCTCTTAGCTGCCGCTCCTTGTGGGCGATGCAGCACAGCGGTCTCATAGAGCTTGCCGCTGAACTCTCCAGAGTTCAGAATTTCGTGTAGCCAACCGTTTTGCGCGCTCAGCAGCGGGGACGGACTTTCGTCCGATTCGAAACAGATAACAGCCAGCGCGTCCACATTGAGCTGTTCGACGGGCGTGGTCTCGATTTTGATTTGCATTCTTTAGTATTTGACTTCCTGAAACTCTAGCTCTGCTACCGGCGGGCGCGGCGCGCCATTTCTGCTTTTGCTTCGGCCTGCATTTCGCGGGCTTTCACGGCTTCCCGCTTGTCGTGGAACTTCTTGCCCTTTCCGACGGCAATCTCCACTTTAATCTTTCCGGCCTTCAGATAAAGCTTGGTGGGGACAATAGTCAGCCCCTTTTCGCGGATTTCGACTCGCAATTTCTCGATTTCGGAGCGGTGGAGCAACAGTTTCCGTTTCCGCACCGGAACGTGGTTCATTTGGTTGCCGTGTGAATACTCGCTGATATGGGCGTTCATAAGCCATGCCTCGCCTTCTGATACTTCGGCATAGGCCTCTTTGAGCTGGATCTTTCCCGTTTTCGCCGCTTTGACTTCTGTGCCCGTAAGAACCAAGCCGGCCTCGTAGCGCTCGGCTAGGTGATAGTCATGGCCGGCGGAGCGGTTGTCGCTGAGAATTTTGATTGCTGGTTGGTCGGCCAAGGGTTTTTCGCCTTTATTTCTAGTTTCGCCTAATCGTTTTGCGAAAGGTACACGACAAGGAAGGTAGACGCGTCAATCATAATGAAAAGGGCGCGGTTTGAGCCCCTGTTAGGGGTTATCCTAGATCAAAGGAGCATTCGGAGGCTTAGAAGGGTATAGTACTATCGCCTAGCATCCCAACCAAGAGGGATTGCTTAAGGGGTGTGATCTAGCTTAGCCTGGAAACTAACCGTGAAAATCCTGAATTCATGGCGGCAAATGGCCGCCGTCCTTTGTGCGATGACGATGTTGGTCCCGCCGATGGATGCCCACACCCGAAAGGGTGACAAATTATTAAAAGACGGCCAGAAAGCAGAAGCCGCGCAAGACTACGACGGTGCGTTAACTCTCTACGAAGAAGCTCTTCAAGAAGATGCGCACGACCCTGCTTATCTGTTAGCCGCCAATCGCATCAGAGCCAAGGCTGCCGATGCGCACATTGCTCAGGGCCGGAAACTGCTCGAACAGCAAAAGCTAGATGGTGCCTTAGTCCAATTTCAAAAAGCGTTGATGACTGATCCTTCCTCGCCAATCGCTTTACAGATGGTGATGCAAACCGACGCGATGCTAAAAGAGAAGGCGAAAGCACCGGATGGGACTGTTATTCTTACGCCCGCCGAAGAAGCTCAGCGCGCCATTCAGGCCAGGATCAATTCTCTAGAAGGCCCGCCTGTGTTGCGGCCCATCAATAATCTTGTCCATAACCTGAAGTTCAATAACCAAACCTCTCGCGTGATTTACGAAAGCATTGGGAAACTGGCAGGCATCAATGTGTTGTTTGATCCTGCCGGTATCGATACGCTGGGGAGTACCGCGCGAAATTTCAATCTGGATTTGAACGACGCCACCATTGAAGAAGCTCTGCAGTATGTGGCTCTGGTAACGCACACGTTCTGGAAGCCCATCAGCCGCAATGCCATCTTTGTGACGCAAGAGAGTGAACCAAAGCGCCAGGAATACCAGGATGAAGTGGTGAAGGTCTTCTACATTCAGAATGCCAGCACCGCCAACGAATTCACGGAAATCTTCAACGGTGTGCGCATTGGCGCCAAGCTAACCACCGGTATCTTCCAGGTAGCTAGCCAGAATGCCATCATCGCTCGTGGTACGCCCGATACGATGGCGCTTGTGGAAAAACTGGTTCATGACCTGGATCGCGCCAAGGCCGAAGTGCTTGTCGACGTACGGGTTTGGGAAGTATCGAGATCGAAGACATCGACCATTGGCGCAGCCTTGCAGGGATCCAATCTGCTTTCGCTGACCCCGGGTACTACCAGTACTACTACGTCAGGTGGCACTACATCGACCAGTTCTAGTGGCGCGAGCATTTCGGCAGCCCGTATCGGCAAACTTTCCATTAATAACTTTTCCTTGGCGTTGCCAAGCGCGATAGCGCAAGCCATCGCAAACGATGCCAATACTCGCCTGTTAGACAACCCGCAGGTCCGAGTTACGGATGGCGGCAAGGGCACGTTGAAGATTGGCCAAAAAATTCCTTACGTGTCGGGATCTTTGAATTCCGCCGTAGCCACGCCCGGATCCATACCGTACGCGACAACGCAGTTCCAACAAATCGATGTCGGTGTGAATATCGATGTTCAGCCGCATGTGAACGGGCCGAATGATGTCAGTATGCACATCAAAGTGGAAATTTCCAGCGTGGTTAACACCACAACGATTGCTGGTGTAGCCCAACCGATCATCGGCCAGAAGATCAATGAAGCCGACGTCCGCATGAAGGACGGCGAGTATAGCTTGCTGGGTGGCTTGACGAGCGATAGCGACTCGACTACAGTGGCAGGGCTGCCGGGCTTCTCAGCAGTGCCTGTACTCGGTTATTTGTTTGGCACTCGCCAAAAAGACCGCGAGAAGGACGACATCATCATCGCCCTTGTCCCGCATATTATTCGTGCACAAGCAGTGGATGACCAGTTGGCTGAAGGTGTATTGGCTGGAACGGAAAAGATGGTTCGCGTTGAACACAAACAGCCGGCTGCGATATCTGCCCCGATCGGTGGTTCGCCAGCCACGACGGCTCCGGCCCGCCCTGGGACGACTCCACAACTGCCCCCTCCCGGAGGCGGTCAAGCAGAGATGCTGCCCCCGACCAACAATCCGAAGATGCCGTTGCCCGCCGGGGCCGGCCTGAATACAAGTTCTGCTTTGCGTAACCCAACGTTCCAACCCCCAATGGCCCAACCATTGACATCCAGACCTGCGCCCGTGCAGCAGGCGGTGATTCCAGTTGTGCAAGTTCCGGTTACTGTGCAGCCTCCTGGTACCCAAGTTACGCCGCTAGAGGGCATGCAGCAAATGGGCTTAACCCCTGATCCAGAGCCGGCAGCAGTGCCTGATGCAGTGGGGAACGACGGCACCGTATCGAGCCCGTCAAGCGATTCTCCTTCGGCGGAAAACCAACCTGTGCAGGTCGCGCCCGAGGCTGTACCGATCCCCGATCAGTTCCGGTCGACAACTCCTGAACCAGTGCCAGCGCCCGTGTCTGCAAATCCTGACAATGCTTCGTATGCCACGATAGACGCTCCGTCAAAGCAGGTAGCAAAGAAGGTGTCTACACCTATCTCTGCTACTAAACCAACTGCGGCAAGTGCTCAGCCGGTTGCTGCGGCATCTAAGAGCAAGCCCACGAACGTGGTTGTTCAGGTACAACTGGCGAGCGGCACGAAAACCGTGAGCACCAGCGGCAAGTCACCATCAGCACCTGCCGCCGGTCCGCGAGCCATAGTTACGAAGCCGGCGGCTACGTCAACGGCAACTCAACAACAGCAACCGGCCACCACCTCCGCCACGCCGAAGCAAACCGCACCCGTGCAATTGCTCGAAGGCCATTTGACGCAAGAATCGGATTCGTCCGCCGCTGGCAATCCGAAGCAGAAGTAAATCAGGTTATGAGGTCTTGTTGGGATGTTTCGTTCTAAAGCGGCAGCCGGTGCTCTCGAACGACGTCGCCGCACCCAGTCGGGGTTTTCGCTGGTCGAATTGATCGTCGCCTTTAGTATTCTGCTGGTCTTGTCCACGCTGGCGGTGCCCTTAGCTCGCTACCAAGTGAGGCGGCAGCGCGAAAAAGATTTGCTAGCCGACCTGCACGATATGCGGCGTGCCATCGACAAGTATAAAGACTTGTGTGACCAAGGTAAGATTCCGGCGGGAGATCCGGACACCTTCTGCTATCCGCCCAAGTTGGAAGTTCTGGTGGAGGGCGTGAAGATGAACAACACTCTGAGTGGAAATGGCCAGAGCAACAAGGTCAAGTTCTTGCGGAAGATTCCAAAGGATCCGTTTACGGGCGATACCGATTGGGGAAAACGGAGTATGCAGGACGAGCCGACCTCGAACTCGTGGGGCGGACAGAATGTGTTTAACGTTTTTACAAAGGCGATGGATAAGGCGCCCGATGGCAGTTCTTATTCGGAGTGGTAAACGGCGGAAAAGACAGTGAAGCAGACAGTAGCCTACAAATTCGTCAAGCGGGCGCAGCGAGGGTTCACGCTCATCGAACTCATGGTGGTGATGTTTATCATCTCCGTGCTGCTGGCGATTGCCGTCCCGGTTTATCAGAAGTCGATCATACGTTCCAAGGAATCCGTCCTACGCGGCAACCTGGCGGCGATTCGCAACATGATCGATGAGTATACGATCGATAAGCAGAAGGCGCCCGATTCGCTCGACGACCTCGTGTCGGAGGGCTATCTCCGCCAGGTGCCGCAAGATCCGATGACCAACTCCAATTCGACCTGGAAAACAGTCATGGAAGAGACTGCCGTGGCCGGCTCAGCAGGCAGTCCCGGTTTGTTCGACGTGCACAGCGGCTCAGATAAGAAGGCGCTCGACGGCACGAATTATTCCGATTGGTAAGTTCCCGTCAGCGCACTTGCTAAACTAAAAACAGTTTCCTTCCTGTTTGCTCCCCGATCGTCTAATGGTAGGACAGCGGCCTTTGGAGCCGTGAATCGTGGTTCGAATCCATGTCGGGGAGCCAATCCATGGCCTCAACAAATTTGGAAGGCTATTGTCGTGTCGATGCACGAATTTTGTACCGCCTGGATAGTAGCGCGCTGCTTGGAATGGATTCGAAGGCTGAATTCCCTGCCGAGGCGAGTAACTTGCGGCTATTGCACCAGGCACATTCCGGTAGCCGCATGAAAGACCATCTGTTGAACGGTTATACCCATGCGCACTGAGGGATCGCTGAGATAGGCGAGGCACTCCGTCGCATCCATAGGGACTCGTGTGGCAACCAATTCCGATATTCGGTCGTACCGCCCACAAGCTGTTGCCTGTAACTCCGATTCGAAGTTGCGCAAACCCGTGTGCATCTTTCTGTAATCGTTGGTCACGAAAATGCATCCATTCTCCGCGAATCGGACTTCGGCTCTATCCGGCGTCCGCTCTATCACAGCCATCTCCCCTTTGCCGACTCCGGTAAGCAGCAAGAGTGAATCAGACGCCAAAGGCATCGTCCGTAGGGTCTGCAGGGCGGATTCAAAACTCGCGGCCTCTTCGAGCACTTGCCGCAGGGCGAACACTACCGGCGTTGAGATCTGGATTGGTTCATCGCTTATCACCGCGTTAAGAGTGATCGCAAAACGGTTGGGTGCTATGCCGGAAAAGGCACCTACAAAACCGGGCCAGCCGACAGTGGTAAATTCGCCTGCTGGCGCGCCGGCGAATTTGGTTTGCACGGTGTGTCTACGGAGAGAATCGTCTTCGCTCCACCAGTCGAGGTTTCTTGCGTGAAGCGGCCCGGCGGGTGTATCCACAGCAAACGCGGTGCATCCTACCAGTACGGCCTTAAGGGCATCATAGTAGAGATTTCCGCAGACCACTTCTTCGATTGGGATCCCCGCTCGTAGCGCTATGCCCTGCATTTCAGCCCAATAGTCGGCGCGCACCGCCGGACGTGAAAGCTCTGCCACCATCGGTGCGGGCAATCCGAGGTCGCGCTGATACACTGCCAACAAGTCGCGAGCCGCAGCCTCTTGAGTGCTGGAGAGTTCCCACCGTAGCGTTGCTGGCCGCGCGAGATCCACCTGCATTCTTCAAGGCTAGCAACCTCGAGCAGTCCGAAGGCTACCAAAGTCCAAACTACGCCTCGCGCGCCACACCCGTCGAGTCTCTGACCACAAACTCCGGATCAATCAGAATCTCTCTGTTGCCGTTGTCCGGCCCAGCTAGACTTTCGAAAACGCTTTGACCAATCCGGTCGCGCGGAATGTGCACCGTGGTCAGCGCGGGATAGCAAAATTCGGAGAGCTTGATATTGTCGAAACCCGTTACCGACACGTCTTGCGGTACACGCAAGCCTTGGTCGCGTAGTTCGCGGAGGACGCCAATCGCAGTGAAGTCATTCGCACAGATAATCGCAGAAGGCGTGAATCCGGAGCCAAGAAGCTGGCGCGCCGCTTTACGGCCACCCTCCGGCCCATCCGCCTCCGCCTCGGTGGTGACTTCGAGATGCGGCGAATAGCGTGCCACGGTTTCAAGAAAGGCCTTCTTGCGTTCATCAATCGGCGCAAGCTTGGCGTGGTGGCCGATAAATGCCATGCGGGTGTGGCCGAGATTGTGCAGATACTGAACCGTCTTCTCGATCCCTTTGCGGTACTGGACGCGAATGTTTGTGATGTGCTTACCAGGTGCGCCGACATCGTAAAACACCACAGGCATTTCGCCTTGTGCCAATTCCTCGCGCAAAGCGGGATCCATCTCGGAAACAATAACGGCCAGGCCGGCTACGCGGCGCCCCATCATCAGGCGGATGCTCGAAACCAAACGCTCCGGTTGGTAGCTGGTATTGGCGGCGACCACCTCATAGCCATGACCGAGCGCCGCCGTTTCCAGCGATTGAAAGACATCAAAGAAAAAAGGATTCTCCATGTTCGAAACGACGATGCCGAGCGTGCGGCTGCGGCCACCGGCCAACGTGCGAGCATGCAGGTTGGGGTGATAGTTCAACTCGGCGACGGCTTTCATCACGCGCGCGCGGGTCGAACTTTTAACGACGTTTAAATTATTCAGTACACGGGAAACAGTAGCGGGCGAGACACGGGCTCGCTTGGCTACTTCGTCAAGGCTCATTGTGAAATCTACCTAAATGGTAGCGCTTGCAAGGTACGCAAGTTAGCTACGAAGGCCGTCGAAGACTTTCTCGATTTCGGCTTTCTCTTCGGGCGTGGGGGGGA
>Ga0209698_10005111_pt1 | contig 14277 bp, 13 predicted proteins | sample LitLauG_LLR_2012_FD_187203 | JGI IMG/M metagenome (GOLD analysis project Ga0209698, IMG submission 187203) | Freshwater sediment microbial communities from Pennsylvania, USA - Little Laurel Run_MetaG_LLR_2012 (SPAdes) (version 2) | ecosystem: Environmental > Aquatic > Freshwater > Creek >... | reverse complement strand
GTAGAACGGCTCGAAAATGTGGGGCAGATCGGTACGCTCGATCCCGGCGCCGCGATCCTGCACGCTGATCTGGATCTCCTGCCGCCTCCGGTCTGTGGCGTTGGCCAGGCCGGCACGAATGAAAATCCAGCGGCCCTTCTCCCCATATTTCAACGCATTGGTCAACAAGTTCTGCAGACACTGGGAAAGCGCCGATGAGTCGCCCATAACGAGCGGCAATGACGGGTCGATCTTTCTTTCCAGGGTAAACCCGGCCCTCTCGATCAGCTCGGCCGTGCTGTCGATGGCAGCTTCAACGATGGCCGACACCTCGAGCGGCCGCAACAAATACCGGCCTTTCCCGTTTTGTGTCGAGGAAAATAGAATGACTTCATTCACCAACCCATTAATCTGGCGGGACTGGTTGCGAATCACCGAACTGTACTTCGCCAGTTGCTCTTTTCCGCTGACCACGCCATCGGCGAGGTTGTCGGCAGCCGAGCACAGCACCGCCAGCGGCGTACGCAGTTCGTGCGACACCGAGGCCACAAAATCCATCTGCATGCGAGCCAGCTGCAACATACTTGACATCTTATTGTGTTGCACGATCCAGACAAAAACGCTGGCCAGGCAAAGGGTGCAGAACAGCACTCCAAATAAGCGGAACACCGATCGCCGGGCCAACGCGGCCACGTTCGCCAGTCGCTCCGATGCCTGTTCGTCGTAGAGTCGCTTGGTCTCCTCGAGATCCTGGCGAACGCGATCGAACAGCGGCACACCGTGGGACAGATCAAGCGCGACTGCCTCCTTGGTACTGCCCTCCAGGATCGACGCCAGCACTTCGTCGCGCACCTTGAGATAGGCGACCCAGTCTGTCTGCAGCCGGTTTCCGACCTCGAGTTCACGCGGGAGTTGAGCTTGCTTCAGATATTCAGCGATTCCTTCGGTGACGCGCTTGTCGGCTTCGCGGGTTTGGTCGGCATACTCGACCTGGAGATTGCTGTCGTTGGTGGTCAGCGCGTAAAGCGTGCTCCGACGGGTCTCCTGGGCGTCGTATTGCAGCCCTCCGATGCGCCGCAAACCAAGGACGGACCAGGCATACATCCTTTGTACCTCTGTGTTCGCGGAGTGAACGTCGCGAATGACGAACTGCACCACGCCCGCCTCCAGCAGAACGACCAGCATGAGGAGAAGGGCCTGGCTGTACCGCGAGAAGAAACCGGGCGTGCGACCTTTCGGCGGAGTAAACGACGACCTGAATGGACTGGCCTGCCGGGTTGGGGTGCTCGAACTCATTGCTCCGCACGCTCCGCCAGTCGCAGTTCGTAGTTCGGCTCGCTGGGAAGATGTCCATCGATGCGAAGCACTTTTACTGAAGAGTCCACGTCTTCCGGGCGCAGGTACCCGATAGCACCGGGCACGTTGAAGACAAATTTACGCACGCCGACGGAGGTCGAAAGAGTCTTGGGCGAAACCAGGACTTCCCCCGTAAGGAGTCCCTGCAGGAAATGGCGACGGAAATCCGATTCGTTCATGCGGCAGACTTCCCGCAGCGCCGCATCCCGCTCCGGCTGCCCCGGTTCCATCATCACCAGCGTGATGCGGCGGCCGTTGGGCCAATGAGTGCGTTCCCCCAGAAAGACAGCTCGCAATTCAGCTAAGGACAGGTCGTCCGTTGGATTCGATTGATTGACGACGATGGTCAGCGGTTCGGAGGGCTTGGGCGCCGGCGCCTCGGTGCGGCCGGCGGGCAAGCGCTGGGACAGGAGCGCAGCCGCCAGCACCAGCACGAACTTTGCGGAACGCAAGATCATCGCTAAGTCCTGCTCAGAAAGTGAAACCTACCTGGGCCGACGCCCCCTGGGTCGCGTGCTGGTCGCGGAGTGCGGTGTAGTCATATTGCAGCTTCAGCGCCACCGACTCGCTGGCATCATAACGCAGTCCCACCGAAGGACCCGCGCGAAGACCAATATCCGGGAAGATCGGCTCATGACTGGAGCCGTTGATGTACTGGTAGCGGAAGTACGGCCGGTAGGCGCCGAAACGCCGCGAAATCTGGGTATAGAAGCCGGGAGTCTCAAACAAATGTCCTCCCTGCGGCATATGGCGAATGACTAGAGCCTCGTTGAGCCATTCGAATGTTGGTTTGCTGTAAATCGCGTGCGCGGCCAGGATCGTTTCCTCAACCGGAAGCTGCCCGAGGGGCTCCAGATGATCATGATAGACGGAAAAGCCGGTCTGGAATCCGGCCACTTTCGTGGGGCGCGCGAAAAGCGCAAAGTTAAACGCTTTGTGATTCTTGTCGTCGATGATGTTCTGCACCGGCTCTTCGGCGATCGGCTGGCGCGATTCCCGCCCGTTCCCGACTTCGACCACGTAGTGCAGTCCTAGTACACCCGAAGGGATGATGCCGTGGGCCTCAACCCCGACGTTGTGAATGGGCAGAATTCCACCCTGGTCTTCGAAGGCGAACAGGTAGGGGCGCCCGGTCGTGGTCTGCAGCCACGTACTGTGGTGATAAGCCGTGTTGTAGTAGCCGATCGCCGTGTGATAGCGGCCGGCGGAGAGGCTGAAGTAGTCGTTCAAGGAGTAGGTCAGCAGGTAGCGTTCCACGTCGACACCAAATGTGTTCGCAACTCCCCGGGTCTGGCCGTAGATGTTGTCGGGACCTGCCTCGAAAACGATCTCGCTCAAGAACTTGAATTTGTCCGAGATATCGGAGGTGACGAATAAGTTCAACTGCCCGAGCGTAAAAGCGTTCTTGTCGCCCGCCTGGCCAGCAGGGTGATAGTTATCTCCGTGGAAGGTCACGTCGCCGAATCCGCGAATGCGCAACAGCGTCTTGCTGAGGTCCATGCGCTCGCTTTCCACGTGTTCGTTGGGTTCGGGCTCGTGTTCCTGCGGTGCGCCGCTCTGCGCAGGCGCGGCTAACTGGGTGGCCGGAACGGGAGCCTGCGCGGTCTGGGCGATGGCAAAAGCAGGGGGTGTTTGTGGCTTGGACTGAACAGGAGATGCGGACGCCGGCTGCTCGCGCTCGGCCTCTAACACGCGGACTCTTGCCTCCAGTTGGTCGATGCGCTGGAGCAGCGCCTGCAGCGTTGGCGGATCAAGGGTCTTGGCCTGTTCCGTTTGTGCCCGGCCAGACTGCGGTCCTGCCAGAATCGCCAGCAGCAGAACCATGGAGCCGATCCCGGCTCGACCTGCTCTTTGCAAGCCAGGAAAAAGGTTGGAAACAGGAATCTTCATTTGGCCTCCTTCAGTCACCTTGCCACACCAAAACGCCGGAAAGCCGCGCAGCCGCAAGCGGCTCCCGGCCGCCTTTGGGCGCCGCATCGAGCTTCCAGAAATCGCATTTTGAATTTTGCCGGACCCATACCACCGGGCCCCATCTCGTTTGAAATTAGCAGATAGGCCCACACTGTCTGGCGTCGGGGGAGGAAAAAGTAAGTAACGTTAACCTATTTTGCGGGGCCTTTCAACCACCAGGAACAAAGAAATAAAATGCCTGCCAGCCGTCGAATCGAGTTCGAAGGCGCGTACATAGCAATGGCTATTTGGGCGCCGCCTCTGAGGTCACGCCCGGCAGGTTGCGTAAGAAACTTCGATGCGAACAAGTTTTGGGAAGGGCACGACTTCAGTCGTGCCGCTAAGTCGTTGAAAATGTGTCTGCGCTTTAGCGCTTGAGGTGTGCTTTGCGCATCAGTGAAACCGTTCGCCCGATAACGCTTTTGAGTGGCTGCCCCCCAGGGATTCGAACCCCGATATGCTGATCCAGAGTCAGCTGTCCTGCCGTTGAACGAGGGGGCAGTCTTGCGTTGGAAGAGCCCGCGACAACTGGGCTCATTTTGATTTTATGGGTCGAGGCGAACTCGGTCAACCGGGAAGAGAGCAGGGCGGCGCAACGCTTCGGCGGTTTTAAGAGACAAGGGAGAGGCCAGGGTTAGAATGTTGCGACAGATTTCCGTGAAGGAGCAGGGCACGTGTTCGAGGACCTGTGCGACGCGGTTTCTCGACTTTGGTCATGGAGCTGGCCATGCGCAGACGGAAAAATAACTGACGTTCTTGGCGAACGCATCGGCAAGAATCAGGATCGCGCAAGGCTCTCGGTTACCTATGAATTCTGGGTCGGCAGCGACGGACCATACACTGGCGAATGTTTCTGGAAACCGGTGTTTTTCGAGATCAAGCGCGTAGCTGCCGCGAGGAAAAGCGTCCACAGGAACCAGAGGGTTCACGTGCGCTATCGTCCGGACGACCCCAGCGTGAACACTCTTGATGGAGGCGTAGCCGCCTTGCTTCGGAGGAACTCGCCGTAAGGCTCGTTTGGCCGTGTTCTCCGCCCGCGATAGAATCTCCAGAGCTGCCATCTTCCTCCGAGGACTCTCTATGGTCACATCCCTGGAGCATCCAGAGTCACACACTTCCGATTACGCCAACGTCGCCCGCCGTCCGCTTGTGGCCGCGGAGTGCGCACTGCTCGTGATCGATATTCAACAGAAGCTGCTGCCTCCGATTTTTCAGAATGAGCAGTTGGTACGCAACGCGCAGTTGCTGATTCGTGCCGCCGCTATCTTGAAAATTCCGGCGCTCGTCACTACGCAATATGCGAAGGGTCTGGGCCCGACGGTGCCCGAGATCGCTTCCCTGCTGCCCGGCACGGCGCCGATCGACAAGACTCCCTTTTCCTGCTTCGGCAGCGAGGCATTTTGTTCCGCGGTCAAGCAACTTCCCGGCACGAGGACAGCCCTGTTGTTGTGTGGGATGGAGAGCCACATTTGCGTGATGCAAACGGCTCTCGCTGGCCTGCGCGAAGGATACGTGGTGCACGTCGCTTCGGATGCCGTCAGTTCGCGCACCAAGGCGAACTGGAAGATCGGACTCGACCGCATGCGCACGGCCGGGGCGGTGATTTCCTCGACCGAAATGATGATCTATGAATTGATGCGCGCGTCGTCCACCGCGGCTTTTAAGGAACTTCTGCCGTTTCTAAAGGGATAGGCTGCACCTACCCAAAAAGATGGGTACACGAAGGGAGACGATGTATTTCCGCGTGTTTTCCTGACCTCGAACCTAGACGACTCCCCCGGCTACGGTTCCGCCGGTTCCGGTTCTTTCTTCTTCACGCGAACGACGGTGATCTTGGCAAATCCTTCGTCGAATGAGGGCGGCTTCAGCTTCGCTGCCATGCGGCGCATGATGTCTTCCGGCACGACGCGGTCGCGGCGGTTGTGGCGTTCGACGCAGACTTCCAGGGGGACGTCGAAGAAAACCGCGTGCACCTCGTAGTGATAGTCCTTGGCGAGCTTGATCCAGTGGTGGCGCTCCTGCGGCGTCAGGTTCGTGGCGTCCACATAGTTCATCGGCCGCTTGGCAATCAGTCGCGCCTTGAGGATGGAGCGTAAATTGGAGAAAACCAGGTCCTGAAAACGCTGTTCCCGGATGTCGTCAAAAAGCAGCGAGCGCATCATGTCGCTGGAAAGCGGAACCACGTTGTGCCGTTTGAACCAGGTGCTCTTCCCTGATCCGGGCAAGCCGATAGCGAGGATCACGATGCCCTTCGGGGGTCGTGGGGGCGCGTCCGGAATGGTGACGGGAGCCTGCGGAGTGTGTGTGCCCGGAGCGGCAATTTCTGGTTCCGGCGAGGGCTCCGACTCAACCTCCGCGGCAGCCTCTTGAGTCGCACCCGGCAGAGGCTCCGGGATAATCCCTTTTTCGGTCGCTGGAGCGAACGCTTGCGCTACCGCCTGCTCCCGGCCTCGACCACCGCGGCCACGCCCACCCCGGCGGCGCCGACCACGCGTACGCGCCCCCTCTGACCTCGTGCCCGCGGCCGTGGAGGACTGCTCCGGGAGGGCGGCTTCACCGGCCGTTGGCTCGTCAGAACTGGTGCCGGTGGGTTCAGTTGGCTCGACTGTCTCGGCAGCCGGTCCCGGCTCTGCAGCCGCTGTGGGAGTCTCGTCAAAATAGGCCGGCTGTAATGGCGGAGGGGCCGGCTGGCTGGCTTCTTCCGTAGGTTTTTTTTTGCGCCGTTGCAATCGTTCGCGCATCCATTTACGCATATTCAGGCTTGTAACACAGAAACCGCAACCGGAGCAATCCGCGAGCGCCCTGGCGAACCACATGCGACAGCCAGGATCGATCAGCTGGCGATTTAACTCGGAAAACTATGCCTAGTCAGATTCCCCCTGCGATTCAGAACCAGAAGTATATCTCTCTGAAAACCTTCCGCAAGAATGGTGTCGGCGTTCCGACTCCGGTCTGGTTTGGCGAAGAAGACGGCAAGCTGTATGTGATGACCCGTCACGATATGGGGAAGACCAAGCGCATCCGCAACCATCCCCAGGTGCAGGTAGCTCCGTGCACGATCAAGGGGACGGTGACCGGACCGGAGTTTGGAGCAACGGCGCGGATCCTCCCGCCCGAAGAACACGCCAAGGCGCGAAAGACGATTAACCGCAAGTACTGGATGGCGCGGTTGCCGCTGATCTGGGCACGTACCGACACCTATTTCGAGATCGCGTTCGCTTAGGGCCGGAGCTGGTGGCTACTAGCAGCGGTCCGTAGCTGGACCGTGAATCACCATTGCCCCGTCATCAGATACTCGTGGATCGATTTCGCCGCGCGCCTTCCCGCACCCATAGCCAGAATGACCGTGGCGCTTCCGGTCACTATGTCGCCTCCGGCGAATACGCTTTTGCGGGTGGTGCGTTGCGTTTGCTCATCAGCCTGGATATATCCCCGCTTGTTCGTGCCTAAGCCGGGGGTGGTGCTCTGCACGATCGGGTTGGCGCTGGTGCCGATGGCGATCACGGCTACGGATAACCTCAGGTCGAACTCCGATCCCTGCATCGGTACCGGGCGGCGTCGTCCGGAAGCATCCGGCTCGCCCAGTTCCATGCGCACGCAGCGGGCCGCGGTGAGCCAGCCTTTGCCATCGGAGAGAAATTCGACCGGTGCGGTCAGCATCTGGAAATCGATCCCCTCCTGCTGCGCATGATGAACTTCTTCGGCCCGAGCCGGCATTTCGGCGTCACTGCGGCGGTAAATCACATACGCCTTGGCTGCACCGAGCCTCAGGGCGGAGCGGATCGCGTCCAGCGCCGTGTTCCCTCCCCCAATGACAGCCACGCTTTTGCCGCGCAGATCGAGCATGGGTTCGTCATAGACTGGAAATTTGTAGCCCTTCATCAGGTTGATGCGGGTGAGAAATTCGTTGGCCGAATAGACGCCGTTCAGGTGCTCGCCCGGGATGTTCATGAATTGCGGAAGTCCGGCGCCGGTGCCAACATAAACGGCATCGTAGCCTTCTTCCTCCAGGAGTTCGTCGATGGTCACGGTGCGCCCGACCACCACGTCGGTTTCGAACTCCACGCCCATCTCGCGCATGTAGTCGAGTTGCTCGCGGATGATCTGCTTAGGCAGGCGGAATTCTGGAATCCCATAAACCAGCACGCCGCCGAGTTCATGCAGGGCTTCGAACACGCGGACTTTGTGCCCTTTCTGGATGAGGTCGCCTGCGACCGTCAGGCCGGAGGGTCCGCTGCCCACGACCGCCACTTTCTTGCCGGTGGGCGTCACCTGGGGCAACACGTGTATGCCCATGCGTTGTTCGTAGTCGGCGACAAAACGTTCGAGATACCCGATGCCCAGCGGCTTCACTTTCTTCGACAATAAGCACTTGCCCTCGCAGTGATCTTCTTGCGGGCAGACGCGGCCGGTGATGGCGGGCAGAACATTGTCTTCACGAATCTTGGCGGCGGCGCCGAGAAAGTCTCCTGCCACGATGAGTTCAACAAACTCCTTCACCTTCACGCCGACCGGGCAATTATCAATGCAGGTCGGCTTGGCACATTCCAGACACCTTTGCGCCTCCCGCTGCGCCAGTTCCGGGCTATAGCCAAGATTCACTTCCTCGAAGTTCTGGGCGCGCGCCTCCGCCGCCTGCTCGGGCATGATTTGCCGGGGTACCTTCATTCGCTCTTTAATCGGCACAGGGTTCAGCGATTTTTTCACCGTGGTGGTCATCGTTGCTCTCCCCGCGCCGCCAGGCAGGCGTGTTCGATTTCCTCCGCGGACGCCTCCTGGCTGGTGATGCGCTTGTACTGCTCCATGGACACGGTTTCGGCCGCGCGATACATGGCATTGCGCTGCACCAGCACTTCGAAGTTGACCCCGTGCGCATCGAATTCGGGCCCGTCGACACAAGCGAATTCGCTCTTACCGTCGATCAGCACGCGGCAGCCGCCGCACATCCCGGTTCCATCAATCATGATGGGGTTGAGGCTGACCACGGTCCGAATGTTCTCCTTGCGGGTCATCTCGGCCACGGCCCTCATCATCACGATCGGCCCGACGGCGAGAACCAGGTCGATGCGCGTGCCGTTCTGGATCAGTTGGCGGAGTTTGTCCGTAACGAATCCCTTTTCCACATAGGTGCCGTCGTCGGTGGTGATCATCAACGCGTCGCTGACCGCCCGCATTTCGGATTCGAGGATGACCAGTTCCCTGCTGCGCGCGCCGACAAGCGACAGCACACGGTTCCCTGCCCGTTTGAGCGCCGCGGCCGTGGGATAGGCCATCGCCGTACCAACGCCGCCTCCGACCACCACCACGGTGCCGTAGTTCGCTATCTCGGAAGGCTTGCCCAGGGGTCCGACGACGTCCAGAATCTGGTCGCCGGTGTCCAGAGAGTTCAGCAGGTGAGTGGTTTTCCCCGCCGACTGCACGACGATGCTGATCGTGCCTCGTTCAGGATCGGAATTCTCAATGGTTACCGGGATGCGTTCGCCTTCTTCATAAATGCGCAGGATGACGAACTGGCCGGCTTTTTGCTTCCGCGCGATGCGCGGGGCGTCGATGACGAATCGTTTGATACCTGGAGCTAAGAATTGGGCATGAATGATCTTGAACACGAGATCTCCCCGGGATTCCCCAGTAAAAATTGCCTACCATCTGATTCTGTCCGGGTCCGCCTAAGCCAGGCTGTGATCCTGATCACCAAGGTCTGTGCCAGCAATCCACCAAGGCAGCTCTTCCGATTCTCATGCCACATTGACGCATGTGTGACACAAATATATACTTATGTCATCTATAGTGGAGAATGACATGGCTGCCCAGACCCGCCTGAAAGTCAATGAAAACGGACGCGTGGTGATCCCGGCCGCCTATCGCAAGGCGCTTGGGATTAGTCCCGGCGACGAACTCATCCTCAGCCTGGAAGACGATGAACTGCGCATCACCACCATGAAACGACGTATCGAACGTGCACAGCGCCGGGCCCGCCACTACCTGAAACCCGGCATGTCGCTGGTGGACGAACTGATCGCAGAACGACGTGAGGCGGCCAAGCGTGAATAGGATTGTTCTGGACGCCTCGGTCCTCCTGGCGGTGATTCACCAGGAGCCAGGTTTCGAAAAACTCACTCCTGAAGTGTTGGGACATTGCGTGGTCAGTACGGTGAATCTCGCAGAGGTGCAGTGTAAGCTCATCACATCAGGCTGGGCTCCGGATGAAGCCTGGGAAGACGCCACAAGCCCCGTGAGCGAGATCGTTCCCTTCGGGGCGGAACAGGCAAAAGTAGCGGGAAGTTTGATTGCTCAAACCCGGGCCTTAGGATTGTCGCTCGGGGACCGCGCCTGCCTCGCTCTGGCTCTTTGGCTGAATGCTCCGGTCTACACTGCCGATCGGTCGTGGAAGAATCTGAAAGTCGGCGTTCGCGTGCACTCGATCCGCTGAGACTGGGCCAGCACCGGCTTTTGAGCCTATTCGTGTTTCCGTTTGCCAGGTCTCGTCTCTTCGATCGCGGAATATCCGTAGCGTTGTTTTTGTCTTGCGATCGCCTCGCCCGTGCGCTCGTTCGTCGGTTCGAGTTGAATCTCAAAATGAAACTTGGTTGCTGCCGCCTTAGTCTTGCAGAGCCCGTCGTCATCCATGTAGACAGTTGAGAACGCTGGCCCGGTGGGCGGAAACCCCTTCTCTGGTCGTCCGAACAAGAAGGCCAATCCATCTTCATTTATCTGGACCATGCGGTAGATTTCACCATACGGAGGCGGCAGTTTGTAGATCACGTTGTAGCCGTCTCTCTGCGTGGCGTTGGCATAGATGTAGACAGTGACTTGCCTGGCGTTCTTCGTGGTTGCTGAACCTATGTCCTCGTAGGCCTGCTGAAGACTGTAATCATAAACCTCGTCCTCAATCGCTAGCACTATCGCGGCCGCATGTTGTGGTGCGACCCGGGACTCCCCCCCAGGCGACATCAAGCTACAGACGACCAAGAGCAGCAGCAGGAATCCGCTGCTAGAAACGTGGCGGGTAACTAACGATTTCAATGTCCACCCACTGTCCGGTGGGTACATCACCGCCAGCCGTGTTTGTGAAGGGTCCTTAGCCATTCTCAATTTAACTTCCCGTGTACCACGGTATCCTCGATAAATCTTGTCCAAAGTTCAGCACGAAATGTGCTGCACCATTCGTATCGTTGGGAGCAGTCGCGGCTTCCGAGATTGCTTTCCCAACATCTGCAAAGATCGCGGCCGTGCTTGAGTCGTGGACAATCGCATTCAGTTGTTTGGGTGGGCTGGCTCACCCTGTTTGCAAGGGTGGGGGGCACGGACCTCGATCTTCATCCTCTGCACCCCCAGTGATGCCCTAGCCCCGACCACCCTCACAAGTCCCCTTCCGGCTTAAGAATCACTCCCTGGCCGTGGCGGCTGTTCATGACCACGCGCAGCGGATGCGAGAAACGCAGGTGGCGGACGCATCCCTGCTCTTCGACTGCCGGCTGATCCGCGAGCCACTGCCAGTCCACGGATCCTTCCCCGGCATCGGGGTTTACCGTCAGGTACCCCACTTGAAACGCGGTCAGATTCTGGAAGAAGTGGCTGCCTTGCGACGGGGTGACGCGGAAGTCGCGGAACCCGGCCTCTACGATCACCCGCGCCCCGGAGATTTCGTCCCATTCCACGGGAATCCCCAGCCAGGGATCGTTCGAGCCCCAGCGGCCGACGCCGATCAGGAGGTAGGGGCAATTCTCGGCGGCCATTTTCGAGTTGAAGTACGCCACGGATCGGGCCACCTCCTGGCTGCGGCTCCGCTCAAAGCGGTGCGAGTCGACCACCACAATGTCATGCAGATTCTCGATGCGCCCGTTGCCGAGCACCTTGCTGCTCTGGCAGATCACAGTGGCGGGGTCCTCCTCGCCGATGTTCAGATCCTGGTTATCGCGGGCGAGAGTGAGCGGACGAATCTGAAGGAATCCAAACTCTGCCGGTTCGTCCCCACGCGGCAGGCGAACGGCAAATTCAATCTCCACGGGATTGCCCAACGCATCTTCGCCGGCCCGAACCAGCGAGTCGAGAATCGGGGCCAGCGGAAACAGCCCATGCTTGAGCATCGGGGCAAACGTTACGATGCGGGGCCCGGGCCGGCTCAATCCGTCGTAGACAGCCTCGTTGTCCACAGAGTAGGTTGAGCCGACCGCGTCCAGAGTACCGTCGGCCTCCGCAACGTCGAGGCCGAAGCGCATTTCCCGCAAGTGACCGGGGCCACCACCAAGGGGAACGCCGTCGAGTTCCAGCGCGCAAAATTCCGTTTGGGTGTTGGCAAGAATGTCGTCGACCGAGGAGAACTGCAGAAGATTGCGTGGATAGCGCGGGCAGAACATCAGGCACTTGCCGCCGTCGACCACGGTCCGGCCCAGGCCTAAGGCAACGGCCGCTATGCCGTCGGCGAATGTAGCCGGTGACACCGGATAGAAGTTGTGCGAGCGCACCACGCCAGAAAAATCTGGATAAAAGCGCGGGCCATGATCCGTACCGACGACCTGTTGCAGGATCACCGCCATTTTTTCTTCTTCTAGGCGATAGGGGGTCGCCCGTACGTAAGCCTTGGCATGCTGGCTGAACGTTGAAGCGTAGACGCGCTTGACGGCTTCGCTGAGTTCTTCCAGGCGCGTTCGCGGATCGGCCTGCTGGTTGCCCAGCATGAACGTCTCATATACGCCGGTGAAAGGTTGATACTGCGAGTCTTCCAGCAGGCTGGAGGAGCGCACCGCCAGCGGGTAATGGACTTCTTCGAGATACGCCGTCAGATTCTCGATCAGCGGTCCGGGAAGGGGCGAGTCCAGAAAGCGCTGTTGGATTTCGCTGTCATCGTCGCAATGCAGGGCGAAGTCGCTGAGGTTGTTTTCGGCGAGGAACAAGTCAAACATGTCGGTCGCCAGCACCACGGCCGGCGGTACCGCGATGCGGACGCCGGGGAACCGGCGGGCGATGCGCCGCGTGCGCAGAAGATGGCGGACAAACGCCAGGCCGCGCGCCTTGCCTCCAAGCGAACCGGCGCCGACCCTGAGAAAGGACGAATCCGCAGGCTTGAAGGTATCGGCCTTGAAATCGCCGATCAGGACTTCATTCTGCTCATGGCGGTAGTCGTTGATCGATTGGATCAGGTCGCGGCGCAGGTGTTCGGGACCGTTGAAATCGGACACTTTGCGCGGCCGCAGCTTGGCCGCCAGGGCAAATTCCGTCCTGGCCATCAGCCAGTGCGAAAAATGGTTGCGCTGGGCGTGATACATCAGGCTGTCGGCGGGCAGGGTTTCCAGCGTCTGCTCCAGTCCGGTCAGGTCCTTGGCTCGGCCGACTTCCCGGTTGTCCGGCATGCGGAAGACGAAGTCGCCGAATCCAAACGAGTCGGTCAGAATACGACGCAGGTCTTTCAGCAAAGTGGGAGAACGCTTGCGCAGGAAGGCATAGCCTTCGGCCTGGGCGCGCGGGCGAAACTCAGTCCGGCTGGTCTGGAGCACGACCGGCACATCGGGCGTGAGGCTCTTGACCAGGCGCGCCAGCTCGAACCCAGCCTCGGGACTGAGTTTGCCATCCCAGGGGAATTCGACGTCCGACACCAGGCCGAAAATGTAGTCGCGATACTCCTGCACCAGCTGCGCGGCGTCTTCAAAGTTCGAACTCAGCAGGATCTTCGGCCGCGCCTGCATGCGCACCAGTTTGTGCGCCACGTTGATGCCTTCCTGAATCACCCGCCGCGACTGCTTGATCAGCTCGGTATAGATGACCGGCAAAAACGACGAGTAGTAGCGAATATTGTCTTCCACGACCAGCAGCACCGGCACCCCCATAGCCCGGGTATCGTGAAGGACGTTCCGCTTGTCTTCGATGTACTTGACGATGGCGATCAGAATGCGCGCAGTTCCCTGCCAGAGAAAGACGCGATCGACGTCACTGACCGGATTCCGCGCGACGAAATTCTTGATCTCGCGATAGTCATAGCCGAGCACCACAACGGGCGTGTCCAGGCCCGCGCGGCGAACTTCGCGGGCCAGTTGCGCCGCGTCCATGTCGCCGACGGCCAGGTTCGTGACGATCAGATTGAACTGTGGGTTGGAACGGGCGAGCTCCAGCGCCTCGCGGCAACTGGAAACGTGCGTGATGCCGGGAATCTGGCGCAGGTTCAGTTCCAGCGACTCATCGATCAGCAGTTCGTTGAGGCGCCCGTCCTCGCGCAGGATGAAGGAATCGTAGAGGCTGGAGACCAGAAGGATATTCTGAACCCGGAACGGCATCAGGTTCTCGAAACCTTCAAAGCGCTCTTCGGCGTCGAGAATGGGCTCGGCGATGCGCGACAGGGCCATGCGATTGGCGGACTCCCCTAACTATAGTCCAGCAATCCCCCGGAGTAGAAATGTCGCGAGGTGGGCACAGAAGCGGAACCGGCGATGGTTTTGACAGCAGAAAAACCGGCTGTTACGATTGAGGCTGGCTTCACACATCCCTCCACAGCCAGCGTCCCCGTCGTCTAGCCCGGCCTAGGACATCGCCCTTTCACGGCGGTAACACGGGTTCAAATCCCGTCGGGGACGCCAACACTGGCCTCGCAAGGTCAAGGAATCCACGGCCTGGCGGATAACCTTGGGACTGGCCGTGGTGTCCAGGGCGTAGTGAACGCCAGCCCCGGGTAAGCGAGAAGAATCGGTGCCGGCATCCCCTGTCATCGCGCTCCCTTAGCTTTTCCTTTAGAGAGTGATACGCGATCGTGCGGTCCGATGCTTCGCTGATGACTTCTCGACCTGAAAGAGGTGGCCTCCGGACCGATCAAGTGAATTTCCTTCCCGGTCAGCGACCGCTGCAAAGCAGCTACGACCATTGAGGCAATGTCCTCGACCGAAATGAAAATGATCTCTACATCTCCCCCGAGATGGACTGCGTTCTGCTCGCGAATACTCCCTGTGAGGAACCCGTCAGAGAAGATCTCTTCAAAAAGGTTCGATCGCACGATCGTGTAGGGCA
>Ga0209698_10005110_pt1 | contig 14277 bp, 8 predicted proteins | sample LitLauG_LLR_2012_FD_187203 | JGI IMG/M metagenome (GOLD analysis project Ga0209698, IMG submission 187203) | Freshwater sediment microbial communities from Pennsylvania, USA - Little Laurel Run_MetaG_LLR_2012 (SPAdes) (version 2) | ecosystem: Environmental > Aquatic > Freshwater > Creek >... | reverse complement strand
TCGGTGATTTCGGCGGCTACGTCTGTTTCTCTGATCTCCAGGACGAGCAGAGTTCTGGCCATCAATTCTGCAAAGTGCAAGATCTTCGCAGGGCAAGTTTCTTACACATCTTTGCCCATTCGGGCGAATCAGGAATTCGATATTTCAGATTCTGCCCAACGCTGTGAGGATCGGCGTTCGTTTAGGCGCAACATTCTTCGGGACGCGTATCGGCCGAAAAGGCTGGGAACCAGGTATTCTTATTCCGCAAAAATGTGATGTTTATTCTCCGTCTACCTAATCGGCGCGCCTATAATTCGGGCTGGAGATGGCCGGAACAGGTTTGCGTGCTGGCTCCCGACCGGGCCAAATCCTCCTGCGAACGCCATGATTGGAAAATCCCTTCGCTCGTACCGAATTGAGGCCAAGCTGGGAGCCGGCGGGATGGGTGTGGTTTATAAAGCAGTGGATTCCCGCCTGGGGCGGACTGCGGCCATCAAGATACTTTCGAGCGGCGTGCTCAATTCCGAGCGTGAACGACGGTTTGTGCAGGAAGCCAAGGCGGCTTCTTCTCTGAACCACCCCAACATTGTCACGATCTACGACATCGACACGCAGGATGTCGAGGGGAAGCCCGTGCAGTACATCGCCATGGAGTTCGTGGCGGGTGAGACTCTCGACCACTTGATCGGGAAGAAGGGTCTCAAGACGCGCGATGTCCTGAAGTATGCCGTGCAGATTGCGGATGCGCTCGCGGCCGCACATGCCGCGGGGATCGTGCATCGCGATTTGAAGCCATCGAACGTGATCGTCTCACAGCAGGGGGTGGTCAAGGTCCTTGATTTCGGCTTGGCCAAGTTGAGTGAGGCGGGCCAGGCCGACGCATACGCCGAAACGATGCATGGTGACGGAGCGCCGCTGACAGAGGAAGGGACCATCCTCGGAACTGTTGCCTACATGTCTCCGGAACAGGCGGATGGGAAAAAGGTAGATCACCGTTCTGACATCTTCTCGTTCGGATCTGTGCTGTACGAAATGGCGACGGGGCAGCGTGCGTTCTCTGGCGGATCGAAGCTGTCGTCGCTGTCGGCGGTGCTCTACAAGGATCCGCAGCCGGCATCGCAGGCAGGGGCGGATATACCGCCGGAACTCGACCGGATCATTGCGCGGTGTCTAAAGAAAGATCCCGAGCGCCGCTGGCAGACTATGGCGGATGTGAAAGTGGCGCTGGAGGAACTGCGCGACGAACTGGACGCCACGAATTTTTCTGGCGCGATCCAGGCTCCACGCGCGCGAAGCAAATCGCCGCGTGCGAGACTTTGGGCTGGCTTGGGTGTGCTGGCCGGGGTTTTGCTCGGGCTTGCGCTGGCGATGACGTATGAGCAGAGATTCTCCCGGCCGGCGGAGCCGCCGTCGTTCCAGAGGCTGACGTTTCGGCGAGGAGACGTGACGTCGGCGAAGTTTGCTCCTGGCGACACCGTTGTCTACAGCGCAGAGTGGGACGGGGCGACGTCGGCGTTGTTTTCCGCGCAACCGGGCAATCATGAATCCCGTGCGCTGGCGTTGCCCAGCGCAAGAGTTCTGGCCATCTCACCGCGTGGCGAGATGGCGATCCTTTTGGGCGGGGAAGACGTAGGCACGCTGGCCCGGGTACCTTTCGGCGGGGGATCGCCACGCGAAGCGCTGGAAGGCGTGAGCGGAGCGGACTGGGGGCCGGATGGCGAGTCGCTAGCGGTCGTGCGTGCGATGGGCGGGAAATACCGCCTCGAATATCCGATAGGGACGGTGTTGTACGAAACGGAGAAGCGTCCGCCAATGATGCCGCGAGTCTCACAGGATGGCAGGCTGGTTGCGTTTTTCGATTTCGACGTGGAAGTTGGAGACTACGCGCTGTGCATCATCGGGGCGAATCATCCGCGGCAGGTTCTGTCGCGCGGATGGCGCGCGATCGGAGCGCTGAATTGGTCGCCGGACAATCGTGAGATCTGGTTTTCGGGAGGGCAACCGGGTGCCGATCCTGCTCTTTATGCCGTGACTCTTTCGGGAGTGCAACGGCTCGTCACGCAGACTGGGGGCATGATCGTGATGCAGGATGTGGCCCGCGACGGCCGCGTCCTGCTAAGCACCGTGAATTCCCGGTTGGGAATTCTCTACGCGCCTCGAGAAGGCGCACCGCAGCGGGACCTCAGCTGGTTGGATTCGTCTCTTATTTATGAACTCTCGAACGATGGTCAGTCTCTGGTTTTCGTGGAATTGTCAAATGGGCAGGGGCGCAATTCAGCCATCTACCTGAGAAAGACAGATGGTTCTCCGGCGATACAACTTGGTTATGGGAATCGGCCGTCGTTGTCGCCGGATGGAAAGTGGGTGGCGTGCATTCATCATGAGCTCGATCGTTCTTCTTTAATGTTGCTGCCTACGGGGCCGGGTGAATCGAAATTCCCGAAGATCGATGGTATCCACATCGACGGAGTAGAGTGGTTCCCCGAGAACAAGCGGATTCTGTTCACTGGAAACGAAACCGGTCACCAGATGCGTACCTGGATCTACGATCCTGAGACGAACAAGACAACGCCAGTAACCTCTGAAGGAAAGCGAGGCATCAGGGTCTCGCCTGACGGTAAGTGGTTTATCACAGTAGATCCGCACAAACTCTTGATGACCCCGGTGGGTGGAGGTGACGCTAAAACGATGGTTGATCTTGAACCTGGCGAGAGTGTCGTGCGGTGGAGCGGGGACGGCCGGTACTTGTTCCTGCAGCAGCGCGACCCGGCCAGCATCAAGATCAGCCGGCTGGAGATTGCAACACATCACAAAGAACCATGGCTGGTGGTGAAGGCTCCGGAACCGGGAGCGACATTCTTCGGCCCGTTGGCCTTGTCGGCAGATGGGAAGGCTTGCGCTTCCACCTTTCAGCGGGATTTGGCGAATCTGTTTTTGGTACGGGGGCTGAAGTAAAAGGAGTCGCTTCAAGACAGGGCATCCCGTCGATAACGTCAATAAACGCTATCGCTGTTTAATAAATGATGGACTTCCTGGTTGCCCGTGATCCGCCAGAATCCGCATGGTTCTGTTGCCAACTCTTAGGAAGCCGCGTCTTAAGACCCACCGGAGATTTCACTTGGTCCGCGCCACTCTGGTTTATACTTCCTCGAAAGAAAACGGGACCCTCCGGGTTGGACCCAGTCAGAGGCCGAATCACTACGATCGGGGGCTCTTGCAAATGATCACGAACAACACCCCTTCGAAACAGGCAAGCCGGAGGAGGCCACTGTTGAACGCGGTGGCTTCCAGATCCCCTCTGATTGTTATAGTCGCATGCGTTGTCACTGCGTTCGGTGGCAACGCTCGTGAGCCGCAAGAGCAGCACTCCGCGGATAGGACGTCGCGGGACAAATCAGCAACGGATGGGTCACCAACATCGAAAACGCTTGTGGCTACCGAAAGCATGGAGCATCTGGACCGGCTCGCCCGGGAACCGATGGTGGTCGAGTTGAGTGACGGAACGCTCTTCGTGACCGGATATGGGGGCCAGTTCGAAGAAGTGGAGAAGATCCCTGATCTGTGGCGGAGCCGTGACCACGGCGCCACGTGGGAACACGTGAATGTCGGCCGCAACGCGGACGGCGCGATTGGCAACTCTGACGTGGACCTCGCGATCGGCCCCGACGATACCCTTTACTTCGTTGTAATGAGCTTCGACAACCAGAAGTTCGAAGGCACACGCATCGCGGTGGGCTCCAGCAAAAACGCAGGTGCGACGTGGACGTGGAAAGTTCTGTCGGAAACTCGGTTTGATGATCGACCCTGGATTGGAGTCACGCCTGATGGAACCGCGCATGTGATCTGGAATGACGGAAACGGCGTCCGTTATTGGGCCAGCCAGGATCGCGGCGCCAGCTGGAAGGAACGCCCCCGTATCAACGATCAGGGAGGCTCAAGCCATCTAGCCATCGGTCCGCACGGTGAAATCGCGGTTCACGTTACTCCGGCATCCGCGTCCTATAACAAATTCACGCCGGGCGTTGACCTGATCGCGGTGAGCCGCGACGGCGGGAATACGTGGCGGAAGCATCCGGCGCCGGGCGAGCGCGATTGGAACGCCGACCCAGGAAAAGGAACTCCACGCTGGGTAGAACCGGTCGCATGGGATGCGGACGGCGCCCTTTATTCTCTGTGGGGCTCGCAAAAGGGCTTGTGGCTGGCGAGATCGCCGGATCAGGGCGAGACGTGGACAACCTGGCACATCGTGCAGCGGGATGAATTGTCGTACTTCCCGTACTTGACTGCTCGCGGCCATGGCGAACTGGCGGCCACATGGTCGTCGGGTGATGGCGATGCCCTGTTGGCGCACGTCGCCGTGATCCATTTTGGCGACGGGAAAGCGCTTCCGCAGGTCGTCGAATCCCAACCGTTTCAGACTGACATTTGGTCCAAGGAACACCCGGGGGATCCGATGCATCGAGACACGGCAGGCGAGTATATACCGGTCGTGTTTCTCCACACCGGAAGCCTAGGCGTTATCACTACGATCCAGAGCGATGCTGAAACGGAGGAACGCGTGGCCCGCCAGAGAGCCGGAATAGCTACGACGCCCCCGAATCCGAATCTGCGTCAGAGGCGTCTCGGATTTAAATGGTGGAAGTTTGCGGAACGCTGACGCTATCTCGTTCCCAATGGCCAGCCCTCGGTACTGATCACCGACGCGCTCGCCATTCTGGAGTCGAGCCACTATGCGATAACTCCCGGATCGTCGGCAACCCTTCCTTTACTCCTCCCCCCGATTATGGAACGGTTGTCCGTGATCCGCCCACGATCCAAGAACTAACCTGGCCCTCCCGACGCGAATGTCCTTCCGCAATCTCCTGATGGCGGAGGCTGTCACCAGATTGCTCTCTCTTATTGACTGTCTATAAGAGTGGTGCTATTGTCTTATAGACAGACTATAGGAGAATCCATGCCTGCCTCTCAATCCGATCTCCTGCAAGGCACGCTCGATCTGCTGATCCTGAAGGCTCTTACTCTGCAGGAATTGCATGGGATGGGCGTATCGCGCAGAATTGCGCAGATCACTGGCGGGGCATTCGACGTCAAAGCGGGATCCCTGTTTCCCGCCCTGCACCGCATGGAAGAGGCCGGTTGGCTCACATCTTTCTGGGGCGAATCAGAAACTAATCGGCGCGCGAAGTTCTACGCGTTGACCAAGGCCGGCAAAAAGCAAATGCACAGCGAGTCGGAGCGGTGGAAACGAATATCTCTTGCCATGGCAACCGCCTTGCGCACCACATAGGGGGCTCTATGATCAGTCGACTCCGCGCGCTTTGGAACAGTATGTTCCGCCGCAAGCTACTTGATCGCGATCTCGATGAGGAACTCCAAGCCTATCTGGAACTGGTATCCGCCGAGAAGGTCCGGGAAGGAGTCTCTTCGCAAGAGGCATACCGCGATGCCCGTCTTGAGACCGGTGGGGTAGAACAAGTCAGGCAGCGTGTTCGCGATATACGCGCGGGAGGCTCATTGGACAGGCTCTCTCAGGACATTCGGTATGGCATACGAACGCTGGCGAAGAACCCTGCTTTCACCCTGGTTGCGATGGCAACGCTGGCGCTGGGGACCGGCGCGAACACGGCGATGTTCAGCCTGCTGGATCAGGTGGTTCTGCGGCTTTTGCCCGTCAGCCATCCCGAGCAGCTCGTGATCGTCCGGGAGACCGGCAACCACTACGGTAACAGGTTCGGCCCCAACACCGTTTCCTGGCCGATGTTTGAAGATTTGCGCGACAACAATCAAGTCTTCTCGGGGATGTTCTGCCGGTTCCCAGCCACCGTGACCGTCGGCTACGGCGATCGCGCGGCGCAAATCCCCGCGGAATTGGTATCCGGCTCCTATTTTTCGACACTGGGTGTGGGGACGGCATTGGGCCGCACCATCGCTCCGGATGACGACGCGGTTCCCGACAGCCAGCCAGTAGTGGTTCTCAGCTACAGCTTCTGGCGGAGCTACTTCGATAGTGACCGTACCATCGTCGGCCGAACGATAGCTCTTAACAGTCACGCGATGACCGTGATCGGAGTCGCGCAGCCAGGCTTCGACGGCGTGGAACTGGGAGACCCCGCCAGTGTCTTTGTTCCCATCATGATGAAAACTGAAATGACGCCTCACTCGGATGGCCTCAAGGACCGGCGTCGCCGCCTTAGTTGGGTCACCACGTACGGGCGCCTCAAGCCTGGAATCAGCGTGCAACAGGCTCAGGTAGCGCTCCAACCCCTTCTGCATAGCATTCTTGAAATGGAAGTGCAGCAGCCTGAATTCACAAGAAACGCGACTGCTGTGGATCGGCAACTGTTTCTTCGCAATCGCGTTGAACTTTTGCCGGGCTCTGACAACGAGCTCCGCGACTATATGCGCAGACCGCTATGGCTTTTGCTCGGGCTCACCGGAGCCGTACTTCTTCTTGCCTGTGCCAACCTTGCCAATCTGCTGCTGGCGCGTGCCACAGCGCGAGAGCGGGAATTCGCGGTTCGCTTGGCCATCGGTGCCGGCCGGGCGCGAATCGTTCTTCAGCTTCTGGTCGAAAGCTTGCTCCTCTCAGCCGCTGGCGCCGCCTTGGGATTAGCCTTAGCCTTTCTGGCGGATCGCATTCTGCTGCGCATTTATCTGCCTGCCGATGCGGCGGCCGAGTTTGTTGTCTCCCCCATTCCGGATGGACGCGTGCTGGCCTTCGTTGTGGGAGTCATGCTGCTGACCTCACTGGTCTTCGGACTCCTGCCTGCCGTTCGTGGCTCCCGCACTGAAATTACGCTCTCCCTCAAACACAGGTCCGGCGCCCACTCAGCTGGCGGCATTTCCCTTCGCCGCATGCTGGTCGGCATACAGGTGGCTCTGTCCATCCTGCTGCTGATCGGTGCTGGCCTTTTCGTTCGCACCCTGCGCAACCTTCAGACCCTCGGGCCAGGGTTTCCCACCGATCATCTTCTTACATTCACAATCAACCCTTCGCTCAACGGATACTCCGACGAAGAAACCAGGTCGTTCTATGAACGTCTGAACGTCAACCTGCAAACCATGCCCGGTGTTGCTTCGGTCGGATTCTCCACCATGCCGCTTCTGAAGGGCTATGCATGGCAGAATGCGGTCCTGGGCAAGGATTTCGAAGGAGCGCCGATCGAGGAACAACCGGTTCTCAACCACGTCGGCCCGGACTACTTTGCTACGCTCGGTATCCCTATCGTCGCCGGGCGTGCCTTCACTGCGCAGGACGTGGGGCCGAGCAAATACGCTGTCATCAATGAGACCTTTGCCAGGCAATACTTCCCGGGCCGAAATCCCATCGGGCAGCGCTTCGGGCTCGTGGACGAAATGGAGCCAACCAGTCCGGACATTGAAGTAATCGGGGTCATACCTGACAGGAAATACAGAGACCTGCGTGAGACTCCTCCGCCGCAGGCCTACTTCCCATACTTCCAAGACGCCCATTTCCGCTTCATGAACATCTATCTGCGGACGCATGCCGATCCGCGCCAGATCGAGGATGAAGTTCGCGAACGCATGCGGCAGTTCGACCCGCATGTTCCGGTCGTCGAACTCCAAACCATGAACGAACAGATTGGATTCTCGCTGCGGACCGAGCGACTGGTCGCCAGCCTCTCCGGGATATTCGGCGGACTTGCCACTTTACTCGCAGTCATCGGGCTTTACGGAGTCATGGCTTATGTTGTGATGCGGCGAACGCGCGAAATCGGAATCCGCATTGCACTCGGAGCGCTTCGGAGCAGCGTCATTGCGATGATCATGCGCGAAGTGTTCGTTCTCATCGGGGCTGGCCTGCTTGCCGGCTTTTTGCTGGCGCTGGCCCTCGCCAATCTGGTCCGCAGCCAACTCTTTGGATTGAGCCCGCGCGATCCGCTGACGTTCATTGGCTCGGCAATCATTATTACTTTTGCCGCGGGCCTTGCCGGCTTTTTACCCGCCTTGCGCGCAAGCGGTGTCGATCCGACAACCGCACTCCGCAATGAATGATTCCGTTCGACATGCGCGTTGTCCCTGCCGCGCGAGCGTTTCAAACTGTTGCCAAAGAGGTTCTGGGCGAACGGTCGGCAACCCTTCCTTTAGTCCTCCCCCGATTATGGAAGGGTAGCCCGTCAACCGCCCACGACTCGACAAAGTGACAGGCATTTTCTAGCAGGTGGCGGAAAAAGTCGATCAGGCAATTGTTTTTGGGTGGCGCAGCGCTTCAGCGCTGCGATAACCGAGAGACTTTTTCCGCAGCCTGCTAGACCGCCGTGTTTTCAATTCGCTATTGGTTACAAAGCAAGAGGGCCTCGAACCTGAAGAGCCTATTGCGTGCGGCCAGGTCATTTCTTCAACTCCGCGTCCCAGTTCACCACCACGTGGATCGGTTCGGCCGCCTGAGGTTGATCCACGGCATTCACCAGGAAACGTTGCCCATCGGCGGTCACCTCGAACGGATCCCATGCTTCTCCCAGTCGATTCTGCAGGATCGTCGCCAGGTGCACGGTAAACAAAGCCTTGGGTGTCCCGATGCGCGGGACCGCGCCTTTCAAGTCCAGATCAACCGCCATCACAGTGGCGTTGTCCTGCCCGAGGAACCGCATTTCCGTTCCGTCCCCGCGCCACTGGGGGTAATGGCCTCCTCCCGCTGAGACTTGCCACTTTCCCGACTTGGCGGGGAACGACGTGATGTATACCTCTCGCTTCCCGGCCGAGTACTCCGTAAAGGCCAGCCACTTGCCATCGCGCGAAAACGTCGCCTCCCCGGGAAAGGTTCCTGCATCTCCGCTCAGAAAGACCGAAGGCTTTCGTTCGCCGAAAAGTGGCAACAGCCAAAGCGAGCCCACCATGGGATTCGGTTCATAGACAATGAATCGTCCATCTGGAGACCAGTCATCGGGACGGTCCGTTGTGGCAGGGGATTCCAACAACAACTCTTCGCTGCCCTCGCCATTCGAGGCTTTGCGGAATAATTGTGGGAATCCTCCCCGGCGCGCCGAAGAAAAAACAATCTGTTTGCCGTCCGGCGACCAGATGGGCTGGAAATTGAGCGAGGGATCGAAGGTCAGCCGCGTCCTGCCACCGTGCGCCAAATCGTAGATCCAAATGTCGGTTGCCGAACGCGAGATGTCCCCGATCGCGACCGCCAGCCTGGTCCCATCGGGAGACAGGCGTGGGTTGTAAACTGCGCCGGGCTCGCCCACAGTGCTGATTTGCTTTCCGCTGCGGTCCAGCCAGCGCAGTTGCGAAGGCTGCAGAGTGCCCGCTCCTGCGTAGGCAAGGATTCCATTGTCGGACGCCGAAACAACTGCACGGACATATGGTTCGTTCACCAGGACGCCCTGGCCAATGGGAATAGCATCCCCGCGAAGGTTCCGGCTTTTGCTGTCAAACTCCTGGGCCATCAGGCTGGTCTCGCGAACAAACAACAGGTATCCGGGTGAGGCATAGATCACGTTCGAGCGGTTGCGAAACAGCAACTCCTTTTCTTTGCCGTCGAGCGAGCCCACGTAGAGTCCCGCATTGACTCCCTGCACACTTCTTGCTGTGTACAGGAAGTGGCGGCCATCAGGCAGAAACTGCGGATAGCGATGACTGTTCTCTCCCTCGTCAAGATGCGTTACTTGCGTGGGTGTACCGCCGCCCGCGTGAACCTGGTAGATCGGCCCGTTGAAAATAGGAGAGAAAAGAATGGTACCCTCGCGGTTCCAGGTCCCTCCGCGGCCGTCGGGTGCATCGCACAGTACTTGCAACGGTCCGCCCGACGCATCGATCTTCTTGAGCTTGCCCTCTGTGAAGAATGCGACGAAACGGCTGTCCGCAGACCAGAAGGGAAACGTCGCACCCTGGGTGCCCGGCAACGGTTGGGCAGAGTCGGATTGCAGCGGGCGCAGCCATAACTGTTGTTTTCCATCCGCACTCCTGGCCGCAAATACCAGCCGCGTCCCGTCCGGTGAGATCACCAGCGGACCCGTCAGGTCCCCGATAAAAGCGAACGTGGATTTCTCTGGCGCCGGAATGTAGGCATGGATTGTCTGCCGTGCCGTCCCCGCCCTCCCGAGGTGGATCACCGCCAGGGCTGCGCACCCGGCTAATAGCACAGCCGATGCACCCCAAAGAATCCGCTCGCGGTTCTTCCGCCGCGCCGCCAAGGGCGCAGGAACGCCCGCTTTCGATCCGCCTTCGGCGATCCATTTCAATTGCAGCTTCAGATCGTGGACCGTCTGAAACCGCTCGTCGGGCTCTTTCGCCAGGCAGGTTGCGACCACCCGATCCAGCGCCGGCGGCGACATCGGCCGCACCACCGAAATCGGCTGCGGTTCCGAAGCCAGAATCGCCGCTACGATGCTGGCCTGCGTCTTGCCCGAAAACGCCCGTTTCCCCGTAGCCATTTCGTAGAGCACCGCGCCCAGCGCAAAAATGTCGGACCGCGCGTCCGCTTCTTTCCCTTCGATCTGCTCGGTGGACATGTACTGGAATGTCCCCACGACCGTGCCCCGCGCGGTCAGCGGCTGATCCGCCGATGGACCGGAAAGCGTCATGGTCAGGCTGGAAGCTGGCGGCGCGCTCACCGTTGCTGCCTTGGCCAGCCCGAAGTCCATCAGCTTCGCCCCCGTCTTCGTCAGCATGATGTTGCCCGGCTTCAAGTCGCGGTGGATCACGCCAGTTTTGTGCGCTTTCTCCAGTCCCTCACAAATCTCGACTCCGTACTTCAACGCCTGTTCTGGCGGCAGCGGTCCTTTCGCCAGCCGGTCCGCCAGTGTTTCCCCCTCCAGAAACTCCATGACCAGGTAGTCGATGCCGTCCTGCTGTCCGATGTCATAGAGCGTGCAGATGTTGGGATGGTTCAGTGACGAGATCGCCCTCGCCTCGCGGTCAAAGCGCTGTTTGGCCTCAGGATTGTCAGACAGATGCGCTGGCAGAATCTTGATTGCGACGGTGCGATCGAGGCGCGTATCGCGCGCGCGATACACCTCACCCATGCCGCCCGCACCCAGCGGCGATTGAATTTCATACGGCCCGAGTTTGGTACTCGTGGTGAGGGCCATCGGTTCGCGCCATTATATTCCCAACAAGTGCGTGAGCTGAGGCGATTCCGAGTGATTGTCGGCCACTCGGAAGTTATCCCCAGGGGGTGATAAATCCCTTTCTACAACCGCTAGTCACAACGTGTAGAGCATCATTGAAATTTAATCATTAGGTCTCCGCCCGGTTTTAGCGCCGTCCGTCAGCCAGCCGCTTGGGATCTCTCGTGTCCCGGAGTGGGTTTCTGCCCCGTACAAGAAGACCGCTACGTACATCGCTCACTACCGCGAGCCTTTTCCGGGTCCACAGCGGCCCCTCGATCACTTCTGCGAAAGAAGATACAGGTCGTCGTAGCCACCGGGACGCGCGAATACAACGGCCGAGAGATCGGGGGCAACGGAATAAGCATTGCCGGCATAATCCTCGCGCAGAGCGAAGGGAAGTTTGAAAGCGGGAACCGGAGCGCCAACAATCGCTCCATTGCGCCAAGGCTGGCGCCAGATGGTAGTTTCGCCGTGCGAAGCGAGAGAATAGACGAAGGATTTGCCGTCTTTGGCAAACATCGCGAGATAAGTCGCGATGCCGGATTTGAGTGTTGTGCATTTCTTGTCGGCGAGCGAATACTGGTAGATGCCCGGGTTATCACCCCAGAGCGAAGTGCCAATCAGAAATCTGTGATCGGGCGACATATCGACCGCCATGCCACAGTTCTCGGACAAAAGAACCGGCGGAGACCCGTTCAGAAAGACTCTCCAGTTCTTTGCAATACGCTTATCCTTGTTTTTGTCTTTGCCAGCCCCGCCGAGGATCATTGATTGATCTCCCGGTTCCCAAATCACCCAACCCACGAACTCGCCGTCCCAGTTCAGTTGCTGTTGGTGCAGGCCATCCGTGCCGACAACGAAGAGCCGATAGTCATCGCTATGCCAATCGGGGACGGGCGCGTCGGCATAGAGAAATTTCTTGTCGTCGTTGGAAAATCCCAGCGTCTCGATGAAACGGTTTCCAAAAGCCGATGCGATCTTCACTCGCTTGTTGCTGGCAAGATCAACCACCCACAGATCATTTTTCCCCGGCTCGAACGGGTCCGCGAGATAGGAAACAAGATGACTATCAGGGGAAAACTCCGGGATGGTCGAATTTTCCTCGACGATGCTGGTGAATTGTTTCGACGCAAAACGATAGAGTGTGAGCGTGCCGGCGGTTCGGCCACTGACGAAATAAACGCCCTTTCCGTTCGGATCGGCCATGGGGCTGCGGTCGGGACCGGTGCCGAACGTGATCTGTTTCAAAGAATGATCCTGGAGTGATAATTCCCAAATATTGACGATGCCGCGAACTTTACGGTTCAGGTAAACAGAATCGCCCGGCATGGCCCAACTTGCGCCAGAATCTGCGTCGGGAACGTCGGCAAGGTTTTCGAGTTTCCTGGAGCCGATGTCCAGCCGCTCAAGGGTGAGCACACCCGAGTGCAAAGTGCTGACCAGCAAATGCTGGCCGTCAGGATAGACCCTCAGACCGCGGAAAGAAGGCAGGGTGTACACAGCTTCTTCAATGCCCCCCGCTTTTGCCAGACGCACGATTTCCCCGTCCGCCTTCTCCACGTACAGGTACTGGCCATCGGGAGAAGAGGCAACAGAACTGCCCAAGGCCAGATGCTTTGCCGCACCGCCAAGCGTAGGAATGCTCCAGATTTCGTTCTCGCCCAGCGTTTGAGAAAAGTAGATTTCTGTGTTGTCGAGAGAAAATCCGTTGACGAACTTGTTGCCCTCGTCCTTCGTGAGTTGAAGCGGTTCGCCGCCTGAGGTGAGCATCACGAACAATTGATCGTAGCCGTCAACTGGGGACACGAAGGCAACCGTGCGGCCGTCGGGCGAGAGGGCGACACTATGCATAGTCTTATTCCAGGAACTGATCTTGGTGATTTTAGAAAGTGTTTCTGGAGAGCGCCGCGCGAGCGCAACGCGGTAAAGACCGTAGCCCACGGCCGCCAGAAGCGCCAGCGAGATCGCGCCGTAAGAGAGAAACCTTTGTAAGTGTGCCCACCCCGGCTGGCTTCGCCCGCGACGCTCGAAGGTTGCGCACCCGTTACTCTCGCAGCGTGGGTCGCATGTCCGGAAGAAGCGTGCGGGTAGGAAACCGAAGACTCAGGCTTTGGCTCGGGGACGTCCGTTGCAAGGACCGCGGCACCGGAGATGCGGCCGGAATCAAGGTCGCGGCGCAAGCGCTTCAGGTCCGCGCGCAGTTCACCCTCTGTTTGATAGCGAAGGTCGCGATCTTTTTCAAGGGCCTTGCCAAGGATGCGCTCGAGCTCGGCGGGCAGGTCGGGATTGAACCGGACCAGCGGTTGCGGTGAACGATTCAGAACCGCTTCCAGAATCACACCCGATGTCCCCCCTCGAAAAGGGAGCGCGCCTGTGGACATTTCGTAAAGCACGGCGCCGAAAGAGAACAAGTCGGAGCGCCCGTCGAGTTCCTGGCCGCGGACCTGCTCGGGAGACATATATGCCACGGTGCCCAAGGCCGAGCCGGGACTAGTGAGATGCTCGGTGTCGAGATGGGGAGTCGCGAGCGTAGTGGCCGCTCCATCGTGCGGACGCGAATGTGCGACTTTAGCCAGGCCGAAATCGAGAACCTTCGCGTGCCCACGTTTGGTGACAAAAATGTTCGCCGATTTGATGTCGCGATGAACGATTCCCTCGGCGTGCGCGGCATCGAGCGCGTCGGCGATTTCGACGGCAAGATCGAGGATGCGCCCGGTTTCCATGGGCCGGCCGCCGATCATGTGCTGGATGTTCTGGCCTTCCAGGCATTCCATGGCAATGAAAGCCTGGCCATTTTCCTCGCCGATGTCATAGATCGTACAGATATTCGGGTGATTCAGAGCGGAGGCGGCCTTGGCTTCGCGCCGGAACCGGCTCAGGGCCTGAGCATCTTGGGCGAGCTCCCCGGGGAGGAATTTCAGGGCCACGAAGCGATCCAGGCGCGTGTCCTGCGCTTTGTAAACGACACCCATGCCTCCACCGCCGAGTTTTTCGACGATGCTGTAGTGCGAGATGGTCCGGCCGATCACTGGGCTGAAATCTTAGGGTCGGAGTCGAGGCAAGTCAATGAAGACGGGGGGTTGACTCTCGATCACCTACCGGTAGCTGGTGAAAAGGTGCGATAACACGCATTTACGTCACGATAAGGCCCTTTGCCTATCTCTCCCTCTTCGGCTTCAGGTTCAAGGTGCGAACCAGGCGGAACAAGTGATTGGCG
>Ga0209698_10005109_pt1 | contig 14277 bp, 14 predicted proteins | sample LitLauG_LLR_2012_FD_187203 | JGI IMG/M metagenome (GOLD analysis project Ga0209698, IMG submission 187203) | Freshwater sediment microbial communities from Pennsylvania, USA - Little Laurel Run_MetaG_LLR_2012 (SPAdes) (version 2) | ecosystem: Environmental > Aquatic > Freshwater > Creek >... | reverse complement strand
GCGTCTCCCAGCGCGGTGGTGAAGTCGGCAGCCGAAGCGAGCGATGCGACCAGGACCAGCAGAGTTCGCATAGAACTATGATCTCAGAGATGTCGCTTCACGCACGCCCTAGTTGACTGTCAGCTCGACGTCCACGAGCACTGGCTCCAGCACCTGCCAGCCCGACACCAGGATGGTTGCCGAGTATTTGCCCGGCTTCAGCGCCGTCGTGTCCACCCTCAGATGGACAATATCCACCGCCATGCCCGACCCTTCGCGCGGCGTCATTCCTTTATCGGGCGTCGCGCTGAGCCAGGCAGCGTTCGACATGTTGAGCCGGTACGGCAGCCGAGGCCAAGTGGCCGACACACGGATTTCCTGCTCTGGAGGGTTTTCCCCCGCCTTTGCCGAGAACGTGGCCTGAACCGGCGTCACCGTGAGCACCGGCGCGCCTGTCACCGTCAGCATGAACTCCTTTTCCGTCGCCCCGCAGCCGTCCGACGCACGTACTTTGAATGCGAATCCTCCCGTATGCAGGGGCGCGCCGGAGAAATATCCCAGGCGCGAGAGTTGCATGCCCGGAGGCAGTGAGCCGGAAACAACCGCATACCCCACCCCGCCAATCGGGCAAGTACCACTTACCCTGACCTCGAATGGGGGAGCTTCATACCCCTTTTCCGCGATCGCCCACGGCAAAGAATCGGTGACAAATTCGATTTCTGTGGCGTGAGCCACTGGTACTAACAGGGCAAAAAGTACAAAGATGGCAGATTGCATTAAGTGGGTCCGCGCTTCACCCGATAGATGTAGATTAAGTGCGGATCACCCGCCCTTTTTCTCTAGCTCGGAGGCTTCAGATACGTGAATTCCGTAATCGACCTTATTGAGACGCCCGATTCCCTGGACGCGCCTGTCGTTCCGCCTGTCCCGGAAACGCTGGAAGAGGCGGGCATCCCGCCGACTATCGTTGAGCATCTAATTCTGAAGTACTTATATTTCCGCGGCGAGCTGGTGGGCCGCGATATCGCCAGCCTAATCGGATTTCCTTTCTCGCTGATCGATGAGACCTTGGAAGGATTTAAGCGCCAGCATTTCGTCGGAGTGAAAAAATCGCTGGGCATGGGAAACATGTCGGGCGTGTTCATGCTCACCGAATCGGGCCGCAATCTGGCGCGGGAATTCCTGGAAAATAACCAGTACGCCGGCCCCGCACCCGTTCCTTTATATCAATACGCGGAAATCGTCCGCCGCCAGCGCCTGAAGGAAAACTGGCTGAGCCCGGAACTGTTGAAGCTCGCCTTCCAGCATCTGGTGGTGGAGGCCGATATTCTGGCGCAGATCGGGCCAGCGGTCAATTCCAATAAATCGTTTCTGATTTACGGCCAGCCGGGCAACGGCAAGACCGCGCTGGCGGAAGCTCTGTTCCGGGTGGAGACGCAGCCCATCTACATGCCCTACGCCATCGAAAGTCAGGGCAATATCATCCAGCTGTACGATCCGATTTATCACACCAAGATCGACGATGAGACGTCGCTGATGTCGGCTCTGCACAATGTGCAGCCGCACGATGGGCGCTGGTTCAAGTGCAAGCGTCCGTTCATCATCACCGGCGGCGAACTGGGGTTGGAGATGCTGGATCTGAGCTTCAATAAGCACTCGAAGGTCTACGACGCTCCGTTTCAGTTGAAGGCCAACAACGGCATTTACCTGATCGACGACTTTGGCCGGCAGAAGGCGTCCCCGACGGAGATTCTGAACCGCTGGATCGTGCCGATGGAAAAGCATGTCGATTATTTGAGCTTCCAGGCCGGCGGCAAAATGACCGTGCCGTTTGAAGCGTTCCTGATTTTCTCCACCAACCTGCGCCCCGATCAGTTAGGCGATGAAGCGTTCCTGCGCCGCATTCAATACAAGATGTTCCTGCGCAGCCCGCGCGCGCCGGAGTTCATCCAGATTTTCGAGCGCTATTGCCGGGAAAAGCAGATCCTTTGTCCCGCGGGACTGGCGCAGGAATTCGTCGAAAAGCACTACGTCCACGGCGGCCGCAGGTTCCGGCGCTGCCATCCGCGCGACGTGATTTCCCACGCCGTGGACATTATCCACTTCGAGCGGAAGCCGCTGGCACTGACCGAGGATGTGCTGGACCGCGCCTTCCTCAGCTGTTTCGTGGAAAACGTGGACGTCAACGACTAGGACGTTATCACTTCCGCAGGGCGTCCAATTGCCGCCCTCGCCGCCGTCAGCAGGCCGAGCTGCTCACACGCCGCGCCGATCCTCTTGCCGTTCCATTTCGCCAGAATGCAGATCCAGCCGGGATTGTAGACCCGCCAGTAATCGCGGCAACTGTTGCGCGCGACGGTGGCCGCATAGCCTTAGACGTCGCCGAACGTCACGCCGCTCGCCATGGCGCGAATCAGCTTCACCGTGGCGTTCTGATACACCACGCGGCCTGCATGTTTTCGCCGGACTAAGGCGAACGCGGAATTTTTGCTCGACGACCTCGCGAGCCCGCGCGTTCATCTCTGTGAACAGTAGGCCTTGCGCCTCAGCGAAGGTGCCGGCCATGAGACTGTATCCTTATGAACGAACTTGCGGTCCTGCAAAGGAAAATCGTCGCCTGCACCCGCTGCCCGCGCCTGATCGATCACTGCTGCCACATCGCCCAAGTCAAGCGCCGCGCCTATGCAGACCAACAGTATTGGGGCAAGCCAGTGCCTTCGTTTGGCGATCCGAACGCCCGCCTGTTGATCCTAGGCCTGGCCCCGGGAGCGCACGGCGCGAACCGCACCGGACGCATGTTCACGGGCGACAAATCGGGCGTCTTCCTCTACCGCGCGTTGTATGAAACCGGCTTCGCCACCACCATCGACGGCCGGGAGCTGAAAGGCGCGTACATCACCGCATCCGCCCACTGCGCCCCACCGGATAATAAGCCGACGCGCGCAGAACTCGCCAACTGCCGTCCTTATCTCAAGCAGGAATTGAAACTCCTCAAGAACGTGAAAGTGGTGGTAGCGTTAGGCCGAATCGCCTTCGATACGTATTTGTCCATCACAGGTGAGAAAGGCAAATTCAGCCACCACGCGGTGCATCAGGCCAAGCCGCTGCTGATCGCCAGCTATCATCCCAGCCAGCAAAACACCAGCACCGGCAGGCTGACAGCCGAAATGCTCCGCGAAGTTTTCGAAACAGCACGGCTCAACACGTAGCGCACGCCGCCGGGTGGGCTGCGTCGAGCGCCGGGTCGACGGTCGCGCAAGAAGCGAAATTCGGCCCGAGCGCACTCGGGCAGACTTATGATGCCTGCGGGCAGGGCTCCTAGAAGATCAGGAACCGCTTCTTCTTTTCGCTCTTTTCAGGAGCTCTAGCCACCCTGGCCGCCGGTTTCGCGGGTGCGGCCGCCGCGGGCGCTGCCGGCGGACTCATTTGGGGCATCGCCATCAGGCGGATGAGGTCTTCACTGATGCCGGCCTTTTTAAGCTGCGCGAGCGCAGGCACGCTGGTGTCGAAATCGGTCCGCGAGCTGCGGATCAGTTGCAGAATGAACAGCTCATCGAATCCGGCTTTGGCCAGCGTGACGATGTTGTCGTTGGTCAGAGGCTGGTGCTTCAGTTGAGCCTCGGAGAACTGCTGCCCGAAGGCCGGCAGCGTAAGGAAGACGAGAGCGCGCAAAAAACGCATACGCTTTGCATATCGGCTGTTCGGGTCGTGTTCGGAGGGAGGGAAAAACCCTAATGGGCTCGGCCGCTGGTGCGAATTTCGGCCATAAGGGCAGCGTGCCATGCTGCAGCGAGTCCCCCCGGCTGATGCCGAGGGCTGTGTGGGCCACACAGCCCGCCGCGCAAGGGCTCATATATGATGTAGGCATGACAACCGCCGCGCGAACTCCGAAAGACGTCTTGGAGTATGCCAAGAAGCATGACGCCAAACAGTTGGACTTGCGCTTTACCGACCTGCCGGGGTTGCAACAGCACATTTCCTATCCGATGAGCCAGTTGAAGGAAGACACCTTCGAAGAAGGCTTCGGCATTGACGGTTCGAGCATCCGCGGATGGGCCGCGATCAATGAAAGCGACATGCTGCTGATCCCCGACCCAGCCACCGCGGTGATCGATCCGTTTTATGAGACCAAGACGCTGGTGATGGTGTGCGATGTGATCGACCCCATCACGCGCCAGCACTACGATCGCGACCCGCGCTGGATCGCGCAGAAAGCCGAGCTGTATCTAAAGAACTCCGGCCTCGCCGACACCGCGTATTTCGGCGCCGAAGCCGAGTTCTTCATTTTCGATAACGTGCGCTTCGATCAGAACGCGCACTCCGGCTATTATTTTATCGACGCCGAAGAAGGCCGCTGGAACTCCGGCCGCGAGGAAAACAACCTCGGCTACCGTCCGCGCTTTAAAGAAGGTTATTTCCCGGTGCCTCCGACGGATCATTACCAGGATCTGCGCGCGGAAATGGTGGAGACCATGATCCGCGTGGGGCTGGACATTGAGTGCCATCACCACGAAGTGGCCACCGCGGGGCAGTGCGAAATTGACCAGCGGTTCGACACCCTGGTCAAGTCCGCCGACAACATGATGCTGTATAAATACGTGATCCGCAACGTGGCGTATCAGTACGGCAAGAGCGTGACGTTCATGCCGAAGCCTCTGTTCGGCGACAACGGCAGCGGCATGCACACGCATCAGAGCCTGTGGAATGGAAAGACGCCGTTGTTCGCGGGCGATATGTACGCGGGCCTCAGTCAGATGGCTTTGTGGTACATCGGCGGATTGCTGAAACATGCGCGCGCGCTGTCGGCGATCATCGCGCCGACGACGAATAGCTATAAGAGGCTGGTGCCGGGCTATGAGGCTCCGGTGAACCTGGCGTATTCGCGGCGCAATCGTTCGGCCGCGGTGCGTATACCTATGTATTCGGCATCGCCCAAGGCCAAGCGCGTCGAGTTCCGTCCGCCCGATCCGTCGGCCAATCCGTACCTCGCGTTCGCGGCAATGATGATGGCCGGGCTCGATGGCGTGCTGAATAAAACCGATCCGGGCGAGTCGCTGGACAAGGACATCTACGATCTGACGCCTGAGGAAATGAAGGCCGTACCGTCCATGCCCGCGTCGCTCGAAGAAGCGCTGAGCTGCCTGGAGGACGATCATGCGTTCCTGCTGAAGGGCGATGTGTTCAGCGAGGAGCTGATCGAGACGTTCATCAGCTACAAACGCAAGAGCGAAGCCGACGCCGTCCGCCTGCGCCCGCATCCCTACGAGTTCGCTCTGTATTACGACATCTAATCCAGGGATTCCCCGCCCTGACGGGACGGGGTTGTACGGGAGCTCGTGAGCCAGGGGCTTTGGGAACAACATGCAAGGCACGATCTTACAAGTGAGCGTTTCGCGCGGCGGCGTACCCAAGCGCGCGATTCCGGAGGGCGACGTGGGGCCGCTCGGCATCGCGGGCGACCATCAGGCGCATCCGCAGTTTCATGGCGGACCGCGCCAGGCGATCCTGCTCATCTCGAATGAGGCCATCGGGGAGCTGGTCGCGCTCGGGTTCCCTTTGTACCCTGGGGCGCTGGGCGAAAACATCACGACTCAAGGAGTCGATCACAAGCAGTGGCGGGCAGGCCAGCGCTGGCGCGTCGGCCACGCGATCCTGCAATTGACCAAGGTCCGCCAGCCGTGCAATCAGCTCAGCCCATACGGCAAAGGGATTCAGAAGGCTTTATTCGACGCCGACTGTGACGCAGGCGACTGGATGTCCCCCAGGTGGGGCATGAGCGGCTTTTACGCCAGCGTGGTGCAGCCAGGCATGGTGCGACCAGGCGATCCGGTGGTGCTGCTGGATCAGATGGCTTAGCATAGAATCCATGCGCCACCTTCTGCTGTTGCTCGCCGCCGTGCCTTTGTTTGCCCAGTCCGATGAGACCGACGCCGTTGGGGCCGTTCAAAAACTGTTCGACGGCATGGCCGCGCATAACGCCGCGATGATCCGCTCCGTGGTGCTGGCGGACGCGAAGCTGTACGCCATCCGCGATACGGGCGCGACCAGCTCGTCTTCGCTCGACGATTTCGCCACACGTATTGCGGGCATCAAGGGTGAAATTCTGGAAAAATTCACGGCCAACCCCAAAGTCCTGATCCGTGCCAACATGGCGCAGGTGTGGGGCGAGTACGACTTCATCCGCGACGGCAAATTCGACCACTGCGGCGTCGATTCGGTGAGTTTGTTTAAGACAGAAACGGGCTGGAAGGTGGCAACCATCGCCTACACCTCAGAAGTCGCGGGCTGCAAGGGGCATTGATTACCCTAGAAGGAGGAACGTGTCTCTTCCTCCCGCGGTTTTGAACCGCATTGAAATCCTCGCGGCCCAGTCTGCCGATCCGGTTGGTGTACGCGCCGCGTTGGCTACTCTTGCCGAGCGCCAGCCGGCGGCTTATCAGCGCATGATGCATTCGCCCGTGGCGCTGCAATATCTGGTGGCGGTGTTTTCGCAGAGCGAGTTTCTGACGCAGGAGCTTTTCGATGCGCCTCAGTGGCTGGAGTCGCTTCTTGCTGATGGCGACATGCACCGGGTGCGGTCCACCGAGGAGTATCGGGCGCGGCTGGAGGCATCGGCGTCCGGCGTTGACCCTCTACCGTTCGCGCGCTTCCGGCGGCAACAGATTTTGCGCATCCTGATCCGCGACGTGCTGGGTTTCGCATCGCTCTCCGACGTCACAACGGAGCTTTCGGCGCTGGCCGACGCGATTATCGAAACCGCCTATGGCCGCATTTATCGCGACCTGATCGCCCGCTACGGCGAGCCCGATGCGCAGTTCGCGGTGATCGCGCTGGGCAAGCTGGGCGGCGAGGAGCTGAATTACTCGTCCGATATCGACCTGATGTTCCTGTATTCGGTGAACGGGACGCACAAGCTTACCAACAAGGAGTTCTTCAAGCGCGCGGCCAACGATCTGACGGCACTGCTTTCCGCTTACACACCGGAGGGCATGTGTTACCGCGTCGATCTGCGGCTGCGGCCCGAGGGCAGTTTGGGCGAGGTTTGCATGTCGCTGGACGGGGCGCGGCAGTATTACGAATCGAGGGCGCGCGACTGGGAATTGCAGATGATGATCAAGGCTCGGGTGGCGGCGGGCGATCGCGCGACGGGTCAGGCGCTGCTGGATTTCGTCGAGCCGAAAATCTATTCTACGACGCTCGATTTTTCGGGCGTAGAGGCGTTGAGCGTTACCCGGGAACGAATTAATGAGAAGCTGCTAGCGCGGAAGGGGAAGGCGCGGGCGCTCGATATTAAGCTCGATCGCGGGGGCATTCGCGATATCGAATTTCTGGTGCAGTGCCTGCAGCGCCTGCATGGCGGAGCGGACCCCTGGGTGCGTCATGGAGGCACGCTGCTGGCGCTGGCGCGGCTGCAAGACAAGGGCTTTTTGTCCGAGGCCGAATATGGACGCCTGGCTGCGGCGTATCAGTTCCTGCGGCACCTGGAGCATCGCCTGCAGTTTGCCGACGACCGGCAGACGCACGCGCTGCCATCGGACGCCGAAGCGCTGGAGTTGATTGCTCGGCGAATGCCCGCGGGTGGTGGGTCCGCCAAGTGGCTGCGTGCGCAAATTAAGAGGCATTCGGAACAGGTTACCGAAATCTACGAACGCGTGGTGCATGCGCGGACGAGTTTGGCGCTGGAAGTCACAGGGCCGCAGACCAGCAACATTGTTCGCGCGCTGGAGCAGACTGCGCCGGCGCTGTCGCGCAGCATCGCCGAGGCGGGATTGCAGCAGGGCTATCGGGCATTCGAGCAATTTTTGGAGAACTTGTCGGCCGATGAGCCGCGTCTGGCCCGCCTGAATGAAGACGATGCGCTGCGTTCGCGGACGCTCGATTTGTTCGCGCAGAGTCCTTATTTTGCAGAGGAACTGCTGCGCAGGCCGGAGCTGATCGACACTGCGCACGAGGAAACGGCCATCCGCGATGCCAAGGATTTGCGCCTTTGGTACCGGCGCGAGATGCTGCACATCCAGATGGCGTCGGTGTGCGATTCGAAGCCGATTTTCGAGACGCTGGAGCGCACCACGGCATTGGCCGACGCGGTGATCGCGCGCGCGTATGACATCGCCGTGGCGGACGTGTGGGGCGCGGAGCCTCCGGCGCGCAAACTGTGGGTGATCGCGCTGGGGCGGCTGGGTATGCGCGAGTTCGACCTGGCGTCGGACGCGGATTTGGTATTCGTGTTGGCCGATTCCGCAGGCAGCATCGAAACGTGGACGCGCGTCGCGGGACGCATCATCGACCTGCTGACGGCGTACACGGGCGAGGGGATTTTGTTCGCCGTCGATACGCGGCTGCGTCCCAATGGAGCCGACGGGCCGCTGGTCCAGACCGAGAACGCGGTGAAGGATTATTTCACGCGCACCGCCGAGGCGTGGGAAGGCATCACATACATGAAGTCGCGCGCGATCGCGGGCGATGCGATGAGCGCGGACCTGTTTCTGCATCATCTGCAAGCCATCGATTGGGTGCGGTATGGGCAGAGCGGACGGTCGCGCGCGGATTTGAAGCAGATGCGGCAGAGGCTGGAAAAAGAGCAGGGCGCGGCGCATCCTTTGAAGGCGGGGCGCGGCGGATATTACGACATCGATTTTCTGCTGATGTATCTGCGGCTCAAAACGGCGGGCGTATTTTTCCGGTCGCTGAACACGCCGGAGCGGATTGAGGTTCTGGAGAGTATGCAGTACCTGGATCGGGCACAGGCGCAGTTTTTGCGCGAGGCCGCGACGTTTTATCGTGCGCTCGACCATGGCCTGCGGGTTCGGACGGGGCATGCGGAAGGGAAGCTGCCGGCGGGTGCGCAAAGGGCCGCGCTGGCGGAGCTGATGACGCGGTGGACGAAGGTGCCTTTGGAGGCTCTGGACGAGGTGAGGGAGCACACGCGGGAGTTGTTTGAGAAGGCGTTCGGGTGAGTTTTTTGGTGTGAGACCGCTATGGCTCTCCCGCAGACTTTCTGCGAAAGCCGTTTCGGAAGACGACGGCCCCGACAACCACGGCGCAGGACCCAATCAAGCGGGTTACATAGGAGTCTCCCGCCTGCGAAACGAGACCAAAGCCCGCGGCTATGAACGAAGCCCCCATGAGCCACGCGGCTGCTCGCTGGACCTTGGTGGGATTTGTGGACCCCCTCCAGAAGAAGCGGTTGACCTTGTCGCGAGGGGGAGGCCCGAAAAACCCGAAGTGAGTCTGATCGGCCTTGAGTTCATGCTGAACGGCTCGCAGCCAGTCCTTGGCCTTGCTCATTTCAAGAATATTAGAGCATTTTTGTGTGGCGGAATACCTTCGAGCCGCCATCCGTGAGGATGCGGCCCAGCGTTGTCCCCGCCCTTATGCGTTGCCGGGGCGAGGCTGCGCAGCCCTCGGCGTCAGCCGAGGGATACGCCGCGGAATGCCCGCATACGTGACGCACGGCGGCTAGATGGGCTTTCTGAACAAAACCCCTTTCACCCCACTTCGCCGAGGAGTTCTTTCAATCGGGCGTGGCCTGAGCGGCTAACTGGTAGCTGGGTGCCGTCGGATAGCACGGCTACGCGGCTATCTTTTGTATAGGGCTCGATGCGGGCAATGCGCTCCAGATTCACGATGTAGGAGCGGTGGATGCGCACGAATTTTTTCGGGTCTAGCTGCGTTTCTATGCTGGAAATGGTTTGTTGCTTCAGGTAACTCTTTTTCTCACTGCGCAATGCTATGTAATCGTCTTGCGCCTCGACGTAATCCAGCTTTTCTAAAGGAATGATGTGGACCTTCGCGCCGTCCTTCACCACGATGCGCTCCAGTTTGTGCTCCGGCGCGCGGGCGGCGGCGGAGAGTTCGGTGGGCGCCACGCGCGGCGCGGTGGGAAGCGGTTCGCCCAGCCTCTGGCGGGCGCGCTCCAGCGCTTTTTTGAAGCGCTCCACGCTGAAAGGCTTTAACAGATAGTCGACCGCGTGGGCGTCGAACGCTTTCATCGCGTATTGATCGAAAGCGGTGACGTAGATGACGGCGATGGATGGGTCGATCAGTTCCAGAACCTCGAAACCGTCCAGCTTGGGCATTTGCACGTCTAAGAAAACCAAGTCCGGCTTGCGCTCGGCGATGGTTTTCACGGCTTCGAAGCCGTTGGCGCATTCGGCTACGATCTCCACGCCCCCTGCCTGATGCAAATATTCGCGAAGCAGCATGCGCGCGAGTTCTTCATCGTCGACGATGGCGGCGCGGATGGCTCCGGTGCGGGCGCGTTCTGCGCCGGGTGCGCGTTCCAGGTTGCGCAGGTCGACCAGCAGTTCGCGCGCAGACTGATAGCGGCGGTCGCGGTCCTTTTCAAGACATTTTTTGACGATGCGTTCGAACTCTTCTGGCACCTCGTAATTCAGGCGTGCTAGAGAGTCGGGCGGAGCCTGCAAAATGCGGGCCAGAGTCTCCTGCGCGGTGGTCCCGGTGAACGGCAGCTTGCCGCTGGCCATCTGATAGAGCACCACGCCGAGGCTGAACAGGTCGGTGCGCGCGTCCACGTCGCGGCCTAACGCCTGCTCCGGGCTCATGTAAGAAACGGTTCCCAGCACCACGCCACCGCTGGTTAAGAATTGCGTGGCAGCCTGGCTGTTCGCCGGAGCCTCGCCCGCGGCGGGCAGGATTTTCGCGAGGCCGAAGTCCAACACTTTCACGTGGCCGCGCGCGTCGATCATCAGATTAGCGGGCTTGATGTCGCGATGCGCGATGTTGCGGGCGTGCGCGGCGTCCAATGCGTCGGCCACTTGGGCGCCGATAGAAAGGATGGTGGCGAGAGGCATAGTTTCGCCGGCCAGCTTCTTCTCCAGCGTCTCGCCCTCGATGTATTCCATGGCGAGAAAGTGGCGGCCCCCGGACTCGCCGATTTCGTAGATGTGCGCCGCGTTGGGATGGCTGAGCGCGGATGCGGCGCGGGCTTCCAGCACGAAGCGCTTCAGTTTATCGGCATCCTGCGCGACCTCGGGCAGCAGCAGTTTTAACGCGACCTTGCGGTTCAGGCGTGTGTCTTCGGCGAGGAAGACCTCGCCCATGCCGCCTTTGCCGAGCGGCGAAAGAATTTTGTAGTGGGCGATGTTACGTTCCATTTTAGGCCTCCGCCCTTTCGCACGGAACCACCATTTCCGCGCGGAACTGATTGTTTTCGATATGCGCGGTGAGGCGCGCGGCGTCTCCGAAGCGCGTGGTCAGGCGGCTGCGAACGTTACGCAGGCCCAGGCCGTGGCGGCGCGGCGACGGCGAATCGGGGTCGAAATCGTTCACCACGCTTACTTCCATACGCCCGTTGGTCAAGCGTCCCTCCACGCGAATCAATCCGCCATCCACCATGGTAGCGATCCCGTGCTTCACCGCGTTTTCCACCAGCGGCTGCAAGACCAGCGGCGGCACCAGGCAATCCGAGCACGCGTCATCGACATCGATTTCGACCCTGAGGCGGGAACCGAAGCGGACCTGCTCCACTTCGAGATACGTGCGCGAGAGCGCTAACTCTTCGCGCCAGGAGATGGTCTCTCTTTCGCCCAATCCTAGCGTACTGCGCAAAAAATCCGACAGGCGGATGCACATTTCGCGCGCCCGGGCCGGGTCGACGGTGGTGAGCGCGGTGATGGAATTCAGGCTGTTGAACAAGAAGTGCGGATTGATCTGCGCTTTTAATGCCCGCAACTCCGCGTCGCGGGCGAGAAGTTCCGCCTCGCGGGAGGCCTGCTGCGCCAGGAACATATAATGCAGCGCGACTGAAACGACATACAGCAGCAAGCCGACGGCCACCAGGTGCGGAGCTTCTTCCTGAAACCGGGCGTTGGTGTGCAGAATATTCCGCGCGATGAACGTCGCCAGCTTCACCCAGATTCCGCAGGCCAGCAGAGCCGCGGCCAGATGCTGGATCGACAGGTTGAATGGATTGGTCGAACGCAGCGGCAAATGCCGGCACATGTACCACGGCGTGAGGCAGAAGAAGGCGTACACCACGCTGAGCGGCGCGGCGATCTGCGCGGCTTCGGCCAGAGTGAGCGTGCCGCGCATCATCAACAGAGCAGCCAGCAGCGCTCCGATCGCCACCCAGAGCAACACATACGCGGCCACGTACGATTTGCGGGCGAGTATTGGATGCATCGCGCTAATACCGGACGGTGACGCCACCGAATACGGCGACGCCATTCACCACCAGATGCGTCTGCTTGCTGTCCGGTGCGATGCGGGAATCCAGCGTCTTGTCTTCGTAGCCTCCGAAGATGCCGACGCCTTTCACGGTTACGGTCCAGTTTTCGGGGACGCGAATTTCGACGCCGCCGAAGATGGAGTTGGCTTCGATGTAGACTTCGCCCGCGGCGCCGGCGTTGCGCAGGTCGATTACCACGCCGCCGAACATGGCGAACGCCTCGCCGCCTTGGAAATTCTGCGAGGTGACGCGGCGGCGCGTGCCTCCGAACACAGCCCATTCGCTGATGTGGTCGGCGGCGCTGGAGGTGTTACGCATGCCTCCCACGTCGCCCATGCTGCGGTGGATGTTGTCGCGGATGTCGTCACGGATCTTGTCGCCGAGGCTTTGGGCCGGGTTGGAGCTGGCTCCAGGGGCAGGCCCGGCCGTGGTGCCGCGGTCGATTGCTCGCGCGAGCATACCGAGGCCCACCAGGATCAGGATTCCAGGCCACAGGAATCGCCAGAGGTCGCCGTGGATCAGGTTGAAGTTCTGGAGAAGAAACAACACGCCGACTGCGAACACGATGCCGCCCCAGATGCGTCCGCCCATGCCCATGGATCGCGAGGCCTGCACAATGCCGACCACGATCAGAATAACGGGCCAGTAGCGCTCCAGGTCGTCGAAGTAAGGGATGCCCAGGTTTTGGAGCAGCAGCAGTACGCCGATGCCGGCAAGGATGATGCCGCCCAGCAGGCCGCCGGAGCTGCGCGGCCAATCTCTGCGCCACTCCCTTCGCCACTGCCCTCGGTCAAAACGGTCCATGTTCGAGAACTTCCTTCCCAAACCGATCCTAACAGGCTGAAGGGGCGGGAGAAGGGTAGATTCGGCGAACGCCCGCCGAGTGTCGGTGAGTGGCGCGGATTGGACCGTTCCGCGCCACTTTGAGACCGCCTACGGCTTCTGGGTCGCGCCGTTGTGCTTGTCCTTGTAGATGTTCCTGCTCAGGCCGTTCTGCTGCTGGTTAATCTGCTTCTTTTCGTTGTTGGTGAGGTTACCGCCGTTGGCCTTGCGGTCGGTGCGGATTTCCTTGTTCAGGTTCGCTTCTTTGTTCTCCAGATGCGCGGTTTCCTTGGGGGTCAACTGGCCGCTCTTCACGCCCTGGGCAATGCGGTCTTGCTGGTTCTCCTTGCGCTGGGCGATCTTGCCCTGCTGCGCGAAGGCCATGGTCGATGCCAGGATGAGTCCGATAATCATGCGATTCATTTTGATGAATCCTCCTGCCTGAATGAACACCGGGTTTCGCGGGGGAGTTTCCGTTAAGCTTCGCTCATCAACCGGCCGTACTCCCGCATGAATGGTTCCAGTCCGGGCGTGCAGGCGATGCAGTTTCCTTCGTAAATGGACCGCTTGCCATTGAACGCGAAGAACACTGCGCCTGCTTCTTCCAAGATGACTTGCGAAGCGGCCATGTCCCACGGCGCGACCTTCGGTTCCACCCACACTTCCATCTGACCTTCGGCCAACATCATCGCGTCCGGTGTGCCTCCCAGACAGCGAGACGCCCAGAACATGGGCAGGATCGACGCAGCCTTTGCGACATCTTTCACGCGATTCAGACTGTTCAGCGAGATTACCGCGTTCTCCGGCTTGTCGATGGTGGAGCAGTGGAGGCGCGTATCGTTGCGCCACGCGCCCGCGCCGCGCGCGGCCCAGCAGGTGCGGTCGAGAAGAGGGAGATGCACCACACCGGCCTGCACCTCGCCGTCCTTTTCGAGGGCGATCAGCACGCTCCACAAAAGATTGCCGCGCACGAAATCGCGCGTGCCGTCGATGGGGTCGATAATCCAGCGGCGTCCATTCTTCGAAGCTTTGTTGGAGCCTTCCTCGCCCAGGATGCCGTCGTCGGGGAACGCTTCGTCGAGCAGTTTCGCGATCAGCTTTTCCGATTCTTTATCCGCGATGGTCACCGGCGAATCGTCGGGCTTGTTTTCGGCTGAGATGCCCGCTTTCTGGTGGCGGAGAGCGAGCTTGGCGGACTGGTCGGCGATGCGCCGCGCCGTTTCAATCTCTTGACTGAATTGCATTTTCCAGCATGGTAGCATTGTCCGAATGCAGGCTCGAACCGT
>Ga0209698_10005108_pt1 | contig 14278 bp, 17 predicted proteins | sample LitLauG_LLR_2012_FD_187203 | JGI IMG/M metagenome (GOLD analysis project Ga0209698, IMG submission 187203) | Freshwater sediment microbial communities from Pennsylvania, USA - Little Laurel Run_MetaG_LLR_2012 (SPAdes) (version 2) | ecosystem: Environmental > Aquatic > Freshwater > Creek >... | reverse complement strand
ATTACGCAATCTGCTGGTATCCACTTGGCAGATGTCTGCCGAACGGCCTCGTCGGTGATGAACTCCGCAGCGTTCCAGACGTCCCGGAATTGCACTTCTTGGGTGCGCAGCCAAGGGATTGTCCCGCCTTCGTAGAACTCGGGCTTACCTGCTCGCGGTGTTCCCCCTGACGTCACTCTCAACGAGATATCGCCGAGAGTTGACCAACGCACCCCATCAGTTGGGAAGCTCAGCAGCTGGTCCCTGTAGTGCGCGTACTGCAGGCTGCGCGCCTCCAGTTCCGCCTCCAGTTCCGCCTCCAGTTCCGTGAAGGAGTCTAAGACTCGAACGATTTCGTACTGGATCTCAAGTGGGGGTATCGGAAGACGTGCGCGCTGAAGCGACGCCATGGAGACACTCGCGACGGTTGAGCCATCTGCAGACGAAAGAATCTGGGATCGGATCGCAGACGAGTGCAGAAGGTAGATCAAGAAACGTGGTGTGATGAGCGCCTCAACAGGAGTCAATGCGTACACGCCCTCTTTGATGTTCCAGCCGACTGGATCCTCGGCAACCAAAGCGGTTCGCCCAATCGTTCCCGTTCCTGAGAAGAGCACGTCACCTGCCCGAAGGCGAGACCGACCTTGGATCCGCGCCAATCCTTCGTCATCGACCTTGTCGGTCCTTTCCGTGGGCTTGATCTTGAACCCCTTCAATTCACGAACGGTGATGTAGTAGTTGTTGCCATCTGGCGGATTCAACTTGAAATTTTGCCGCGGGTTAAGGCCAGTCCGCAGGTCCTTCACAACATCGCCCAGGGCTCTGACCTCGACACCCAATGGGCAGTGATCTGAGATCAGGTCGTCGATCCGGCTCACGACGGGCCCTCCAATTCAGCCACGATCGCATCAATCTTGCACCGAAGTTCCTGCTGACGAACAACGATCCTCGCGATGTCTGCATTCAACGCAACGATGTCAGTGGCCTTGCGCGTGTCTTCTTGTGAGACGTAGCTCGATACCGCAATGTTGTATTCGTTGGCCGCCACGTCTGATGCGGTGACGAGTCTTGCAAAGTAGTTGATGTCCCGACGTTGCACATACGCCTCGAGGATTCGTGTGCGGTTGTCGGGCGTGAGCCGATTCTTGTTGCCCTGACGAAAGTATTCTGCGGACGCGTCGATGAAAAGGATCTTGTTGTCCGCCTTCGACTTCTTCAGGACGATGATGCAGGTTCCAATCGTGGTGCCGAAGAACAGGTCGGGTGGAAGTTGGATCACAGTGTCGATGAAGTTGTTGTCGATGAGGTACTGGCGAATCTTCCGTTCAGCGCCACCCCGGTAGAGGACACCGGGGAACTCGACGATGGCTGCCGTCCCGTTCACCGCCAACCAACTGAGCATGTGCATCGTGAACGCGAGGTCCGCCTTGGACTTCGGTGCGAGCACCCCGGCCGGAGCGAACCTCGGGTCGTTGATCAGGAGGGGATTCGCGTCCCCCTCCCACTTGATGGAGTACGGGGGGTTCGAGACGATCGCCTCGAATGGCTCCTCGTCCCAGTGCTGGGGGTCGGTCAGCGTGTCCCCGTGTGCGATGTCGAACTTCTCGTAGTTGATGTCGTGGAGGAACATGTTGATCCGGCACAGGTTGTAGGTCGTGAGGTTGACCTCCTGGCCGAAGAATCCCTGGTGCACATTCTCGCGTCCGAGCACTTTGGCGAACTGCAGGAGGAGCGAACCGGATCCACAGGCTGGGTCGTACACTTTGTTGACCGAGGTTTTGCCGACAACGGTGATGCGTGCCAGGAGCTCGGAGACTTCCTGAGGGGTGAAGAACTCACCTCCTGACTTGCCGGCGCTTGAGGCGTACATAGTCATGAGGTACTCGTACGCGTCGCCGAAGGCGTCGATCGAGTGGTCCGAGAAGTCGCCGAGGCTGAGATCGCCGATGGCATCGAGGAGCTTGACGAGTGTCGCATTGCGTTTCGCGACCGTTTGGCCGAGCTTTTGAGAGTTGACGTCCAGGTCGTCGAAGAGACCCTTCACGTCGTGCTCGCTGTCGGTACCGACTGCGGACGCCTCGATGCTGCGGAAGGCCTTCTCAAGCGTCTCGTTCAGGTTCTCGTCGCCGCGTGCCCGTGAGCGGACGTTCACGAACAGGTCCGACGGAAGGATGAAGAACCCCTTCTCCGCCACAGTTTCGACGCGGCCACGCTCGGCGTCGGTGTCGTCGAGCTCTCGATAGTCGAATGCTGCGTCCCCCGCCCTGCGTTCCTGCTCATTCAAGTAGGCCGTGAGGTTCTCGGAGATGTAGCGATAGAAGAGCATCCCGAGGACGTACTGCTTGAAGTCCCACCCGTCGACGCTGCCGCGCAGATCGTTGGCGATCTTCCAGATCGTCCGATGAAGTTCGGCTTTTTGGCTCCCGTTCGCGTCGCTCACAGGGCGCAGTTTGGCAGAGAGGAGTTGCGATCTCCCGTGATTGTCACATCATGAGGATCTATCGATGCTCTCGGGAACTACGAGCCAGGAAAGTCGGGCCATTCGGGTGCTTCCACTCAGTGCTGCTCCGACCGGATGTCCCACTAGCCCCGATCATTCACGAGAACTCCTGAGCTCTCGCTGAGGTCCTTCCAGGTGCCGGGATGGTGCTCGTCGCGGTGCCTGGTCATTGACCGAGGTCCCAGGTGCGCCATCGGCGTGATTTCGGGGGTCCACTTTCGACGCGGGAGGCAAACGAGGATGCGAGGCGGCACGTCGACACCGTCTCGATGGATCCTGACGAGCGTCAGGTGATCAGTTCGATGCGCCGATAGGCGTCGAGCAGGACGTTGGCTGTCGACCACCCCTCGAGGATGCGCACGATGACACGTCGGGCTCGGCGCACGAGTCGTCCCGGCGCGTGGAACAGCTCCCAGCGCAGCGCCTTGGGTCGAGCGTCTCGCCACGCGCCTTGAAGGCAGACGAGTTGGAACCACCGCACGAGGTCGGCCGCGAGCGTGACGGCGAACAGCCACGTCGCGTTCGCCTCGAAGCTCGTGAACGGGAACCGGCACAGTCCAGAGTCCTTCAGCCGCTGGATGTGGCTCTCCACGTGGGCGTGGGCGCGCATCTGGACGTCGAGTGCGACGGGGTCGCCGTCGAGGTCGGTGTAGAACCCGACGTAGCGGAACTGCAGCGAGGGGAAGAGGCTGCGCTGGGCGCCCTGGTGCAGGGGCTCGCGGCGCACGATGCACCGGGTGCCGCGTGGGAACGCATCCAGGTCCATGAGCTCGGTCACCTCGCAGACTGCCGCCGCGTCGCGCAGCTCACCGTCTGTGGTCACCGCCTGATGCCACAGCCCCTCGATGACGGAGGTCTCGTAGATCGCAGAGTTCAGCTGGGCGTTGGTGCGCGCCGAGACGAGGAACGAGACGTTGCGCTCCGCGCACGCGGCGAGGAACCCCGTGGTGCACCCCGCGGTGTCGGCGCGGACCACGACCGAGCGCTCGGCGATCGAGTGGTCGTCGCCAGGACGGTGGCCTCGTGCGATGGTCCCAGGGAGCTGGGCGATCGCCTCGTCGAGCACGAAGACGTGGTCCGCGACCATGTTCGCCGTGGCGTTGCCGGGACGCAGCACCGCGCTCAGCGCCTCGCCGGTCGCGTCGGCGAAGCAGAACATCGGGTGGAAGCCGAACCCTCCCTTGAACGTCGGTGCGGCATGCTCCTTTGACTCGGTGTGGATCTCGACGAGCGACGCATCGATGTCGAGCACGACCGGTTCCGTCGTCGGCACGTCGAGTGTGTCCCAGACCCTTGCGCGGACCTCGGCGAGCGAGCCTGCGAGCGAGGCGCGCCTTGACCCGATCAGCTCGTGGAAGGTGCGGAACACGGTCGTGTCAGAGGGCACCGAGCCGAAGAGGTCGCCCTGGACGCGCAGGTGCTCGATGTCGCTGCAGCTCTCGCCACCGCCTGCGAGCACGAGTGCCATCTGGACGAGGACCTTGCCGCGGTCGTGCAGTGGCAGGCGCTCACCGGTCGGCTCGATTGTCCTCGACAGCGAAGCACCGAGGCCGATTCGGTCCGCAAAGCTGCCCAATGCGTGCAGCCCGACGTGAGCCGCGACGCCCGTGCCTCCGGGTTCCACACTGACGCGAGTCGTCGAAGTACTGTGCATCTCGAAGGTGCCCTCCGTGTGGGTCGACTTGTTTGTTCAGCGACAACAGTCTTCCCTGCACAGGGGGCATTTTCGCGCACCGACGTCGGTCAGCTCACGGGGACTCGTGAATGATCGGGGCTAGTAGATGAGGATCTCCCTACGCCCCAGAGCAGGCGTTTCGGGGCACCTCACAGGGGCCGATTCGGTGATCAGCGGCAGGAATCAGCACGTGAAGGTGTAGAGTAGGTGTATGGCACGCACCAATGTGGACATTGACGACGAGGCCTGCCGGGCGGTGATGAGCCGCTACCACCTTGCGACGAAACGCGAGGCGGTCAACCTCGCTCTTCGGCTGCTGGCCGGAGAGCCACTGAGTGTTGAGGGCGCGAGGTCGCTTCGTGGCTCCGGATGGGAAGGTGACCTCGAAGAGCTCCGCGCGAGTCGCGCTACGTGATCCTCATCGACTCTTCCGCGTGGATCGAGTTCCTCCGCGACACCGGCAGTCCCGTGTGCAACAAGGTCGACGAGCTCCTCGGTGGCGACATCGCCGTGTGCGAGCCCGTCTGGATGGAGGTCCTCGCCGGTGCTCGCGATGATCGGCACTTGAGTGATCTGCGACGCCTGCTGGCTGGTGCGACCATGGTGGCGACGGAGTCAGTCGACTACGAGGAGTCAGCTGCGCTCTACCGGATGTGCCGCCGAAGCGGCGAGACCCCCAGGAAGCTCATCGACTGCCTGATCGCCGCGGTGGCAATTCGAGCTGATGTCGCAGTCCTGCATTTCGACTCCGATTTCGACGTGCTTTCCCGACACACGACACTCCGGACAGTTGGAGTGGGATGACGCTCGGCCTCGGCGCCGCTGAGCATGTTGCTCAACCTGGTCTGGGATACCGCGGAACCAGGTGAGCTCGACGAACTCCTCGACCGTCAGCTCGGCTTGACGGAGGATCGATCGAAGCGTCCCAGGGGCCAGTTCGCGGTGCATCGGGACGATGACCGTCAGGCTGTCTCGCCGGAGCTTCACGTGGCTCCCTCGCTGGCTGACCTGAACGAAGCCGATGCCTGCCAGGGTGCGGACCACCGACGCGCCGCTGAGGACTGGAAGTGACGGGCTCACGCAGAGAGCTGGAAGGTGGTCACGACCGGATTCTCGAAGGAGATCGGCTCGACCTGGTCCTCGAAGTACAACTCAAGGGCCTCCTTGAGGCTGTCCAAAGCGCCATCGATCGAGTCCCCCTGGCTCGTCACCTCGACTTCGAGGCAGCGAGCCACGAACCAGTCGCCCTCATGGGTGATCGCGGCCGTGAACTGCATGCCTGAAGCATAGATCCGGGCTGCGACGGAACGCTCCCAGCCCCTCGTTCGGCCAAGGCCACAGGCCAGCTGCCGGAGGGTCCCGTTGGTCCCCGAGCCGGCAGCGATAGGGGGCGCCCCACCTGAGCCTGAGGCGAACCCGGCCACGTCGGCCAGTGGTCTCAACTAGATGCTGCAGACCGAGAGCGAAGGAGCATCTCGACGGGCCTTCTCGGTGGCGGAAGTCAGCGTCGAAAGCTGCGAGTACTTCATCAGAGCGGGGTCAAGTCCGAGCGATGCCGCATGTTCTTCGCTGAGTCGCTCAATGAGTTCCTTGGATACCAAGGTCAGCCCCGGCGCGGCACATGCCTCGATCCGAGCCGTCTCGTTCACTTCGTCACCCATGGCCGTGACCTCGAATCGTCCTTCGGTCACGATTGACCCCACGTAGAGCGTCGAACCCCAGTGCAACCCGAACCGCACGGCAAGGTCGCCGGTGGCGACGTCGCTGCGCTCCGCGACTGTCGCCAGCGCCTCCCGGATGCCCAAGGCGGCATTCAGGCACGCATGGGATGCTGCCGATTCCGAACCCAGTTGCTCCGCTAAGAAGAAGGCCGTCACGCCGTCACCTGCATGCCGGCCGACGAGGCCGCCGGCGCTGACGACGCAGCGATCCGCAGCGAAGACGAGGCGTCTCGTCAACTTGAAGTAACTGGCAGCTGAGAGGCTCCGCGAAAGCGCGCTCGAGCCTTCAAGATCTGCGCACAGGATCGCTCCGGGCCTGCGTGCTGGCATCACCACGGCGTTCATGCCTTCGACGGCTCGCGGACTGAGCAAGAACGACATCATTGCCAGCGTGAACGCATTGCCGCCTGGCTTTCCGATCCCGACAGTTCCTCGCGTTTCGCCAGCCTGGTCGCGGATTCGAATGCAGACTCCCTGCAGCGTCGCCACGGTGCCGTCGAAGCCGGGGATCTTCAGTTCAGTCGCCATGAAGTCGTCGTGGTTCGGCTCCATCTCGTCAACGAGTTGCTGAAGTTCGGGGTGGCAGTACGTCCGGAGTTCGTCTCTTCCGCCCGGAGTGTCGACCAGGGCCATTCCACCAAGCGAGATCCAGAATGGGTGGTTCTCGACACCTCGTGCCTCTGGGGCCAGCTCCAAGAAGTGGCGTCCAAGGAGGGACTCTCGCGGATCGTAGAAATCCCACCCTCGGAGCTGCGCGTCGGTCGCGTAAACGACACGCCAGTGTCGGTCGGTGACGACGGCGTAGTGCTCTGAGTCGCGCAATGCGATCGCAGCTTGCCGGAGTAGCGGATCCTCGGGAAGGTCCATCGATGCGTGCGTGACCATCGGGCGAAGGTACTGCAGCCACGTCTGTGTATCCCGCAGGTCCGAACTTCGGCTCCGCGGCCCTGTCGACAGGTGGCCCAGAGCTCCCGTGCCAGCCATCCAGAGCCATTTCCGGGCTGGCGTTACCTGCAAACTCCGGTCACCTCCAGCCGGGGTCTGGGACACGGAGGATCAGAGCCTTCGCGCGGCGGACATAAGCAATCGAGCCTCCGTCCATAGGATGTCGCTGGCATGAGAGCAGCGATCTTCAATGGTCCTAGAGACGTCACAGTTGGGAAGCGCCCTGACCCCGTCATCGAAGCGCCGACCGACGCGGTCGTTCGGGTCGTCCTTGCCTGCGTGTGCGGATCGGACCTCTGGTACTACCGCGGCGAGTCGGAGCATGCCGTCGGGTCCATAGGTCACGAGTTCGTGGGCGTGGTCGAGGACGTAGGCACTGAGGTGCAAGGAGTTGCGCGCGGGGCACTCGTGGTCGCACCGTTCATCTACAGCGACATGAGCTGCCCTCACTGCCTGAACGGATCCACGATCTCATGCGTTCGAGGCGGAATCTTCGGCAACGGCACTATCGACGGGGGCCAGGGCGAGATGGTGCGCGTTCCGCTCGCCGCTTCGACCCTGGTGTCGGTCCCTGGAGACGGCCACTCCCACGAGACGATGAGGTCGCTCCTCGCGCTTTCCGACGTCATGTCGACCGGTCACCATGCAGCGGTCTGCGCTGGAGTGAGGCCCGGGTCCACGGTCGCGGTGGTTGGCGACGGAGCGGTTGGGTTGTCGGCGGTGCTGGCGTCGAGGCGTCTGGGTGCAGAGCGGGTCATCGCATTGAGTCGGCATCCTGATCGCCAGCGGATTGCGGTGGCGTTTGGCGCGACGGAGATCATCGAGCTACGCGGCGATGCCGCAGTCGACGCGGTACGGGACCTCACAGACGGGGTAGGTGTCGATGCCGCGATGGAGTGCGTCGGAACCGAGCAGTCCATCGCGACGGCCGCGGCGATCGCCCGACCCGGCTCGGTGATCGGGATCGTCGGCGTGCCGCATGGGACCGTGCCCTTCAACGGGACCTTCTTCCGAAATGTCGGATGGCGCGGCGGTCCGGCTCCGGCGCGCATCTACATCCCTGAGCTGCTGGCCGACGTGCTCACCGGGGCCATCAATCCCGGGCTCGTGTTTGACTATGAGACCGGCCTTGACGGCACGCCGGACGCCTACGCCGCGATGGATGAACGTCGGGCCATCAAGTCGCTCATCCGCGTGGGTTCGCTGTAATTGCGGAGGCGCCCAGTGCCGGCGTTCCGCGATACCCAACCCGAATGACCGCGCACGCTCGGTGCGGCTCAACACTCTTCAAGTCAATCCGGGCCTTGCCAGCGAAAGCGCTCCTCTTCCCCGTCGTCGTCGATCTTGACGAAGCCAAGCCTCTCGTAGAGAGCACGCGCACGATGGTTATCCCGCTCAACAGAGAGCTCAAGGGGCACACGCGAGCGTGCTGCTTCGGACTTCAGGACCTCGACGATATCTGTCCCGATTCCGCGACCCTGCACCTCTGAAAGCAACTGGATGCCGGCAAGCTCAATGCGCTGTCCGTCGCGCACGACCCGAAGCCGACCAACAGGCGAATGCCCGACCTCGATCACGCTCGTTGCATTGAACGGCACCTGGCCCCGAACCTGCTCTTCGGTCCATGAAATGAAGCCAGCTCGCCACTCGTCCGGATCGAAGTCGGCGGGTGGGCGCCGGAGCGCAAGTAGAGCCGAGAGCGCGACGTCTGCGAGGAACGGGGCATCCTCAAGGAGTGCAGGGCGGAGCCGGTAGGTCAACTCGCCTGCGGGCCGATCAAGCATCCGGGTGAATGTATCAACGGCAATTCGTTGGGAACTTGAAGCCACCGCGTACTGGCAGCGGGTTGGCCGACCCTCACCCGGCAGCGGTCTGGGGCACGTCGAGTCAAATGACCGATGTCAGTCCTCTTCGGAGTCGGCGGCCCGCGCGAACCAGGTCGGCGCTCGTTCGAGGAGGAGTTCCAGGGCACGAGTCAGGTTGTCAGCGAGGAACTGACCCCACTGCTCCGCATCGCTCTCGTCGTAGTAGTGGAACCAGACATCGGACGCCGAGAGCTGGTCGACGGGAGTGACCTGGAAGTCCTCGAGGTAGTGCAGTTGCGTCGATTCGGGAAGCAGGGCGAGAAAGGTCCTGTCGGGCTCGGGCAATGTCAGCGCAACAGAGTCATTGATCTCCATTGCGCGGCGGCGCTGGGGAGTGTCAAGGAACTTCCACAGTCGATCGCGGTTGTACCCAGTGCCGATCTCAGGCGTCTTGGACTGTTCCAGCTCCACGACGAACTTGCTGCCCGCCCTGGGGTCCCAACCGCCCTGCCGGCACTGGATCGCGACGATGACGTGTGAGTCGCCGTGGGGTCTCGTCCAACCCCGGCTTGCGAGCCGGCGGAATCCCGCCTCCTTGAGCATCGGTCCCACCGCGCGCCGCATGCAGGCATTCAGGTCAGCGGATCGAAAGGGTTCTGCCCTCGGCGGACGCCGTGACTGGAGCTTGCGGGCGCGGAACAGCTTCACCGGCAAACTCTAAGTCAGAGGTTGCTGTTGATTCCCGTGATGCGCCCAATCCCGATTGATAGGGGATGGGTCAGCCGGGTTGGCGCGACGTCGGCCTGTACCTTTCCGGGATGGCACTAGGAGCGGGACTCACCCGGCTTGATGGCTTTGCCTTCGAGGTGCGTCACAGCGAAGGAGCAGGCGAACGCGCGCGCGCCTCTGCCGAAGTCACCGCTCGCGCGTTCACGTTCTTCAGCCAACTGTTCTCGGGGATCGAGCCTGAAATCGCGATCATCGTTGCTGACGAAAGTGACTGGAAGAGCAAGCAACCATATGGTCTGCCGTTCTTCAACGATGACGAAGGACAGATCCGCCCTGGGATCATCGTGATGCCCGCTGGCAGCGGGGACTTCTGGGGTGCGATTGGACAGGACCTTCGAGCGGCGTCGCCCCACGACTTCGAGCGCTTGCTCGCCACGTACCCCGACGGGTCTGGTGGCTTGGACCTTCAGCCGTTCTTCGACCTGGTCACCATCCATGAGTTGGGCCACGCGTTCGAGACACTCGGTGATCTCAGGCTGCCGGCCTTCTGGCTGAGCGAGATCTTCGCCAATCTCGCGCTCCACGCGTTCGTCGCGACCATGCAGCCCGAGAGCTTGGAGACGCTTGAGGTGCTTTCGACAGTCGGAGCGCAGAGTGAGCAACTCGCGGTTCGCATGCGGTCAAAGGGTTACAGCACATTGGAGGAACTCGAGACCCACTACACGGGTGGCGATGACCCGATGAGCCCGCTGAACTACGTCTGGTACCAGTACCGGTGGCAACGCATTGCGGCATCGACGTTTGACGCTGATGGAGAAGGCGGCCTCGTCCGACTCTGGGAGTGTTTCCATGCAAGAGTTCGCCTCGACCGAGACGAGGTGACGACGGCTTCGCTTGCAGACCTACTCGAGTCCGAGGTGAGTGAGACCCTCGGTCGAGCGATCCATGCGTGGCGGTAGCGCCGACAACATCAGCATGACGGGCATTGGCATCGAAGTGAGGCAGAAGTGCCGGTCGGTGGGCAGTCAACAGTTGCAAGCACCCGGGCCGCCTGGACTTCGGAGAACGCGCACATAGCCGGCGGTAGGTGACGCTTTGTCAATTGGATCTCTTTGGCCGAGGTCACATCGGCCGAAGGCCGCGCTTCCGCTCGGGAACTACGCGACTTGAACTGAGCCGACCCGTGATGTCGAGGGCGGCACTTCGTCACCGTGCTCCCTTAGCGACTCGAGATGCAGCGCGATCGCCTCTCGGATGTGCGCAGTGACCTCTTCTACCGCGGCTCCCGTCGCCACGCAGCCGGGCAGGTCGGGAACGTACGCGGAAAGGTTGCTCCCGGCGTCGTCGACAACGATCGCGTACTCGGTCATCGCTGCCTCCGGGCAAGTCCGGCCTTCCGAACAACGCTACCAACCGTTCCCTTCGCCATGTCGTCCCCCGGGTTGCCGGGGACGGTCAGGGTTCCCGGCTTGGTGGGATGTCGAAACTGGGGGTGGCTGCCTACTTGTCGAACCTGCACCAATCCATCAGCCTCGAGATCTCTGACGAGATCCCGTACCTTCACGTCGACAACGTGATGGGCGGCTGCCACATCGGCCAGGCCGTCTTGACGTTCACGCTCGTCGCCCTGGCCGCCGCTTGACACCGAGCCGGCGACGCTGGGGGCAACTCGTGGACCAACACGTGCGAGCATTGTCCGATCCGCATCGATCTGGATTGATCATTGATGACTGACTGCTTGGTCTGCCAGGAGAATTCAGGAGAAGTTCAGGTTCCCGGTGGCTTACTCCATTCCGACGACTGGACGGTTGTCTTTCACGCACCGCCCGTCCGATCCTCGGACGTATACCTTGGCCATCTCCTCATAACCTCAATGCGCCATGCGCCGGACTACGCGGACCTCCATGTCGACGAGGCAGCATCCGTGGGCCGAGAGATCGCCAGGTGGTCCAGGGCTCTCAAGGGGATCGGAGCCGAACGTGTGTATGTCGCGGTCGTCGGCCACGGCGTTCCGCACCTGCACGTCAATCTCCTGCCGAGGTGGCCGGGTACGCCCGACGAGATCCCCTGGTACTCCATAGATGATTGGGCCGGTGCCTATCGAGTCAGCTTCGCCGAGGCAGGGACGCTCGCAGCGCGCCTGCGCACATTGGATGGCGCCTAGGAACCGTCCATATCCCGGGTCTGGGGCACGCCGCTCGGTGGCGGTGGCAGCATGAGTGGCGTGGCCCCGAACCTGCGCCGCAGGCGGCTTCTCGAATGACAACTCCCTCGGATGGCTCCGTCGTAGTCCGCAGGCTGGGTCCGCCCACGAGAGTCGAGATCGATCAACTCACAGCGACCTTCGACCGCTATCGCGCCCACTACGGCGAGTCAGAGGACAGATCGCGGGCAACAGCATGGCTCGAAGAGAACCTCACAGCGGGCCGCCTCGAGGCTTTCGTAGCAGACGCCGGCGGTGAGTTCATTGGTCTTGCCCTCGCGATGGTCGTTCCAGCCTCCCTGAGTCTCGGCCACTTCTGGCAGATCAGGGATCTGTTCGTTCTTCCGAGCCACCGGCGCCTCGGCGTTGGGGGGGCATTGCTCGCCTCCGTTCGGGCAGCCGCCATAAGTGCGGGTGCAGCGCGCCTGTCCCTGCAAACCGAGGCCGACAACACGTCAGCGCTGCGTCTCTACTCGAAGAGCGGTTACTCGCCGGTCGAGGGCTACCAGTCACTGGTGCTGCCGCTCATCCCCGACGCTTCTGAGCGCTGACGAGGAGCCAAGTGGGCCATCTTCTTCGCGTTGCGTGCCGCGAGCTACGAGGTGGCTGCACTGGGTCGAACGCAGGCCGTCACCTTGCAAGCTGGTGCACTCTCGACGGTGACGATGGGGTACGCCGGCGTTTGCACCATGCGCTGACACGCAGGCCCGGCAGATGTGGGCGCATCGATCATGCGCCCGGGTCTCACGACCCGGGACTCACCACTCCGTCGAATCCCTGACATCGGCAGCGACACCCCAGGCGACCGCGCCGATAGCCACGCAGACGACCGCCCAAACCCACCCCGGGACGCTGGTTGAACTTGCTAGTAGTAGAGCCACGATCCGACGGTAGTCCATCGGGTTCGACAGGTTCTGCAGCGACCCTCGGCCACGATCGGTTCCGCTGTGGCGACGCCATCGCTGCCGAGCCGATGTGCGTGCCCGTCGAGTGCTTCGTGCCCGCGCTCCGCATCGATGCCTGACGGCCACGTGCGCAGCCGTCCCGGCTCCAGGACCAGCACCGCTCCGGAGTCGATGAGAGAACCCGGAGCGCTTCGGGGAGCGCTCAAGGGGACAGGCGCGGACGTCACCCCTGCCCCGGCCGGCCAGGGGGAAGGGCGCCAACCCCTCGGCTTGGCGTCACCACCACCGAGCAGCTGCCGCCACGGATCACCGACGTCACATCGCCTCGTTCCGCGACGCGACCGACCCGCGCCTGGTCGAACAGCGCGCCGGCGCCTGCGTCCGACCGGTCCATGATCGTCGTGATCGCCTCGGAGCCCGGCCCGGGCGCCGGCTCGCCGTCAGTCGTCGGGAAGCGCGGCGAAGTCGGCCTTGGCCTTCTTGTACCACCCCATGCCCTTGAGGGGGTTCTTCCAGCGGCCCTTCATCTCCTTGAGTGCCGACTCGTGGGCGGCGTCGCCGGCTGCGACCGCCTCCTTGAGGTGCTGGTCCTGGGCCTTGATGACGTCGTCTGCACCCTCGCCGTGGTGCGCGACGTCGCACGGGCCACCCAGCTGCCGGCAGGTCATGGTCTTCATCTGTCCCTCTCCTTCATGGTTGATCCGATGTGCCGGGATCCATGTCGCCGGCACGCAGCGGCGTCCTGGATCGCGAGCGGAGCCGGACCACGTCCAAGGTGGCCAGCACCTCAGGGTCCGCGATCAGCTCGACCTCGCGGACCACGCCGCCTTCGACGTGGAACACGAACGCGGACTTGACGACGTGCTCGTGGATCCATGCGGCACCGAGGTCGCCGTCGATCGAGGCGCGCACGGCGCCGCGCGCGCCGCGGAACCGCTCGGCCACCGCCGTCGCGCCGACGTAGTGGGGCTCGGTGCCCATCGTCTGGGCGACCAGGTCGGCTCGCATGATCGCATCGGGCGCGAGCAGCGAGAGGAGCCGTTGGAGGTCGCCCCCGCGCGCCGCGGAGAGGAAGGCGTCGACGACCTCGCGACTCTCGGCGCGCGCGACACGCTCGTCCGCGGACTCAGGCTGGCCGCGCACCTTGCGCCTCGCCCGGCTCGCCAGCTGGCGCACGGCGGTGACCGAGCGGCCCATCACCGAGCCGATCTGCTCGAAGGGGTAGCCGAAGACGTCATGCAGGACGAAGGCCGCTCGCTCCGCGGGGCCGAGCGCGTCGAGGACGACCTGCACGGCGCCGCCCATGCGCTCTGCGAGCACGGCGTCGGCGTCGGGGTCGCCCCCGGCGTCGGCGTCGGGGATCGCGTCGATCACCTCGGCCCGAGTGCGACGGCGTCGAAGGTGGTCCAGGCACAGCCGCGTCACCACCGTCGTCAGCCAGGCCGGCACGCTCTCCACGCGGCCGGCCCGCGAGGCGCGAAGCCATGCCTCCTGGAGGACGTCGTCGGCGTCGGCGCTCGAGCCGAGGATCCGGGTGGCGATCATCAGCAACCGCGGCCGCTCGGCTTCGAATTCGCCAACATCCATCTGCGTCACGTGTCCTTGACGCCCGGGGCGCGCGGAATGTGACGGCCTGGGGCACCGAGGAGCGCTCGGCGAGTGACGCTGGGGCGCGCCGCGGCCCGCGCTCCCGCGCCCGAGGTGCCGCGCCCCCGGCTCACACCCCAGCGTCCAGCGGCTCGGCGGGAGGGCCGTTTGCGATGAGACCGCCGAAGAGCGCCGGGAGCCGGCTGGGTGCGAACCGGTGGTCGTGCGG
>Ga0209698_10005107_pt1 | contig 14279 bp, 9 predicted proteins | sample LitLauG_LLR_2012_FD_187203 | JGI IMG/M metagenome (GOLD analysis project Ga0209698, IMG submission 187203) | Freshwater sediment microbial communities from Pennsylvania, USA - Little Laurel Run_MetaG_LLR_2012 (SPAdes) (version 2) | ecosystem: Environmental > Aquatic > Freshwater > Creek >... | reverse complement strand
GTTAACCCCCATCACGATGGTGACGTCTTCGTTCTTGGCCGGCGCCGAGATGATGACCTTCTTCGCGCCGGCGTCGACGTGCTTGCGGGCGTCGGCCGCGTTGGTGAAGTGGCCGGTGGACTCGATGACGATGTCGGCGCCGAGGTCGCCCCAGGGCAGCTTGGCGGGGTCCCGCTCGGCGAGGACGGCGATCTTGACCCCGCCGACGACGATCGCGTCGTCGGTGTAGGTGACGTCCGTGCCTAGCCGGCCCAGGATGCTGTCGTACTTGAGCAGGTGGGCCAAGGTGGCGTTGTCGGTGAGGTCGTTGAGGCCGACGATCTCGATGTCGGCGCCGGCGGCGCCGGTGGCCGCCAGCGCGCGGTAGAAGTTGCGGCCGATGCGACCGAAGCCGTTGATGCCTACCCGGATCGTCACGTGCGTCTCCTCGATGACGCCGGCCCAGCGGCCGGCGGACGTCTGCTGGGATCGGCTCCGAGCCTATCGGACCGGACGCGGCGGTTTACCCGGCTGTAACAGCCGGTCAGGTCTGGAGCATGTCGGCAGTCAGGTCGGCTTCGGTGCTGGGCAGGCCGAGGTCCATCGCCCGCTTGTCGGCCATGGCGAGCAGGCGGCGGATCCGCCCAGCGACGGCGTCCTTGGTCAGTGGCGGGTCGGCGAGCTGGCCCAGCTCCTCCAGGCTTGCCTGGCTGTGTTCGAGCCGTAGGGCGCCGGCGGCGGCCAGGTGGTCGGGGATCTCGTCTCCGAGGATCTCCAGGGCCCGCTTGACGCGGGCGCCGGCGGCGACCGCGGCGCGAGCGGAGCGGCGCAGGTTCGCGTCGTCGAAGTTGGCCAGCCGGTTCGCAGTGGCCCGGACCTCGCGGCGCATCCGCCGCTCCTCCCAGGCCAGCACGCAGTCGTGCGCCCCCAGCCGGGTCAGCAGGGCGCTGATCGCGTCGCCGTCTCGGACCACGACCCGGTCCACCCCCCGGACTTCGCGGGCCTTCGCCGGTATCCCGAGCCGGCGCGCCGCACCGACCAGCGCCAGGGCCGCCTCGGGGCCTGGGCAGGTCACCTCCAGTGAGGACGACCGGCCCGGCTCGGTGAGCGACCCGTGCGCCAGGAACGCCCCGCGCCACGCGGCCTCGGCGTCGCAGGTGGACCCGGAGACGACCTGCGGGGGCAGGCCTCGCACTGGCCGGCCTCTTCCGTCCAGAAGTCCGGTCTGGCGGGCCAGTGCCTCCCCGTCCTTGACGACCCGCACGACGTAGCGGTTGCCTCGGCGCAGTCCCCCCGGGGCCAGGACTGCGACCTCCGCGACCTGACCGAAGACCTCGGCGATCTCGCGGCGCAGCCGCCGCGCCGCGGCGCCGGTGTCGAGCTCGGCCTCGACCACGATCCGGCCGCCGACGATGTGCAGGCCGCCGGCGAAGCGCAGCATCGCCGACACCTCAGCCTTTCGGCAGCAGGGCTTGGTGACGGTGAGCCGGGACAGCTCATCTTTGACCGCAGCTGTCATCGCCATGGGGGGATCTTGCCACCTTCGAGGAGGTCGCCGTACGCGGCGGCGAGCATCTCAGGGTCGTGACGGGGCGTCGCGTCGGCGGCGGCGACCGGGGCCAGCACCAGGCGCGCCCCCAGGGTCGCGGCCACCGACTGCAGCTTTGCCGGGTCCGTGACGGCGTGGCAGTCGCCCAGGACCACGTCGACGGTGAGGTCGGGGGCGTGCGCCGACAGAACCTCCAGGTACTGCTCAGGGGAAAACCCGGCGGTCTCCCCCGGCTGCGGCGCGAGGTTGAGGGCCACCACCCGGCGGGCCTTGGTGCCGCAGATGGCGTCGCGCAGCTCGGGGACCAGCAGGTGCGGCAGGACACTGGTGAACCAGGAGCCGGGCCCAAGCACCACCCAGTCGGCGGCCTCGACAGCGGCCACCGCCTGCGGGCAGGCGGTGGGTGAGTCCGGGTGCAGGCGCACTCCCACCAGCCGCCCCTGGCAGCGAGCGACAGCCACCTGGCCCCGTACCTGGGTCAGCTCGGTGTCCCCCGGCAGGACGACGTCGGCCTCGATGTCGATCGGGTCCAGCGACATCGGCAGGACCCGGCCGTGGGCGCCGAGCAGCCGGCCCACGTGGTCCAGGCCCTGGACCGGGTCGCCGAGCAGCTGCCACAGGGCCAGGATCAGCAGGTTTCCGACCGAGTGGCCCCCGAGGGAGCCGGCCAGCGGCGTGGCTGAGGTCTGGAAGCGGTGCTGGGCGACGCGGGTCCACAGCTGGCCCCACTCGTCGTCGCCGCACAGCGCGGACAGGGCCATCCGCAGGTCCCCAGGTGGCAGACAGTCGAACTCGCGCCGCAGTCGCCCACTGGACCCGCCGTCGTCGGCGACGGTGACCACGGCGGTCAGGTCCACTGCCGGTGGGCCGATGCGGCGCAGCGCCGACAGTGAGGCTGCTAGTCCGTGGCCTCCGCCGAGGGCCACCACCCGTACCGGCCGGCTCACTCCCGCCCCAGGTCCCGGTGTACCACCTGCGCGGAGATCCCGTCGGCGCGAAGGCGCTTGCCGAGCTCCTCGGCCAGGGCCACGCTCCGGTGCTTGCCTCCGGTGCAGCCGACGGCGAGGGTCAGGTACCGCTTACCTTCGCGGGCGTAGCCGGGCAGGATCAGCGCGAGCACCTGCCCGTAGCGGCGCAGCAGCTCCTCAGCGTCGGGGTTGTCGAACACGTAGGTGGCCACGGCCGGGTCCAGGCCGGTTAGTGGCCGCAAGTCCGGTACCCAGTGCGGGTTGGGCAGGAACCGGACGTCGATGACCAGGTCGGAGTCGACGGGCAGGCCGTACTTGAAGCCGAAGGACAGGACGGTGGCCTGCAGGGCGGAGCGGTTGTCTCCTTCGAAGGCCTGCTCGATCTGGGTGCGGAGCTGGTGGACGTTCATCTGCGAGGTGTCGATCACCAGGTCGGCTTCGCCGCGCAGGTCGGCCAGCAGTGCCCGCTCCCGGTTGATGCCGTCGATGATGCGGCCGTCCAGCTGCAGCGGGTGCTTGCGGCGCACTCCCTCGAAGCGTTGGACCAGCACGTCGTCGCCTGCTTCCAGGTAGACGATCTGGGGGTCGACGGCGAGGAACGCCAGCCGGTCCAGGGAGGAGCGCAGGTCGGCGAAGAACGAGCGGCCCCGCACGTCGACGACGACCGCGATCCGCGGAACCGAGCCCTGGGTGTGGCCGGCGAGCTCGATCATCGACCCGAGCAGGCCTGGTGGCAGGTTGTCCACGACGAACCAGCCGAGGTCCTCCAGGCAGCGGGCTGCGGTGCTGCGGCCGGCGCCGGACATGCCGGTCAGGATCGTCAGCTCGGGCACGCCGGGCACGGTCTCGGGGCGTGCTGTCACGGCGCCATCCTCTCTCGGATCGTTGTTCGGCGGTCGCGGTTACGGCCGGCGATTTCTCGCGTTTCACCCCTGCAGGATCTCTCCGGTTCCGACGTCGACGGCGGGTCCTGGCTGCGGGGCGGAGGCCAGCGCGGCCAGGATCGACGCGGCGGTGGCCGACCCGATCCCCGGCACCTGGAGGAGCTCGTCCAGCGTTGCGGCTCTGAGCTTCTTCAGTGACCCGAAGTGTGTGAGCAGCGCCGTTCTCCGGGTCTGGCCCAGGCCGGGCACCGCGTCCAGGGCCGAGTCCACCATCGACCGGGAGCGTCGCTGCCGGTGGTAGGAGATGGCGAACCGGTGCGCCTCGTCGCGTACGCGCTGCAGCAGGTACAGGGCCTCGCTGGTGCGCGGCAAGATCACCGGGTCGTCGTCGCCGGGCAGCCACACCTCCTCCAGGCGCTTGGCCAGCCCGCACAGGGCCACGTCGGTGATGCCCAGCTCGGCCATGGCCTGCCGGGCGGCCTCGACCTGGGGTGCCCCGCCGTCCACGACGACCAGGTTGGGTGGGTAGGCGAACTTGCGTCGCCGGCCGTCGTCGGGTTCGGGGTCGGCGAGGGCGGAGCGTTCGTCGAGGTAGCGACGGAACCGCCGGGAGACCACTTCGTGGATGCTGCGGACGTCGTCGGAGCCGTTGTCCCCGACGGTGCGGATGGCGAAGCGCCGGTACTCCGGCTTGCGTGCCAGCCCGTCCTCGAAGACGACCATGGAGGCGACGATGTCGGTGCCTTGCAGGTTGGAAACGTCGAAGCACTCGATGCGCAGCGGAGCCACCGGCAGGTCCAGGGCCTCCTGGAGCTCGCCGAGGGCCCGGCTGCGTGAGGTGAGGTCTCCGGCTCGTTTGGTCTTGTGCAGCGCCAGAGCCTGCGCGGCGTTGCGGGCGACGGTCTCCATCAGGGCCCGCTTGTCGCCGCGCTGCGGGACCCGCAGGTCGACCGGTCCGGACCGTTTGTCAGTCAGCCACCTGGTCAGGGCGTCCACCTCGGCGGTGTCCTCCGGCAGTGCGGGTACCAGTACTTCGCGTGGGACGGCGTCGCCGCTCTCGCCGCCGTAGAGCTGGATCAGCAGATGCTCGACGAGTCCGCCGGCGGACAGCTCCTCGACACGTTCGACGACGAATCCGCGCTGGCCGCGGATGCGGCCGCCGCGGACGTGGAAGACCTGGACGGCCGCCTCCAGGGGGTCGTCGGCCATCGCGATCACGTCGGCGTCGGTGCCGTCGCCCAGAACGACGGCGCTTTTCTCCATAGCGCGGCGCAGGGCTGCGACGTCGTCGCGGAGCCGGGCGGCCCGCTCGAAGTCCAGCTCGTCGGCGGCCTGTCGCATCCGGGTCTCCAGGCGGCGGGTGAACTGGTCGGTCTGGCCGGCCATGAAGTCGCAGAAGTCTTCGACGATCTCGCGGTGCTCGTCTGCGTTGACCCGTCCCACGCAGGGCGCGGTGCACTTTCCGATGTAGCCGAGCAGGCAGGGGCGGCCGATCTGGGCGGCCCGGCGGAACACCCCGGCGCTGCAGGTGCGGATCGGGAAGACCCGTAGCAGCAGGTCGACGGTCTCGCGGATCGCCCAGGCGTGGGCGTAGGGGCCGAAGTAGCGGACTCCTTTGCGTTTGGCGCCGCGCATGACCTGGACCCGGGGGAACTCCTCGTCCAGCGTCACCGCCAGGTACGGGTAGCTCTTGTCGTCGCGGTACTTGATGTTGAAGCGGGGGTCGAACTCCTTGATCCAGGAGTACTCCAGCTGGAACGCCTCGACCTCGGTGGCGACCACCGTCCACTCCACGGATGCGGCGGTGGTCACCATGGTCTGGGTCCGCGGGTGCAGCCCGGCCAGGTCCTGGAAGTAGGAGCCGAGCCGCTGGCGCAGGCTCTTGGCCTTGCCGACGTAGATGACCCGGCCGTGTTCGTCGCGGAACCGGTACACCCCGGGGCTGTCCGGCACCGTGCCCGCGGCGGGGCGGTACGTCGTCGGGTCGGCCACCCACGCAGCCTAAGGTTCGGCGCCGACCAGGTCGCACCTGCGACGCTCGCGCCGGTGGGCCAGGGCGTGGCACCGGCCGCCGAGGTCTGGCGCGGCCGGCACCCGGGCCGGCCGACTTCGCTGCGTGCCGGGCGGGAGCTGTGTCGGAGCCTGGTCGGCGACGCTGGTCGCGGTGAGCCGGCTTGTCGTTCAGCTGCGGGCTACTGCCGCGCGCGGGCGCGGCGTGCGGGCCTTGGTGGCCCGGGGGGCGGGCCCGAGGCGTTTGCCGAGCAGGTCCAGCAGGAACGCCCCAGTGTGGCTGCCCGGGGCGACAGCGACCTGTTCGGGGGTGCCTTCGGCGACGATGAGTCCTCCGCCGGTGCCCCCTTCGGGGCCCATGTCGATGACCCAGTCAGCGGTCTTGATCACGTCGAGGTTGTGTTCGATGACCACGACGGTGTTGCCGGCGTCGACCAGGCGGTTGAGGACCCCGAGGAGCTTGCGGATGTCTTCGAAGTGCAGCCCGGTGGTGGGCTCGTCCAGGACGTACACGGTTCGGCCGGTGGAGCGTTTCTGCAGCTCCGAGGCCAGCTTGACCCGCTGGGCCTCGCCGCCGGACAGGGTGGGGGCGGGCTGGCCCAGCCGGACGTAGCCGAGCCCGACGTCGACGAGGGTCTGCAGGTGCCTGGCGATCGCCGGTACGGCCTGGAAGAAGTCCAGGCCTTCTTCGATCGGCATGTCCAGGACCTCGGAGATCGTCTTGCTCTTGAAGTGCACTTCGAGGGTTTCGCGGTTGTAGCGGGCGCCGTGGCACACCTCGCAGGGCACGTACACGTCGGGCAGGAAGTTCATCTCGATCTTGATCGTGCCGTCGCCGGCGCATGCTTCGCAGCGGCCGCCTTTGACGTTGAAGGAGAACCGTCCGGGCTGGTAGCCGCGAACCTTGGCCTCGGTGGTCTCGGCGAACAGTCGGCGCACGTGGTCGAAGACGCCGGTGTAGGTGGCCGGGTTGGATCGCGGGGTCCGCCCGATGGGGCTCTGGTCGACGTGGACGACCTTGTCCACGTGGTTGACGCCGGTCACGGTCCGGTGTCTTCCGGGGACGGTGCGGGCGCCATTGAGCTCGCGGGCGAGGACCGCGTAGAGGATGTCGTTGACCAGGGTGGACTTGCCGGAGCCGGACACGCCGGTGACGGCGACGAAGCATCCCAGCGGGATGGCGACCGACACGTCCTGCAGGTTGTGCTCGCGGGCCCCGACGATCTTCAGCTCCCGCCCGGGGGTGCGGGGACGGCGGATCTGCGGCAGCTCGATGCTGCGTTTGCCCGACAGGTACTGCCCGGTCAGGGAGTGCTCGGTGGTGAGCAGGTCTTCGACCGAGCCGGACACCACCACTTGGCCGCCGTGCTCGCCGGCGCCTGGGCCGATGTCGACGACCCAGTCGGCGGTGCGGATGGTGTCCTCGTCGTGCTCGACGACGATAAGGGTGTTGCCCAGGTCCCGCAGCCGCACCAGCGTCTCGATCAGGCGCCGGTTGTCGCGCTGGTGCAGTCCGATGCTGGGCTCGTCAAGCACGTACAGCACCCCGACCAGTCCGGAGCCGATCTGGGTGGCGAGGCGGATCCGCTGGGCTTCGCCGCCGGCGAGGGTTCCGGCCGCCCGGTCCAGTGAGAGGTAGTCCAGGCCGACGTCGAGCAGGAACCGCAGCCGCTCGTTGACCTCTTTGAGGACCCGTTCGGCGATCTGGGCTTCGCGGGGCGACAGGTCGACTGAGCGCAGGAACACCGCGCACTCACCGATCGGCATCCGGGCCACCTGGGCGATGTTGAGGTCGCCGACGGTCACGGACAGCGAGATCGGTTTGAGCCGTGCCCCGCCGCAGGCAGGGCACGGGACCTCGCGCATGTAGCCCTCCCAGCGCTCGCGGGAGGTGTCGGACTCGGACTCGGCGTGGCGGCGCTGGACGAACGGGATGACGCCTTCGAAGGCGGTGTAGTAGGAGCGTTCGCGCCCGTAGCGGTTCTTGTACCGGACGTGCACCTGGCTGTCGTGGCCGTGCAGGAGGGCTTTTTGCGCTTTCGGTGGCAGCCGCTCCCACGGGGTGTCCGTTCGGAAGCCCAGGGTGTCGGCGAGGGCTTCGACCAGGCGGCCGAAGTAGTCGCTGGTGGTGGCCGCGCTCCACGGGCCGAGCGCGCCGTCCTTCAGGCTGCGGCTGGGGTCGGGGACGACCAGCTCGGGGTCCACTTCCATCTGGGTGCCCAGGCCGGTGCAGGTCGGGCAGGCCCCGAAGGGGCTGTTGAAGGAGAACGACCGTGGCTCCAGCTCCTCGAAGGACAGGTCGTCGTCCAGGCACGCCAGGTGTTCGGAGAAGGTGCGTTCGCGGTGCGGGTCGTCCTCGGGCAGGTCGACGAAGTCCAGGACGACCAGCCCGCCGGACAACGCCAGGGTCGTCTCGACCGAGTCGGTGAGGCGCCGTTTCGCGGACGGCTTGACCTGCAGGCGGTCCACGACCACTTCGATGGTGTGCTTTTCCTGCTTCTTCAGAACCGGCGGCTCGGCTAGGGAGATGACGGTTCCGTCGACCCGGGCTCGGCTGAAGCCTTTGGTCTGCAGGTCCTTGAACATCTCCAGGTACTCGCCTTTGCGGGCGCGGATCACCGGTGCGAGGACCTGGAAGCGGGTGCCGGGCTGCAGCTCCAGGACCCGGTCGACGATCTGCTGCGGGGTCTGGCGGGTGATCGGCTTGCCGCAGACGGGGCAGTGTGGGCGGCCGATCCTCGCGTACAGCAGCCGCAGGTAGTCGTAGACCTCGGTGATGGTGCCGACGGTGGACCGGGGGTTGCGGTTGGTGGACTTCTGGTCGATGGACACCGCCGGGGACAGGCCCTCGATGAAGTCGACGTCGGGTTTGTCCATCTGGCCGAGGAACTGGCGGGCGTAGGCCGACAGGCTTTCCACGTAGCGTCGCTGGCCTTCGGCGAAGATCGTGTCGAACGCCAGGCTCGACTTGCCGGACCCGGACAGGCCGGTGAACACGATGAGCGCGTCCCGCGGAAGGTCCAGTGAGACGTCTTTGAGGTTGTGCTCGCGGGCGCCACGGATGACGAGGCGGTCGGCCACAGGCGAAGTCCTCGGGGTCGGCACAGGTGGAAGTCAGATGGCTATGGGCAGCCAGGCTAACCGGGCGGGCCGACAACTTCTTCCCCGGCGGTGGGTGGGCCCGGGGCCCGCAGTGTGCGCAGCGGCCGGGTGGCGGGGGGTTTGCAGGCGTCGCGGGGCCCGCGCCCGGCCTGGTCCGGGGTCGGCGCTGCCCCGCAGGGCCTGCCGCTGGGGCTGTGCAGCGGTACGGTCCCCGAGTGCCCGACTTCGCCCTTGCTGACCTTGCCGAGCTGACGGCCTCCCATGACCGGCTGCTGGCCGCCGTCAGCGGCCCGGGGGTCTTCGACGATCTGGCCGCGCGGGCGCCGTCCGGGCTGCCCGGCTGGAGCCGCGGGCACGTCCTGACTCATCTGGCGCGTAACGCTGACGGGATGGGCAACCTGGTGGACTGGGCCACCACCGGGCAGCGGAGCCCGATGTACCCGTCGATGCAGGTTCGGGAGGCCGACATCGAGGCGGGGGCCGGGCGGCCGGCCGGCGAGCTGGTCGCCGACCTGGCCGAGGCCAGTCGCCGACTTGAGCGGCGGTTGGCCGAGGTGGGGGGCCCGGCGCTGGAGGCGCTGGTGGAGATGGGGCCGATGCGGGTGCCCACCCGGGGTGCTGAGCTGGTGTCGCTGCGGGTGCGCGAGGTCGAGATCCACCACGTCGATCTGAGGGTGGGCTACCTGCCCGCGGACTGGTCGGCGGTGTTCGTGGGCCGGACCCTCGGCCAGCTGGTGCCTCGGTTCGCCGGCCAGGGCGAGGTGCCCGTCGGTGCTCTGGTGGCCACCGACACCGGCGACAGGTGGAGCTTCGGCGGGTCGGGGCGCGGCGGCGGTGACCTGGCTGGCCCGGCGTCGGCTCTGCTTGGCTGGCTGACCGGCCGGATCGGGGCGCAAGAAGCTGCTGCGGCGGGGCTGGTGGTCTCCGGCGGGGCGAATGTGCCGGCGGCGCCAAGGTGGACGTGACAGTGCCGGCGGAGCCGAGTGCCTGGCGGGGCCGCGCAGACCCGGGCAGCATCGACCCGGGCAGAATCGAGCCGGGCGGCATCGACCACAGTGGGACCACCCAGGACGCATCTACCAGCAAGGGGACCTCATGAGCTACAGCGGCAAGGTGAAGCCGGGTGGGCCGGCTGCGGTGCGGGAGCTGCCAAAACTGGTGCTGTCGAAGCTGTCGGTGGGTCCGATGGACAACAACGCTTATCTGCTGCGCTGCCGGGCCAGCGGGGAACAGCTCTTGGTCGATGCGGCCAACGAGCCGGACCGGCTGCTGGCGTTGGTCGGCGAGGACGGACTCGTCGGGGTGGTGACTACCCATCGTCACGGGGACCACTGGCAGGGTCTTGCCGACGTGGTTGCGGCGACCGGTGCCCGCACCTACGCCCATCCTCTGGATGCCACCGACATTCCGGTGGAGACCGATGTCTTCCTGGCTGACGGTGACCGGCTTCGCTTCGGTGACATTGAGCTTGCTGTGGTGCACCTGGTGGGTCACACCCCGGGCAGCATCGCCTTGGTGTACGACGACCCGGACGGCGACTCCCATGTGTTCACCGGGGACTGCCTTTTCCCTGGGGGGGTGGGCCGCACGATGTCGCCGGCGGACTTCGGGTCGCTGCTGGAGGGGGTGTCCACGAAGCTGTTCGGGCGGCTCTCGGACGAGACGTCGGTGTATCCGGGCCACGGGGACGACACCACCATCGGCGCCGAACGGCCCCACTTGGCCGAATGGCAGGCTCGCGGCTGGTAACCCCAGAGCTCTTGGCTCTTAGGGGACGCTCAGTTTCCGTTCCTAATCTGGGCTGGCACGGATCCTCGCCGCCCTCTCCCCGGAAGTTGCTGGCGGGGATCCGTGTCTCGCGATGGCGTTCACGTGAACGATCAAGCCCAACGGGTACACGAAGCCAGGTCCCAGTCTCAGCAGACGCTCAGTCTCGGCCCTTAGCGTTTTCTGTACACGGACCCCCGCCAGCTCACCCCGGAAGTTGCCGGTGGGGGTTCGTGCTGGACCCAGTCCGAGCTGCGTCACCGCGGCGCACGAGCCCCGCCCTGTCGACGTGCTGTACGCCGGGCGATGGACTTCGGGTCGCTTGTGGCAGCGCGCAAAGACCGGGGGAACTTTGGCGGGGTCTTGTGCGGTCAACAGCTGCGCCAGGTATGCCTACCCGGACTGGGCGGTGAATGGGAGCGGTGCAGGGACGCCGGGTAGTCTCCGACACAAGGCCCAGGTGAGTCAGCGTGCGAAGGCGGCCTGCTCCGTCGTGAGCATGGCTGGGCCACTTTCCGGATCGAAGCACGGCGCCGCTCACGTCGACCACAACGGGCTAGGGAGAGCCGGCCGAGGTCGCAGGGAGCTGAACGGGCCGTTTCCGGCCGCGTCTAGGCTTGCTCGGGTCGGGCTGCCTCGGTGTGCAGAGCACCTTGTGCTGCACCCGATCCGGACCGTCCGCCACCTGCGCCCCGCAGGACGAAGGCCACCCCGACCGCAATCACTGCTCCTAGCAGTGGACCTGCGACGTAGACCCAGTACGACCCGAAATTTGCGCTGATCGCGTCGGGTCCGAAGGTGCGCGCTGGGTTCATCGACGCACCGGAGATCGGGCTGCCCCACAGCCCGGCCAGCGCGATGTAGCCACCCACGCCGATGGCCCCGATGACACCGAGGTTCTGGGCGCCGGACGCAGTCCCCAAGATGACGCTCACCAGACCGAAGGTGAGCACCGTCTCCATCACGAACGCGTTGCCCGCGCTGAAGCCGGTGGCGGGATAGTTCGACCCGAACGACGACGAAACGTGCACGGTGGCCTGCAAGAACCACGCAGCCAGACACGCACCCGCCAGCTGGGCCAAGATGTACCCCGGGACGCGGCGCCAGGGAAAGTCCCCACGCAGCGAGAACGCGACCGAGACCGCCGGGTTCAGGTGCGCCCCGGACACTTTGCCCATGAACAGGATGACCCCCAGCACCATCAGCGCCGGGGCGACCACCGCCGCAGTGCGGCTGATCGTGTGCGGGAAGGCCTGCCCCATCATCCCGCCACCGGCGGCCACCAGGACCAAGAAGAACGTGCCGAGCAGCTCGGAGAACAGTCGGCGCCACTCCTGCGAGGGGTCGGAGAAGTCCTCCAAGGCCCGCTCCAGGTCCTCGGCCTCGGATTCGACGCGCCGCTTGAATGCACCAATGCGCGGCTTGCTCGCTGACGCCGATGCGCTGTCCATACGGTCACCCTCCTGCGAGAAGAGCTGACAGGCCCAGGCCCGGCCCTGCCGGACTGGGCTGGCCCGACCCTAGCGCGATCACCCCGTACGCCGCCCCGATGGTGGTTACCTCACGCTGGGACAGGTGGGCGTGCCGGCCCCCCGGAAGACTCGGCCTGCCCGTTGTCCTGGCGGTGGCCGCAAGTCCGGTGGGCTGATCACGACGGCAGGATGTTGATGACCCGGGAGATGACCACGACCAGCACGGCCAGGGAGATCAACGACTGGATCGCCATCAGCCCCTTGATGCGGTGGGTCAGTGGCATCGTGTCGGTCGGGCTGAACGCGACCACGTTGGTGTAGGCCACGTACAGGTGGTCCTGAAATCGTGGCTGCCAGGTCGCGGGCGCTAGTCCGGCAGTGACGGTCTGCGGGAACTGAAAATCGGGGTAGCCCTCGGCGTGGACCAGCCGGCCGCTGGGCCCCCCACCGTCGACCTGCCAGTACAGCAGACCGAAAGTGACGATGTTGGTGGCCAAAACGATGGCCGCCCCCACCAGGAGCTGAGTCACCGTGGGTGCGGTCTGACCCTCGGGGGTCCTTCTTAGGACAAGCACGACCAACCGGGTAGCCGCCGCCGTGTTAGCCACGATCAAGACAGCGAACAGCGACAAGATCAACGGCCGGGCCGACCGTGGAACCGGCCCGGGCTTAGCCGCCACCCCCAGCAGAACAAGCACCACGACACCCTCGATGAGGGGCACGATCAGCGGCGGTCCCTCTCGCAATCTGGCTGGCACCAAAACCTGCGGAAGGATCACCAATACCAGAGCGACCAAAGGCCACAGGTAGCTCTCCGGCACCGGTCCCGACAAGGGACGACTGTCGCTTGACACCGGAGGAACGTTGTCGGTCATCCCCCCATGGTGGGCCGGCAGCCCGGGCCACGTGAGCGACTTGGGCAGACTTGGCGCAAGCAGCCGGTTTGGGAGCGGGGGCTGGCCACAAGGCGAGGTCTTGTGGGGCGGGCGGGCAGCACCGGTCCTACCGATCACCGACCCAGGGACTGGGCAGCGCTGGGTCCGTAGCCGGCGGGGACGATGCAGCCGTGGCCGTTGATGACGGACAGCGGGCCGGCGTTCCCGCTCGGGTTCAGGGTGAGGTTCTCGTGGGCCCGCAGGGGTGGCTGGTGGATTCCGACGGGACGCGGCGTAGAACCGAAACCGCGCTGCTTGTGTGCAGCCGCACGTCGGACATCTGGCCGGCCATGATCGGTGCTCGGTCGGGCTTCGCCGGTGGCAGACCTCGCCGCGTACGAGCTCGGCGGCCGCGTACGCGGTCACAGCTGCACGTGAAGCCGCGCCGCGCGGACAGCGCGAGACGGAGAGACGGCGAGACGGCGAGGCAAGTCGAAGGCCGGTGGCGTCGCGACCACCTCCCGAGGCCACCGCCGAGCTCGTCCTCGACGACCAGGCTGCGCGACGACGTCTGCTGGTCGGCCTTCGACTGTGGGAGAGAGCGCGCCGGGGAACCGGACGTTGTGCTGCCGACGTGTCCGGCTAGTTGCCGTGGTGGGCGGCGCGCTGCGCCGGGTGGTCGAGGTCGCTGCTAGGTGAGGCGGCTGCGGGTGAACCAGAAGCAGAAGGAGGCCAGCAGTGCGGCCGCAACGACGAAGATCCCAGTTTCGGCCCACTGCATAGTCCAGAAGTGGCTGGTGGGCTGGTAGGTGATGTCCTGGCGAAGGCCTAGGGTGCCGATCCAGTGCAGGCAGGTTTGGGGTCCCACGGTGGGGCTGCAGTAGGTGGGGTTGACCGGCCCTACGAAGACGTTGCCGGCGGGTGTGATGGTGGCGTTGGACAGCACCCAGCCGTTGGCTGGGCTGGCGCCGCCGACCACGGACATGACGCCTGCGCCTTGGATCTCGAAGCCTTGGATGGTGCTGATGTCCAGTGGCGGGGTGGCGTGCGCGAGGGGCGCCAGGTGGGAGCGGACCGCCAGCGGCATGGCGAGGACTGCGCCAATGTAGATGGCCAGGGTTGTTGCCATCGCGGGGACGGTTCGGCGGATGAGCATGCCTGTGGTGACGCCGAGGGTGAACGCGAACAGTGCGTAGCCGACCGGGACGATGCCGCGGGCGCCGTAGATCAGCGGCGTGACCCGGGAGTACTTCAGGGTGTCGATGTGCTGGGACCAGGTGGTGGCCCCCCAGCTGAGCAGCCCGACGGCGGCGGCGGTGGTGCCGCCGACGACGGCGAGCTTGGTCGCGATCCAGCGGGTGCGGGTGACCGACTGCGTCCAGGTGAGCCGGTGGGTGCCTGCTTCGAGCTCGCGGGCGATCAGCGGCGCCCCCCAGAAGATGCCGATCAGCGGCGGCACCACGTAGACCAGGAAGAGCAGGTACTGGTACGTGTGGTCGTTGACGCTCGAGGTGACCTGCTGGATGAAGTTGTCGTAGGCGGTGCCGCACTGCAGGTGGCAGGTCGCCGCGCCGCTGGAGGCCCACTGGTCGGCGAGTATGCGGCCGGTCCAGGCGAGCAGGGCCGCCACGGCGGCCAGGCCGGCCGCGGTGACCCTGGCCGGGGTGCGGAAC
>Ga0209698_10005106_pt1 | contig 14280 bp, 18 predicted proteins | sample LitLauG_LLR_2012_FD_187203 | JGI IMG/M metagenome (GOLD analysis project Ga0209698, IMG submission 187203) | Freshwater sediment microbial communities from Pennsylvania, USA - Little Laurel Run_MetaG_LLR_2012 (SPAdes) (version 2) | ecosystem: Environmental > Aquatic > Freshwater > Creek >... | reverse complement strand
TTCGACAGCTGCTTCTCTAATCTAATACACGCGCGGCTATCAGGTCCGGAGGCCTGTGGAGTCTGCTCCGCGTCTGGCGATTAATTAAAGAGGGCACACTTCTGGCGGTTCAGGGTTAGCGACGAGCTCTGAGACTAGCTTATTCGCCGTATTGACGGCGTTCGTGGGCGGGAAAGAACCGGTAGGAGTCAGGACAGCGCTAATCGGTGGGTTTGGCGGTCGGGGGTTCGAATTTGACGGCGGTCCATCGGAGCCAGAGTTTGTGGTGGAAAGTGTGGTTGTCGTCTTGGTAAGTGAGGGCTCGGGCGGTGCGGCCGCATTGAGGGACGAGGATGACGTCTTTGTCGCCGAGGTTTAGAGGGGCGAGATATTCTTTAGTGACGTCGTGCCATTCTTAGTTGCGGTAGGCGAAGGCGTAGGAATTCAAGCCGTCGCTTTGGGCGTAGAGGAAGATGCCTGAGTTACGCGTAGAACTGGCGAAGTAGGCGAGGGCCTCGTTCATCTCACCGGAGCCCCAAACGATTTGAAGGAACCCGTGAGGTTTGTCGAAGACGGCGCGCGTATCTTCGGTTTGGTCGGAGATCATTCGACAGAGGTCGTCAAATCTCATTGGGTTGTCGACGTGGACGAAGTGGGACAGCTCGACGAAGGCGACTCTGGGATCGTTTTGTTGCTGCTGATGCGCTCGAAGATCGGCGCGAATTTGCAGGGAGTGTTTGGCGGGACGTCGCGGACCCAGACTTCGTCGTCCGTGGCTTTTGAGGTTTGTTGCTCCTGAGTAGGCCAGCGCTAGGACGAGTATCGACAGGGCAATAGGTGCTCGATGTAGGGGGAAGGTCATTACGCTATTACTATCTCAGCGGAACCAACACGTAGCAATAGGAGCTCTGGCCTCGGTTCAGTTTGGACAGAAAGTTTGCGAACACGTGTGCGGGCATGGTTTGGCGTGTGGTTGGGAGGCGCGCGGATCAAATTAAGCGGGGTAGATTCGTTATTGTTGACAGATGGTGAAAGTGTGTGTCACGCAAATAGGGAGCGTGCTGTTCGACACGGCGGCGACACTGCAGCGGATGGAGGTGCGTTGCCGACTGGCGGCGGAGGGTGAAGCGCGGCTGATTCTGTTTCCCGAGGCGCTGGTGGGCGGATATCCGAAGGGACTTAGTTTCGGGGCGACGGTTGGGCATCGGACAGAGGAAGGGCGCGATCAGTTCCTGCGATACGCGAATGCGGCGGTGCGGTGTCCGGGACCGGAGACAGAGCAAATTGCCGGGTGGGCGAAAGAACTCAATCTGTACATTGTGACGGGGGTGGTGGAACGGGCGGGTGGGACGCTTTATTGCACGTCGCTGCTGTTTTCGCCGGATCGAGGACTGATTTCGAAACACCGCAAGCTTATGCCGACGGGGAGCGAGAGGCTCTTGTGGGGTTTGGGCGATGGGTCGACGATGCAGGTTGTGGAGACGGAGATTGGACGTTTGGGCGTGGCGATTTGTTGGGAGAATTACATGCCGCTGTACCGGCAACATCTCTACAACCAAGACGTGGAGCTTTGGTGCGCGCCGACGGTGGATGCACGGGAGATGTGGCAGGCGAGTATGCGGCACATTGCGTATGAGGGGCGGTGTTTTGTATTGAGCGCGTGCCAGGTGCTGACCAAGGCGGATTGGCCGCAGGATTTGCGTGACGCCGGAGGTGAGATCGATGGGAAGAGTTTGATCGTTTCACCATTTGGGCAGGTGTTGGCAGGGCCGCAGACGGGAGAGGGGACGCTGTTTGCAGATTTAGATTTGGGCGAGATTACGCGCGGGAAATTTGATTTGGATGTGGCCGGGCATTACAACCGGCCAGATGTTTTTCGGTTCGAGGTTCAGTAAGGCAGCTACTTCGGCGGAGCTCGAGTTTAGGCACAAGGCGCATTGCTCGAGAATGCGCCTTGGCGGTTCGCCTGTTACTTCTTTGTGGCTAGAGCGGCGGCTTCCTTCGATTTCGAATGCGCCATCTTGGAAGCGTCATGCGCTTTGCCGGAGTGGTCCATGGCGTTAGACGCTTCTTTTTCAGCCTCGGCATGGTTTCCTTTTTCATGATGATCGGCTGCCATTTTGTGCGAGTGAGCCGCCTTGGTATGGTGCTCGGCTGCCTGCTGATGAGATTGTTTGGCCATAATGATGTTCCTTACTCAACTTTTGAATTGATCGACAAGGTCAATCACTTTGCTAGATCTTCGATTTGTAAGATTTGGGTCAGACAATCTTCAAGATTCAAGACTGGGTTCTTCTTGAGCGCTTTTGGCGTGGCCACGGAGGTCTTCGCGCATGACTTCGATTTCCTCGACAGACCGTTCTTCGAGCGCAATCATGCTGGTGCGGGCCTGGCGAACGGCACGAAGGAGTTCGTCCAGCTTGAGTTGAATGGCTTCAGCGTCGCGCTTCTGCGATGTTTCCAGTATGAACAGCATGACGAACGTAGCGATGCTGGTAGAGGTGCTTACGAACATCTGCCACTTATCGGAAAAGTGGAAGAAGAAACCGGAGAGAAGCCAAGCGATGAGGAAGGCGATGGCGGCGAGGAACGATTGAGGGGTCGCGAGCAGACGTGCGGATTTGGTGGCGAAGTTACGAAAATAGTTAATTTCCGGGCGGTGCTTGGACATGAGACTCGTGGTTAGGCGCGAGCCTCGCTGGAAATGTTTCAGCTTTGAAAAACGGCAGCGAGCGTATCCATGTCTTCGCGCTTATTCATTTCCGTGGCACACAGAAGCATGGAGTTCTTGAGTTCCGGATAGAAGCGGCCCAACGGCAAACCGCCGATGATCTTCTTTTCGGCGAGCGCGGCGTTGAGCTGGTCGGGCGATTTACCGACGGGTAAGTTGATCACGAATTCGTTAAAGAAGGGCGCATCGAACGCGAGCGGCAACTTTCCAGCAAGGTAATGGGCTTTCGCCAAATTCTGTTCGGCGAGTTCGCGTAAACCTTCTTTGCCGTAGAGGCTCATGAACACCGTAGCCATGAGCGCGAGCAGAGCCTGGTTCGTGCAAATGTTGGAGGTGGCTTTTTCGCGGCGGATGTGTTGTTCGCGAGTGGCGAGGGTCAAACAGAAGGCGCGGTGACCGGCGGCGTCGGTCGTTTCGCCAACAAGGCGACCGGGCAATTGGCGAATATATTTTTCGCGCGCGGCGATGATGCCAACGTAGGGGCCGCCGTAACTGGGGGAGATGGCGAAGCTTTGCAGTTCGCCGACGACAATATCGGCTTCGCGCGGAGGTTCAATCAGACCCAAAGCAACCGCTTCGGTGAAAGCGACAACGAGGAGCGCGCCTTTGCTTTGGACGAGCGGGGCGATTTCCTTGAGCTCTTCCAGAATGCCGAAGAAGTTGGGTGTTTGAACGATTACGGCAGCAACCTGGTCAGTTAGTTTTTTCTTGAGATCGTCCAGATCGAGGCGGCCGGCCTTGGTGTAGGCGAGTTCTTCGACAGGGATGCCCTGATGTTGAGTCGATGTTGCCAGGACTTCGCGGTATTCGGGGTGAACGGTGCGAGAGACCAGAACTTTATCGCGTTTGGTGACGCGCACGGCCATCATGGCGGCTTCGGGAATGGCGGAGGAGCCGTCGTACATGGAAGCGTTGGCGACGTCCATGCCCGTCAACTGGCACACCATGGTTTGAAATTCAAAGATGCTGGTGAGGGTGCCTTGGGAGATTTCGGCCTGATAGGGGGTGTAAGAGGTTAGAAACTCGCCACGGGAGACCACTGCATCTACCACGACGGGGCGGAAATGGTTATAGACACCTGCGCCGAGGAAGCTGGAGTAGCCGTTAGCGTTGCGGGCGGCTTGTTGCTTGAAGTAATCGACGATTTCGAATTCGCTGACGCCATCTTTCAGATCGAGGCGCTTATCGAAACGGACGTCGGCCGGCAGATGCGCAATCAACGCTTCTTCCGAGGCGACGCCAATGGTGGTTAGCATCTCACGGCGCTCAGAGTCGGACTTTGGTAAATATCGCAACGGTTTTTTTACTCCAGTTGAAAAAAGGTAGGTCAAGCAACCCGTAAGAGCGTACCTACATCCTTTGATGGCCAGCGACGGCGATGGATTTAATCGTCGGACTTGAAAATCTGGGGACGATTCCAGGGTAACAAAGGCGGGGATGGGACCGCGGAAACGGATGATTTTCCGCGGTCCCAATCAATTAGGAGGAGGAGAAGTTAGTTGCTGTTGCCTTGGGTGAGGTCGGCGACGGTGGGAGTTAGCGTGCCGAACAGTCCGTTGCTTTCACCATTGGGGCCCGCGGTGAAATAGAGAGCGGTGGAACTGCCCGCTTTGCCGTTATTGCCGAAGCTGAGTCCCCACAGGCCATCGATCGCGATAGGATTGCCGGTTGCGTCTTCGAACAAACCGACGAAACGGCCGGAGACTGTGTCGTAAGCAGCTATTTGGCCGCTACCAAAATTGCCGACTAGCAGCGTATGGCTAAAAGGACCGAAATCGCCGGGCGCTTCCGCTAGAGCCCAGGGGGCGTTGAGCCAATTGCCGTGTTCCAGAATTTTCAGCAAATGGCCAGACGGTGTAAATGCGGCGACGAAGCCGAGGCCAGCACCGGGGACATCGTCATGCTTGGGACCGTCTTGCTTGGCGTAGGTTACATAGAGAGTGCCGCCGATGTTCTGAATATTGAACGGCGCGAAGCCCTTATGGCAGACGTCGTCGAGAGAGAACGGGCGATCGTCTGCGTCATGCGAAGACGACATGGAAGCCACGTAGTGGAAGTTGGTATCGAGGACATCCACTTTGGCGTTGTGAAAATCGGTGGCGTAGAGGTAATTGACACCATTCACATTGGCAAGGGCCAAGCCTTTGTAGACCGCTGCATTTTTCGAGGCGAGCACGGTTGCGGTAGTGCCGCCATTCCAGCCGAGGATGGTGCCGCCTTCGGTCGAAAAGAGAAACACGGCTGGTTTGCCGTTGAGTTGAAAATCGGAAGTGCCGTTAAAGACAGTTCCTGAAGGGCCACCCGGGACGCTGACCACGAGCGGGACGGTGGAGCCGTCGGCGCCGTAGAGCGTGGTCAAATTGGAGCCGTTATCAGAAAGCCACCATGGGCTGGCGGAGGAGCGGGACATGCCCCAAGGGTTCACCAGGTTTGCGTCTTTCTTGGTGCCGCCGATACCGGTGTCACTGGTTAGGTTTGTTTGAACGAAATGCTGGGCCATTGCCGTGGGAACGCCGCAGATGGAGGCGACGGTTGCAGCAAAGAGCCAATGGGCAAACGCGTTTTTCATATTCCTTTTCATTCCTATTCGAGAATCACTGACAGTGCTAAGGTAGCCGAGAAAAGGCAGGCAATGGAAGAGGCGACGGGCACTTTTACAATTTGTTTACTTGGCCCTTACAATGTTTGAGCTGGAGTTGAAAAACGAAACAGAAATTTTAGTTGGTGGCTGTTATAGACGCCAGGAAGTCTTGATCTAACAGCCGGAGAGTAACAAGGAACAACTTATGAAATTCTTTGGCGACCATGATGGAAAATCGAAGACTTCCTCTGCCGTTGATTCGGCGCATTACCCGGAGATGAATGGCAGAGAAGACGAGTTTTCGGCCGCTTTGAACCATCCTTCCTACGAGGAGATCGCCGCCATGGCGTATCAATTGTGGGAAGAGGGTGGGTACGCCGCCGATTCGGCGGAGCGGAACTGGCTGGAAGCGGAACGTAGATTGTTGGCGAGCCGTGAAACCCCTGTGCAGAGTAAGGTTCTGGTGGCACAGGCGGGGTCGGTACAGAGGTAGGACGGAGAGAAAAAACGTGGCTCCCAGTTTTTCGGCCGGGAGCCACGGCTCCGTTACGCGCTAGTAGCGACGCTGAGGTCGTTTAGCATCTTTTTCGAGAGCTGAGAGAGAAGCTTGGCTGCATTTTCTTCTTCGATAAGGGACTCGGACAAGAGGGATTCGGCTTTGTTCAAACCGAGTTGTTTGGCTAGGCTGATGGCGCTTTGATAAGACGCCATCTCGTAGTGCTCTACGCGCTCGCCTGCGCCGATGAGACCGAGATCGCCGGATTTCTTTTCAATCTGTTCGTCGCCTTCGGCCACGATACCCTGCATGCCTTTGCAGAGCTCTCCCTTGGCCTTTTCGCCGGCGACTTCAAAGGCCTGCTTGACGCGTTCGAGCTGATGCTCCGTTTCGCCGAGGTGGGTTTGAAAGGCGTCCTTGAGTTCGGGGGATTTTGCCGCCTTAATCATTTTGGGAAGCGCCTTGATGAGTTGCGATTCAGAGCTGTAAAGGTCTTTCAATGCGTCGATGAACAATTCCTGTAAGGACATTGTGGATTCCGTTGATGTGTGTTGCTTAGTCAAATGTAAGTACTCCCTTTTCTGGTTATGCGTTTACCTTCATGCTGCGAGGCTTATCGGAATTGGCGTAATCGCCTTTGGATTCGCCGGTGGAGGAAATGTCGGACGCGCCGGTTTTCTCCATGATTGTCTTGGCGAGCGTCGTCCACTTTGAATCGTCGGCGTGGACCGATAAAAGGATGCTGCCGTTTTTGACCAAGCCTTCATAGCGTTTGGCTTGATATTCGGGGATGCCCATGCCAATGAGTGCGCCGGCGAAGCCGCCGACCGCTCCGCCCACACCGATGCCAGCGAGAGCGAGCATGATGGGGCCAGCGGCGATAAAAGGCCCTAGGCCTGGAATGGCAAGTGCGCCGATGCCGACCAGCCAACCCAGCGCTCCGCCGATAACTGCGCCTGACGCTGCGCCTGTTGCACCACCTTCCGGGGCTTTGGTTCCTTTTTCAAACGCAAAGTCTTTAGAACCTACGTTTTCGGGCAGGAGGATCGAGATATCTTCCGAGCGGAAACCAGATGCCTTCATTTCGTCGATAGCGAGTTCGACCCCGCTTGCACTTCCGTAGATGCCGAACACCGCGGTGTTAGCCATTGAATCGTTTCTCCTTGTTGTTAGGTGGTTGATGTTATATTGCGCGCCTGCGGCCCGCAATGATACTTACTAGAAAGAGGACCAGGAACAAGACAAAGCAAATTTTTGCGACGCCCGCCGCTGCAGCGGCGAGGCCGCCGAAACCTAATAGGGCCGCCAGTACTGCCACGACCAAAAATACCCACGTGTACCAGAGCATCTGTGATCTACCTTTCGAGGGTGAAAGAGCAAGAATGCGGCCACTTACGAGGAAGCTTGCAGCATCAGGCGTTTAGCGACAATCGCCAGACAAATTACTAGAGACTTGGCGAGTTTTTAGTATGCCGAAAGGTAACGGCACGTGACGAAATGACCTGACAGCCGCACGGGCGAGGCGGGTTCGTTTGCGTTACGGAGTTGAAACTGCACGCGATGGCGACATGGCCGCAAAGTTGCTTCTGTGCGGTTATGACATCGACGATACTCCACGAGATGCAGACGGAAGAACTAGCGCAAGCGAATTCTCCCATGGTGGATACGCTTGAGCAAGAATCGGCGCCGCGCATGGCGACGATTAGTGAAGAATCATTCGCGCGAGCGTATGAAAAGGGATTTCAGCAAACAGTTCGCTTCCTCTCCTCGCGCGGGATTCCGCAAGATTTAGTACACGATACGGCACAAGGGGCTTGGGCAAAAGCTTGGGAGCGGCGGGAGCAACTGCGCAATCCGTCGTTCGTCTTTACCTGGGTGAACAGCATTGCGTTGAACGTCTATCGAACGACTCTGCGGAGAGAGCGGTTAACGGAGTCGTTAGGCGAAACGGAAGGGCCTAAGCAATACATGAATGCGGCGGCCATTGACGCTGAGCGCATTTTGAATGAGTGCAAGCCGAGCGACCGCATTGTGTTGGAAGGGCATTACATTTGCGGCTATAAGTTAGACGAGATTGCGCAGCAAAACAACTGGTCGGAGACAGCGGCCCGGATTCGTCTACTTCGCGCGCGGAAGAGAATGCAACATCTGTTTTTAGCCACTCCGAAAGCATGCAGACAACGCAAAGAACGTGCAGCCAAGGGGTTGAAGACGATAAAGGAACGGCTGGCGGCCTAGTTTGGAATGGAGTGCGGCGCAGCGGACGGCGCTCCGGGCGCTAGACCTGTCCGCGCATTCTCATGAGTGGCCGCTACTTGTCTCGCCGTCGAGAGGAGCCACTGCTGTAAGGACTGAGGGTCGCGACCTTTGAAGTAGTAACGGCGCGTCCAGAAGCGCATAAACACTTCCTCTGTGAGATCCTCCGCAACCGACGTGTCTTTCGTTAAATGAAACACCAAGGAATAGACGGAACAACAGTGCAGATCGTAAACGGCCATCACCTCCGACACATCGCATTGTTGCAGCCGAGTGATCATAATCGTCAATGATTCAGGGGCTATGTTTAGATTTGGAAATATTGGTGTTCACCCAGGGGTTGCGGTGTATCGGTGAGCCGGGATTTCGCCAATGAGATGAGGAGAGCCAGGCCCGAAAGGCCATCCCAATATTCGGCACGCAGCGGACTGATGGAAAGAAGCCGCAGGATTGGATCGGTTGAGCCACCCGGGAACCAATTCTTCATGATGGGGAAGAATAGTTTATCCTTCATCGCCTGATCATTGACGATGCGCGCCTCACCCAAGACCGATACGTAGATATTCTTACTGGGCTCACAGAAGGCCAGGTTCACCACGTTCTGCCATTTCAGCTCTTGCACGGCGCCGGAAGTAGCGCTGGTGAAGAACAAGAGTTCGCCACGGAAGGTCCACTCAAGAAACGACATGGGACGGCTATGAAGGGCACCATCGGAACCAACGGTGGTCATCATGCAAAAGCGAATTGTTTCGACGAGAGATTTCAGCTTGTCGAGCTTGGCGGCATCTTCATCCGTACGCGGCTCGGTGGTGGCGGCGAGTGAATCATCCATGATGGTTGCCAGAGTAGCCCGTTCGTTAGCCGACAACTTCGCGATAAGCCTTCTTGGCGGAATCGATACCGCGCGCAACATTGTCTGTGTGCGTCTGCACCGTCTTGACGCCTTTATCGAGAAGGTCGGAAGCGGTACTGCGAACGTCATCGACGTGATCTTTGAGCTGAGTCAAACTGCGATCAGCCGTCTTAGCGATGGCGCGCCGCGTTTTGCGACCGGAATCCGGGGCGAAAAGGATGCCTAGGCCGAAACCAATCGCAATGCCTGCTAGCAGGGCGGTAAACGTAGCGGTCACATTTGAATCGTCATCATTTGAAAACATGTAGTTTTTTCTCTCCTGGTGCACGAGCAGGTGTGGCACGCAGGGGGCCGTTCCTGTATTGAAAGGCATTTACGCGAAAACGTTTGGAGAGTGACGTGTCAAAAGGTAAGGAATGCGGAGAGGAGCCGGGTAGATTTGTAACGGACGCGTCAGGAAAGAGAGCCGGAAACGAAAAGGTGGGTAGCCCTTAGCTGGGCTACCCGCCTTTTTTGGGTGTTCTTTACCACTGCATGCGCAAGGCGAAGCGGATTTGGCGTTCGCCGTAGGAACTGGTCACCTGCATAAAGCTGCCTGGCGACGTGACGGAGGTTCCGGGGCCGTTGAAATGGGAGGTGTTCGGGAAGTTGAAGAACTCGGCGCGGAACTGCAGTTTCACACGTTCTTTGATGGGGAACTCGCGGGTGATATCGAGGTCTGTGTTCCAGACACCGGGCACCCTGAGAATATTCCGTCCGCTGGTGCCAAAGGTCTGAGTGGTTACCGGGCCAAAGGCGGCGGGATTGTAGTAATATGCGCCTGGACCGATGTTGCCGAGAACCGGCACGCTGGAGAGCAACTGGTTGGCGGTTTGGGTGTTGTCCGGGGCGTTGAGCGAAGAGCCGGAGGCGCCGACGGTAAAGGGCGTTCCCGTGTAGCAAGACATGATGCCGTTCACCTGCCAGCCGCCGAGGACGGCAGCCGCGACGCCGGAATTCAGCATTGCCTTGCCTTTACCGAAGGGCAGTTCGTAGACCCAGCCCATTTGGAGAATGTGAGTACGGTCGAAACCGGCAGCGGCGCGATTGCGCTGGAAGACCGGAGCCCAGTTCCAACCAACGCTGGCCCAACCGTCTTCATCCGTGTAATCGATGGCTTTCGAGTAAGTGTACGCACCCTTGAGCATGAGGCCGCGGGAGAAGGAGCGGTTGACGGCGACCTGCAGGGAGTTGTAGTTAGAACTCAAGTAGCCATCCCACATCTGAGTTGGAAGGGTACGACCGTATTGGATGTTGTAGGGGAGTAACGCGGTTCCAGAGCCAGGGGAGCCGGCGTTGATGTCGTAATCGGCTAACAGGTGAACTGAGTGCGATCCAACGTAGGCAACGGAACTCACAATCGAACCGGGAAGTTTCCGTTCGATGGTGAAGTTGTAGCTTTGAATGTAGCCGCGGTGGACGTAACTATTAGGACTACGCTCGCTTACGTTGCCAGGCAGAGTGATGATGCCGGTGGATAAGTCGGGCGCGAGCGCGGCTGTGTTCGGGACGCCATTGGCGAAAGTGGTGCTCCAGCCATAACCCGAGGCGATGTTAGCCGCGTTGATGACGAGAGGATACCAGCCACGCAATGGGCGGGAGAAGGGAATGGGATCGTAATTGATACCGTAACCGGCGCGAACGACAGTCTTTTCACCGAGCCGGTAAGCGATGCCCACGCGGGGAGCAAACAACTTGTGGCTTACGGAGATGCCAGCGTCCATGGGAACGCTACCGCGATTGCCGAGATAGACCAGATTGGTGGATGGGTCGTAGCGCTCGATGCCTTTGTTATTAGAGCGAGTCATCAACGGGTATAACTCGTAGCGGAGGCCCAAGTTGATGGTGAGGTTGCGGGTGACTTGCCAGCGGTCGCGAGCATACCAGCCGAACTGCCACTCGCGTCCGGTGGAGAGGATGTACTGCAAGCTCTTTTCCGTATCGTCGGAAAGCCCCAACAAGAAGGCGGCATAAGCGTTGACAGCGTTGGGGGCGGCACCACCTTTCAAGGCTGTTTCCTGACCGGAGAAACCGAGGTAACCGCGTGGGCCTTGACCAATTTCCGGCTGCCAGTGATTGAGGTGGTGGCGAACCAAATCGAAGCCGAAGCGCAGTTCGTGCGCGCCCTTGGTCCAAGTAAAGTTGTCGCTTTGAGTGTAGCTTTCTTCGACGCGAGTGACGGGCATCCAACTGGGAACGCCAAAGCCGGTGAAGCCAGTGATGCCGATGTTGGGGAAACCACTTTGCCGAGGGTCGGGGCCGTTGGTGTTGGGGATGCCGAATTGCAGTCCGTAGTTGGTCCCGTAGTCGTTCGGTTTGACGGACTGATCTTGACGCTCATATCCCAAGACAGCGTCGAACAACATCGTGGGAGAGATGGTTCGGTTCAAGCCGATGGTTGCGACTTGAATGGTAGTATCGCCGAGGCCGGGGTCGGAACCGCCAAGACCGGGACCACCGGCTACGCCGAACACAGCCTTGCCGCCGGAGGTGGCCCACATGCGCCCGTACTTCATGAACATATTGGTTTTGTCGTTCATGGTGTAGTTGCCTTTGGCGTCGAAGTATTTTCGACCAAGAATGGCTCCGCCAGCTGCGGTGTAGTTATTCGATACATTACTTGTCGCTACGTTGGGCGAAGGATAGTAGCTTTGCAGCTTCTGAGCGATGGTGCTTATCATCGACGTGGGAATCACGTTTCCCGTAAAGGCGGTACGTCCAGTACCGTCCGTGGCGGTGGTGCTCATGGGGTCGTAAATGGTGGTGCCAAATCCGGCGAAATTGCCGTTCTCAAAAGCCGATGAGGGCACGGTGTAGAAGGCGGGCGCGCCGATTCTTTGCCCCGTGCGATCAAAGCTCACAAAGTAGAAGAGCTTGTTTTTCTTGATGGGGCCCGCCAAAGTTGTTATAGATGCTGAGCGGTTTGGTGGACGTCGGAGATTGGAAATAGTTGCGGGCTTTGAGGTGCTGGTCATCGTGGAACGCATAAGCACTGCCGTGAATGTCGTTGGTGCCGGACTTGGTGACCAAGGTGATGGCGGATGAACCTGCCATGCCTTGTTCGGCGTCGCCGGCGCCGGTGGTGATGTTCACAACGTCGATGTTTTCTTCCGGAGTTACGTAGCCGACGTGATGGGGCAACCAGACGTTGACGCTGGCGGCGCCGTCGATGCGGGTGATGTTGGTGTTGGCGTTACCACCATTGATGTTTGTGCGGAGGGCGCGGCCCGGCGTATCGGTGATGGAATTCTGCAACGAGGCGGGCGTGGCACCGGGGACGAGATTGATTAAGGCCTCATAGTTGCGGTAACCGCCGATGGGCAGAGTGCTGATGGCCTTGCTGTCAATGGTGCCGTGCGTGTCGGCTTTTTCGGTTTGCAGTTCGGCGGCGGTACCACTGACAGTTACGGTGTCGGATACCTGCCCAATTTCCATGGTGGCGTCAACGCGGCCGATGGTGTTGGGAGACACGTCTACGCTGGTTTGCAGAAAGGCTTTGAAGCCGGCCGCGGGGTTGTACATGGAGTCTGTGAGGTCACGCAGGAGGATCGCACGGACGCCCCATTTCGTCATCTGTTTGATGGCGAAACCGATACTAGCATGTATACTACTTGAAAGCTGCGGTCTTGTACGCCGCACAATAGCATCGGAGGTTAAGAGAGTGAATAAAGTCCTTCTGGTCGTACTAGCATCAACCGCGCTTACAGTTACTGTTAGCGCGGCAACCATCAACGCAACTTGCGGTGCCAACCCGGTAGTTTTCGCAACCGGTAACGGCGGACCGGTCAACGTAACCTGCGCCAGCTTCAACAGCCTGGGTCTGGTCGGCGCGACGCTGACTTCAGGAACCCTGACTTTCGTGGGCGACATGACGCTCGACAGCTTGATCAACCCGCCAGTGAATGATCAAGCGACTATCACCTTTACCCCCAACCAAGGCTTCGCTGTTGGAACCGTCATCGTTTCGAACGCCGCTGGCAGCTTCACGAAGTCGAACAACTCGCCCCAGACCTCCGTTTCCACGACGATCAACGCGGCTGCGGCGGTTGTCACGGCTGTTAGCTCATTAGGAACCGGCGCTGGCTTGACCTCGGCGAACGCCATCTCGAACGGTAGCGTCTCCCTGTCATACACGTATACCTCGACCTCCCCGACCCCGGAACCGACCACGGTTTCGATGCTTGGCCTCGGATTGGCGGCGTTAGGTTTCGGCGCTCGCAAGCTGCGAAAGTAGTTCGCCGCTGTTTTCAGAAATAGCGCCCGGGCAAATGAGCCCGGGACCGACCAACGGGAGGCGGCACCCCGGCCCAAGCTTAGAAACGACCCATCGGATCGATAGATTCCGTCATGCCTAAGCAAACGCATTCAGAGGGCCCTCGTTTTTCTTCAGTGGTAGGACCGGAAGCGCACTTTCGAGCTCGGCAGGCGGGCAGTAGCCCAACGCCGAGTGCAGCCGCTTTTCGTTGTACACCTGGTCCAGAAACCTCGCGATCGAACGCTTGGCTTCCGCCAGATCGCGATAGTCTTGACGCAACACCTCCTCATACTTCAACGTCTTAATGAAGGATTCGCAGCCCGCGTTGTCCCACGGATTGCCTTTGCGCGACATGCTGATCCGGATGCCGCTCGCCTTCAGCAGGTCCGTGTAATCGTTGCTGGCGTATTGCGAGCCGCGATCGGAATGATGAACCAGCCCAGGGCCTGGCTGCCGTTGTTCCAGCGCCATGCGCAAGGCAGCCAGTGTCAGTTCGTCCTCCATGGTGCGGTCCAGGGCCCAGCCGATGACCCGCCGCGAGTAGGCGTCGAGAATCACGGCCAGATACACGAACTCCTCTTCGAGCCGAATGTAGGTAATATCGGCTCTCCACAGCTGGTTGACGCCGGTCAGCGTCAACTCCGGCGCCAGATTCGGATAGACCTGGTGGCCGTGGTCGGAGTCCGTGGTGATGACGAATTTCCGTTTGCGGACGCACAGCAAGTTATCCTCTCGCATCATCCGCTGGACGCGTTTGGGATTCACGATGAACCCTTGGCGGCGCAACTCGGCTGTGATCCTGGGGCGTCCATAGGCGGCCCTTCCAGAGCGATCTTCTGGATGGCATCGCGTAACTCCATATCGCACTTTGACGCGGAGGCCGGCGCGCAGTCCGAGCGGTAGAAGCTGGCCCGGCTGATGCCGGCCAATTTCACCATGCGTTTGATGGTGAGGCCGCGATCGGCCTTCACTTCTTCCTCGATCTTGGCCCGGACGGCGGATTTCCAGTCACCACCTGCAGCATCCGCTGTTCTTCGATGCGCTGCAAGCACCCCTTCAAAAAATCGATCTCCAGAACCTGTTGGCCGAC
>Ga0209698_10005105_pt1 | contig 14282 bp, 8 predicted proteins | sample LitLauG_LLR_2012_FD_187203 | JGI IMG/M metagenome (GOLD analysis project Ga0209698, IMG submission 187203) | Freshwater sediment microbial communities from Pennsylvania, USA - Little Laurel Run_MetaG_LLR_2012 (SPAdes) (version 2) | ecosystem: Environmental > Aquatic > Freshwater > Creek >... | reverse complement strand
GCGTCCCGCCACTTCGACCAGAACCGATTCGGCTCCGCGAGCGCGCGCCTGCAAATTGCGCACCGAGTCCGTGGCTACCAGTTTTCCCTGGTTGATGATGAGCACTTGCTCACAGGTTTGCTCCACTTCCGGAAGGATGTGGGTGCTGAGAATGATGGTGTGATCCCCCGCCAGACTCTTGATCAGGTCCCGCGTCTCGTTGATTTGCTTGGGATCGAGCCCGGCGGTCGGTTCATCCAGAATCAAAACATCGGGATTGTGAATGATGGCCTGAGCCAGTCCCACCCGTTGCCGGTAACCCTTGGAGAGTTTGCCGAGCAGCTTGGTTTTGACGTCGCCGATCGAGCAGCGCTCGCTCACGTAGTCGACCTGCTTTTGCAGCTTGGCGCCCGACAAACCCTTCAGTTTGCCCACGAATTTCAGGTAGTCCGCCGTCTGCATCTCGGGATAGATCGGGGGCGTCTCCGGCAGATATCCGATGCGCTTCTTGACCTCCATGGGCTGGTCGAGAACATCAAATCCTGCCACTTTTGCCGTGCCCGCCGAAGGAGGCAGAAAACAGGTGAGGATGCGCATCGTGGTGGTCTTCCCCGCCCCATTCGGACCAAGGAAGCCCACAATCTGTCCTTTCGCCACCTCGAACGAAACCTGATCGACCGCAGTGGTCCCGGCATACCGTTTGGTAAGGTCTTTCGCTGTGATCATAAGTAATTGTCTCAACGCGACGGATATTCGGCGTTGGTCCGAACACTCATACGAACGCGGGTAAACCTATCTTAAAAACTAGACTCTCAGAATGTCAATTTTCCCGGACGGATTTACCGATGTCCGGCCGTGGCAGGGCAGCAGGCCCGAACAATCTCAACTACCCCTCGGTACTTTCGCCAATCGGCAAATATAAGAGACAATGGCTGATCGGCGGAAAGGACCCATACCGGATGAACGTGGCCGGACTGGCTGCGCACTTTGAGGAGCTTGTTGGCGGGCGTCCCCGGATATTCCGTGCCCCTGGCCGCGTCAACCTGATCGGCGAACACACCGACTACAACGACGGCTACGTCATGCCGGCCGCCATTGGCTTCTCGGCTTACGTGGCGCTTGGCCCCCGGCCGGATCGAAAATTGTTGATCCGCTCCGAGGAGTTTGCCCGACAGTTCGAGTTTGACCTCGACCGCCTTCCCCAGCAGCGAACCGGAGAATGGTGCGACTACGTGCTGGGCGTGGCCGTAGTCCTTCAGAGGCAGGGGCTCAACCTGGCGGGAGCAAACCTGCTCATCGATGGGGAGATTCCGATCGGCGCCGGGCTCAGTTCCTCCGCAGCCATCGAAGTGGCCTCCGCGCTGGCCCTGATGAGCCGGAGTGAAGGCCATCTGCCCCTGCCCGAGATTGCGAAGCTTTGCCAGACGGCGGAAAACACTTTCGTCGGAGCGCGAGTCGGCATTATGGACCAGTTCGTTTCCTGTCTGGGGAAAGCCCGCCACGCCCTGCTTCTCGATTGCCGTACCCTGGCCTTCGAACTGGCCCCGATCCCGGCCGGCATACAGTTGGTCGTCTGCAACACCATGGTCAAGCACGATCTGGCGACCGGGACCTACAACACTCGCCGTGCGGAATGCGAGGAAGCGGTGCGATATTTCGCAAAGTGGAATCCGGCGGTTCGCGCTCTGCGTGATGTTTCCGTTGATCTCCTCAAGCGGCACGCCGCTGACCTTCCGCCCACGATTTTGAAGCGATGCTCTCACGTCATCCACGAGAACCAGCGGACTCTGGATGCTGCGCGCGCCTTTACCCAGGGAGATTTGGCCAAGATGGGGGAACTCATGCGCGAGTCCCATCAGAGCTTGCGAGACTTGTACCAGGTGAGTTGTCGTGAACTCGATGTCATGGTCGAAGCCGCCGCAGGCCTCCCCGGTTACATCGGCGGACGCATGACTGGCGGCGGTTTTGGCGGTTGCACGGTCAACCTGGTGCGCCACGAGCATGCCGCGGATTTCGCCACCCGTATCTCCGAACGCTTCCGGCAAGCCACGGGAATCGAGCCTCAAATCTATATCTGCTCTGCCGAAGACGGTGCTCGGGAACTCAGCCCGTCCTTCTGACTCACTGGGCTTGCGCGCTCCTGATAGACTACTTCGCGGTCCACGAAGCCTGCTCCAGTTCGGTCCGGGAGATGCGATGAGTCCAAAGCCCACGTTGACCGCGGAATTGATCGCTGAGTTTCTGGGCACGTTCGTCCTGATTCTGTTCGGCACCGGCGTAGTCGCCATGGTCGTGCTGTTCCCCACCAAGACTCCCGGGGAAACGGTTCACGGAGGCTTTACCAACATAACGCTGGGCTGGGGCCTCGCCGTCACCATGGGAATCTATGTGGCCGGCAAGATTTCCGGTGCCCATCTGAACCCCGCGGTCACGTTGGCGCTTGCCGTCTTCCGCGGCTTTTCCTGGGGCAAAGTTGTGCCGTACGCCGTCGCCCAGACGGCCGGTGCATTCCTCGCCGCTGCCATCGTGTTCTGGAATTACCTCCCGGCGTTTCACCAGGTCGATCCTCGCCTGGACCACACGGCCGGAGTATTCACCACTTTTCCCGCCTTTCCCGGGCTGCCCCAGGCAGGTTTTCTGGATCAAGTAATCGGGACCGCCTTGCTGGTACTCCTTGTCTTTGCCATTACCGACGAATTCAATGCTCCGCCCGGCGCGAATCTTACGCCCGTTCTGGTGGGCCTGGTCGTGGTTGCGATCGGCATGAGTTTTGGCGGCATGCACGGCTACGCCATCAATCCCGCGCGCGATCTTGGTCCCCGATTGTTCACCGTGCTCGCGGGTTTTGCCAACAACGGGATTACAAACGGCGCTCGGGTATGGTGGATACCCGTGGTTGCGCCCCTGGTTGGAGGGGTCGCCGGCGCGGCCGTGTATGACTTCGGGATCCGTCGTTTCTTGCGACCAGCGGCCTAATCGCCGTGGCGAAGGGAAATCGAGGAGAGATCTGTGCCATACCTTCTAGCACTCGACCAGGGTACGACCAGTTCGCGGGCTCTGCTGTTCGATCAAGAGGGATCGGTGTGCGCCCTGGCCCAACGCGAATTTGATCAGATCTTCCCTCAGCCCGGGTCGGTCGAACACAACCCGCGGCAAATCATCTCCACTCAAGTCGGCGTCGCCGTAGAAGCTCTGGTGCTGGCCGGAGTCCAGCCCAACGACGTGGCCGCCATCGGCATCGCCAACCAGCGTGAGACCACCATCATCTGGGATCGCGAAACCGGCGAACCTATCTACAACGCGATCGTCTGGCAAGACCGCCGTACCGCCGATTTTTGCCAGCAACTCCGCGAACGAGGCCGGGGCCCGCTGATCCAGCAACGCACCGGGCTGCTGATCGACTCGTATTTCTCCGCTAGCAAGATTTCGTGGATCCTCGACCATGTCGCTGGCGCCCGCCGCCTCGCCGAGTCGGGCCGTCTGGCCTTCGGCACGGTCGACACCTGGCTGGTCTGGAAGTTGACCGGCGGAGCGGTTCACGCCACCGATGTCAGCAACGCCTCAAGGACCATGCTCTTCAACATCTACAAAGGGAGTTGGGATCCCGAACTGCACGATCTGTTTCGCGTTCCCCTGTCGATGATGCCCGATGTGCTCCCCTCCAGCGGAATCTTCGGGCAAGTGAGGATGCCGGAGCTGAAAGGCATCCCGGTCGCTGGGATCGCGGGCGACCAGCAAGCCGCACTTTTCGGGCAACGTTGCATTCGTCCTGGGTTGACCAAGAACACCTATGGCACCGGATGCTTCATGCTGCAGAATACCGGCACCCGCGCCGTTCCGTCATCCAACCGCCTGGTCACGACCATCGCGTGGAAAATTGGAAACACGACCGAGTACGCACTCGAAGGCAGCGTGTTTGTCGGCGGCGCTGTGGTGCAGTGGCTGCGCGACGGCCTGGGGCTGATAAAAAAATCAGAGGATGTAGAAGCGCTCGCGAAATCTGTGACCGACAACGGGGGCGTCTATTTCGTTCCGGCGTTCGTAGGTCTGGGCGCCCCGCATTGGGATTCCTACGCGCGCGGCTCGATCTTCGGCCTCACCCGCGGCTCGACCGCGGGCCACATCGCGCGGGCCGCGGTCGAGAGCATTGCCTATCAGGTGGCGGACCTGCTCGATGCCATGCGCAAAGATGCCGGCGCCGCCGTGCAGGAACTCCGCGTCGATGGCGGTGCCGCCGCCAACAATGCGCTCATGCAGTTTCAGGCCGACATTCTCGGTGTGCCCGTCGTCCGCCCTGCGGTCACGGAAACCACAGCCTTCGGAGCCGCCTACCTGGCCGGTCTCGCGGTGGGCTTCTGGCAAGGTGAGGCAACTTCTTCCGCCGGAACAGATCGGCGCTTCGAGCCCCAGATGCCGGCCTCCCAGGCCAGCTCCCTGCGTTCCCGCTGGAACGAAGCGGTTTCGCGGACAAAACGATGGGAGCCGGAAGGGAAGGGTTAGCTGGGCCCGGGTTCTTTAGCGCTACCGTCGGTGCGGCAAATTAGCTGTGCCTGCAGACGCTGCGCAGCGCGAGGCGAGTGGAAGGCGTCAAGCACTCTCTAAGGTTCGTACCAGAACACCGCACCCTTCGTGATCACAGGCAATGCGAAGCTGACGTCATCCCCGTGCCGTGTTCCCTTGACCTCCTGCGCCTCACCCAGAAACGGCAGAAAGAATCCTCTTCCGGCGGGCAACGACTTCAGCGTTACTTCTACGCCGGTCTGCGCAGTCTGTACCGGATTCGATCCCCCCCGCAGTCCCGTAAAGTTCGCAAAGAAGCAATGAATTGCTCCGTCCGCGGTGCGCGCCATGGACGTGGCCACACTCGGCCCGGCTGTGATCTTGACCGCAGCAGCCCCCTGCAGGCTATCGAGGAAAGCCTGCTGCGAACTAGGGGACGCAAGCTCGAAATTCTTTGCCAGCGCCGCCTCATAGGCCTTCCCCGGACAGTCTGGAAACCGAACCGCGTTATGCAGGTCGCCACCGGTCGCGTCCGTTCCGGTAATCAGCAGCCGCATACCTCGCGCGGCGAGAACTCGAACGGCTCGCTTTTCCTCGTCCCCGAACACGCGAACGTCGGGCAACACCAGTGTTTTCCCGCGAAATTCCGCTAGCGTGCGGGGCGTGACGATCTGGAACTCGAGATGCTTCTGCATCAGGAGAATCAGAATTCCGCGATAGGAGGCGATAAATTCGCCCGCGAAGAAATTCCGCGTGTCCGGGGAAAAATAGACCCCAACGGGATCGATCGGGGCACGCGGCCTATAAAACGTCTTCTCGTGCGCCTGGATCCACGAAAAAATCTTCTTCCGTGTCGGCAGATCATTCGACCCTGCCATGGAATGCCCCGGCGCGTCCCAGGAGTTCGCCCCGGCCATGACCTGCGACATCGCCAGATTCATCATGGCCTCGCGCGCGTCCACATTCTTGTCCCCGTCCCAGGAATAGTTCAGGATCCAGGTTGCCTTGCCTTGAGCGAAGGCGCGAAACGAATGCATGCCCACCTGGTACCGGAACCAGTCCAGCGGAGTGCGCGACGAAGCCATGTGATCGCCGCTGCCGAATTCGTATTCGTGCGCAATCGCGCCCACCACGGGATACAGACTGTAAACGTCAGCCCCCACCCGCACCGATTCTCCTTCAATGCCGGGATAGATTTCGGGAATGGTCTTGATCTCCGGATTGACGCTCTTGGCGGTTCGATCGATCTCCTGCAGGAAATCAGTGAAGGTCTGGATCCTGAACTCCACCCACTTGCGAAACGCTGGGTCGGCAAAATTCCCCAGCTTCAAATCGTGCTTCGCATCCAGTCCAGACCGCTGTTTGAACGCCGCCACCGTGTAGTCGTCGAAGCTGGCCCAGGTATCCTCCCAGCCGTCGAAATGGGTCATCCAGTAAGGAATGTCGACGTAAATCCCGTCAATCCCCGTCGCCGCAATCTGCCGCACCCGCTCCATGTAAGTCTTCCGCCATTCGGGAGCGTAAGGACTGACCCAGACATCCTCGTCACCGGCCGCGATCCAGAACGCGCTGCCTCCGCCAAAAATCGCCGGCTGACCGGTGATCTTGCGCTGCAGCCAATCCGGATGTTCCTTCGCCAGCGTGTGCGGAGTCTGATCCGCGTGCGCCGTGATGCACTCCGTCCCCGCGATGTAGACGAACGCATGATTCCCGGCGCGATGCGCTTGCTCAGCGACGTCATGAATGGCTTTCAGCTTTTCTTCCGGATGGACGAAACTCTCGTAGCGTCCGGGAATATCGTTGTCGACCTCGATCCCGAATACTCCGCTCTCCTGCGCGGAGTGAACAATCTTCGCGGCGTCGCCGCCCCGAAGCCCATAAGCCCCGATGCGGACGTAGTTGGTCCAATCCTGATCACTCCGAGCCTTACTCAGGGGAATATTTTGTGCCAATAGGAGTAGTCCGCACGCGCCGATCGCCAGCGAGAAACAGAATCCAGTTCTCATAGGAATATTCTTGAGATTCGTCCTCAGAACTCAAAGCGCAGCCCAAACTGGAAGTAGCGCGGCAAGTATCCATTCGCATCGGAGACAATCGTCCCGAAGCCCGAGCTTCCAAGGGCGGTGTTCGGCGCTGCGAATCGCGGATGATTGGCCAGGTTAAACACTTCGGCTCGCAGATCGATCTTCATGCCCTCTTTCGGCACGAAGGACTTATAGAGATTCAGATCGACGTTATGGATTCCATCGGTGCGCAAGCCCGGGAAATAGCGTGGGGCGTTGCCCGGATTCTGATCGCCTGGGTCGGCAAAGCAGTTGCTATTGAAAAAGGTCGCGACCGGCGCGAGCCCGTTGCTTTCGGCCGCAGCATTCTGCTGCCAATTCAACGCAACCGTTCTCATGCTCATCCCGGTCTTAAGCTGCGCGCAGACGATGTTCGGGCGCTGCGTCCCGTTGGCGATGCGCGCATTGGCCATCCCGATTGCCAAAGGTTGGCCGGACTGCTCGGTGAGCAGGGTCGCGATCGACCAACCGCCGACGACGGCGTCGATCGCGCGATTCATGTTCCCGCCGATCCACTGATTGCGCCCGACCGGCAGATCCACTACCACCGCAGCCGCCAGCCTTTGCGGTGTGTCATTGGCGCTGAGGGCATGCTCCAGATTCAAGCGGTCCAGTTGTTGCGGCGAGCCCGCCCCCAACGCTCCGACCCAGTTGTTCCTGCCGGCCGAGGAATTGTCGGTTGATTTCGAGATGGTGTAGCTGCCCTCGAAGCTTACGTGGTGCGTCGTGCGCTTCTGAAAACGGACCTGCAGCGCGTTATACCAGGAGCTGGCTTCCTCCACCATCAGGCCTTCGAAGTCGCCCGTGAACTGCGGGTAAGGATTGAGCAGATTCCCCAACGGGATGGTCTGACTGCTGTACAGCGAGTCCGGCTCGTTGAAGCACGGATTCGAGGGGCTGGAGGTGCAAGGCGTGCTGAACATGGGGTAGAACGGGTTGGCCACATTGGTCTGCAGGAAGTTGCTGACGCAGCTGTTCGCATCGCAATTCCCGAGGCCGTTCCCCTGGGTGACATCGTTGTTATAATGCACGGCCGCCGAGACGTTCGCCAGCAAAGAGGACGAGATGAAGTCCCGGTTATTGGTGCCGCTCCAGGGCAGATGCGTGCTGCGGTTCGCCACGTAGTCCGCACCCAGGACGATCTGGCTTGGCAACTCTCGCTGAATTCCCAGGTTCCACTGATAGATGGCGGCGTCCCGCGCCGCGGTCGTGCCCAGGTCGTTATTGTTGGAGTATCCCCAGTCGGCCAGCGCCCCGTATTGCTTGCCTTGCGGGCCCGTGAAGCCGTTGGGAAACGGGTTGGCCAACGTCGCGAGAGGTTGCAGGTTTTGAAAGTTGCTCTGCGTGAAGAAAATCGTGGCCGTCTTTTGGAACGCAGTTCCCGTGTACTGAAAGTTGGTGACTGGACTCATTCCAAAATAAATACCCGCGCCCCCGCGCACTACGGTCCTGGCGTTGATCGCGTACGCAAATCCAAGTCTTGGTCCAACATCTTTGCGGTAGGTAGGAACGCTCCTGATGCTGGAGCTGGCGAACTCCGTGGTACCGTGCAATTCCATCGATGACGGGTAATTCAACCCAACCCCCTGCAGAGCTGCCTGCGCGCTGGTCAAGTCCAGGCTCACCCCGGTATCGGCGGTGAAATTGCTGAATTGCAGGTGGTTGAAGCGCTCGTTGTAGGGGGTGCTCCACTCGTAGCGCAGGCCGAGGTTGACCGTCAGCTTCGAGGTTACTTTCCAATCATCCTGGATGTAAAAGCCGGTCTCCTTCGAGCGGTTCGCGACCGAGGGATTAATAATCAGCGAAGTCGGCTCCGAAGGGTATGGGTTGATGTTGTCCCCGTAACCAAACAGAAGGCTGGCAAAAGGATTCCCGGTGGGGATGCACTGATTCTGCGGTGAATTCGGATCGCACTCGCTGTTTGGAGTTGGGGATGTAACGAAATCTGAGAAGTTAAAGGCACCGGTCGGGTCCGGAGGTTGGAAAAAGTTGTTGTAAAAGAGTCTCTGTTCTCCGCCGAACTTGATCAAGTGTGAACCCTTCGAAATCACCAGTTGTGAGGAATAGCTGAGCAGGGTGTGCGCAAAAGTCGTGTTTACGCAGCATTGATCGAACATATCGGCAGTGGTCGATGCATTCGAGGAGAGGGCCGCACCCGTCATATACAACGCCGGCATCCGGTTCAGTCCGTTGGCCTGCTGGTACAACGCCGACAGTCCCGGCGTGCTGCTCGGCAATGATGCATTGAAGCTGGAAATGGTCGGAAGGTTGGACGTTTCTGCCTCGTGCACCCGATCGACCGCCACGCGGCTCGTCCAGATGATCCTTGGATTCAGGGTCCAGGTATATTCAAGCCCGCCGTTTTGTGCCGTGGTCGGACTGCCTCCGATTCCGTCTCCACTGCCGTTATTGTCAAATCCGTCGCCCAGGATGAACGGAGTGTAATAGTTGGACGACTCCCGGCTGTAGCGACCGTTGATGTGCTGCTTGTCGTTGATCTGGTGGTCCAACTTTATATCGAACTGGTAATCGGGCGCATGCGCTACGTCGCTGAAAAGGTAGTTATCAAATTCTGCCCCTCCGGCAACGTTGGGCTTCGGGTAAAGGTTGAGGAGGGCCAGACCAACCCGGTCGACGTCATTGGAGAACGGCGGGGTGGAGATGATATTGCCCGGTACCTGCGGTCGGCATTGACCTGTGGCCGGCGGCGTGCATGGCACCAAGGGCTGCTTGGGATCGTAGATGTTGGTAGCGGTCGCCGAGAAATCGTAACCTCCGCCGGCCAGCCCCCGTTCAGCCAGCGTGGGCACCGTCGCAATATTGGTGAACGCACTGTTGCTGCGAACCTTTTCAAAATCGGCGAAAAAGAACGTCCGGTCCTTGCGGATCGGTCCGCCGATCGAAAAGCCTCCCTGGTCGCGCTGACTGTCTGGCTTGGGATTAGGCTCGGGATTAAAGAAATCGCGAGCGTCCATCTGCGAGCGCTGCAGGAAATACCAGCCGCTGCCGTGGAATTTATTGGTTCCGCTCTTCAGAACCATGTTGACCACAGTGCCGCCGTTGTTGCCGAACTCGGCCGAGAAACTGTTGTTCTGTACCTTGAATTCCTGCACGCCCTCGACCAGCGGTTCGTAGTAGACGTTGGAGTTCCCTCCCTCACCCTGTTCCGGGGCGCTGATCAAAGCGCCATCCAGCCGCACTTCGGCGGTTGCGTTGCGTTGTCCGTTGGATACGAAGTTGGTCCCGGAAGGATAGTTGTCCTGCGTCCCGGAACCCGCCACCTCGGTGACGCCGCCCGACAAGAACGTCAGTCCGAAGAAGTTACGGTTGGCCAGAGGAATTTCCTTCACGTACTCGCTGGTGATTTCCGTGCCCAAGGTCGCACTGTCGGTGTCGAGCAGGGGAGCCGTTTCCGTCACTTCCATGGTTTCCGAGACCGCCAGCGGGTGCAGCACAAAATCCATCGTCGTCTGCTGGTCGACCTGCAGCACCACATTCTTCTTCTCGGTGACTCGAAAGCCTTTCACCTCCGCCTTCATCGTGTACGTGGCCGGACGCAGTCCCACCAGGAAATACTGGCCGCGCTCGTCGGTGTGCGTCTGCTGTGAAATGTTGGTGGCGTCATTCACGATGGTGATAGCGGCTCTTACCACCACGGCGCCGCTCTGGTCCGTCACCGTGCCGCGGACTTGGGCCTGGTAACTGGCCTGCCCGAAGGCCGGGATGGCGAGCCCGAATGCGATTACCACCCGGAAGAATTTCGCGGCGGAACCCTGAAAGCGACGGCAGACGCCCATAAACGCACCTCCACAACCAGCTTTCATTTCATTACGACTCACAACTATCTCTTTCGTTTAGGCCGGAAGTCAAGACAAATCGCGGCGCCCCGCACTACACAGCAAAGACGGGGCCATTACAGTTCTTTCGCCCATCCCATCTCTTGCGGAGGCAACTCCGGGAGGGTTTACGACTTATTGTTTCTTGTTTCACGCTCTTTCGTGTCGGCAGGGCGGGCGATCCTCCTCCCAGCACAAGAATGCAACTGGTTTTAGCGGCATCCTTTTCCGGTGGAATGGCCGCTTGAGCCTGTCCTGAGCGGAGTTGGATCGGCGCAGCGCAGCCCCAAGGAAACCCTGCTTGCCCGCGCCAGGTTGGCGGCCTTAGCATCACACCGAGCGTGTTTCAGCCGATATGAAAGCTGCTCTCCTCACCTGTCCGCGACCGATTTCAGACCGGCCCCTGCAGATTCTCGAGGTTGCCGACCCGCAAGTCAGTTCCGGCCATGTACTGCTCCGGGTGCGCGCCTGCGGGGTTTGTCGCACCGACCTCCACATCGTCGAAGGTGAACTTGCTCCTCAACAGCCCCGAATGATTCCCGGGCATCAAATCGTCGGCGAAGTGATCGCCGGGGCGACTGCCGGCCTGCCCATTGGCGCGAGGGTCGGCGCTTCCTGGCTGGGCGGGACTGACGGCATTTGTCCCTACTGCAAGCGGGGCGAAGAAAATCTCTGTGACGCACCCACCTTCACCGGGTACTCCATCTGCGGCGGATACGCCCAGTACGCCGTGGCCCGCGTCGACTTCGTCTTCCCCCTGCCTCCTGCGCTCGACGATTTTCATGCTGCCCCTCTGCTCTGTGCAGGCATCATCGGTTTCCGCAGCCTGCGCGTCGCCGGGGTGCAACCCGGCGAACGCGTGGGACTGTTCGGCTTCGGAGCATCCGCCCACCTCGCGATCGCGGTGCTGCAGGCGTGGAACTGTGAGGTGTATGTCTCCACGCGAGGCGAATCGCATCGGAAGTTGGCGGCCTCTCTGGGCGCGACGTGGGTGGGAAGTGAGTCCGAAAAGCCGCCGGCGGAACTGGACCGAGCCGTAACCTTTGCTCCCAGCGGAGACGTCGTCATCGCCGCGCTCGCCAGCCTGCGGAAAGGAGGGGTGGTCGCCATCAATGCCATTCATCTGGACCGTATCCCCCAATTCGACTACGACCGCCTGCTGTGGGGCGAGCGCCAGTTGCGCAGTGTGGCCAACATGACGCGGGCTGACGCACGCGACTTTCTCGAATTGGCTGCCCGGATCGGCCTGCGGCCCAGGGTGAGGGTGTTCGCTCTAGATCAGGCAAACGAAGCGCTGCTGGCGGTGAAAGACGATGCGGTCGATGGTGCGGCCGTGATCGTGCCCTAAGTCCTGCCCTGCGGGGACCTGCCATTGAGGACTCGGTCAGGTCGAAGATTTCCGCAGTGTTGCTTAAGAACCTTCACGTGCATCGATGCATGTACAACCTGCCTGGCTCCTTCGACCTGATGTCAGCCACTGTCCGGAGCAACCACCGCTGCCCTCGGCTTCAGGGACCGCTGGAACTGGACGGTAGGCCGGCGCTGTCTTCAGGCTGAGAAATGCGACCAGATCACTGGGTCCCGCCTGAGCGCGGTTCCGTGACGCCCATCCCTGTACCGCGTGCGCAGGCCTTCACGACCGGCCTCCTTGGCCTGCGTCGCAGGTTGAGCCGTTGGCTTAGAAGGTACTTCACAACGACGGTTTCTTCAGCCCCCGAAGTGGGGTTCTGCTATCGAGGGAGGACGAACACCGCGATGAAGAGGATGCAGAAGGCAACCGCATGGCTGAGTTCGCTCCAGCCAAGGCGGCGGACCAACAGTGGGGCGGGCTTTTGAATGAAGTAGAACCATCCGCGAAACAGAAGTGGGGCGAATGCCAGGGACGCGAACTCGGGCATCAAGCCCGCGATGCCGGCGAGGGTAAGGACGACCGTCAGGGCGGCCTGTCCGACCGCGAAGGACCAGCCTTGGGCCAGCTTCGCCCGTAATCCTGCGATTCTTACCGTGTGAAGGCGAAGCTGAACGTAATGAATCTGATCGCCGGCGAAAAGCAGGTTCGCGAGCCACAACACCCAGGCCGTTAGCCCAAGTTTTCCCGTGATTACGTAGTAGGCGGATGGGGCGGATGCGGTCAGGCCAATCGTGCCGACCACTTCGGAAAGCATGCGAAGTTGCCGGGTTGAGTGCCTGCTCCGGGGCCACTCGGCTTTGCCTCCCGGGCTCGCTGCGCTCGCTCGAGGCAGGGTCTCGCGGGACAGCCGAGGCAGTTGTCTCCACATGAGCTTGCTTGTCGACTTGAGTTTCAATAGCGACTGCGCCGCAAAGCAGATGCCGGCCCCCAGGCCGATCAGCCACAGGTAGGGATTGTGGCCGGCCCACAACAACGAACCCAGCGCAATTGCGGCCACAGCTCCCAAAGCCCCGACGGCGGCGGCTAAGGTCTGACGCTCATCCTTCGTCTGGGCCCGCATGGCCGAGGTGCCGAGCAGGCTTTCGACGGGCGTTCTCAGACAGAACAGCGCCAGCGCGCCGGTCAGCAGCAGGAGGAAGGGAAGTACGTGGAAACTTTGGCGGAACGCTACTCCGGCTCCGGTGATCATGGGGACGAGCAAAAGCCCCCAAGCCCCGTGCTCCCGTGGAACGATCAGAGCGCGACGGCGCTCGCGGCGTGCTTTCGCGGTGGCACCCAGATCATCGTTGAGCACAGTCGAGGGCGGTTGTCCCCACATCTTCTTTGGCTGCGCGACCGCGACGGTTGTGGACATTAGCGCCATCCTGCCATGTGAATATGTTGCAGGCCCTTGACCGCGCGCATGTACTGGGCACGCTCGAAGGCTCCGGGATCGGGGCAGCGGATCTGACTCATGCTGCCTTGCATTTGCGCGACCGATTCGTACTCGTGTCCTTCCATCCAGTTGCGCAGTTCGCGCTCGACGTAACGCAGGTGGTTGGTTCCATAGCGCATCAGGGCGGAACACATCATGGTGACGTTGGCGCCAACCATGAGGAGTTTCACCACGTCCTCGGCGCCGTGAACTCCGCCGGTCGCCGCCAGGCCAGCTTTCACACGGCCGAACAGGATGCCGATCCAGGTGAGCGGCAACCGCAACGCCTGCGGAGTGCTAAGCAGGACGTTGGGGCGAATCTCCAGTTCTTCGAGATCGATATCCGGCTGATAGAAACGGTTGAACAGGACCAGGGCATCAGCCCCGGCGGCATCGAGACGATGCGCCATGTTCGCCATGTTGCTGAAGAACGGGCTCAGCTTGATGGCGACCGGGATCGTGACCGCGGACTTCACCGCGTGCAGTATGTCGAGGTAGGTCTTCTCGATTTCTTCTGCGGTCAGCTTGGGATCGGTGGGGATGTGGTAGATGTTGCATTCGATCGCGTCCGCCCCAGCCCGTTCTGCTTCCCCCGCGAACTTGGTCCATCCGCCCAGGGTCGAGCCGTTCAGGCTGGCGATGATGGGTATGCTGGCTGCCGCTTTGGCGTTGCGGATGTGGTTCAGATAACCCTCGGGTCCAGTTTGAAATTCGCTGGCCTGTGGGAAATAAGTGAGCGATTCGGCGAAGCTTTCGGTTCCGGCGGCGAGGTGGTACTCGAGATCCATTTCCTCCTGGCGGAGTTGTTCCTCAAAGAGCGAGTAGAGAACCACCGCCGAAGCGCCTGCTTCCTCCAGGCGGCAGATGCCGTCCACGTCGCGTGACAAGGGTGAGGCCGAGACCACGAGCGGCGAGCGCAGTTTCAATCCCAAGTAGGTAGTGCTGAGATCGGTCATGACTTCCTCCTGCGCGGCTAGCGCGCGCCCGCGGGCGCCGGCTTCTCAACCGCCGCTGCTGGTTTCTCGGCTGGCTCTTTCGGGGCCGTCGGGGTTGCGGTCTTGCGGCTCGCCATGTACTCG
>Ga0209698_10005104_pt1 | contig 14284 bp, 11 predicted proteins | sample LitLauG_LLR_2012_FD_187203 | JGI IMG/M metagenome (GOLD analysis project Ga0209698, IMG submission 187203) | Freshwater sediment microbial communities from Pennsylvania, USA - Little Laurel Run_MetaG_LLR_2012 (SPAdes) (version 2) | ecosystem: Environmental > Aquatic > Freshwater > Creek >... | reverse complement strand
CGCGTAGCCCCCGCCTGCGACCAGGGCGCACACGCGATCGCCGATGGCGAAGTCGCGAACCCCTTCGCCCAGCTCGACAATGGGACCGGCAATCTCGAGACCCGGAATGTCCGAGGCCCCCGCCGGCGGGGGGTAGACCCCCTTGCGTTGCATGACGTCGGGGCGATTGACGCCGGCGGCGACAACCTGGATGAGCACCTCGCCGGGTGCCGGCCGCGGGCGCGGCCGCTCGGCAATGCGCAGCACCTCCGGTCCGCCGGGCGCGCTGATTTCCACAACTTGCATGATGTGTCCGTCCTCGGGCGTGGTCGGCTGTTCCCAACCAGCGTCACGCCAGGGACGCTAGCCAGTATTGCGCAATCCCGCGGCAACCCCGTTGATCGAGATATGGATTGCCCGGCGGGCCCGATCGTCCAGTCCTTGCGCATTGGCCCGGTACCTGCGGATCAGTTCGACCTGCAGGTGGTTCAAGGGATCAATATACGGAAAACGGGCGCGGATGGAATTGGCCAGAACCGGATTGCGCTGCAGGTTCCCCGACTGGCCCAGGATGGAGAGCAGGTGGCGCGAGACGAGCGCGTGCTCGGCCTCGATCGCACCAAATACCGTCTTGCGCAGGCGCGCGTCGGTCACCAGCCCGGCATAACGGGAGGCCACGCCCAGGTCCGTCTTGGCCAATACCATTTCCATGTTCGACAGCAAGGTTGCGAAGAAGGGCCATTCCCTGGCCATGCGGCGCAGCAGCGCCAGCCGGCGCGCGGCATGCTCGGGCGCGGTGCTCAGCCAAGCCTCGATTGCGCTGCCAAATCCAAACCAGCCGGGCAGCAGCAGGCGGCATTGGCCCCAGGAAAAACCCCAGGGTATGGCGCGCAGATCCTCGATGCGGCGCGTGGACTTGTCGCCGCGCGGGCGGCTTGCCGGCCGGCTGCCGATATTGAGTTCGGCGATCTCCGCGATCGGTGTGGAGGAAAAAAAGTAGTTGGCAAAGCCCGGTGTGTCGTACACCAGCCCGCGATAGGCGCGGTAGGCCAGCGCGCTGAGCGCATCCATCGTCGATTCGAATTCGCGCTGCAGGGCCGCGGCGGTCGCGCTGTGCTTGAGCAGGGGCGCAAAGGAGGCTTCCAGGGTCGCGGCAACCAGAGTCTCCAGATTGCGGCGCCCGGTCTGGGGGCTGGAAAACTTATTGGCGATGATTTCCCCCTGCTCGGTCACGCGGATCTGGCCCGCCACCGTGCCCGGCGGCTGCGCGAGAATCGCATCGTAGGTCGGGCCGCCACCGCGGCCCACCGTGCCGCCGCGGCCATGAAAGAGCCGCAAGCGCGTCTGCGCCTGCTCAAAGAGCTCAACCAGCGCCACCTCGGCCTTGTACAACTCCCAGTTCGAGGTGAGAAAGCCCCCGTCCTTGTTGCTGTCCGAGTATCCCAGCATGACCTCTTGCGCCGCATTGGGTCCGCCCGGATAAAAGCGCAGGCGCCCACGCATCGCCAGCGCTGCCTGCATGATGCGCGGCGCATTACGCAGGTCGCCAATGGTCTCAAAGAGTGGAATCACGTGCAGGTCGACTTCGGCGGGCGCGCCACGCCGCGCCGGGCGCGCCAGCCCAGCCTCCTTGAGCAGGACCACCACTTCCAGCAAATCCGACAGCGTCTCGGTATGCGAGATGATGGCGTTGCGCACCGCAGCGGCGCCATAGCGCGCGCGCGCCTTGCGCGCGGCGACGAACACGGAGAGCTCCTTGCGCGTCTCGTCGGAGTAGGTGGCGTACGGCGAATGCAACAGGCGCGGCTGACCCATCTCCGCGCTCAGCAGGTTCACGCGCGCGTCCTCGCCCAGGGCGCAATAGTCATCACACACGCCCGCCGCGCGCATCAATTCGGCGATGGTGCGCTCGTGCACATCGGAGCTTTGGCGCAGGTCGACCGAGGCCAGGTGAAAACCGAACACGTCGACAGCGCGGCGCAGGCGCGACAGGCGCGGGCGCAACAAGGCGCTGCCGCCATTTTCCACCAGGGATTGCGCGATGGTCTGCAGGTCGATCGCGAACTCCTGCGAGCTCTGGTAGGGCTCGGCCCGGGCGACCTCCTGGCGCAATACCGTCGCGTGCCCCAGGGACCGCGCACTGGCGGCCAGGCGCGCGTACATGCCCACCAGGGCGCGGCGGTACGGTTCGCCCTCGCGGTGCGGGGAGCGATCCGGTGATTTTTGCGCCAGTTCCAGCAGGGACGGGCTGGCCGTGGCCAGGACATCGGATATGGACAACTCGCTGCCCAGCAAATGGGTCTCTTCGAGGTAGTGCTGCAGCACCACGCCGGCCTGCCGGTCCAGGGCATGCTCGAGCGTTGTGGCGTCGACATTGGGATTGCCATCGCGATCCCCGCCAATCCACGATCCCATCTGCAGGAACGAGGCAAGGCGACGCTCGGGTCCGCGCATGCGCCCGCGTGCGGCGCGGCCGCCCGATCCCAGGCGCTCTTCGAGATCAACGTACAAGCGCGGGATTTCGCGCAGGAACGTAAGCCGGTAGTAGGAGAGCATGTTCTCGATCTCGTCGGCGACCGTCAGCCGCGCATCGCGCAACATGCGCGTCTGCCACAGTGTGGTGACGCAGGAACGGATCAGTTCCTCGTTGGCGCGGCGTTCGCCGTCGGTCAGCGGCGCGCCTCGTTCGGCCAGCAGGCGCTCGATTTCGCGCTCGGTATCCAGAATGCTTTTGCGCTGCACCTCGGTCGGGTGGGCCGTGAGTACCGGCACGATGAGTGCGCCGTCGAAGAACTCCGTAATCCGCCCGGTGGTGATCTTCCCGGATTCGAGGCGCCCCAGCGCGTACTCCAGGCTGCCTGGTTCAGGCGCCGCCCCGGCCAACTGCTGCGCCCGGCGCATGCGAATCAGGTGCTGGTCCTCCGCGATATTGGCCAGGTGCGAGAAGTAGCTGAAGGCACGCACGACCAGATTGGTCTGACCAGGCTTGAGCCGATTGAGCAGGCGGTACATCTGGGCGCCCGCCGTGGGGTCCGTGCCGCGCCGGAACTGCACCGCATGGCGGCGGATCGTCTCCACCAGATCGAACATCTTGGGACCGGCCTGTTCGCGAATCACCTCGCCAAGGATCCGCCCCAGAAACCGGATGTCCTCGCGCAAGGCATCCTGCCGACTCGTTGCTGGCGTTGGTGCAGCGTCGCTCATTACTGGCATCCCGCAATGGTTCCACCGGGGGCGGGCTTGCCGTGGCGCACGGCCGCCTCGCGCGGGGGGTTGGCGCGCCGCGACGGTGCCGCGGGCCCGGTGCAAAGAATATCAGCGACCCAGCGCACACGCGTGCGTGCGGCCGCCAGCACCAGCGGTTTTCGTTGCGTGCAGCCGACGCCGTGCTAGCGCGGCGCGGCCGCGGCGGTGATGCTGCGCACGGCCTGCGCCACACAAGGGTGCAGGCCCTCCCCACCAGCGTGCACATGCTCACCAATGGCGTGCAGCATGCGCGGCTCCCAGAAGCGCGACAGGTGGTCCGCGATCCCGGCGACCGCCTCGGCCTGCGTTCCCTGCGATTCGAAGAACGCACCGATCTGATTTGCCATCGTTACGAGGTGCTCAACGTTCATGTGTGCACCGGCCTGCGCTGTTCGACAAAGCGCTGTTGCTGTTCCGAAAAATCGTGGAAGCGCTTTTGCCATTGCGAGGGATGCGAAACGAGCGAGACCTGCACGGCCGTGACCTTGTACTCCGGGCAGTTGGTGGCCCAGTCGGAGTTCTCCGTCGTGATCACATTGGCGCCCGATTCCGGGAAGTGAAAGGTCGTGTAGACCACGCCCGGTTGCATGCGCTCGCTGATCTGCGCGCGCAGGACGGTCTCCCCCGCGCGGCTGGCAACGCCCACCCAGTCGCCTTCGCCGATGCCCCGATCCTGGGCATCATGCGGATGAATTTCCAGCCGATCCTCGCCGTGCCAGGCGACATTGGCGGTACGCCGCGTCTGCGCACCGACGTTGTACTGGGACAAGATGCGGCCCGTGGTCAGGATCAACGGGTAGCGCTGGTTTACGCGCTCGTCGGTTGCCACGTACTCGGTGACCACGAAGTGCCCCTTGCCGCGCACGAATTCGTCCACGTGCATCACCGGCGTGCCCTGCGGCGCGTGCGCATTGCAGGGCCACTGGATGCTGCCCAGGCGGTCGATCGCGTCAAAGCTCACGCCGGCAAAGGTCGGCGTCAGGCGCGCAATCTCGTCCATGATCTGCGCCGGATCCGCGTACTCCATCGGGTAGCCCAGCGCGCGCGCGAGGGCCGCGGTGATCTCCCAGTCGCCCATCCCCGCCAGGGGTGGCATCACCTTGCGCACGCGCGAGATGCGCCGCTCGGCATTGGTAAACGTGCCGTCCTTTTCCAGGAAGGACGCGCCGGGCAGGAAGATGTGTGCAAACTTGGCGGTCTCGTTGAGGAAAAGGTCCTGCACCACCAGGCATTCGAGCGCGGTGAGCGCTGCCGTGACATGCTGCGTGTTGGGGTCGGACTGCGCGATGTCCTCGCCTTGGACATACAAGGCGCGGAAGCTGCCGTCGATCGCGGCCTCGAACATGTTGGGAATGCGCAGACCGGGCTCCGGATGCAGCGCTACGCCCCAGTCGGTCTCGAACTGGGTGCGTGTGGCGGTATCCGAGACATGCCGGTAGCCGGGAAATTCGTGCGGGAACGATCCCATGTCGCACGAGCCCTGGACGTTGTTTTGGCCGCGCAGGGGGTTGACGCCAACGCCTTCGCGGCCGATGTTGCCCGTGGCCATCGCCAGGTTGGCAATTCCCATCACCATCGTCGAACCCTGGCTGTGCTCGGTGACACCCAACCCGTAATAGATCGCGGCGTTGCCCCCGGTGGCGTACAAGCGGGCGGCGCCGCGCACCAGGTCCGCCGGCACGCCGGTGACCGCTTGCATCGCCTCGGGCGAATTGCGCGGCTCCAAAACGAATTTCTTCCAATTGGCAAAGGCCTGCGGCTCGCAACGCGCGGCCACGAAATCCTCCCGCAGCAGACCTTCGGCCACGACGACGTGGGCCAGGGAATTGATCATGGCCACATTCGTGCCGGGCCGCAGTTGCAGATGGAAGTCCGCCTGGATGTGCGGGCCGCTCACCATATCAATCGCGCGGGGATCGACCACGATCAGCCGTGCGCCTTCCCGGATACGCCGCTTCATCGCCGACGCGAACACCGGGTGGCCATCGGTGGGGTTTGCGCCAATGACCATCATGACGTCGGTGGCGCGGATCGAATCAAAATCCTGGGTGCCCGCCGACTCCCCCAGGGTTGACTTCAGGCCGTATCCCGTGGGCGAATGGCACACGCGCGCGCAGGTGTCGACATTGTTGTTGCCAAATGCCGCGCGTACGAGCTTTTGCATGACGTAGACCTCTTCGTTGGTACAGCGCGAGGAGGTGATTGCGCCAATCGAATCGCGTCCGTGGGCATTCTGGATGCGGCGAAACTCCGAGGCGGTATAGGCAATGGCCTCGTCCCAGCTCACTTCCTGCCAGGGATCGGTGATCTTCTTGCGGATCATGGGCACGCGGATGCGATCCTTGTGGGTCGCGTAGCCCCAGGCAAATCGGCCCTTGACGCAGGAATGCCCGTGATTGGCCTTGCCATCCTTGTTGGGGACCATGCGGATGACCTCGTTGCCCTTCATCTCGGCGCGAAACGAGCAACCCACTCCACAGTAGGCGCAGGTGGTCACCAGGGAGTGCTCGGCCTGGCCGCGCTCAATCACGGATTTTTCCATCAGCGTGGCCGTTGGACAGGCCTGCACGCAGGCGCCGCAGGAAACGCACTCCGATTCCATGAAATTGCCCGCCGGACCAGGACTCACCGCGGAGGCAAAACCGCGCGCATCGATGGTCAGGGCAAAGGTGCCCTGCACCTCCTCGCAGGCGCGCACACAGCGTGAGCAAACGATGCACTTGGCTGGGTCGAAGGAAAAATATGGATTGGATTCGTCCTTCGCCGAGTCCAGGTGGTTGGCGCCCTCATAGCCGTAACGAACTTCCCGCAGCCCGACCACCCCGGCCATATCCTGCAGTTCGCAGTTGCCATTGGCGCTGCACGTGAGACAGTCCAGCGGGTGATCGGAGATATACAACTCCATGACGCCGCGGCGGATCGTGGCCAGGCGGTCGCTCTGGGTGCGCACTTTCATGCCGGGCTCGACGAGGGTCGTGCAGGAGGCGGGGTAGCCCTTGCGGCCCTCGATTTCCACCAGGCAAAGGCGGCAGGAACCAAAGGGCTCCAGGCTGTCGGTGGCGCACAGCTTGGGCACCTGGCTGCCGGCCTCGATGCTGGCGCGCATAACCGAGGTTCCGGCGGGCACCGTCACGCGCACGCCGTCGACCTCGAGCGTGACCGAGTCGGCCCCAACGCGCGCGGGTGTTCCATAGTCCAGGGAATTGAGTGAGGCCATGACGGATGCTCCTTCTTGCGGCGGCGCTAGGCGCAATGCGACCGGCGTGCTTATGCCGTCTTGACGGCGGATTCGGGCGTCAGCCCGAAATCCTGGGGGAAATGCTGCAAAACGCTGAGCACCGGAAATGGCGCCATGCCACCCAGCGCGCAGAGGGAACCGGCGATCATGGTGTCGCACAAATCGCGCAGCAGCACGACGTTGGCAGGCGCATCCTGACCCGTGCGAATCTTGTCGATCACTTCGACGGCACGGGTCGAGCCGATGCGGCAGGGCGTGCATTTGCCGCAGGATTCGAGCGCGCAGAATTCCATCGCGTACCGTGCCATATCGCCCAGGTCGGCCTGGTCGTCAAAGGCGACGATGCCGCCATGGCCGATCATCGCGCCGGCCGCGGCGCAGGCCTCGTAGTCCAGGGGCAGGTCAAACTGGGATTCCGGGATGTACGCGCCCAGGGGGCCGCCCATCTGCACCGCGCGGATCGGTCGTCCGGAGGCAGAGCCGCCACCAAACTCATACAACAGTTCGCGCAAGGTCAGGCCAAACGCCAGCTCGACAAGACCGCCGCGGCGTATGTTGCCGGCCAGCTGAAACGGCAGGGTGCCGCGCGAACGCCCCATGCCAAAGTCGCGATAGGCCTGCGCGCCATCGGCAAATATGGTGGGCACGCTGGCAAAGGTGATGACATTGTTAAGGACCGTGGGCTTGCCAAAGAGTCCCTGCACCGCCGGCAAGGGCGGGCGAAAGCGCACCATTCCGCGCTTTCCTTCCAAGCTTTCCAGGAGCGAGGTTTCCTCGCCGCAGATGTACGCGCCGGCACCGCGGCGCACCTCGAGCGCAAAGGATTTGCCCGAGCCAAACAGGTCGTCACCGAGGTACCCGGCCTTGTGCGCAACGGCAATCGCCTGGTTCAGGACCGCCTCGGCGTGCGGATATTCGGAGCGCAAATAGACGTAGCCCTGCTGCGCACCCACCGTAACGGCGGCGATGCTCATTCCTTCGATCAGGACAAACGGGTCGCCCTCCATGATCATGCGATCGGAGAAGGTTCCGGAATCGCCTTCGTCGGCATTGCACACCACGAACTTGTGCGGCCCCGCTTCGCCCAGCACGGTGCGCCACTTGATTCCCGTCGGGAAGGCGGCGCCACCCCGACCGCGCAAGCCCGAGTCGACCAAGGTTTGCACCGCCGCCGCGGGCGCCATCTGCAAGGCATTGCGCAGGCCCATGTAGCCGCCGTTCTGCACGTATTCGTCCAGGGACAGCGGATCGGTCCGTCCAACGCGGGCAAAAGTGCGGCGCTGCTGGCGCGCAAAGTACGGGATGCGCTCCGTCAGCCCATGGCCCAGAGCATGCCGGCCCCCTTGCAGGAACTGGGCCTCGAACAGGCTGGCAACATCCTGGGGACGCACGGGACCATAGGCCACACGGCCCTCGGCGGTCTGCACCTCCACCAGCGGTTCGAGCCAGAGCATGCCGCGCGAACCGGTGCGCACCAGTTGGATCGGGGTGCCGCGCTGCGTCCCTTCGCGCACGATGGCCTGGGCCACCGCCTCGGCGCCCACCGATAGCGCGCACGCATCCCGCGCGACGTAGACGCGCGGCTTCATGCGTCCTCCCGACATAGGGCGAGCACCTCGTCGAATCGACCGGCATCGACCCGGCCCACGAGATCGTTATCGACCAGGACTGCCGGCGAACAGGCGCAATTGCCCAGACAGTACACCGGCTCCAGAGTCACCGCGCCGTCGGCGCTGGTTTCGTGCAGCTCCACACCCAGCCGTTCGCGCGCGTGCTGCAACAGGCGCTGCGCACCCATGGCCTGACACGCCTCGGCCAGACAGATGCGCACCACGTGCCGCCCGGCCGGCGCCTGCCGGAAATGATGATAAAAACGAATCACGCCATGCACTTCGGCCGCGGAAAGGCTCATGGCCTTGGCGATCGTGGCGACCGCTTCGGGAGGTACGTAGCCCAGGCGATCCTGGACTTCGTGCAACAAGGGCAGCAGGCCGCCCGGCCGCTGGGCGTGCAGGCCGATGGCTACTGCAACTGCGTCGTCTGGCGCCATTACGCTCCTGCCCGCAAGCCATTTCGGCCCGCTACGCGTTTGAGAAAACCGCCGAATTTCTAATATGCTGTTGATTGCATATTTGAGGCAAAAATGCTCAAATCAGCTTTGAAACTTAGCACTCTTCCGGCCTTGTCCAAATATGCTGTTTATTGCCTATTAAGGTCTGCGCATGATGCGGGCATGGTCGGAGCACGGGAATGCGGGGTCGGCAACCATGGGCAAGATCCTCATCAAGCCGTCGTGGACGTTTTCCAGCGAAAGTGGCGAGACGGTTGATCCGCAGCTATTTCGCCTGCTGCGGGCGATCCATGAGTCGGGCAAGCTCACCGTGGCCGCGCAGCAGGCGCAACTGTCCTACCGCTACGCCTGGGACCTGCTCGGCAAATGGGGCCGGTTTTTTGGCACGCCCCTGGTCAAGATGGCCCGGGGCAAGGGGGCCAGCCTCACCCAATTGGGCGAGAAACTGCTCTGGGCCGAGCAACGCAGCGAAGCCAGCCTGTTTCCGCAGCTGGAAAACATCGCTTCCGAACTAAACCTGGAGATCAGCAGGGCGTTGCAGGAGTCACCCACGGTGCTGCGCATTCACGCGAGCTATGGCTATGCCGTGGAAAAGCTGCCTACGCTGATGCGCGAATACGGGCACGCCAACGTCGACCTGCAATACATGGCAAGCGTCGCTGCCTTGGCCTCACTGTGCCGCTCGGGCTGCGAATTGGCCGGGTTCCACGTTCCGCTCGGCGACCTGGGAATTACCCTTGGCCAGCACTACGAAAAGTGGCTCAAGCCGCGCCAGCAGCGAATCATCCGCCTGGTCACCCGCACCCAGGGCCTGATCGTGCCGCGCGGCAATCCGCGGCGCATCTCCTCGCTTGATGATTTGCGCCAACCCGGCCTGCGCTTCGTCAATCGCCAGCTGGGCTCCGGAACGCGCATCCTGCTCGATGGCCTCTTGCAGCGCAACGGCATCGCTCCGGCCAACATTCGCGGCTACGACAGTGGCGAGTTCACGCACGCAGCCGTGGCGGCGTTTGTTGCCAGCGGCATGGCCGACATCGGCTTTGGCATCGAACCGGCGGCACGCCAGTTCAAGCTCGGCTTCGTGCCCCTGGTCCAGGAGCGCTACATGCTTGCCTGCCACAAGGACAAATTGCGCCTGGCCCCCATCCGTGAACTGATCAGTTTGTTGCAAGGCCCGGGATTTCTCGCGCTCATCGCCAGCGTGCCGGGGTACGCCCCGGACGAGCCTGGCCAGGTGGTGGCACTCAAGGAAGTCTTTCCCTGGATGGCCTGACGCGGCGCGGCCGGATCGCGGAAAACAGCTCTTCGATCAGGCGCGCGCCATCGGCAAGCAGGAAGTCCTTGAACGCTTGCGCCACGGGCGGCAGGCGCTTGTTGCGCCGGTGCACGACGAACCAGTCAAAGCGCACCGGAAATCCCGTGACGTCGAGCACCGCCAGTTGGCCCAGCTGACGCTCCAGTGCGATCGTATGGGCGGATAAAAATGCGATGCCCATGCCGGCGATCACGGCCTGCTTGATCGTCTCCGTGCTTTGAATTTCCAGGGCGACCTTGAGCCGGCCAAAATGCCGGCCAAACGCCTCCTGCATGGAGTTCCAGGTGTCGGAGCCGCGCTCGCGGACCACGAATGGCTCCTGCATCAGCGCGGACATCGGTATGGCCCGACGGCGCACCAAGGGGTGATCAGGCGGCGCGACGATGACATAAGGATGCGGGGCAAAAGATACGTTGACCGTGTCGAGTTCGTCCGGCGGGCGCACCATCACCGCCAGGTCGGTCAGGTTGTTGGCAAGCTGTTGCAGCAATTCCGCGCGATTGCACACGGACAGGTCGAACTGCACGCCCGCATTGCGCCGCCCGAATGCGGCAAGCAGGCTGGGAAAGAAATAATCCCCCGCACTGATGACCGCAACTTTGAGGGTCCCACCGGAAACCCCTTTGAGCTGCGCCATTGCCTCCTCGGCCTCACGCAGCTGGGAGATGACGGCGCGCGCGTGGCCCAGGAGTTCTTTCCCAGCCGCCGTGAGGTAAATCTTCTTGCCCAGCTGCTCAAAGAGCGGCAGTCCGGCGTGACCTTCGAGCTGACGCACCAGCGTGGAAACGGCTGGTTGGGACAAATGCATTTCCTCGGCGGCGCGCGAGTAGCTCAAATTGCGCGCGACCGCCTCGAATACGCGTAACTGGCGCTGGGTGGCGTGTTTCACGGCATGCGCGGAATATTCATATATTTTTCATTATCGTTAATATTATCAACTTTAATTATCATTTATATATGGATATGCCTACGATCCCTTCATCGACAAGCCGCCGGTGCCAGGGGCGGCAAGGAAACCGAGGGACGCAAGGAGAAGCCATGAACGATCACACAACGGCCGGGAGGCCGGCCCCCAACCCGCAGGAAATTGAGCGCAACGCCTTTAACCTGGCGTTCAGCGAGCTTGGTCTGTGCTGGCACTGGGACGAGAACACCTACGCGAAGCTGCAGGCGATCGAGGCCGAGCGCGACCGCCTGCGCACCTACCTGGAGCAACAGCAGCGCCACCTGCTCAAGGCCTACGACGCCGACTTCCTGGTCGATGCGATCCGAGTTACCAAGAAGCGCTGCTGGGACGAGGTTGTTTCCGCCGCCAACGCGGCCTAGCTTCGAGAAGAACTACAAGAACAGGTCCGGCAGCAGTTCTTGGCTGCCGGGCACGACCGCGTAGGACGCAAAATCGCGCACCCCAGCCGCGGTCAGCACCTGCTCGTCAATGAAGAAGTTCCCCGTGGTGAGGGCGGCGTCGCGCTCGAGGATGAGCACGGCCGCTTCGGCCATGATGCGCGGCGCGCGGCAGTGCTCCGGACGGATGCCCGGGATCATCTGCAATGCCGCGGTCTGGATCACCGTGCGCGGCCACAGCGCGTTGACGCCGATCCCGTAGGGACGAAATTCCTCGGCGTGCCCCAAGACGCACATGCTCATCCCGTACTTGGCCATCGTGTAGGCCACGTGCGGGGCAAACCAGCGGGGCTGCAGGTCCAATGGGGGCGACAGCGTGAGGATGTGGGGATTGCGGCCCCGCTCGGCCGAGCGCTGCAGATGCGGCAGACATGCCTGGGTGCAAAGAAACGTGCCGCGCACATTGACGCCAAACATCAGGTCAAAGCGCTTCATGGGCGTGGCCGCGGTGCCGGTGAGATTGATGGCACTGGCGTTGTTGACCAGAACATCGATGCCGCCAAAGCGCTCCACCACCTGGGCCACCGCTGCCAGCACTTGGGATTCCTCGCGGATATCGACCTGCAACGGCAGGCAGGCCCCGCCCTCGGCCTCGATCTCCTGCGCGGCCGAATAGATCGTGCCGGGCAGCTTGGGGTTAGCCTCGACCGTCTTGGCGGCGATCGCCACGTTGGCGCCGCGGCGCGCCGCATGCTTGGCGATCTCCAGGCCGATACCGCGCGAGGCCCCGGACAACAGGACCGTCTTGCCTTTGAGCGAATGGGAAACGGCGGGCATCGCATTACTCCTTGGCGGCCGGGGCACCCGCCGGCGCGCTGGCAGTGCGGGAAAAATCAGGTTTGCGCCGCTCCAGAAACGCGCTCAGCGCCTCGCGCGAATCGGCACTGCCCAGCAGGGTGCGGAAGGCCTCGAGCTCTGTACTCATTGCCGTTTGCACGGCGGCGCGCCAGCCGGCCTTGAGCAAATGCTTGGTCTGACGCACCGCGGCCGGCGGCAGGGCGCGAAAGCGGCGCGCTTGGTGCATCGCATAGTCCAGCACTTCGCCGGGCGGCAGCAGGCGGTTAACCAAGCCCATATCCAGCGCCTCTTCGGCGGAGATCGGTTCGCCAAACAGGAGCTTTTCCGCAGCCTTGTGATACCCGGCGTTCAGCGGCACCAGGAGCGAGGACGCAAACTCCGGGCACAGGCCCAGGCTGACAAACGGCATGGAGAACATGGCGTCATCGGCGCAGTAGACCAGGTCGCAATGCAACAGCAGCGTCGTGCCGATGCCCACCGCCGCGCCATTGACCGCCGCGACGACCGGCTTCTCGTGGTCCACGAGCGCCTGCATGAAGTGCAGCGCATCGACGTTGGGGGACGTGGGCGAGCGCTCAAGAAAGTCGTGGATGTCGTTGCCGGCACAAAACACCGTGGGGGAGCCGTGGATGACCACGGCCCGGACCTCATCGTTATGGGCAGCTGCCGTCAGGGCGTCAGCCAGGTGCCGGTACATGCGCGCATCGATCGCGTTCTTGCGCTCGGGACGCGCCAGTTCGATGCAGGCGATGGCATCCTGCACATAGGCTCGGACGCTCATGGAATGCGCTCAAAAATGCCCGCGGCACCCATTCCCGTGCCCACGCACATCGTTACCATGCCGTAGCGCAGGGAGCGGCGCCGCAGGCCGTGCACCACGGTGACTGCCCGGATCGCTCCCGTTGCGCCCAAGGGGTGCCCCAGAGCAATTGCCCCGCCGAGCGGGTTGACGCGTGCGCGGTCCAGGCCCAGGGAGTCGATCACCGCCAATGCCTGGGCCGCAAAGGCCTCGTTGAGTTCAATCCAGCCCAGGTCATCCTGCGTCAGTCCGGCGCTGCGCAAGGCCGCGGGTATTGCCTCCTTGGGACCGATGCCCATGATCTCGGGCGGCACACCACGCACGGCGAAGGATACGTAGCGGGCCAGCGGCGTAAGACCGAAGCGGCGCAGCGCGGCCTCGCTCACCAGGATCAGCGCGCCGGCGCCGTCTGACATTTGCGAACTGTTGCCGGCCGTCACGCTGCCCTTGAGGGCAAACGCGGGCTTGAGCTTGCCCAGCGCCTCGGCGCTGGTATCGGCGCGCGGGCCTTCGTCCAGCGCCATGGTGCGCTGGCGCGATTCCACCGCGTGCGTGTGCAGATTGGGCACCCGGTCGATCACCTCCAGGGGCGTGGTTTCATCGCGAAATTCCCCGCTTCGTTGCGCAGCGATCGCGCGCTCGTGCGAGGTAAGCGCGAACTGGTCCTGCGCCTCACGTCCAACCTTCCATTGCGCCGCGACCTTTTCGGCCGTGATGCCCATGCCATAGGCGATGCCCAGGTGCTCGTTGGATTCGAACAGCCGGGCGTTGAACGATGGCTTGTTGCCGCTCATGGGCACCATGCTCATCGATTCGGCGCCACCGGCGATGACAACATCGGCTTCGCCGACGCGGATACGATCGGCGGCCATGGCAATGGCATTGAGGCCAGAAGAACAAAAGCGGTTCACCGTGCAGGCGCCCACCGAATCGGGCAGGCCGGCGTAGAGCACCGCCATGCGCGCGAAATTAAGGCCCTGCTCCGCCTCGGGCATCGCGCAGCCAATGATGGCGTCTTCGATCGCGGCCGGATCCAGCGAGGGAACGGCGGCCAGGGCGCCACGCAGCGCGGCAACGAGTAGGTCATCGGGGCGCACATTGCGCAGGCTGCCCTTGGGCGCCTTGCCGACGGGAGTGCGGGTGGCCGCGACGATATAGGCTTCTTGAACTTGGCGTGTCATGCTGAACTCCTTGACGAGCGGGCGAGAGTTTGCGGAACCGGCTCAGTTGCGCACGGGCTTGCCCGTCTGCAGCAAGCCCATCATGCGTTCCTGCGACTTGGGATGGGCGACCAGCTGCAGGAAGTGCTTGCGCTCCAGTTCCAGGAACCACTGCTCATCGACCAGCGTGCCCGCGTCCACGTCCCCGCCGCAAAGCACCTCGGCAATGCGCGCAGCGATGTCAAAGTCATGGGCGCTGATAAAGCCGCCATCG
>Ga0209698_10005103_pt1 | contig 14285 bp, 14 predicted proteins | sample LitLauG_LLR_2012_FD_187203 | JGI IMG/M metagenome (GOLD analysis project Ga0209698, IMG submission 187203) | Freshwater sediment microbial communities from Pennsylvania, USA - Little Laurel Run_MetaG_LLR_2012 (SPAdes) (version 2) | ecosystem: Environmental > Aquatic > Freshwater > Creek >... | reverse complement strand
TTGGTGAACTTCACCTGGTCTGCACGCGACACGAACGCCCCATAGGTGTTGCCGGTGAAGGTAGAAGACACGGCGCTGCCGGTGGCAACCTTGCTGCTGATTCCGGTCCACGCCACGCCCCCGGTTCGCCCGCTCCAGAAGCCAAGCGATGACACCCGCACATTCGTCAGGTCAAGCCGGCCCCCGACCGCTCGGATGTACGGGCGGCCGTAGACGCCGTCCACGGCGGGCTGGTTCGCGGCACCGTCCCAGCCGGTGATCTTGAGCGGTGCCTGATCGCTGTCACCCGCCAGGACCAGGGTGCCTCCCCACGTCACGAGCGACGTGAAGCCCGATGGCGAGCTGTCCATCAACAGGGTGTGGAAGCCGCCGCCCCCCAGCTTCAGGCTTGCTCCGGCTGCGACGAGGACGCTGTCCTCGAGCGCGAAGCCGCTGCCATCGCGCAGGGGAGTGACTGCGCCCGCCGCCTGGAGGTCGGCGATCGTATAGGCGGCGGGGCCGGGCAGGACCAGGGTCGGCCTGCCGGCCGGCACGGGCATCACCACGGGATAGGTCAGCCGGCCCACGTGATGGAGCAGGATGCGGAGCCTCACGTCCTCGGCGGCCACGATCGCCGCCATGTGGACCGAGTCGATGGAAGGCATGGCCGCGGGGGCTGCGCCAGGGTTGTCCGGCGTTGCCACCCGTGACAGCGTCACCGCCGCCAGCTGAGGAGGGGTGGCGCCGGTCGGAGCCGTATGTTGCGTCGACTGAACCCAGGGTGGCGTTGTCGTGCCCTCGAGCGCGTAGGGGAGCGCCGCCACCGCCACAAAGAGGAGGAAGGCGCCGAGAGCGACGAGGCGGCCGCGGCCCAACTTAACCAAGGGTGGCCGCTCCCTGGGCCTCGCCTCCGAGGAGGTCCGAACGTCGCGTCAACCAACCCTGGCGGTTCATGGTCACGATCGCGAACACCTTCACGAACAGCGCGACGAACACGGTCGCAAGCGCGACGACCGGCAGGATGGCGAGGTCGCTGGGCCGGCGGCGCAGGTGCGACAGGCCTCGAATCGACCGCCCCGCCAGCAGCCATAGGAGCGCGACAGCCGCCGCGTACTGCTGAGGATGGAAGATCCAGTGCACGAGGTAGACGAAGGCGATGCCCATCGTCAGTGGGGTGAACATGAACTGCAGCACCGTGAGCTGGGTGATGAGTGGCTGGCGCCACAGCCATCCCTTCCAGATCGCCGTGAGGTAGCAGCGGTAGGAGTTGCGGCTCCAGCGAAGTCGCTGCTTCAGGAAGGGTTGGAGCTTGTCCGGAAACATCGACTGAGTGCGAGCTGTCGACTGGTAGACGGTCTTGTAACCGGCCGCCAGCACCAGCCAGGTGAGACGCCCATCGTCGCCTGAGATGCAGAGCTTGCCGAGGAAGAACTCGTGCTCCATGTGGCTGAGGACCGGCATGATCGCCGTACGGCGATAGGCCGCCGTGCGGCCTGACAGGCAGGCGACCCCGCCATTGCGAGCCTGCGATGGCACGTAGTCGAGGTAGCGAATATCGATCATCCAGTCCGCCACCCTTCGCCACACGCTTGAGTCGGGCAGATAAGCGTTCTGCCGCGTGCCGACGCCTCCGACCCGCGCATCTGAGAACGGTGCCACCACCGCGTCGAGCAATCCGGGCTCCCACTCGGTGTCCGAGTCGGCAAGCACTATGACCTCGGATGTCGCGGCGCGAATTCCGACCCCCAGGGCCGAACGCTTGCCCTCGTGAGCGAACGGGATCACGCGAAGTCGCGGATCGGTGACCTGGCGGAGCTGGGCGATGACGTCGCGGTCGACCAGGTCCGGAACCACGATCACCTCGGTCGGACCTTCTGCCAGCCACGACCGCAGGCAGCGCATGAGAATCTCTGGATCCTCGCGGTAAGCCGGGACAACGACTGATGTGGTGGTCTTGAAGCCGACAGGCACCGGCCTGTAGAACTTCGAAAGCGTGACCCTGACGATCCAGACCGACCACGACAGCAGCCCGACGATGCCGAGCGGCAGGAGGTGCCGGTACTGGTCCAGGGACGTGATGCCCTGCGTCAGCTGTGCAAGCAGATGACCGAGGGTCATCGGCTCTCAGGCCTTTGGTTGGGCGGACGTGTGGAGGAGATGACCAAGCGCTCGACCACCGTACCGGCGGTCCTTCAGCTTCCGCATGAGTCCCGGGTCCCGAGTCGGTGGGCCAATCCGCCCGGGTCGGCACGAGCTCTTTGCCCTGCACCAGCCGCGGCGCGATGCGTGGGCGTTTAAGGCTCAAAGTCGCTTAATGGCAGCGGATCAGCTTCAAACTGGGACAATCGCTGACGGTTTACGGGACATTGGATGACGCCGACAGAGAGCTAACTATTCAGACCTTCGAGCTTCGGTCCGTAGAGTTATAGGAAGTGAACACAGTCGAAGAGGGCATCGAGCAGCTCGTCGAGCAGGGAGCGTCGGATCTCCTGCTCAGCTGTGGCAGCCCGCCGCGCATGCGCAAGGACGGCCAGCTCGAATTCTTTGAGCACGAGACGACCGCGCTGACTCCGGCGGACACCGAGCGATTGGTCAGAGGTGTGCTTGACGTGGCGGACTGGAAGGTGCTGCAGAAGAAGCGCCAGGTGGACTTCGCGTTCACGTGGCGTGACCAGGCCCGCATCCGGGGCAACGCCTACTACCAGCGCGACTCGCTGGCCGCCGCGTTCAGGCTGCTGCCGCTGGAGATCCCGAGCTTCGAGCTGCTCGGCATGCCCGAGTCGGTGCACCGTTTGCTGGAGAGGCATCAGGGCCTGATTCTGGTCACGGGGCCGACCGGTTCGGGAAAGTCGACCACGCAGGCGGCGATCATCGACCACATCAACAAGACGCGGCCGTATCACATCATCACCTTCGAGGACCCGATCGAATACATCCACAAGCACCGCCTGTCGATCGTTGACCAGAGACAGGTCGGTGAGGACACGATGTCATTTGCCGAGGGTTTGCGGAGCGCATTCCGAGAGGACCCGGACGTGGTGCTGATCGGCGAGATGCGAGACCTCGACACGATGTCGACGGCGCTCACGATTGCCGAGACCGGCCATCTCGTTATCGCCACCCTTCACACGAACGACGCCCCGCAGGCCATCAACCGCATCCTCGACAGCTTCATGGGGCCACAGCAGCAGCAGGTCCGAGTGCAGCTGGCGGGCTGCCTTGTGGGCGTGATCTACCAGCAGCTTGTCCGCGCGGTGGGCGGCGGCCGCGTCGCAGCGTTCGAGGTGCTGGTCGCCAACACCGCCGTTCGCTCTCTGATCAAAGAGGGGAAGGTCGACCAGATCCGGAGCGTGCTGCAGACCAGCCTGCGCGAAGGTTCACAGACGCTCGAGAGATCGCTCAACCAGCTGCTCCGAGCCGGGGTGATCAGCGAGAAGGACGCGCGGGCTCGCTCGATGTACCCGAACGAGATCCACGTCAACGGCGCTTAGGACCGCCTCGGGGTTCCCGCCTCAACATTCTTCGGTCTCGTGCCCCTGCGCCAGGCCAGCCCGACGACCAGCACACCCCATGCAGCCACGAGCGCCACGCCGGTGAGGGCGCCGGGCCAGAGGCCCTGAAGGATCAGGGTCGCCGCCATGAGACCGCCCGAGATCCCTTCCACTAAGGGCGCCGCGACTCCGATCGGGGTTCCACACGTGGCGCAGCGGCCACCGCGAATCGCGTAACCGAGCACTGGGATCAGGTCGACGATGTTCAGCTGCCTGCCACAGGCCCGGCAGTGAGAGCGCGGGCGCAGGATCGATTCCCCGCGAGGGAGGCGGTCGGCGGCGAGGTTGATGAAACTGCCGACCAGAAGCGCCGCCACCACGAGATACAAAGCCACCAAACCTGCTGCGCCCTCCGGCAAGCCCACGCTCCTAAGCTACCAACCCCGATGAAAAAGGGCGCCGCGAGTGCGGCGCCCTTCTTGAGAAAGTTGTCGAGCCGGTTACTTGGGGACGCAACCGTTGATCGGGCTGCCGCCTGAGTCGGACCCAATACCGGTGATCTTGCCGAACTGATCCCACTTGTAATAGAACTGGGTTGTGCCGTTGCGCGTGTAGTTCGGGGAGCCGCCGCTCGGGTTTGAGTTGTACAGCGGGACGTTGTCGGGATGCGCGGGTTTTGCTGGGGGGGAGGAGCCGGGGATGGTGGCGTCTCCCGTCATGTCGTTCGTCCAGCTCGCCTGGGCGCCGTTCGCGTCGGTGATCGGCTGGTTGACCGGGAGAACCGACAACTGGTTGTTCGCCATGTAGGCGTCCAATGCGGACTGCACGGTCTTGTACTCGGTGTTGCACGACTGAACGTTGGCGTTGGTGGTCAAGCCGACCAAGCTCAGGGTGACGATCGCGGCCAGAATGCCGAGGATCGTCACGACGACCAAGAGCTCGATCAGAGTGAAGCCAGACTGGCCCTTGCGGCCCCGCAGGCTCCCGCTCTTGCTCGACAACCGGTTCACGACTTGCATACGCTCCCTCCCCTGACGGATTCCGCGCGAGGCGCGCGACGCCGTACAGATGCTGCTGAGGCTGTCCAATCTAGGCGCTCGCGGGCCGAACCTGAATAGAGGGATTGGCCCAGAGGGCTGGGCGCCAGTCCCTATTCGGATGGGCACGCGGCGAGCTAACGCAGGCCCGCCCAGAGGGCAAGGAGGGCCGTGCTGGTCCCCAGGATCGAGATCAAGCTGAATATGGAGAAGCAGCCCCGCCGCCTGGCCTTGGCTTTGGCGCCTTTCTGGCCGACCAGGTTGATCTCGGCCAACGACCGCCTGCGCTCGGGCTGCTCCTGCCGCTTCCTCTTCACTGCCTCAACCGTCCCGCCGCATGATCAGCCCTAGGCAGGTCAGGTACGTGGCGTGGCGCACCTCGTCCGGCACCCGCGCCGGCCCGAGCAGCGGTTCCACCGGGTGCTCGAGCATCTGGGACAGACCGGCCAGGACGTTTGACGGGATCACCTGCTCGCCTGAGATCAGGATGGGCGAGCGGGGGCCGAAATCCGAGTCCTTCTTGCGGTGGTAGTAGCGAAGCGCCGAGCGAAGCGGTACGGCCAGCGCCGCGCCCAGGTCCTCGCCAGGCGGGACGTCGAGCTTGAAGCTGTGCCACACCTGTGGGAGGTGGGCGTCGATCAGGAACAGCTCCGCCGGGTCGGACGACAGGTCGAGCACGATGCAGGCGGGTTCGGAGACCGCGCGTGCGATGCAGGCCGACTTCAGGTCGATGACCACCGGGTCGAGGCCGGCGAGCCTGGCGGTGTCCGACACCTTACGGACCTGGGCGCGATCCCAGGCTGCCGCGTACACCACGCGCTGCTGACCGCTGCCGGGCACCTCCGCCCATCGGGTGGCCATCCGTTCGGGGTCGAGCGGAAACTCCTTGGCGACGGCGGTATCGATGCCGTGCTCAGGCGTGGAGGCGGCGAACTTCAGGACCCTGAACGTGGCGAGCGCGTCGCTGACCGCAACCAGCGTCCGATTCTGTTGGATCTCTGCGCGGGCCATAAGCTGGCGCAGCGCTGTGGCCACGCCCTCGACGTCGACGATCTTGCCGTTTTCAATCGAGCCTGCAGGTGTCCCGCCCGATCCGCATCGCATTGGGCCGCCCATGGCGCCGTGTAGGACTCGGATCGTGCTGCCGGACAGGTCGACCGCGAGGCGAGGCTCAGGAGCGGGCACGGATCATGGCGAATAGTACGACCAGCCAGTTACGCTCACCGTTCGCGGATTCCCCATGGAGCCTATCTGGACCCGGGTCCAAAGGCGCGGATTTACTCCAGAGCATGCGGGTGGTGCCGCGCTGAGGCAAGCGGTGAGGACCACGTTGCGAGAGTCGAGAGTGGTCAGGTACGCGGATCGGTTGCTGGTGGCGAGGTAGACGCAGAACCCGTTGGGACAGGCTCCTGCCACGGGGGAGCTGGCGGTCTGACCGTCCAATGGCCCGTACGCGCCGGCCTGGACCAAATTGCTTTGCCCCGGCGGCTGGACCAGCTCGTGGAGGTAACCGTCGCTTGCGCCGTAGAACCATTCTCCGGCGGGGTCACCCGTGGGGGCGGTTGCGATCGCCGGGCCCCCCGAATACGACGTGATGAGGTTCAGCCCGGTGTCGAAGACATAGATCCCACCGTTGACACCCCCGATTCCGATGAGCTTTGAACCGGCACACTGGCACCACCCCGGTGCGGCGGCAAGCGTGGCGGCGACGCTGGTGCTGCCCGACAGCGTCACACCGTATGAGCTGCCGATCTGTGCCAGCGTCAGCTGGCCGCCCGAATAGTCAATCGCCAGGAGGGCGGGCAGGGTCCGTCCATCCGCGGCGACGCCGGTGACGTTCGCGAAAGGCAACGTGCGGGTGGAGTGGTAGCTCAGAGAACCGCCGTTATAGCTGTATCGGACGATTTCGCTCGCCGACCCGTTCGACGCGACCACGTAGATCTCGTCAGTCCCGCCCCCGCCGGGGAACACGAACGGTCCGGCCACGATGGGCATGCCTCCCGTAAGCGTGGCCTGGTCGGTCAGCGTGCAGTCCGCATCCCCGGTTGTGCCCGGCGAATATGCGTACAGGTTTCCGCTGGCGTCACCGAAGAACGCAATCGACGGATTCCTGATCCCCGCTGCGGGGCTTGCAGTCACCGTGTCTTCAGACGGCATCACGCATCGCTGCGCGGGTGTGTCCCCGGCAGACTCGGTCAAGACCGCGACGCAATTCGTGGTCGAGCCGCAGTTGGAACCCATTGGGACGAGGTCCAGCAGGTTCGGGGCGCCTGCAGCCACATCTGGCACGGCGGCCGCCGGTCCGGTCACGGAGCCGCCCAGAGAAAAGGAGTAATTGGGGCTCGCGGACCCAAAGTTGAACTCGTACAGGTTCGTGGAGTCGGCGACGAGGTACTCGTCAACGTTCCAGCCCGAGGTGCCGATCGTCACCCGGGCGCCGTCGACAGTGAAGGCCGAGCTTCCCGCGATGCGCGCCGGCCCGGAGTCCGAGGTTGTGAAGCAGCTCGCGTACGTGGCAGTGGCCGTCAAGCTGTTGAGCGTCGGTGATCCAGGGACTGGGCACGGCTGGCCCACGGGCGTGCTCTGCAGCTGATCGATCGCCAGCTCTACAGCAGAGTTGACGGTGGCCTCGTTGACCACGCGATGCACCAGCACCCGTGAGACCAGAAGGTTCGTCGACAGCTCCGTCATGAGAGCACCGGCGATGATCGCGAGAAAGGCGGTGATGATCAGCACGGCGCTGAGCACGCTGCCCCGCTGCGACCGTCGCCTGTCTCGTTTGCCGGTCGGCACGGTCTTCATCCCGTCAACCGGGGATGGAACACCAGGGTCTGCGACTCGCTGTAGGAGAGGACTGTGACGGTGATCTGCACAACGACCGTTTGAGTCGATGAATCCACATACCACGAGAAGGCCGTCACCGAGGTCGCCATGTGCGTGCTGTTCGACCCCACGATCCGGTCGAGGTTCGCGCTTCCGTCCCAGAGGAAGGTGATCGTGACGGGTGAGGGGATCGGCGAGGTCGAGTTGCTGACCTGGACGCCGTTCAGCACGATCGGGGCGGTCTGGCAGGCGGGCTCCGGCTGGATGCCGCAGCCACTTGGTGACGGCGCGGCGCTGCCGGCGAAGTCGTCGTCGGCCCGCAGCTGGAAGTTCCGGATCTGGCCGCTCGCCTCGATCCGACCGATGGCGACGTTGCTCGCCCGCACCGAAGTGAAAACGACCGACGTGAGCGCGGTGACGACGAAGAGGCTCAGCGCCAGTGACACGAGCAGCTCGACAAGGGTGAATCCGGCCTGGCCGTTGCGTACCTTCACATGCGCTGCTTTCATCTCTCGGCCTTGACCATCGAGACAGGCGATCCAGCAAACGTCAGGTCGGGCCATGTGACGACCGTCACCGTCCATGTCTGGGTGGTGGAGGTCGGCTGGTCGGTGCGGGCGACATCGGCCCGCAGCGTGTAGGTGCTGTCGGGGCATGGGTCCTTATATGCGGCGAGGAGCATGGGCGGATCGGCCGCCTCGGTCTTGAAGCACTCCGAGTACGGCTCGGCGTTGGGGTCGAACTGACTGCCGTTGATTCTCTCCAGCTCGCTCTGTATCACCGCCTGCGCTGCCGTGTCGCGCTTGGCGACGGCCGCGTCGAGCAGGCCCGTGCTGAATGTCCCGATGATGAGGGCCAATGCCAGGCCGATGATGACCAGCGCGACCAGGAGCTCGACCAGGGTCGTGCCGGCCTGCGCTCTGCGCCGATCCCTGTACAGCCGCGCCGTCATTTGACTGCTTTGAGCAGTCCGTACATGGGGAGGATGACCGAGACTGCGACGAACCCGACAGCGGCTCCGACCGTGATCACCAATCCCGGTTCGATCAGCGCGATCATGTTTCGCACCTTGTAGTCCATCTCCTCGGCGAGGAAGTCGGCGATCTGCTCGAGGCTGGAGTCGAGGCTGCCCGTCTCTTCACCCACCCGGATCATCCGGATCATCATCGGAGCAAACAGGCCGGTCGCCTCGAGGGGCCTGGAGAAACCGTCCCCGGTGACCATCCGCTGCTTGACCGATTCGAGGCCGCGCCGGAAGCGGATGTTGCCCGCCGATGCGATCGCCACGTCGAAGGTCTCGCTGATGGGGATTCCAGCCCTGAGCATCGTGGCGAGGGTTCGCGTGAAGCGCTCGATGATGGCGTACGTGAGGATGCTCCCGATCACCGGGAGGCGAATCAGACCGTAGTCTCGGAAGATGCGGCCGGGGCGACTGCTCATGAAGGCTCCGGCGCCGAAGACCGCGATGAAGAGACCGATCAGAATCTGGATCCGCCATGTCTGGGCGAAGACGCCGACCCCCAGCATGATCCGGGTCGGCAGCGGCAGTTGGGCTTTGAACTCGTGGAAGATGGCAACGAAGTTGGGTAGCACGAAGACGACGAGGATCGTGCAGACGGAAATCGCCAGCACCAGGATGACGGCGGGATAGATCATCGCGCTGCGCAGCTTCTTGATCGCGCTGTCCTGCCGCTGAAAGTGGGCGGCGACCTGCGCCAGGACGCGGTCGAGCGTTCCGCTGAACTCGGCGGCCCGGATCATGTCGACGTAGAGCTGGTTGAAGACGTTCGGGTGGTGGGCGATGGCTGTAGACAGGGACTCGCCCGCGTCGAGGTCTTCGATGATGTCGTCCAGCGCGGCCCTGAACGGGCCTGAGTTCGACGAGTCATGAAGCAGCTTGATCGCGTCGGTGATGGGCACCCCGACGCGAATGAATGTGGCGAGCTGCCGCGAGAACAGGATGAGGTCGGAGGTCCGGACCCGGAAGAAGGTCGGCAGTTGGCGGTAGACCCAGCGCCATCCGCTTTGCGCAGGTCTGACCGAGACGACCTTGAAGCCCTTGTTCTGCAGGACACGGTGGACGGCCGCGGCATTGTCGCCTGCGGCCACCCTCTCCTCGAGGACTCCGCTCGGTGAATAGGCTCGATAGGCGAACCTGGCGATGGCTCAGCTCCTCCGGTCAGATGATGTAGACGCTGCGGAGAACCTCGGACACGGTGGTCACGCCCGCGGTCACTTTCATCCAGGCGTCGGTGCGAAGAGGAACCATGCCGCCGGCGATGGCGGAAGCCACGATCTCCTGGTGGCTCGCGCGGCCGATGACCAGCCGCTTGATCTCGTCAGACATCGTGAGCACCTCGAACACGCCGATGCGGTCGTAGTACCCACTCATGTTGCACCGGCTGCAGCCCTGTCCCCGATAGACCTGCATCGGTGGCGGCAACCCAACCGAGTGCGCGTACTCGATCTCCTCGGCGCCGGCCGGGTACGGCACCCGGCAGCCGTCACAGATCTTGCGCACAAGCCTTTGAGCGACGATGGCGATCACGGATGAGGCGATCAGAAATCCCTCGATGCCCATGTCCGTGAAGCGAAGCAGGGCGCCGACGGCGTCGGTCGCGTGAAGGGATGACAGCACGAGGTGTCCAGTCAGAGCCGACTGCACCGCGATCTCTGCAGTCTCCCGGTCGCGGATCTCGCCGACGAGGATGATGTCCGGGTCCTGGCGCAGGATCGCGCGCAGGCCGTTCGCAAAGCTGATGTCGGCAAGCTTGTTGATCTGGCTCTGGTTGATGTTGTCGAACACGTATTCGACAGGGTCCTCGATGGTCATGATGTTGCGGACCTGCTGGTCGAGCTCGTGGATGGAGGCGTAAAGGGTGGTGGTCTTGCCGCTTCCAGTCGGGCCCGAGACGATCATCATCCCGTACGGCGAGTGCAGCATCCGGTGGTATTCGGAATACGCCTTGTGCGAGAAGCCGAGCTGAGGAAGCGTGATCAGGGAGCGGCCGCGGTCGAGCAGCCTCATCACCAGCTTCTCGCCCCACACCGTTTCGATGGTGGCGACCCGGACGTCCAACTCCCTCCCGTCGACGCTGACGCTGATCTGGCCATCCTGTGCGCGCCGGCGCTCGACGATGTTCATGCCGGCCATGATCTTGATGCGCGAGGCAAGGGCTGACCCGGTCGCACTGGGCAGGTGCGCCATGTCCTGGAGCACGCCATCGATCCGGAACCGGATGCGGAGGAAGTCTTTCTGGGGTTCGATGTGAATATCCGAGGCACGGTCGCGCAGGCCCTGCGTGATGAGCAGGTTCACGATCTCGACCGCGGGAGAGGCCGAGGTGACGGTGCCCAGCTCGACGGTCATGGCTCGGTTCAGGTCGAGACGTGGCCTGGACTGGTCCAGCGTGCGAGCCGCCTCGTTGAGCCGGGGAGCCATGTTGTGGATCCGCGTGAGGTTGGCGAGGATGTCCGCCTCGCTCGCGATCATGGGCACGATTGGAAGTCCGGTGATCAGCCGCAGGTCGTTCATGAGAGGAAGGTTGGTCGGGTCGCTCATGGCCACGGCCAGGTGCCCGTTCTCGCGGCGCAGCGGGAGCACGTGGTTGCGGCGCGCGAACTCGTGCGGTACCAGGCGGGCCGAATCCGCGTCGACCTCGCCGTGTTTGAGATCGGCGATCGGAACCTGAAGGTGGATGCTAAGCACGCTTGTGAGCCGGTCCTCGTGCAACGCACCGTGGCTGACGAGCACCGATCCCAAGGGAGCCGCAGTGGCGTGCTGCGCCTCCAGGGCTCGGGCCAGCTCCTCCTCGTTGATCAGCCCCTCGGCGATCAGCAGCTGCCCGAGTCGCAGGTCGGTCACGCGCCGCTCGTAGGACGGTTCGTCGACGATCTGGGCGTCCATCGTCACTCCGAGATATTGGCCCTCACGGGCATCCCGATGTAATGGGAGTTACCCCACCCGATAGGTCGTTTGTCCCGGTTTGCCCAGGGCTTGAATCATGGACGGCTCTCAAAAGAGACTCAACCTTCCCACAACCGGGGCGGCTACTACTGATCGCCGGTCAAACCTGTGCGGGCGGCCCACAACATCGCCTCGGTCCGGCCGTGCAGCTCGAGCTTGCGATAGATCCGGGCCAGATGGTTGCGGACGGTCTTGCTGCTGATGCCGCGAGTGATGGCGATCGACTGCACGGACTGGGCGCGGCCGATCATGGTCAGGATCTCCACCTCGGTCAAGGAGAGCTTCCCGCCGGGGCGGTCCGCCGACGCTAAAGGCTCATGTACCAAACGCTTGACCACGCTGTCCATCAAGGCCGAGCCGATGGCGCGATGCCCTGAGAGCACGGCGTTGACTCCCACCATGAACTCGTCCAGTCCGGATTGCTTGGTGAACAATCCAGCCGCGCCGGCGGACATCGCGGACATCAGCAGACTCTGATTCTCCTGATCCGCAAGCAGCACGACCGGCACGGACGGCGCCTCGCGCCCGAGCGCCGCCACCAGCTCGACTCCGGACATCGGCTCGGCTTTGACATCGCAGAACACAAGGTGGACGCCTCCCTTTCGGACGAGCTCGAGCCCCTGGTCGGACCGGCCCGAGGTGAGCACGTCGGCCAGGAGCGGGGGAGCAGCGAGCAGGCTGGCCAGGGCGGCCACGAACAGCGGCTGCGGGTCGATGACCACGGCGCGGACCGACTTCGGCGGTCGTGGCTGGGCGCCTGCTGCAGTGAGGGCATGTGTCGGTACGACAACCACGCTGCGACGTTAAGCGCCGGTAAGCCCTCGGCGTAATAGGAACGTCGTACTACCCATGCAGGCCTGCGTGGCGGCGTGGCCATGCGACGCGGCCCGCCCGGCGCGCGATGTCTTGGGTCGAACTGGGACATGGTGCGAAAAACGAAGGGAGGCGCTGGGCTCCACGAGGCGATCTAGAATCCGATCGGGAGTGGTGTGGTGACCCTTCGTGAATTCGTGCCCAGGTGGGCCGAAGCGCCACGGCGTACAGCTTTCGACGGGGCCAAGCGCTCTTGGGCATTCGCGCTCAAGCGTGGCCTGGCCCAGCGTCCCACCGCCCATGGGACATTCGTCTCATTGGTAATGGGATCCCGGCGTGTCACGCTCACCTGCGGTGAAAGACGATCGATCGATGCCTGCCCTGCCGCGGCCCCCGGAGAGCAACGCTCAGCGAATCTTCTACTCGGTCTTCCTGCCGCTTGGCGTGGTGGCGAACGTAGCGCTGGGCGTGGTGATCATCAGCGGGCTGGATCCGCACGGCGGGACTCATTTCAAGTGGCTTCTGGTCGGCACCGGCGCCTTTTGCTGCGTGGTCGGCGGCTGGCTTGCGGCGGCGGCCTGGTCCAAGTCCTACTGGACGCGCAACATGGCCCAGCAGGTCGCCGTCTGGCGGCGTATCGCTGATGCCTTCTTCGTCTGGCTGGAGGACGCCCCCGTCCCGCCCGAGGCTTTGCGAGGCCTCAAGACATCGCTCGACGAGGTGGTTCCAAGCTCAAAGCCGCGGTAATTCGCGGTCGGCGACAACCGAACTGCCCTCTCAGGCGTTGATGTACTCGTGAGGGACTGTGTAGCCCGATTCCGGGCGGATTCCGATTGCCATGGTGATCGCCGGAACATCTCCCGGACGATCGCCCTGCTGGAGCTCGAGGGCTAGGGCCGTGGGATCGCGCCAGATCAGGCTCGGCGTCATCGACGACCATCCCGTCTTCAGGCTGGGCCTCGTCCGCAGCCTGGAGCGTGCCAACGATCTGTCCGTCCTGTGGGAGCTGGGCTCCGTGAGCGAGCTCGAAACCATGCTCGAGACCTGTCCCGTGGACGTGATCCTGATGGATCTCAACCTCGGCCCGGACGAGGATGCGCTGGCCGCCACCCGGGCGATCATGGAGGGTCACGACACGGTCAGGGTGATCGTGATCTCGGCCTCACTCGATTGGGAGGGGGCGGCGGCGGCGCGCGCCGCGGGGGCGAGCGGCTACCTGCCGAAGGACCTCGCCGTAACCGACATGGTGGCTGCGATCAGAGGCCTGGCATCACCGAACTTCGGCCGGCTTGCCTTCAACGACCTGCTCAGCAGCCGGCCGTCCGGGGGTGGAACACGCATCTCGCTCCGGCGCGGCCTGACCAGGCGTGAGCAGGAGGTGCTGGCCGAGCTGCGCCGCGGTCGCACCAACAAGGAGATCGCAGCCAGGCTGAACGTATCGCTGTCCACCGTCAACAAGCACGTCCAGCAGGTGCTGAAGAAACTGCACGTCAGGACCCGGACGCAGGCCGTCGCGATGATCAACTCCGAGGTTACGGGCCGGCCGTACCTCGTCGCGGAGACCCGCCGCTGAAGCAGATATGGTCATTTCTGACCATTGACCTAAATTCCATAGGTCATTAGCCTCATAGTGAGTCGCAGACCCAGGGCTAGGGGTTCGGTGGGTACCCTGGGTGGGCGGTCATAGAGTCCCGCCAACTCTGTGTGGTGGTAGCAGTTCGACATTATTGATCCAGTCATAAAACCTAAGGAGAGCAGAGGAATGGCCACGCCAGTAGTCGCGGCCAATCGTCAGCCGGAGACAGCGGGACTCCAGGCGACGATCGAGGATGACGTTCGGCGCATGGTGGCGCGGGAGCTGCACGACCGCGTCGCACAGACCCTTACCGGGATGCTCGTCGAGGTCGAGAACTTCAAAACCCAGCAGGTGGGCTGGGATGACGTCCTCCGGCAGATGGACATGGTGCAGAGCTCGACCCGTCAGGTGCTCTCGAGCCTCCGTCAGCTGCTTCACGACCTGAGAGGCGAGCAGCAGTTCGACGACGGGTTTGTCGGTGCAATCGGCACCTTGATCGCTCGGTTTGGAGAGAAGACCCAGATCAGCGCCGAGCTCGACGTAAACCCTGGTTGGCCTGAGTCGTTGACCCCGCCTGCCTCTCTGAACCTGTACCGAAT
>Ga0209698_10005102_pt1 | contig 14287 bp, 16 predicted proteins | sample LitLauG_LLR_2012_FD_187203 | JGI IMG/M metagenome (GOLD analysis project Ga0209698, IMG submission 187203) | Freshwater sediment microbial communities from Pennsylvania, USA - Little Laurel Run_MetaG_LLR_2012 (SPAdes) (version 2) | ecosystem: Environmental > Aquatic > Freshwater > Creek >... | reverse complement strand
CCTTCTTCTGGGCGCTGCGCCAATACCGCTTCGTCTGGGTGGCATTGACCCTGGCGGCGTTTGCCCTGGGCGCCAATTTCTATCCCAACTTCGAGCCGCATTACCTGGCGGCGGTAACCAGTCTCTTCGTCCTGGTCAGCGTAATCGGGCTGCAGCAGGTGGCACGGCTCAGCGGCGAGGCGGCGCGCCTGCTCGCGTTTCTTTCGGTGGCGCAATTCGTCTTCTGGTATGGCACGCATCTGGTCGATACCCAGGGATTCTCGATGGCGGTGCGCCGGTTCGAAACCTGGGACGGGCTCAACCACCGCAATCCGGCGATGCGCCTTGCCGTGAACGAGCAACTCGCCGGCCTTCCCGGGAAACTGCTGATCTTCGTGCATTACTATCCGCAACACATCTTTCAACAGGAGTGGGTCTACAACGCGGCCGATATCGACGGCGCTCGCGTGGTGTGGGCGCGCGATCTGGGCGCGGACGAGAATCAGAAGCTGCGCGGGTACTATCCGGACCGTTCCGCGTGGCTGCTGGAGCCGGATTTCCGGCCGCCGCGGCTCAGGCCGTATCAACCATGAAGCGCTTATACCGTTTGCTGGAACCACCGCTGCCACTGGTCCAAAATCCCCACGAACCCCAAGACTATCCACTGGGCCGATGGAACCTGTTTATCGGTTCCGGGAAACGCCACGCTCCGGGTTTTGTGAATCTCGATCTGTTCCCCGACCCCGGAGTCGACGTGATCGCCGATGCGGAGTGCCTTCCGTTCCCAGGCAACCTGTTCGCGCGAATCGAATGCGACGCAGTCTTGGAACATGTGCGTTGTGCCGAACAGGTGGTTCGCGAGATTGCGCGCGTCCTGGCGCCGGGCGGCCATGCCCACCTGGTCACGCCATTCTGCCATCCCTTCCACGAGTATCCGCGCGACTACCGTCGATTCACCCTGGACGGTTTGAAACTGCTGCTCGGTCCCGAACTGGAGGTCGTGGCGGAAGGTTGGAGAACGGGACCCACCGCGACGCTGCTGCTGTTTTTTCTGGAATATGTGAAGCTATGGCTTCCGTGGCGCGCCTGGCGGGGAGGAGTGCACTTGGTTCTCGGCTGGCTGTTGTTTCCCTTGCGCTATCTGGATTACCTTTTTCTGCGGTCGCCAGCGGCGGGGCGCCTGGGAAATCACTGTTACTTGTGGGTTCGGAAGCCTAGGTGAGGCTCTGTTCCTGCATCCCGGTCTGGCGCGGTGGCTGGCCGTCGACCTGCATGGTGATGTGGACTTCCATGCTCGCGGCCTTCAAACAGCCGCTGGTTCAGCAAGGCTAGGAACGACAGCGTACGGCCTTCGGCTGCGCCGGCACCTTTCCGAGCAAACGCCGCCACCGAAGGAGCAATGGCAACCCCGTTGGCGTAGGCCGCCAGCAGCGCCGTCCAAGGCTCGCTATATACAAATGGCACCCCCCACACTTTTTCGGCCGGCAGCCGGAAATCGAACGGGTTCTCACGCAGCATCTCGGCTTCGAAGCGGCTCTCCACACGCAGACACCCGGTGGTCTCCCGAAACCACACCTGCGTCACCACGTTGCCGTCCTGATCCAGGCAATCGGCGCAACCGGCCGGCTGCGGGTCGATGTTCAGCTCGTACCGGCACAGCTTCTGCGCGCCATCCGATCGCGGACGCAGACGAACGACATGCGGTTCCAGGTACACGGGCGCACTATAGGAGTATGTGGCTCGTATGCGTGAAGGAAAGATGCATTCAGAACATGGTGGATTGGGCGGTGAGTTTGGAGAAGGCGCGGTCCACCCATTCCGACGGCAACTCCTGCACGGCGCGCCGCATCCTTTCCTGCCACCAGTTGGAAATCTGGCGCAGATCGTCGCGTTCATAGCGATGCTCGATCATCTCGAACGAGCCCTTTTGGTAGAGCAGGACGTCGATGGGGAAATCCACGTCGGCGGCGCAAAGACGCGTGGCGTCGAAAGCCAGGATGCCTACTTTGAAGGCATAGGACATGCTATCGGCGCTCGTGACGGAGCGTTCCAGAATGGGCTTGCCGAAGCCCGACGCCCCGATGATCTGGTACGGCGTGTCGGGCCCCACTTCGACCCAATTGCCCTCCGGGTAAACCAGGAACAGGCGATGCGTGGAGTCCGCTGCCATCTGGCCGCCGATCAGCGAATGGAGGTTGAACCTCAGATTGGCGGCTTCCAGGGCGTCGCGATCCTGCCCCGCAATAACCCGCACCTGCCGCGCGTACAGGTCGACGACCTTGGAGAGGCGGTCGCGTACTTCCACCCCGCGCGCGAACGATTCCTCGAAATTCAGCAGCACCTTGTCACGCAAAGAGCGCAGACCGGAGGTCATCACGAAAAAGGAGAACCCCGGGCCCTGATACGTCGCGGTTTTGCGGCCCACCAGGCATTCGTTGCCGGACAGCAGCCGCGTGTCGGCGATGCCCACCAGGCCCTGCTCGACCGTAATTCCCAGGCAGAAGGTCATGCCGCGCTCCGAGTCCCGGCTGGACTCAAGCAGGCATGCCTGCGCCCCTTCATCAGATCACGGCTCCCGAAGCGGCGGACCACTGGGCGAAGAAGTCGCGGAGAATGCATTCATCAATTCTATTCATTTTCACCTGAAGCCCGTCGAGGAATTCGTGCAGACCGGCAGAAAGGGTGGCATCCACCCGGCCGAAATCGAGCTCCGACCGGAGCATGCCGAGGCGCTGCTCGGAAGCGCAGGAAAAAGTGCCCGCGGGGGTGCCGGTGATGGCGTGCAGAGAACGATCGGCGCGGCTGATGGAGTACCGCACGGCGCGCGGAAATTCATTGTCGAAAAGCATGAACTCTACCAGCTTCCGCGGTGAAATGCGGCCATGCTTCTTGCGATACATTTCAAAACCGCTGACGGATTTCAGCACCGCCGCCCACTGGATTTCGTCGTAGGGCGTGCCGACGTCGCTGAGCGACGGCAGCAGGATAAAGTACTTGACGTCGAGCAGGCGCGTGGTTTTGTCGGCCCGCTCGAGGGTGCGGCCGAGCCCGATGAATTGCCACGCCTCGTTGTGCGTCATGGTGGAATCGGTCACGCCCTGGAACTGGTCGCAGGCCATGCGCACTTCGTGAAAATAGCTGGGGAGGGCGTCGGGGGCAAGGCCCTGCGACTCGCGCACCAGCAGGTACAGCGCGTTCACCTGCTCCCACATTTCCGAAGAAATGATCTCGCGCACCGAGCGCGCGTTCTCGCGCGCCGCGCGGATGCAGGAGAACACGGAGTTCGGATAGGCCGCGTCGGCCGCCAGGAACTTGACAACCGTCTCCTGGGCGGCATCGCCGTATTGTTCCTGAAACATCCTCGCGTCGCCCGTGGTATCGACGATGGGCTGCCACTGCTTCTCTTCGTACGATGGCAGGTCGAGCATCAAGTGCAGATTGACGCCCACGAAACGCGCCACGTTCTCGGCCCGCTCGATGTAGCGCGCCATCCAGTAGAGCGACTCCGCAACACGGCTTAAGAGAGGTTTTGTCCCGTTCATGCCAGCACCCAGGTATCCTTGCTGCCTCCGCCTTGCGAGGAGTTTACCACCAGAGAGCCGCGGCGCAGCGCCACGCGCGTAAGGCCACCGGGGAGCACATAGATTTCTTTGCCGTAAAGCACGTACGGGCGGAGATCGACGTGGCGCCCTTCGAAGTGGTCTTCGATGATGGTGGGGACGCGAGACAGCCCTAGCGTGGGCTGCGCGATGAAGTTGCGCGGGCTGGCCTCGATCTTCTCCGCGAACTCCTCGCGCTGCGCCTGCGTGGAATGCGGTCCCACCAGCATGCCGTAGCCGCCGGACTCGTTGGCCGATTTGACGACCAGGCTCGCCAGATTGGCCAGGACGTGCTGGCGGTCGGCGTCGCGCCAGCACAAGTACGTCGGTACGTTGGGAAGAATGGGCTCCGCTCCTTCGTAATAGCGGATCATGTCGGGGACATACGCGTAGACCACTTTGTCATCCGCCACGCCGTTTCCGGGCGCGTTGGCCAACGAGACGCGGCCGGCCTTGTAGGCCGCCATCAAGCCGGGAACTCCCAGCAGCGAGTCCTTTCGGAAGGCTTCGGTGTCGAGGAAATCGTCGTCGATGCGCCGGTAGATCACGTCTACCCGTTCCAGGCCCTTTACCGTGCGCATGAACACGCCATCGCCGGTGACCGTCAGGTCGCGGCCCTCCACCAATTGCACTCCCATCTGCTGAGCCAAAAAGCTGTGCTCGAAATACGCGGAATTGTAGATGCCTGGCGTGAGCAGCACTACGCGCGGCGTGTCGGCGTAGCGCGGCGCGATGGATTCGAGCATTTCGAGCAGGCGGCTGGGATATTCATTCACCGGGCGCACCGCCAAGCCCTCAAAAACCTTGGGAAAGATGCGTTTCAGCACTTCGCGGTTTTCCAACACGTAGGAAACGCCCGAGGGCACGCGCAGATTGTCTTCCAGCACGTAATACTGCCCGTCCCGATCGCGGACCAGATCGGTTCCCGTGATGTGGCACCACACCCCGCGCGGCGGTTCGAGCCCCTGACACTGCGGCCGGAAGGAAGCCGCGCTCTGAATCACGTCGCGGGGAATGACCCCATCTTTGAGAATCTTTTGCTCGTGGTAAATGTCGTGGATGAATTCATTGAGGGCATGGATGCGCTGGCACAGCCCGCGCTCGATGGCTTCCCATTCGGAAGCGGGTACGATGCGAGGGATCAGGTCGAAGGGGAAGATACGCTCCGTGCCGTCGGTATCGCCGTAGACGTTAAAGGTGATGCCCATCTGGAGCAGGAGCCGGTCCGCGCCATGTTGATAACGCAGCAACTGGCCGTCGGAAAGGCTTTCGATGGTGTCAATCAGAAACTGGGCATGGGGGCGCGGACGGCCGCCACGCTCGAACATTTCGTCGTAAAATTCGGCCGTATCGTAAGAAGAAAAGCGCACGGTTTACGGGCCCAACGGAGGCCTGAGGTCTGTATTACCCGATCTAGAAAGTTTGACAAAGCCGGGCTGCCGCGTGCAAACAAAAAAATTTATCGGCGCGATGCGGCAGACTTTAGGCTCCGGACTCCCCGCAGTTGCACAGCGCCGGGAACCGAGCGCAGGTATACGGGGCCCTGTGCCGTCAGTTTGGCGGAACGAAGCCAATTTTGGATTTCGGGCACGGACCAGGTGCCTGAAGTGCTGGTGAGGGCGAAAAAGAGGTTTAGCACCTGGCCGGCCTGATCACCGCTATTGGGTGAGGCGGGGCGGATGAGATCCTGGATCACGAGGATGCCCCCGGCAACCAGGGCGCGCGTGCAACGGATGGCCAGATCGCGATTCTGGCTTTCGGTGAAGTGATGGACCAGGTTGGATACCAGGATTAGGTCGTAACGGCTCTCTCCCAGATCGCAGTGGAGCGCGTCGCCCGGCTGATGCTTTACGCGGCCGCCCATCCCCTCGGCAGCCAGAATGGGCGCGGATTCGGCTATGGCGTCGGGGAGTTCCAAAATGGTGGCGGTTAGCTGCGGGTGCTTGCGGCACAACGCGACGGAATAGAATCCGTGCGCGCCTCCGACATCGAGCATCCGTTTGGCGGTAGGGGGCAACTTCAGACGCTGGGTGACTTCCGGAGCGCTGATGGAAGCTAGCGAGCGCATGGCGGTTTGATAGCGCGACCACGCGCCCGCCGACTGGCCGCGATGAATATCGAGGGCGCCGCCACCGCGGAGGAAGTCTTCCAGGTGCGTGGCAAACTCCCAGACGTCGCGCAGATGCGGCATGTAATCGAACAGGGACCAGGCGCCGCGCGGCGCCAGCCATTTGCGGGACTTGGGAGTCAGGTAGAAGCGATCGCGGTGGAATCGCAAGTAGTCGAGAGAGACGAGCGCCCCCAATAAGGACTTGATGGCTTCCGGGTGCAGATGGCACGCCGCGGCGATTTCCGCGGAATCGAGCGGGGCTTCGAGCAACGAAGAGAAAACACCGAGTTCGGTGGCGGCCATGATGGCGCGAGCCGACAGAAGCGCGACCTGAGTCTCCATTAAGGGCGTCGGCGCCAGATTAAGCAGCAGCGCCATGCGTTCGGCGGGCGTATCCGGGCGAGTGAGGAGTTTCAAAGGGCCAGTATAGCCTGCGCTTACGAGAGACCCTGCGGCCGTAGGAAAAGGTCGGCCCTCTGGCGTGTCTGCAGACTCAATAAGAGCCCCTCTGCTTGGCGCGAGCCTTCGCCTTGGCGGCCTCGGCTTCCCGATTCTTTAACGGAGCGTTCGTTTCGAGGGAACGGAGAAGACCAGCCGCGACGCCGGCGATATCCTCCACCGCGCCCAGGAACGGGGCCTCGTTGCCCTTGGATGGTTTGTGGAACCCGCTGATTTTTCTCACGAACTGGAGCGATGCCGCTCGAATCTCATCGTCCGTGACAGGGGGATCGAAATTGAAAAGAGGTTTGATGTTCCGGCACATAGATCAAAAAACACACTTGATGGCGAATTGCATGATGCGGACGTTTTGTCTGTTTGAATTTTACCGAAAACGGAGCCTCTGCACGAGTCTCGATCCGCTGCCGCTCCCGGACACGGAACGCGCGGGAAAGACCCATGTCCACGTTGAAGGATCCGGGACCGAGACGTGGCGGTTCCACGCGTGCGTGAAAACGGCAGTCGTAACGAGTCTCATGTGAGCCAGGTTTTTCAGTACGAATGTACCGCCTCCGCCAACATTAAAGTCCTTGATTTTCGATCCTAAGTTCACTTACGATTAAAGTGCGCAGGATTAGTTGTGTTGAGACTTACTGTCCATTTCGGGAGAATGCCACAAGCCGCCAGGCCGTGCGTTAAGACCTATAACGCGCGCGAAGGTCCTTAGCCCCGGATGAGATAGTACTCGTTGGATTTCATCACGGGGCTGGTCGAGAGACCGGCCCTTTTGATTTATACGGGCACTTGGGAAATGGCTTAACCCGCATGCTTTGGAAGCATGAGACTCCCGGTTCGAGTCCGGGGTGCCCGACCAGGCTCGATGGCCCCTGGAACTACTCGCGTGAAGTGTGCCCTGACGCCACCGCGGGCTATGGTCCATGACAAGGAATGTTCGTTCAAGCGGGTGTGACTCATTGGTTGAGTTCCAGCCTTCCAAGCTGGCGAAGAAAGTTAGCAACTCACTCGACCATAGGAATCGGATCTGAGTGTTATTGCGGATAAGTGAACCGGTGTCACGCGAGGCTCATAACCTCTGCAAGGCCGTTCGACTCGGCAATCCGCAACCATTTTCGGGGGTGTCGTTCAACGGGAGGACTGCTGGTTTGCACCCAGCCGATGAGAGTTCGATTCTCTCCATCTCCACCATTTTGTCAGGGAGTCCGTTGTAGTCAAGGCGGCGGGTCCGTCGTGCTTATTCTTCCGCGGGCGCGCATGGGCGCCGGCGCTTTTCAGCTAACGTTGCGCCCAGTATCGGTCTTGAGACTGGACAAGCAAGCCCTTGGGCTTGGCAGTCAGTTGGATCTTGCGAAATCCCGAAATATCCACGGGTCGATCGGATACAAAACCCAAGCTGTACTGGCTGCGCAGTTCCGCTTGAAGAAGGTCGAAGATCTGGTCGATGCTCTGCCTTTTCGAGACTTCAAAAAAACCCCCGCCGGTCTCCTGCGCCAGACGCTGGAGCGTGCCCCGGCCCTCGTGGCCGCCCAACAGCCCATAGTAGCCGGCATCGGAGAACAGGATCGAATAGACCAGCGTGTCGGAACGCAGAGCAGCGTCGATGGCGGTCGCCAAGGTCGTATCGCTGCCCGTGTCAACCCCGTCCGAGAGCACGATCAATGCTTTGCGCCCCTTAGGCTTGCGCATGACATCTTCGGCAGCCGTCACAACGGCATCGTACAGCAAGGTGCCGCCGCCATTCTGCGTGCGCAACTGGCTGAAGGACGGAGTATCCACAAAGGCCAGCGCGTCATTCAGCTTGCGGCGGGAGGAGGTGAGTTCCTGGCGCATGCGCACCCGCAGATCGAACTGCATGATGAACACCTGGTCCTTGGCTTCGCGCAGAACTTGATCCAGAAACCGGAGACTGGCTCCCCGTTCGGCATCCAACACACGGCCCTGGCTCAAGCTGGTGTCCACCAGCAGGCCGAGCGTAAGCGGGAGATCGGACTCGCGGGAGAAGTAGCGGATGGTTTGTAAGCGTCCGTTTTCAAAGAGAGTGAAATCCTCCTGGCCGAGATCGCGAATGATTTCGCCCTTTTTGTTGCGCACGGTGGCCAGCAGGTTGACGACCTTCACTTCCGTGGAAAACGTCGGTACTTCCTGGGCCCTCGCTGTGGAGCGCGCCCAAATCGCACAGCCGGCAAGGAGGACGAAACGGCGGCGGGAGCTGCGAAGGACATCGGGATGGTCAAAAACAGGCACGCAACCTTCCTCCGAAAGATGCGCACGGGGCGCTCGAGGTTTCAGCAAGGTTCCCGTCGGGAAGCAAGCCGGTCACCCGGAGAGGCGGAAAAGGGTCCAGCCCTGGATGACCGTGTGCCAGACTGGTAAAGTAGTGCGAAGGAACGTCGGAACACGAGGAGGAGGGCGAATGCGATTTCTGGTAGGCATGTGTGTGGCGGCCACGGCGCTTCTGGCGCAGAGCGGTCCCGGCAGGGCCGTGAAGGGCCCCGAGGCTGCGGCTGGACCGGTGCCGCGCGCGGCGGACGGAAAACCCCTGTTGAGCGGGGTTTGGGATGTTCCTTTTGTCCCGGACATGTCCCGCGGCCGGGGCCCTCTGCCCTTTACAACTTGGGGCGAGGAGAATTGGAAGGGCTACGATCCGGCGAAATTCGACTACACGGCCCACTGTCTCCCTATGGGCTGGACCCGCCAGATGAATGCCCCGATGCCTATGGAGATCATGCAAGAGCCGAACCGCATCGCGATTCTGTTCGAGGCATGGCAGACCTACAAAGTGATTCCCACCGATGGGCGCGACCACCCCAAAGACCTGAATGCCACTTGGATGGGCAACTCGGTGGGGCATTGGGAAGGCAACACGCTGGTCATCGACACGGTGGGGTACAACGACCGTACCCGGCTGGATACGATCGGCCATCCGCACAGCGATCAACTGCACACCGTGGAGCGGCTGACGCGAACCGACGCGATGCACTTGGCGTATGAAATCAACGTGGACGATCCGAAAACGTTTACCAAGCCCTGGTCGAACAAACGAACCTTCACGTTGAAGCCGGATTGGGAGCTGATGGAGTATTCGTGCGAAGAGAATAACAAGGACGTCCGGGAAGGGCACATCCAGTAGGCCGAGCCAAACTCGGCGCTAACTGCGGGTCCCATGATTCTTAAGCAATACTACCTGGGTTGCCTCGCCCACGCCTCTTATCTGCTCGGAGACCAGGCCAGTTCGACCGCGATCATTGTCGACCCGCAGCGCGACATCCAACAGTACCTGGGCGACGCCGAAAAATTTGACCTCCAGATCCGCCACGTCTTCCTCAGCCACTTCCACGCCGACTTCGTCGCCGGGCACCTGGAGTTGCGCGACCCTTGCGGCGCCGCCATCCATCTCGGGTCCCGCGCTCAAGCGGAATACGCCTTCGTCGCCATGAAGGACGGCGACAGCCTTCATTTCCCGGGGATGCGCCTGCAGGTGCTCAAGACTCCCGGCCACACCATCGAGTCGATCTCGATCCTGGTCTTCGATCTCCAGAAGGACGCGGCTCAACCCTACGCCGTTCTCACGGGCGATACTCTGTTCATCGGCGACGTCGGCCGCCCCGACCTGCGCGCTTCGATCCGGTGGACCGCCGAGGACCTCGGCGCCCGCCTCTACGACTCGCTGCATAACCGGCTCTTGCCGCTCCCCGACCAGACGCTGGTCTACCCGGCCCACGGCGGCCTGGCAGCCTGGGAAGCCGCTAAACTGCCGGTGGTTTCGGAAGCCTAGCCGCGGCCAGAGATTGCGCTGCGGCTTTCGAGGCGAGCACTGTCCTCAAGGTATACTATGCGGTTGAGCAGACTACTGCCGGAGGTGACCTATGACGTTGCGCATCAACGACGAAGCCCCTGATTTTTCCGCCGAGACCACACAAGGCACCATCCACTTCCACGATTGGATCGGAGACGGCTGGGCGATTCTGTTTTCACACCCCAAAGACTTTACTCCGGTTTGCACCACCGAACTCGGCTACATGGCCGGCCTCGAACCCGAATTCGCAAAGCGAAACTGCAAGATTGTCGGGCTCAGTGTGGACCCGGTGAGCAGTCACGGAGAGTGGGCAGTGGACATAGAAGAGACTCAGGGCCACAGTGTGAAATACCCGATGATCGGCGACCCGGAACTCAAAGTCGCCAAGCTCTATGACATGCTGCCGGCCGATGCGGGCACTACGGCCGACGGCCGCACCGCGGCGGCCAATGCCACGGTGCGCACTGTCTTCGTGATCGGTCCCGACAAGAAGATCAAGCTGATGCTCAGTTACCCGATGAGCACGGGCCGGAACTTCGACGAAGTCCTACGGGTCCTCGATTCCATTCAGCTCACCGCGAAACACAAGGTTGCGACCCCGGTGAACTGGAAGCACGGCGAAGATGTGATCATCGTGCCCGCGGTGTCGGACGAGGAAGCCAAACAGAAGTACCCAGGCGGTTGGAAGGCGCCCAAGCCTTACCTTCGGATCGTCCCCGAACCGAAGTAGCTTCGCCGGCGCGTACGCGGCGGCCGCCCTTTACTTCTGTTCCAGCGCCGGCTTGGTACTGATCAGGTGTTGCACGTCGCGATTATTTTCGCTGCAGGAATACTCGATCAGCTCCGGGAGGGCCGCATCCAGCTTCAAGGGCGTGTACACCCGGCGCAGCGTCCAAGGCGTCGCGTACATTTTCCGATCGTCCACTGTGTATTCGTATTCGATGTTTTCGGCAGTCCGGCGGAAACGCTCCGTCACATGGATCGCGTCACTGTGCTGATGGCCGGCAGTATCCAGCCAGGTCCACGGTGCATCCTTCAAACCCACGGTGTCCACAACGATCGCGTCGCCTTCCCAATGGCCGGTAGAGTCGCCCATGAAGGCGGGCTCCATATTGGTGGGGTGCGGCCGCCCGTTCAAAGGAATCGATCGGAACGTGTGCATGTACTCGAAGAGAATCACCAGGTGGTTGGGGGTCTGGACGAACTGCGCCGGGTAGGGCGACTGCATAATGCGCGGCACCCCCGGCAGCCAGCAATTGGAGGTTGGATCGTCTTTGGAGTCATGACTGGCGAATGCCGCCTTACCGGCAGCCGTGTAGGGTATCGTGTCTTCCTTACCCATCGCCATATTCGGCGTGTACTGGATATTAAAGAATCCGCTGAAATCCGGTTTGCCCTCGGGCGTTCGCGGAATCGCCTTGGACTCCGCCTTCGCGGACGCCGTTTGAGCCAGAGCGGATGCCGGCGCCAGTCCTAGCGCCGCGGCGGCCGCCAACCATGTCAAAATTGGATAGACTCGAAGACGAACGTTCATTTTGTGCTCCTTCTTGGCTTCTTGAGATCCCTCAGTCGCTGATCTCGATTCTTGGCCCCTGCTCCTTAGCGGCTTCTGCCGTGCGGACCATCATATTTCGTGCAAGCTCCAGAAACGGCGCGCCCTCGCCCTGGCGCAACACCACCGGGTTGCCCGTGTCTCCTCCAATTCGAATTTGAGGGTCCAGCGGCAGTTCCGCGAGAAAGTGTACGTCCATCTCCTGCGCGGTGCGGCGTCCTCCGCCATAACTGAACACATCGATGCGCTCGCGGCAATGCGGGCAATTTAGCCAGCTCATGTTCTCGACGATTCCCAGAATCGGCACCTTCACCTGGTGAAACATGTGGATCGCTTTGCGCGCATCTTCGAGCGATACATCGGAAGGCGTGGTCACTACGATAGCCCCGGTGATGGGCGCGGTCTGGATCAGAGAGAGCTGGACATCGCCGGTGCCGGGCGGCAGGTCGATGATCAGATATTCGAGATCGCCCCAATCCACGCCGCGGAGAAACTGTTGGATCACGCTATGCAGCATGGGCCCGCGCCACACCAGGGGCTTATCGCCGGGGTTCAGGAAGCCCATGGACATGAGCTTCACGCCATATTGATCGAGCGGCTGAATGCGCTCGCCGAAGGCCATCGGCGTGCGGTTGATCCCCATCATGAGAGGCACGTTGGGGCCGTAGACATCGGCGTCCATCAACCCGGTTTTATGCCCCAACGAAGCCAGCCCGACGGCCAGGTTCACCGAAACGGTGGTCTTGCCCACGCCGCCCTTACCGGAACCGACCGCGATCAGGTTCTTCACCCCGGCGATCGGCAGCTTGGGCGGCATGGCTTGCGGGTTGGGACTCATCGCTACCATCGTAGCAATGTCCCGCGTTTTTCAACTGGCTCGGGCCGAAACCAGAATCAGCCTTTGCGATCCGAGCCGATAGGGTTCTCCGCTGATCGAGCTCAACAGCTCTACCGGTCGGAGACCGGCTTCGGCGTGCATGCGGCACAGTTCCGCCACCGTGAACACGTAACTGGAGCTCGGCCGCGTGACCACTTCGCTTCCGCGCACGAACGTGTACTCGACATCCAGCCGGCTTTCGTCTGCTTGATACCGGTACTGGCTCAGCATCAAGATGTCCCCGATCCGGTACCAGCGGCCTCTTTCCACGGCGGGCATGAGCAGGATGGACTCCGCTGCCATTCCCGTCTCCAGCGCAAATCCCCCGCCGGGCTTCAACCCACGGGCGATGGCGGCGAGAAACCGGCGCGCTTCCTCGCCATCCAGATAACCGAAGCTGTTGCCGAAACAGAAGACACCGTCGAATCGCTCACCGAAGTCGCGCTCCCGCATATCGCCCAAGATCCACTCGACGCCAGTGGTCGCGCCGCGCGCCTCGGCGATGAACTCCTCGCTCAGGTCGATACCCGTCATGCGATAGCCCCTTTTCGCGAGTTCGATCGAGTGCCGGCCATTGCCGCACGGCACATCCAGGAGCCTGGCGTTCGGCTCGAGGCGAAAGGCACGCTCTAGAAAATCGGCCTCCGGAATGGTCCACTCGGCCGTGACGATCTGGCGCCACGCGTCGAGCGCAATACCGCGAAAGAAATTCGTTTCCCAATTGGAATGCACTGCTTCTCCTTCAAGACAAAAAAAAGACACACGCAGAATTGCAGGGGATGGCCGCGAGGGAAAAACTAGCGGATGGCGTTTGTGGTCATCGGCAACTTACTATTCTACTGGAACAAAGGCGTTTAGTCGCGATTTATTTTCACAAACGAATTCGTCGATTCGTGACTTCGTAGACGGCGCACCTCCGCTTTCATAGTTCCCTGTTTCCGCCGCAAAAGCCAGAGAGCGCGCGCCATAGCACTTCCTTTCCCCCGCTCGGCCTTAAAGCGGATAATCACATATACTGATAGTCGGATATATGCTTATCATCCGAGGAACGCAATGCCCGAAACTGAAATCACCCGTCTGACCATCACTTGGTCCAAGGATACCGACGTGGCTCTGCGCTCCCATCTCGGCGCTCAGGGCCTCAAAAAAGGCGCACTCTCCAAATTCATCGAGGATGCCGTCAAATGGCGGTTGTTCGATCAAACCGTCAACCAGGTGCGCCAGGCCTTCGCCGACGTGCCCGTCGACAGACTGCACGGCATGATTGACGAAGCCGTCATGAGCGTCCGCAAGGAGAGGCATCGGGGCCGTACGGGAAAATAACCGATGCGGCTGGTCATCGACACCAACGTGCTACTCAGTGCCCTGATGTCGTCCGCTTCCCCGTCCGCGAAAATCCTCACACTTTGGCGCTTTCGTAAATTCGACCTCCTCATCGCCGCCGAGCAGATCGACGAAATCGCGCGTGTGACGCGCTACCCCGGAATTCCCGCCCGGCTTGCCCCGGCGCTCGCTGGACGGCTGGTCAACCGGCTTCGAGACGTGGCCATTGTCATCGAAAAACTGCCGAAGGTCGATCTGTCTCCCGATCCCGACGACAATTACCTTCTTGCGCTTGCCGAAGCTGGCCAGGCTCAGCTTCTCGTTACAGGCGATAAACCCCTGCTTGGCTTGAAGCGTCACAAATCAACCCGGATCGTTACTCCCGCCGCCCTGCTCGAATTACTGAAAGATCAGGCCAAATGACGGACCGTGCTGCCATGAAAACCGAAATCATCCTCTCCCCTGCCCCGGCGCTCCATTCCGCCGCTGCTTTGCGGCTTGGTGCGACCGCCACGGTATCGGCCAGATCGCCCAAGTGCAGGGGTGAACCGCCCGAGGTCCGCGTTACGGATCCGCGAGGGTCCAACCCCAGCAG
>Ga0209698_10005100_pt1 | contig 14287 bp, 12 predicted proteins | sample LitLauG_LLR_2012_FD_187203 | JGI IMG/M metagenome (GOLD analysis project Ga0209698, IMG submission 187203) | Freshwater sediment microbial communities from Pennsylvania, USA - Little Laurel Run_MetaG_LLR_2012 (SPAdes) (version 2) | ecosystem: Environmental > Aquatic > Freshwater > Creek >... | reverse complement strand
CACGCCCCACGAGATCCTCACCAAGCACACGAGGAACCGAGCAGCATGACCACCATCAACCACAGCGTCCATCTGTCACCTCGACTCCCGGTCCGGAAGCCCTAGATCCATGGAGTCGTCTCCGGTCCCCATCACGTTCGCCGAGGTCCCTGGGGCGAGGACCGCCTACGGGCGGGGTACGGCGGTGTGGGCGGCGTCGGGTCACCACCAGGTCGAGGACGACTGGTGGATCGCCCTCAGCCTGACGCCGCACGTCGACTACAACCTGGCCCTGCTGCACGGCGACACGGCCGTGGACGCCGCGCCCCGGGTGCTCGAGGTACTCGACCGGGCGGACGTGCCGGCGGTGGTGATGCTGGCCGGCTCCGGCCTGCACGCGGCCGACGTCCTCCGCAATGCCGGATGGGCGTGCACGGCGGCGCTCCCGTTCATGGGCAAGGACCACGGTCCGGCCGAGCGGGACCCCTGGTTCCGGATGCTCGAGCCGGGCGACCTGGCCCAGGCGCGCCATCTGGCCGGCCTGGCGTTCGGGGTGCCCGACGAGGTGGGCGCCATCGTGTACGCCGACGACGCCATCGGGCGCGAGGGGGCACGGTTCTGGGGCATCTTCGACGGTGACGTCCTGCGGTGCTGCTCCGTCAGCCAGTACGTCGGCGACGAGTACTCGATCGGGTGGGGACTGTCGACGGACCCCGCCCACCAGCGTGCCGGCTTCGCCCGGCGCCTCATGCGTGCGAGTGCCGCCCAGCGCCTGGCGGAGGGACCCCCCATCGCACTGCTCATGGCCACACCGGCCGGCCGGCCGCTCTACGAGCAGGAGGGGTATGTCACCCTGGAGCACTGGCAGATCTGGTCGAAGCCGCGCTGGGTGCTCCCCTAGGTCCTCCGAGCGGCACCATCCGGTGCGCGCAACACCGGTGGCCGATCCCGCAACACGTGTTTCAGCCCTGCTACGGTCTCCGGTGCTGCCAGCCCGTCGAGCAAGGTCCCGCCGCCATGCTCCGGGCAGGCGGCACCTATCGGGACCGGAGCGGCAGCTCGCCCGGACGGGTGAGGGTCGGCCGTGTGCGTACCGGGCAGCTCGTGGTCACCGTCACCGGCGTCGGCGCGGTCCGTGGTCCTCGGCGGTAAAGGTCGGCAGGCACCGTGTCGATGACGTGTGGACCACCTGGCACCCGGAGGGCTCGACGCCCATGGACTCGACACACCACGAACTGCTCGCCGACCCGATCGGCGCGGGAGGGGACGTCGGCGCGCGCCGGAGGTACTGGCTGACCCACATGCTGCTGGGGTTCGGTGTCTTCCTCCTGGAGGCGCTCGCGGTGCTCCTGTACCTGGCGCTCACCCCCGAGGGTCCCCACCGCCCGCTGCTCTGGTGGTTCGCAGCCTCGTGGGCCGTCCTCGCCACGCTCGGCATCGCCTGTGCCCCCATCATCTCCTCCCGTCCGTGGCGGTCGATCTACTCGGCCACCTGGACCATCGCCGCCACCTATGCCGTGGGCCTGGTGGCGGGCCTCGACGGCGGGGTGACCAGTCCCATCCTCCTGCTCCTCTTCCTCCCCCTGCTCTACGGCACGCTCCTGTTCACCCCCCGCGCCGCTGCGGCGTGCGGGGTGTCGGCACTGGCGACCCTGGCCGTCGTCGTCGCCCTCAGCCCGGGGCTGGCCGCGCATGAGGGATGGGCGTTCATGCTGTTCGCCTCGCTCGCCGGCGCCTCGGTCCTGTCCGTGACCGCATCCATCAACCGGAACCAGATCGAGCGGCACGAGCAGTCGCTGCTGGCCACCCTCGAAGGCCTGGCTTCCACCGACGAGCTGACCGGGTGCACCGTGCGCCGTGTGATCCGGCAGCGGGCGGACCAGGAGATCGAACGGGCCGTCCGCAGCGGCAACCCGCTCAGCCTGCTCATGATCGACATCGACCACTTCAAGGCGGTCAACGACAACTTCGGCCACGTGGTCGGCGACCAGGTGCTCGCCGCCGTCGGGAAGGTGCTCGTCGACAACGTCCGCACCTTCGACGTCGCCAGTCGTCTCGGAGGCGACGAGTTCGCCCTCCTCCTGCCCGAGACCGGCGCCCGGGGCGCGGTGCTCGTCGCCGAACGCATCGTCCGGGACCTGGCCGGCCTCGACGCCTTCCCCGTGACCCTGAGCATCGGGGTCAGCTCCCTCGACCGGTCGATGCCCACCCGTGAGCACCTCTTCGACGAGGCCGACCTGGCGCTCTACCAGGTCAAGCGGTCCGGTCGGGACGCCATCGCGGTGCGGTCGCCGGGGGCACCCGCCCCGGTCGACCTGTGATCCGGATCCCCGGAACTGCCGGGAGGGGCGCCGCCGCTCAGGTGTCCGGCATCGCCGACGCGGCCCGGACGGCGGATGACGCCAGGACGGTGGCGGCAACGGGCATGCACGCCTCGTCGATGGCGAATCCCGGGTTGTGGTGCATCCCGCTCGTCCCGTCCGCCCGCCCCGCCCCCACGAAGAAGTAGCTGCCGGGGACACGCTCGAGGAACTCGGCCACGTCGTCCGACGGCGACACCGGCGGCATGTCCACGACGGCTTCCGCCCCCACGGCCTCCTCCGCCGACGCCCGCACCAGCGCGGTGACGCCGGCATCGTTGGTGACCGCCGGGGTGTGGCCCGTCTGCGAGAGCTCGAAGGTGCACCCGGTGTCCGCCTCCAGTTCGGCGAGGAGTGCACGGAGCCGGTCGAACGCCGTGGCGGTCTGGTCCGGGGTGAACGTCCGGAGCGTCCCCGCCACGGTGGCGTGCGAGGGGATGACGTTGACCGCGGTGCCCGCCTGCAGGATCCCGGCGGTGCACGCACACCCGGTCCCTTCGAGGAACAGCCCGTCGACCACCCCGTCGAGGTGCAGGGCCAGTCGGGCGGCGCCCTTCAGCGGGTCGGCGCCGTCCTGGTAGGCGGCGCCGTGGCCACCGATGCCGTGGACGTCCACCTTGAGGGCGCGGGCGTCGGACATGGTGACGCCGGCCCGCACCCCGACCAGTCCGGTGGGGAGCACGGACGCCACATGGCAACCCACCAACGCGACGGGGTCGAGCCCGTCGAGCACGCCGCCCTCCAGCATGGCCGTGGCGCCCCCGATCCCCTCCTCGGCCGGCTGGAACAGGAAGACGTAGCGCCCGGGGAGGTCCTCGGCCCGCCGGGCCAGTGCGGCCGCCGCACCCAGCAGCTGGGCCGTGTGGGCGTCGTGACCGCATGCGTGCATCAGGCCGGGCGCCTCAGAGGCGAACGCCACGTCGGCCGTCTCCTCGATGGGCAGCGCGTCGATGTCCGCCCGAAGCAGCACGGTGCCACCGGGTCGCCCCCCGTCGAGCGCCCACACCGAACCGGTGTCCGTCGGGCACAGCAGCGGGTCGAGCCCGAGCGCCCGGGCGACCTCGGCGATCCTGGCCGTCGTGCGCGCCTCCGCGAAGCCGAGCTCCGGGTGACGGTGGAGGTCCCGGCGGAGGTCCACCATCCGGTCGGACTCGGCGTCGACCAGCGCGGCGAGCTCGGCGGTGGTCGGCTGTCCCATGCCCCAGACCCTAGGGGGTCGGCCGGCCCGGGGCCGGCCCCACCGGCCTGCCGACAGGGTGGTCCGCCAGGCGGACCGTGGCGACGCGGTGCCCTACGATGACCCGGACCGACCAGGAGGGGGAGAGCACCGTGGGCATGCCGAAGGACGTGGGGATCGTGGACACCATGATCGGGTTCCCGCACGACGACATGAAGGCGGTCTACGCCTTCATCACCCGTCAGACCAAGGACACCCAGTCCAAGGAGGAGTTCGAGTTCCCGGCCGAGTACATGTTCAAGGACGTGCCCGAGAAGGAGCTGCGGGGCCGGGTCGACCCGATCGCGGTGACCATCGGGGAGATGGACCTCTGGGGGGTCGAGAAGGGCCTCATCGGCGTGGACGACCCGGGCGGGACCGGTGACGAGGCGCTGCGGCGCTACCCCGACCGGTTCATCCCCTCGCTGTCGGTGGACCCGAACGACGGCATGGACGGGATCCGGGCCATGGTGCGGGCCTACGAGACCTGGGGCATCCGGGCCGTGGGCGTGTTTCCGTCGGGCACCTACCCCCAGGTGGCCATCAACGACAAGAAGATGTACCCGGTCTACGCCAAGTGCGTGGAGCTCGGCATCCCCCTCTTCTGCTGTGCGGGTGTCCCCGGTCCCCGGCTGCGGTACGCACCCCAGGACGTCGCACTGATCGACGAGGTCATGTACGACTTCCCCGACCTCGTCTTCGTCACCCGCCACGGCTGCGAGCCGTGGACCGAACTGGCCATCAAGCTGATGCTCAAGTGGCCGGGCCTCCACTACTCGACCAGCGCCTTCGCCCCGAAGTACTACCCGAAGGACGTCGTCGACTTCGCCAACACCCGCGGGGCCGACAAGATCATCTACGCCGGCTACTTCCCCATGGGGCTCTCGCTCGAGCGCATCATGACCGAGATGGGCGACGTCGGCTTCAAGGACCACGTGTGGCCGAAGTTCCTCCGCACCAACGCACTCCGTGTGCTGGGGCTCGACGAGTCCTGAGCCACGATGACCCGGGAGACACGATGACCATCGACTACACCACCTTCGACGCCGACAACCACTACTACGAGGCCACCGACGCGTTCACCCGGCACCTCGACCCGAAGATGGCCCGGCGGGCCATGCAGTGGGCCGAGATCGACGGACGCCAGCGCCTGCTGGTGGCCGGGACCGTGAACCGCTTCATCCCCAACCCGACGTTCGACCCGGTGGCCAGGCCGGGCGCGCTCGACGAGTACTTCCGGGGTCGGAACCCGGACGGCAAGGGCATGGCCGCCCTGTTCGGCGAGCTCGAGCCCATCCGGGCCGAGTACCGCGACCGCGACGCCCGCCTGGCCGTCATGGATGCGCAGGGCATCGACGGCTGCTTCCTCTTCCCCACCCTGGGCGTGGGCATGGAGGAGGCCCTGGCCGACGACCCCGAGGCGGCGGTCGCCGCCTTCCATGCGTTCAACACCTGGCTCGACGAGGACTGGGGGTACCACTACCAGGACCGGATCTTCGCCGCCCCGATGATCCCGCTGGTCGACGTGGACGCCGCCGTGGCCGAGGTCGAGGAGGTACTGGCCAAGGGGGCGCGCATCGTCTGCATCAAGGGCGGGCCGGCCCACACGCCGACCGGGCTCACCTCACCGGCGAACCCCCGGTTCGACCCGTTCTGGGCGCGGGTGAACGAGGCCGGGATCACCGTGGGCATCCACTCGGGGGACGCCGGGTACGGCCGCTACGTCGAGGACTGGGAACCCCACGGCGCGTTCCGGGCGTTCAGCCACACCCCGCTTCGGATCGTGCTGAGCGCAGACCGTCCGCCCTACGAGACCATGGCCGCCCTGGTCTGCCAGGGTGTGTTCGACCGGTTCCCGAACGTGCGCGTGGCCAGCATCGAGGCCGGGGCCGAGTGGGTGCTCCCCCTGGTCAAGAAGTTGAGGAAGGTCTACGGCCAGATGCCCACCAGCTTCGCCGCCGACCCGGTGGAGACGCTGCGCGAGCACGTGTGGGTCGCCCCCTACTACGAGGACGACCTCGCCGCCGTCAGGGACGTGCTGGGCGTGGAGCGCCTGCTGTTCGGTTCGGACTGGCCCCATGCCGAGGGTCTGGCCGAGCCGAGGACGTTCGCCGACGACCTCCGTGCCCACGGGTTCACCGAGGACGAGGTCCGGACCGTCATGAGCGTCAACGGCCGGGAGCTGGCCCGACCGCTGGCCTGAACGCCGTCGGGGCCACGGTCCCGGGAACCGTCTCCTCCACCGCCCTGCCCGGACGGCCCGATCAGGCGGACCGAGCGGCCTGATCGGTCTGGTTCAGCTGCTGGACTACGTTCCAGTCGGTGAGCACCCCCGACCGCGACCTCTCCCTGATCACCGAACCCGACCGACTCGAGGAGCTCGTCGACCGGCTCGTGGGCGAGGAGTACTACGCCTTCGACACCGAATTCCACACCGAGCGCACCTACTGGCCCAAGCTGGCCCTCATCCAGCTCGGGTGGCGGGACGAGGTGGCCCTGGTGGACCCGCTGGCCCTCGACCCCACACCGCTGCGCCGCCTGTTCGACGGGCCGGGCACGGCCGTGGCGCACGCCGCCGGACAGGACATCAGCCTGCTGCGGACGGCGTGTGGCGCCGCCCCCGCCATCGTCTTCGACACCCAGATCGCCGCGGGCTTCCTCGGGATGTCGTCGCCGTCCCTGGCCCGGCTGGTCGACCGGGTCCTCGGGATCGCACTCCCCAAGTCGGACCAGCTGTCGGACTGGCTCCACAGGCCGATCCCCCTGCGTCAGCTCGCCTATGCGGCAGGCGACGTCGACCACCTGCTGGCGGTGCGGGCCGTCATGGTCGCCCAACTCGAGGCACGCGGGAGGCTCACCTGGGCCCTGGAGGAGTGCGCCCAGGTACTCGGCCACCAGGCACGGGCCGTCGTCCCCGAAGAGGCATGGTGGAAGGTGGGGGACGTCCGCAAGCTCACCGGCCGGGCCCGGGGGGTGGCCCAGGAGGTGACGGCATGGCGGGAACGGCGGGCGGCCGAGGTCGACCGGCCCCGCCGGAGCGTGCTGTCCGACCTGGCCGTCCTCACCATCGCCCAGCGTCCGCCGCGGAACCGCCAGGAACTCGAGAAGCTCCGGGGTGTGGACACCCGGCACCTGGGCCAGGGCGCCGCCACCCAGATCCTCGAGGCGGTGGAGAGGGGCCAGGCACTGGACGCCGGCGAGCTCCGGCTCCCGCCAGATGCGGCCGAGTCCCGGGCCTCGCAGGTGGCGGTGGCCGTGTCGGCAGGCCTGGTACGCCAGATCGCCGACGAGCTGGAGTTCGACCAGGGCCTCCTGGCCACCCGGTCGGACATCGCCCGCCTGGTCGTCGGCGAGTCGAGCCGGCTCGACGAGGGGTGGCGGGGGGACATCGCCGGTGGTCCCATCCGACGGCTGCTGGCGGGCGACGTGGCCGCCGCCTTCGCCCCCGACGGCCGACTGGTCCTCGAGCAGCGTTCGCACGTGCCGGACGCCGCCCCACCGACCGCCTGAGCCATCGACGGACCGTTCCCCCCGCCCGCAGGTGGCGGGCTCCGGCCCCGACGCGCCGCGCCACCACTCGGTTCCGCCTCCTCGGAGGAGCCGGTCGGTACGATCGCCACCCCATGGTGCGGGCACCTCCCGCCATCGGCACCCTCACCCGGACACCCCTCTGACCATGCACCCGACGACGCCGCCGACCCCGCCCACCGGCCGAACCCCGCCCCCGCGGCGCGGGTCCGGGAGCGGGCGCAGCGGACACGGGATTTCCCGGACCATCCGCCTGCGCCCGTGGCAGCTGGCCGCCCTCGACCAGCTCGAGCGCTCCCCCCACACCGACTTCCTGGCGGTGGCCACACCGGGAGCGGGCAAGACCACGTTCGCCCTGACGGCGGCACGGCGGTCCCTGGCCCGCACACCGGCCCGGTTGGTGGTGGTGGTCCCGACGGCCCACCTCAAGTTCCAGTGGGCCCGGGCGGCGGCGGCCCTCGATCTCCACCTCGAGGCCGGGTGGGCGCCGTCACACGGCGCGTTCCCCTCGGACATGCACGGCATCGTGACCACCTACCAGCAGGTCGCCTCGGCACCGGCGGCGTTCGCACGCCGGGCGGCAGGGTCGTTCGTGATCCTCGACGAGATCCACCACGCCGGTGACGACCGGGCCTGGGGTGACGCGCTGGTGACGGCGTTCGACGGCGCCGGGCGCCGGCTCTCCCTCTCGGGCACCCCCTTCCGTTCCGACACCCGGTCGATCCCCTTCGTGCGCTACGAGCTCGACGAGGCCAGACCGGACTTCGAGTACGGGTACGGACCGGCCCTGGCCGAGCGACGGGTGGTCCGGGCCATCTACTTTCCCCGGACGAACGGGCACATGGAGTGGTCGGCGCCCGACGGCACGGTCCATGCGGCGGGGTTCGACGACGCCCTCGACGCGACCCGGGCCAACCAGCGGCTCCGGGCCGCACTGTCGCTGGACGGCGAGTGGCTGCCCGACGTGCTGAGCACGGCCCACGCCCGCCTGCGCACGGTGCGGGAGCACCACCCGCAGGCCGGAGGGCTGGTGGTGGCCACCGACCAGGAGCACGCCCACGGGATCGCCGACCTGATCCGGCGTCGGCTGCGCACACGTGCGGTCGTGGCCACGTCGGACGACCCCGCCGCCTCCCGCAAGATCCTGGACTTCGCCGACTCCGACGACGAATGGCTGGTGGCCGTCCGGATGGTCTCCGAGGGGGTCGACATCCCCCGACTGCGGGTCGGGGTCTTCGCCACGACCACCACGACCGAGCTCTTCTTCCGTCAGGTGGTCGGTCGGTTCGTGCGGTGGCAGGCGGGCGTCGGCCGCCAGTCCGCCCACCTCTTCATTCCGGACGACGTCCGGCTGCGGTCCGCCGCGCTCGACATCGCCGCCGACCGTCGCCACAGCCTCCGCCGTGAAGAGCGCGCCGACCCGGCCGACCACCCGTCCGACGATGCCGGCGAGGCGTTCGACAGGCCGACCGAGGGGACCGACGACGGCCAGCTGTCGCTCTTCGCCGTGATCTCCGCCGTGGCCACCGACGCCGTCATGCCCGATGACGAGCTGCACGACGAGCCGGTGGACATGGATCCCGACCCTGCCCTGGTGCTCGAGCTGCCGGCGCCTCCGCTGCTGCCCGGGTCCGGCCGGGCGCCTGGCGACACGGCGGGAGGGGACGAGACCCTGATGGAGCACAAGGCGCGATTGCGGGCGTCCAACACCTCGTTGGCCCGGGACCTCGCCCGTTGGACGGGCATGACCCACGCCCAGGTGAATGCCGAGCTGAACCGTCTCGTCGGCCTCCAGCGGATCGGCGACGCCACGGCCGACCAGCTGGACCGCCGGCTCACCCACGCCAGGAAGTGGATGGCCAAGCGGTAGCCGGCGGCCGATGCGTCGGGGGCCCGCGCTGACTTTCGGCCCTACGGGTCGGACCGCGCCGCGACCACAATGGGCCAGATGGAGCAACCGAGCGGTCGCGGGGCGAAGTGGACGGCGTCCACGCTCGGGAGTGCCGCACCCCTCGCCCTGACATCCGCCGGGCTCGCCATCGGTGGACTCCTCCACGCCGCAGGCCTCGCCGGCGCGGGCGACCTGACCTGGATCGTGGTCGCCGGCTGCGGCATCGCCCTCTCCCTCTACTCGACGGTCGCGAGCCTGGTGGCCGGCCGCCTCGGGGTCGACATCATCGCCCTGCTCGCGCTGGCCGGTGCGGTGGCGGTCGGGGAGTACCTGGCCGGTGCGGTCATCAGCGTCATGCTGGCCAGCGGCCGGGCCCTCGAGGGCTGGGCCGCCGGCCGGGCGCGGCGCGAGCTGCAGTCGCTGCTCGAGCGGGCACCGAAGACCGCACACCGCTACGGAGGCGACGGGCTGGCCACCGTCGACCTCGCACAGGTGTCGCCCGGCGACCTGCTCCTCGTCGCCACCGGCGAGGTGGTTCCGGTCGACGGTTCGCTGGTGTCGTCCGGCACCGTCCTCGACGAGTCCGCCCTCACCGGTGAGTCCCTCCCGGTGGAGCGTGTCACCGGCGACCGTGTCCGCAGCGGCGTGGTGAACGCGGGACCGCCGATGGATCTGCGGGCCACCACCAGTGCGGCGGACAGCACCTACGCCGGCGTCATCCGGCTCGTGGCCGAGGCCGAGGGCTCCCAGGCCCCCGTGGTCCGACTGGCCGACCGCTACGCACTGGGCTTCCTGGGGGTGACGCTCGGGGTCGCCTCGCTCGCCTGGGCGCTCGGCGGCGCCGGGCGGGCGGTGGCCGTCCTGGTCGTGGCCACACCCTGTCCGCTCATCCTGGCCGCCCCGGTCGCCCTGGTGTCCGGACTGTCCCGCGCCGCCAAGCGGGGCGTGGTGGTCAAGGGAGGAGCCGTCCTCGAGCGCCTGGCGACCTGCACGACGCTGCTGATCGACAAGACGGGGACCATGACCGTCGGGCGTCCGGCGCTGACCGGGGTGGTGTGTGCCGGCGCCGTGCCGGGCGACCGGGTCCTCCAGCTCGCCGCATCCCTCGACCAGGTGTCCCCCCACGTCCTGGCCAGTGCGGTCGTCCGCGGCGCGCTCGACCGGGGCTGCGTCCTCGAGCTGCCCGTTGACGTCGAGGAGGTCACGGGACAGGGCATCCGTGGGACCGTCGCCGGGCGGCGCGTCTCGGTCGGCAAGGCATCGTGGTGCGGGGTGGACGGCGCACCGGCCTGGGCGCGGTCGGCCCGGCGCAAGGCCGACCTCGACGGGGCGCTCACCGTGTTCGTCGGGCTCGACGGCGCCCCCGTCGGGGTTCTCGTGTTCGACGATCCCCTCCGGCCCGACGCCGCTCGCACCCTGCGCTCCCTGCGCAAGAACGGGGTCAGCCGCATCGTCATGGTGACCGGGGACCGGTCGGCGGTGGCGGAGACCATCGGTGCGGTCATCGGCGTCGACCAGGTGCTGGCGGAACGCTCCCCGGGCGAGAAGCTCGATGTCGTCAGGGTCGAGACCCGACAGGCGCCGACGATGATGGTCGGGGACGGCATCAACGACGCACCGGCGCTGGCGCTGGCCGATGTGGGCGTGGCCCTCGGCGCCCGGGGGGCGACGGCGGCGTCCGAAGCCGCCGACGTGGTGCTCACCGTCGATCGCCTGGACCGTCTGGGCGAGGCGGCCACCATCGCCCGGCGGACCCGGCGCATCGCGGTGGAGTCGATGGTCGTGGGGATGGGCCTGTCCCTGGCGGCCATGGGCGTCGCCGCCGCGGGACTCCTCCCTGCGGTGTGGGGCGCCGTCCTCCAGGAGGTGATCGACGTGGCCGTCATCCTCAACGCCCTGCGGGCGCTCCGGTCCGGGCCGACCGAGGCCCGACTCGGGACCGAGGACTCCGAGCTCACCCGGAGGTTCGTCGAGGAGCACCTCGCCATCCGCGCCGACATCGACCGGCTGCACGACGTCGCCGACGCACTCGACGCCGCCGATCCGGGCACGGCCCTGATCCAGGTCAGGGCCGTCCACCGCATGCTGGTCGACGAGGTCCAGCCCCACGAGGAGGCCGAGGAGCAGGTCCTGTACCCGGCCCTCGGTCGCTTCTTCGGCGGCAGCGACCCCATGGCGACCATGAGCCGCGCCCACGTCGAGATCGCCCACCAGATCCACCGGCTGGGCCAGCTCATCGAGGACATCGGCCCGGACGGGATCGACGAGGTCGACATCATCGACCTGCGGAGTCTGCTCTACGGACTCGCGGCGATCCTGAAACTGCACACCGCCCAGGAGGACGAGAACTACCTGTCGCTGGCCGACGACCCGGGCCAGGTGGCACCTATGTCCGCCGTGCGGTGAACGTGGCGACCGTCAGGTCTTCGCCGGCCGGTCCAGGAAGCGCCTCCAGTTGACGAAGGGAAGGAGGCAGACCGCCGCCAGCAGGACGACCTGCAGCGCGATCGACCAGGGCGACCCGAAGACCTGTCCGACCACGTCGCCGAAGTGCTGGTCCGCCAGGGTGGCCGCTGCGACGTAGATCGAGTAGCTCACCAGGCGTCCGAGGAAGAAGGCCAGCGTCAGCAGGCCGAGCGGCAGGTCGAGCAGCCCGGCGGCGATGAAGAGCTGGGCCGACGGCAACGGCGAGACCACGAAGACCGCGAACAGCGCGACCGCCCCCGCCCGCTTGCGTTCGAGCAGGGTCTGGGCGTCCTTCAGGTTGTCCCTCAGCCGGGCGGGCATCCGACCCTTGAAGTGACGGGCGCCCAGTGCGAGCAGATACCGTCCGCCCACGGCGGCCACCGCACCGAGCAGCACCAGGGCGACCGGGTTGAGATGCCAGTGGAGTCGTGCGAACACGAGCACGGCCCAGGTCGGGGGACCGAACGCCGGCAGCAGGTTGACCCCGAAGACGATGGCGAAGAGGGCAAGGTACTGCACACCGCGACCCTACGGCAGCAGTCCCCCGGGGGACGACGGCACCCGTGTCACGACGGGTGGGACGCGGGTCGGACCGGACCTCGCGGTCCGGTCCGACCCGACCGACGGGATGTGCTCCCCCTATGCCTCCGGGAGGTCAGGAGAAGTTGGAGAGGTTCGGACTCCCGCAGCCATCGCCGGTGTAGTAGGTGAACGGACCCACGCCGCCCGTGTAGAGGTTGTTCCCGTTGAAGGTGAAGCTCCACTGGGTGACGTCCGTGCTGGTCGCACTGCTCTGGTCGGTGCACGTGGAACCGTCGGGGAAGCTCCCGCTGGCGCTGATCGAACCCTTCGCCGGGATCGTGACGGTGCCGGATCCGGTCGAGGCGCTGTCGACCGAGCTGCCACCACCGTCGAGCAGGCTGACCGTGGCCGAGCCGGTGACGGTACAGGGCGACGAGGAGCCGTTGGAGACGGTGATGGTGTAGTGGTAGCGCCCCGCGCCGGCACCGTCGTTGGTGGCCGAGCCGGTGAGGCTCCCGCAGTCGGAGCCCGCAGGTGCCGCCCCGCCCGGTGCGGCCGTCGTCGGGGTCGACGCGGAGTTGCCGTTGGCCGGCTTGGTGGTGGGGGTCGATCCGCCCCCGCTGGCTGCCGAGCCGCCACCGGACGGTGCCGCCGAGGTGCCTCCCGCAGCGGCGGCGGCGCCGGCCACCGCGGCAGCCGCAGCGGTGCCTGGCTTGGCTGTCGTCGACCCACCGGTACCCGGCTTGGTCGTGGCCGTCACGCCGCCCGCGGGCTTCGTCGTCGCCGTCCCGGCCACGGCCGGCTTCGTCGTGGACGGAGCTCCGGCTCCGGTCGTCGCGGTCGTTGCCGTCGTCTTGCTGGCTGCGGGCGAGCTCGGCTTCGTCGTCGCCGTCGCACTCGACCCGCTCGAGCACCCCGAGAGTGCGATGGCCGCCACCGCACAGGTCCCGAGGAGACCCCAGGCCCCTGCCGATGATCCCCTCTCGGATCCGTCTGATCGCCGTCGGTACCCCATTGCAATTCCCCCTCTTGTACTCGTTGATCTCACAAGAAGGAGGACGCTAGTGCTAGTGGCAAATGGGAGCAACGGGAGGCCCTGCGCCAGGTGGACACGGCGATCCAGCTGGGAATTCGCCACGCGCGGTCGATCACGGCGAACCTCGTCCCGCGATCCCCCACGAAAGGGGGGCCGGAGGACCGGAACTGCGTCAGGCGCTCCTCGCGTGCTCGACGGGCGCCGTTCCACGGTACGGCCACGCCGGGTCGCAGGTGCCGCAGCGGAAGATCCACCGGTTCCCCGGTACCCCGGAACTGCGGATCACGAGGACCGGCTCCTGGACTGTTCCACAGCTGGGGCACGGTTGGGCCATCGGGTTGTCGATCATCACTGCTCCTTCGGTTCGTCTGCTCGGTACCACGGACGGTCTGGCATGCGTCGCGCCAGTACGGGATCACCGCCGGCGCGCCACCACGAGGGAGCGTCACCGACGGCGGGCACTCCACAACCCGGCGCCGGTGACGCTGCAACCTCTCGGTCCGGCAATGCTGGTTGGGGGAGGTGAGCGCCGGACCACGACCAGTCGTACCAATCGATCGTTACCTCAACGTCATTGCTGACCGACTTCAGGATGAACGTTTCGCGGCAGCTCCCGATCCGTGGTCCGCTCCCCTCCCCCCGTCGTCCAGTCCACGCTGTCGTGCCCCGCCCGGGTCACTCCGACCGGAAGGGTCATGCCATCGCATACCCGTGGCTGGCACGCGGCCCTGCACCGTCGTCATCCTTCGACCGCTGTGCGCGCGTTCCGCCTCGTCCAAGCCGTCTTCCCCAGCCCCGTCGACGACGACGTGGTCGCCCGGACCCCGTGCAAGGCCAAGGGTGCCTCCACCGAACACGCTGCTGAGCTGCCGGCGGCGCCCCTGTCGAGTTGAGCCCGGCCGTCGCTGCGGCACCGGCGAAGTACCAACTGACGATCCTGACAGCCGCGAGGTGTCCGCTGCGTGGAGGTGAGGTCCTCGGACTTCAATCCCGCTGCTCGGACATCTCAGTCGGGCGCGCCACGACGGAGCGGGACCGGGCGCTGGCCAACTCACTGGCGGCCATGGCACCGGGTCCGGCGGTCATGTCACTGGTACCCGCCGCACCGCTGACGGAAGCAATACGGACGAAGCTGGCCGAGGGGTGATGGAACCGAAGTCCCCATCGCCCCCCTGACCAGCACTTCTACCGAGCAGTCCCAACGGGATTCGAACCCGTGTCGCCACCTTGAGAGGGTGGTGTCCTAGGCCTCTAGACGATGGGACCCTGTCGGACCGCCACCGATGGCG
>Ga0209698_10005099_pt1 | contig 14287 bp, 12 predicted proteins | sample LitLauG_LLR_2012_FD_187203 | JGI IMG/M metagenome (GOLD analysis project Ga0209698, IMG submission 187203) | Freshwater sediment microbial communities from Pennsylvania, USA - Little Laurel Run_MetaG_LLR_2012 (SPAdes) (version 2) | ecosystem: Environmental > Aquatic > Freshwater > Creek >... | reverse complement strand
AGTCCTGCTGCTCGAACGCGCGGATCGAATTGGCAAGAAGATTCTGATCTCGGGTGGCGGCCGCTGCAATTTCACGAACCTGCATACCGCACCGGAAAACTTCCTTTCCTCCAATGTCCATTTTGCCAAGTCCGCGTTGGCGCGTTACACTCCCGCGGATTTTGTGCGCTTGGTCGAAAAGCACGGCATCGCCTATCACGAAAAGAAACTAGGCCAGTTATTCTGCGATCGTTCGGCGCAGGAGATTACGACTATGCTGGAGCGGGAATGCCGGGACGCTGGAGTTGAGATTCAGCGCAACACAAAGGTGCGTGAGGTCCGTAAAACCGATTTCTTTACTGTCTCATCCGACTCTGCCCTCTTCCATGCGCCGCACTTGGTCGTCGCCACAGGCGGTCTCTCGATCCCAAAAATCGGTGCGACCTCGTTTGGTTACGACCTGGCCCGGCAGTTCGGACTGAAGGTTCACGCGGCGCGCCCGGCGCTCGTCCCGCTGGTCTTTAACGAATTGGATCGCAAGCGCTGGTGCAACCTCGCGGGCGTCTCGTGCGAAGTGATTGCCTCGACCACAAAACAATCGTTTCAGGAAAACATGCTCTTCACTCATCGGGGCGTCAGCGGCCCCGCCATCCTGCAAATCTCCTCCTATTGGGACCGCCAAGCACCGATCCGTCTTGACATGGCGCCGAACCGGGACCTCAACGCAGAGTTGCGCCGCCGCGGCCCCGACGATCCGTCGCGTTGGAAGTCGCTGCTGCGAGAAATTCTGCCGCGCCGCTTCGCCAATCGCTGGCTCGAGGTCCATCCAGTCTCCGGAAACTCTGACCGCGCCTTCGCGGATGCGGAGCGTCAACTCCATGCTTGGAGTGTCTTCCCCGAAGGCACCGAAGGCTTCGCCAAAGCCGAGGTCACTGCCGGGGGCGTGGATCCCGATGAACTCGCTGCCAGGACCATGGAAAGTCGAAAGGTGCCCGGCCTGTTCTTCATCGGCGAGGTGGTGGACGTTACCGGTCACCTTGGCGGATTCAATTTTCAGTGGGCGTGGGCGTCCGGGTTCTCTGCCGGGTTGGCGATCTAACAATTGGGATCCAACAAATCGGGCCCGAGGGAATAGGTTCCTAAAGCCAGCCACTTACTGGAGGGCCGAGGAAACTCCTTGATAAATTATCAGGCTACTTTCGTCCACCCTTCAAAAGAGGGCAACCCAGCTACTTTCGTTGGCGTCCACTCGTGACAAACTTTATTCGGCCAGAAGCTTTTTCTTTGTCTTCTTGTCCAATTCTGCCGCGGCACGAGTTATAGTGAACACATCGTCACCAAGTCTGGGAACGGCTATTCGGCAAAGTATGCTCCGTTCCTCTATCTGTAAGACCCTCGTTGAAATTAGGTATTTGTAAGGAGCACTGCATGACTCGCAAAACCAACGGAAATGGCAGTCTGATCCGCGGGAAGAAAACACTCGCTGCGATGGTAGAACCACCCTCGGGACAGGCCCTTCCCGATGTTCGCAAAAGTATGAAGACGTTTGACCTGGATGAGCAGATCCGGCGCCGTGCCTACGAGATTTACCTGGAGCGCCAGGGCGCTGCCGGCGACGAGCACCAGGACTGGCTCGTGGCGGAGCGCGAAATCCGGGGCCGTCGCCAACCGGGATATTCTGCGTAAAGGGAGGCGTGTCTCAGGGCACGGGCACGACGGACTCGCTGGCAAGCCGGTACAGCGCTTGCCACAAACAGGTGCGGCCGTAAGGAATGGTAGGCCTCGTTTCCCTGGCGAGGCAGCCCGGTTGCTTCGGGTACAATCCCGCTTGCTGGACTCAAACAAAAATACCCTGGCAGCCCTTAGCCTTGCCAGGGTCGAACTTCGTTCCGGTAACACGCAAGTGCCGGTTGAAGCAAGTTTCAAGCGGAGTTTGATGAGAACCAAACGATGGCCAGACTTTAACGGCACCATTGGATCGTCGCAATACCAGAAATCAACTAGAATCCGGATTGCGGCGCAATTCCCTTCGATTCCACGCACTCGTAGGCTTTGCCGGCCTTCAAATTCTTGAACTCTTCGGTTCGCCCACTCGGCCACTGCACGACGATTCGATCCACCAGGTCTCTTAAGCCCAATCCAAATGTGAGCGGCAGTTCCGACTGCGAAAGATAGCTTGATCCGCTCTTCACCATGCGCGTTTGCGTGACGCCGCCAGACTCCAGTCGGACAGCCGCGCCGATCCCATCGCGATTGGATTGCGTCCCCACCAGCAGGAAGCGAATACTCTGGTTCCTGAACTGCTGGTCGTTCCGGAAAAGATAAGCCGGGCCATTGTTCGTCGTCAGCAGCAGATCCACGTCCCCATCACGATCGAAATCGCCACAGGCGAGGCCGCGTCCGACTCTCGGCTGCCTGAAATCAGGGCCGGTCTCGATCGTCACATCGCGGAAACTTCCCTTCCCCACGTTCAGAAACAATTGGGGCGGCTGCGCATAGCCAACGTTTCCGCGAATATTCCGCACCGTCTCGTCGATGTGGCCGTTGGCGATCACCAGGTCAAGCGCTCCGTCCAGATCAAGGTCGGCAAATACGCATCCGAACCCGAGCATGGTCTTCGTGGGCAGACCGACCCCGGCCTGTAAAGCGATATCTTCGTATCCTGCTTTTCCGGACGGACGGTACAGCCCCACCATCTCGTTGTCGAAATTCGTGATGGCAATGCCCGCCAAACCGGAGTTGTTGAAGTCCGCGACGTCAACGCCCATGCCCGCGCGCGCCTTGCCATCGGTGCTGAATGCGATCCCGGACTCGACCCCCACCTCCTTGAACGTGCCATTCCGGTTGTTGCGATAAAGCTTGTTGGGCTGGGTATCGTTGGCGATAATCAGATCCGGCCAGCCATCCTGATCGTAGTCCAGCATCGCGACTCCCAACGATTTCGAACTGCTGTCGAAGATGCCGCTGGTGGCGGTCACGTCCTCGAAAGTTCCGTCGCCGCGATTGTGGAACAGCCAGCAGGTTTCGCCGCGATACGCCTCCGGCGTGCAATAGGATTTGTGCTTCCCGTCGAGGCTGCAGAAAACGTCGTGCTCCTGCGACCACTTCACGTAGTTGCACACAAACAAATCGAGGCGCCCGTCGCGGTCATAGTCAAACCAAAGCGCGGACGTGCTCATCGCCGCCCGACCGCCCAGTCCGCTGCTGCGGGTTACGTCCGCGAACGTGCCTTTACCCGTATTCCGGAAGAGCCGGTTCTGTCCAACTCCGGTGAGCAGGATGTCCGGAAACCCATCATTGTTATAGTCGCCAACCGCAACGCCCATGCCGTAGATCTCGGTGGCGTCGAGCCCGGCAGCGTGCGTCACGTCGCTGAACGTGCCATTGCGGTTGTTGCGGTAGAGTTGGAGCGTGCTGCGCTGGGTGTGATGTCCCGGCCAGTCCATGCCGTTAATCAGCAGGATGTCCTGCCACCCATCCGCGTCATAGTCGAGGAACGCGCAGCCCGAGCCGAGCGTCTCGGGCAGTAACTTTCCCCCGAACGCTCCGCTGTTATGACGGAAATGAATGCCGGCGGAATTGGACACATCAACCAGGCGGAACGGCAGGCCCGATGGCTTCTCCAGATCGGCGGCCCACATCGCGTCTGCGAACCACGCCGATCCCGTCAGTCCCGCCGCACCCAGCAGAAACGACCGCCGGTTCACGGGACGTTTACCAATCCATTGCGGATCGCGTACACCACCAGTTCGGCGGTCTTGTGAATGCCCAGTGCGTCCATGATATTGGCGCGATGAACCGCGATCGTGTTCGCGCTTAATTGCAGTGCCTCCGCGATCTCCTTGTTCGACTTCCCTTCCACCAGCAACTGCAAGACTTCCAGTTCGCGCTTCGTCAACGCCGCACTGCGCTCTCCCTTCAGCGCTGCCGGCTTGGCAATCGCCGGATCGAGCACTGTCTCGCCCGCCGCCACCTTGCGCACCGCCACGGGCAGTTCCAGTTCCATCGCGCTCTTCAAAAGATAGCCTCGCGCCCCTGCATCCAGGGCCTGCCGCACCCATGTTTCTTCGGAATGCATACTGAGCATCAGCACAGCAGTCTTGGGCAAGCTTTCAAGAATCTGCCGCGCTGCTGCCAGTCCGGTCGTCTTCGGAAGAGCGCAGTCCATCACGACAACCTGCGGCTTCAGCTTGCGGGCAAGTTTGACCGCCGCCTCGCCATCACCCGCCTCCCCGACAACCAGCATGTCGGCTTCATCCTCCAGAATGCGGCGGAAGCCTTGCCGTACCAGGTTGTGATCGTCTACCAGCAACACTGAAATTTTCTCAGGCATTCGATTCCATCGCCTCTTTTGGAACTCTCAGCCGCACCAGCGTACCGCCGCCGGCCGGCTGCAGAAATTGGATACTACCATTGAGCAACTCGGCGCGCTCACGCATGGCAACCAGGCCAATTCCCTGTCGTCCGTTCGTCGCCGTAAAGCCGGTGCCGTGGTCCTCCACTTCAACCACTAAGTTATCAGGAAAAAACTGCAAGCGAACCCACGCCTGCCGCGACGTTGAGTGCCGTGTCACGTTATTGATTGCTTCTTGCACGATCCGATAAATATGGATGGCCGGCGTACCTCGCACCGGATACGACGGCCCCGATTTCTCGTACGCAATATCCACACCCGTCTGTCTCTCCACCGTCGGCAGGTACCAGTCGAGTGTGTTCTCCAAACCCGCTTCGTCGAGCATCACCGGATGCAATGCCTGCGACAACGTCCGCACCGTGTTGAGGGTGTTTTGGGCGATCTCCCGCACCTCATGCAAATCCGCGCGCAATGGTGAATTCTCCGGCGTCTGCTTCTCCGCGCGACCCAGCATGGACCCGACGGCCGTCAGCACTTGCCCAAACTCATCATGCAGTTCGCGCGAAATGTACCGCAACGTCGACTCCTGGGTCGAAATCAGTTTTTGCGCCAGGTCGCTCCGCTGGGCCGAAAGACTGGCAAGTTGCGCGAATAACCGCCGGTTCGCGCGGATAAGGTAGAGACTGGTCATCAGAATAACCGTCAGCGTTCCGGCCAAAAACACGTAGACCTGCCGCTGCACAAGGTCATAGATCTGTGCTCTCCGGGCGGCAATGATCTCCTCATTCTCGTTGTTCTGGATCAGCAACCGGGCCACCGCCGTACTCAACGCCGCCTGCCTTGCCTGCAGGGAAATTCGAATATCCGCGCGCGCCTCGTCCTGCTTGCCACTCTGCGCCAGCGCAAACGTCCGTCCAGCTGCTTCCCAGAATTGCGACAACTCGCGCCGCAGATACTCCCGCTGCTCCGGAGAGCGCTCCACCAACGCCACCTGCTCTTCCCGGCGCAGAGCATCGTCCAGATCTGTCCGGATCCTCTGGAATTGTGCCGACCACGCTGTCAGCGGATAGGGCTCATCGGAATCCAGCATGTCGCGCATGGCCAGCGCAAGGGAGTTCAGGTCATTCTGCACGCGCAGCAATTGCAGAGAGTCCCGGCGGCTGCGGTCGGCCAGTTCGCTCTGCAACTGCCGCAGCCCTTTGATCTGCATAATAATGTAGGAAGAATAGGCCACGACCGCGGCCAGGGTCAGAATCAAGCCGAGCAGCAGCCCGAGGGTTGGAGTCCGCTGCGAATGAGGCGAAACCTGCACGCAACGAGGATACGACGAGCCCAGCCTGCAGGCCAACCGCAACCGGTAAATCGGAAACCTCTGCCGAATCAAGACTGCGAGGGCCCGCCATCGCCGGGCGGCCCGTCGCAGTCAAAGACTTCAGCTCAGCGGCCTCAACCGTTGTTTGTCACTTACCCGGGGGGATGATAATCGGCCGAGTGCCTAGCGCCCCCCCGACGGCAGCATTCCTAACCGGAGGGATTTTAATCGGCCGGGGATATGGTGATACAGTTCCCGCTTGCTTCCGAGCAGAAGACTTCTTCGGTGAAGCTTCGTCCCCGGCAACAATGTCCCTCAGTTGGGCCTCATCGAACCAATAGCATTCCGTCTGTCCGTCGTCGGCCACGGTGACGAGGTTGTTGCCTTTGCCGACAACCGCGAACTCCTTCCCGAAGACATTCGGCGTCTGGAAGTGCAGGACATAACGTTTTTCGCCTTTCACGTAAAAATCGCCTGTCTTCAAATCTGGCATATATACGAACGTCACGTCGTCATTGATGGGTGTCTGTGTCACGGTGAGTGTTTCGGCCATCGGTACTCTCCTTAATGTGGTTTCGTGCGCAAACTGGGTGCGAGCCGGCTAACGGTTCGCAGACGGTTGTGGGTTGGCTTTCGCCGGCAACGCTCCCTGCAACACGCGGCGAGCGCTGGGGTCAGACAAGAGTGAACGCAAATCCGGGTTCTGTTCCAGATCAGCAAGCGTGAATCCTTTCTTCAAGGTTTTCTGGAGATACTCCAGTGCTTTTGGTCGTTCGCCGAGTTGTTCATACGCCTCCCCGACCTTGCACAGAATCTCCGGGTCATCGGGGGAAAACGCCAATGCCGCCTCCAGATGCGGCAGGGCCCGGCTGCGCTGGTGCTGTTGCGCATACATCACTCCCAGGTTGGCTCGAACCTCTGCATCCTCCGATTGCAGAACAACGATTTGCTCCAGCCGCGCCCGTTCCCGGCTGAAGGCATTCTTAGCTTTCTCCGGTTGCCCCAGCCATTCGTAGGCAATCGCCAGGTTGTTCCACAACCGGTAATCCTTGTCATTCAAACTCAACGCCTTCTCGGTCATGGCCGCGGATTCGGCAAACCGTTTCTGCTGGTAGTACATCACTCCCAAGTTCGCCAAGGCCGGATAGTCGGGAGCCAGCGCCAGCGACTTCTTGAACTCAGACTCGGCCTCAGCTTCGTGACCGAGGCTCAACCACGCCGTACCCAGACTGGTGTGGGCCGGAGCGTGATCCGGCACCAGTTCCACCACGCGGCTAAACTGGCTGGCGGCATCCGCGAAGCGTCCCTTTTGATAGTAGAAAGCCCCCAGCCGGTAGTGCCCGTCCCAGTACTCCGGACGCATGGCGGCGGCCCGCTTATAAGTGTCCTCCGCTTCTTCGGTACGGCCCGCGCTCGCGTACGCGTCCGCCAGACCCAGCAGCGCGTCCGCATCCCGGCGATTGAGTTCCAGGGCGCGCTCAAATTCCTGCAAGGCCAGATTGTGCTGGCCGGTGCCATCATGGATCCTGCCCAACGTGACGAATACCGCTGGGAGCCGATCGTTCAACTCGGCCGCGCGCCGGCACGACGCCGACGCCAGTTCGACGAACCGCGGATCGCCCTCCTGCTTATATTTGTCCCAATACGCCTCGCCCAGCGCGGCAAATGCCAGGGCAAATTTCGGATCCGCCTGGGTGGTGGCTTCAAAAAGCCGGATCGCCGCATCCAGGTTCCCGGGCTTGTCGTAGCGCCGCAGAGATTCCAGACCTTGCAAATAAGTTTCATACGCCGCCGGACTTGCGGACCGCGAAACCTGGCGCTCCTTCACCCAATCGATGCTTTGTCTCCCGATCAGCACGCACAGGGTCAGCGACAGCAGCGCGGCAAACATCATCGCAATCTGCCGCCATTTGCGAGTAAAAACCGGGCCTCGGCGAGCAACCGGCGGAACGCTTAGCGGGACACGAACCTTGAACGTTTCCTTGCCGGCGCCGCGAGTGGATTCACCGCCCGCGGTATCGACCGCTTTCAAGTCGCGCAGAAATTCAGTGCACGACTGATAACGATCCTCCGCACTCTTGGCGAGCGCCCGGAACACCATCGCCTGCAGCTCCAGGGAAACGCCTTCCATCTCCGCAGGAGACGATTGCAGAATCGCCGTGATGGTCGAGGCCGGGTTGTCGCTTTCAAACGGCAGGTGGTTAGCGAGCAACTCGTAAGCGATCACGCCCAGCGACCATAGATCGGTGCGCGCATCAACGGCTTTGCCGGATAACTGCTCCGGCGACATGTAAGACAACGTGCCCGCAATGCTCAAGGTCTGTGTAGAAGCACTCGCGCTGACAAACCGGGCCAGCCCGAAGTCAACAATCTTGGCCTCGCCTTCGGGCGTAAGAATCACGTTCGAAGGCTTGATATCCCGGTGCACGATATTGTGCACGTGCGCGTACGCAAGACCCTCCGCGATCTGCCGTACGACTTCGACGGTCTCGGCCTGCGACAAAGGCGACGCGCGCAAACGGGTCGCAAGACTCACCCCCTCGTAGTACGCCATCACGATGAACAACTGCCCGTCCCCGGTCCCTTCCACAGCGTGAATGGTGGCGATGTTCTTGTGGTCCAGGATGGAAGCGGATCGCGCTTCGTGCAGCAGGCGATCGCGATCGACAGCATTGCAGATCGTATCCGGCGGGAGAAACTTCAGGGCAACCGTGCGTTGCAGTTGGTGATCGAAGGCCTTGTACACAACTCCCATGCCGCCCGCGCCGATTTCGCACAGAATCTCGTAATGGCCGACATAATTGCCCGGGATTGCGCGCGCGGCAGGAGTCATACGGTCGCCGTTCTGCGGTGTGCGGACCAGCTCACTTCCGGCGGAGAGATGAGCAAAGCAGCATCCAGCGGTTGTGATCTGGACTCACACACGCTGCCCAACACAGTCGAAGCAGGGGGAGGACTACGACCTCGCGAGTATCGCCACAATCACTCACCAAAAACTTTTAGCATGAGGGCAAACCGCAGGTCTGTGACCCAAGTCACACGGGCAGAACAACATGGCGGGATCGTTCGCGAAGCGAAACGCACCAGCGACAAGATCTTCCCTGCCCCGACGTTTTTCCGCGCCGTGGATCCGACGGCCACTCACATAACCGTTGCCTAAGTTGCGCTCGCGCCGTCCGCCGGGCCGCCATGCTACCATGTCGTTTCGCAGCAAATCCCACGGAGAACAATTCTGATGAGTTACAAGTGGTTCGTGATTCTCTTGCTCGCGACGCTGGCCTTTGGACAGGCAGCGCCCGTCCCCGCTCCACCGACCCCAAACCAACCTGCGGCAACCGCCACCGAGAAACCTGCAGAGCCGCAAGTGGCGCCCACCGATCCCGTGATCACCGTTCCAGGGGTCTGCGCCGACGCCTCCAAAACCGGCGATGCCTGTAAGACCGTGATCACCAAAGAACAGTTTGAAAAGCTGGCCAACTCGCTGCAGCCGAATATGCCGCCGCCCATGCGGCGCCAGCTGGCAGCGATATATTCGCGCGCGCTCGCCATGTCGGCGGCAGCGGAAAAACGCGGCCTCGATAAGCTGCCGCAATACGAGGAAATTCTGCGCTACGCGCGCATGCAGATTCTGTCCCAGCAACTCACGCGCGATCTGCAGGAAGAATCCCAGAAGGTGCCCGACCCCGACATCGAAAAGTACTACAAGGACAACGCCGGAGCCTTCGAAGAAGCGACGTTGCTGAAAATCTTTGTCCCCAAGAGCAAGCAGATCCCGCCGCCCAAGCCCGCGGCACGTTCTGCCAAGGCAGGAGCCGCGGCAGCGAAACCAGCCGTGAAGGAAAACCCCATCGACCCCGCCGCCCGCGAAAAAGCCGCGCAGGAAGCGATGACCAAAGTCGCCGCGGACCTGCATGCCCGCGCGGTCAAGGGAGAAGATTTCGACACACTGCAGAAGGAAGCGTTCGTCAGTGCCGGATTAAAGGGCAGCGCCCCACCCACCAAAATGGAAAAGGTGCGGCCAACGGCCCTGCCCGCTGCCCACAAGTCGGTGCTCGATCTGAAGCCCGATGAGGTATCGGCCGTGATCGACGATCCCAGCGGACACTACATTTACAAAATGGTCAGCAAACAGACGCTGCCGCTCGACACCGTGAAACCGGAAATCCGCAACACCCTTTCCACACAGCGTTATAAAGACGCCATGCAACCCTTTCAGGCGGCTCCCAATCTTAACCAGGCCTACTTCGGAGAAACCAGGAATCCGGCCCTGCTGCCCCGGCCCGGTCAGCCACCCGCGAAGCCGGCCCATGGTGACGATGATGACGAGTAATCGATGGACGCGGTGAAAACCAGCTCCGGGGTCACCGCGCTGGAGAACTCAGGTCATCGATAAATCAGACTGGGGTACCAGTCTGAACCCCGGCCTTCCGGGGTGAAATCCAGCAGGTTCCACAGCGGCCAAATCATGTCGACGTGGCGCTGGTTCTGTCCCGGCTCGGGCGGAGCCAGCAGAAGCTCGGTATGGTAAAAGTGGTGAATCTTCCCGCCGCGCCGAACAAAGATATTCAGCGATGGCTGCTGGCCTCCCTCCGCATTCTCGCCGTAATAGTCGCGATTGTAGTGATTGCCCGCGGAGGAAAGCAGGCGCAAGCGGCGCCATCCCCGCTCGCGCGCGAAGCTCCGGATTCTCTCCAGCGGAGACTTGGCCACAACCGCCAGACTGATGCGCTGGGCGGCATGGACTGCCGTCCCGTCCAGGCTGTCGAGCATGGAAGCGCACATCGGACAAGCCGCCTTCATCTTTGGTCCAAACATGAAACTGTAGATGGCCAGAGTATCTTTGCCCGGTTGAAACAGTTGGGAGAGGGACACCAGCCGCACGCTGTCCGGGGCGTTCCGATCGTCTGAACCCTCGTCAAACACATAGTCTTCCGGGATCTCGCCACCCACCGGGAGCTGGCGTCGCAGAGCCGCCACTTCCTCAACGCGCCGTCTCAGGTCAATCTCTGCCTGCAGCAACTGATTGCGGGCACGACGGTAGGAATCACTTTCACCGGGAAATCGAAACGAGTGAGAATCGGCCATCATTGCCTCCAAACGCGACCTTGCCACTGGGGCGAGCCGAATTCGATCCCGACAATTGGCGGAAGCGTGTGCGAGTCGAACGCACCGGCGACAGGATTCCTGCCGCCCGCCGGTTTTGAAGACCGGGAGGATCACCGGACCCCATGCGCTTCCCTGTAGTTTGGCGCGCCAGCCCGCCCCCCTGCGCCTGGAACGCGTCCCGAGAATGGTAATGCAAATCCTTACTTCGGCTGTGCCGCCACCCGGAGATAGGGCTTCAGGGTTTTCCAGCCGGCCGGGAATTTCAGCTTGGCCTGCTCGTCAGAAACGGACGTCGGAATAATGACATCATTGCCCGGCTGCCAGTTCACCGGCGTCGCGACATTGTGTTTCGCCGTCAGCTGGATTGAATCCAGCGCGCGCAGCACCTCATCAAAATTACGGCCCGTGCTCATCGGATAGATCAGCATCAGCTTGATCTTCTTGTCCGGACCAACCACGAACACCGTGCGCACCGTGGCATTATCCGCTGCGGTCCGGCCCTCACTCGTCGTGCCCGCGCTCTCGGGCAGCATGTCATACAGCTTGGCCACCTTCAATTCGGGATCGCCGATCATCGGATAGGTCACCTTGTGCCCTTGTGTCTCTTCAATGTCGGCAGCCCATTTCCCGTGATTGGCCACTGGGTCGACACTGAGCCCGATAATCTTCGTGTTGCGCTTCGCGAATTCCGCCTGCAGGCCTGCCATGTAGCCGAGCTCCGTCGTACACACGGGGGTGAAGTCCTTGGGGTGCGAAAACAGGATCGCCCAGCCATTGCCGATCCATTCGTGAAAGTTGATCGGGCCCTGCGTGGTTTCCGCGGTAAAGTTCGGGGCCTCAGAATTGATGCGTAAAGACATGGTGCTCTCCTTTGACGGGATCAACCAGATAGATTCGATTGCGAAAAATAAACTCTAGTACTTCAGTAGGGAATACGGTATCTCGCAATCGGCAAGCGCGTCAAGCGTTCCTCTGTGCCCCTCTGTGTACTCTGTGGTTAAGCTTTTTCTTAACCACAGAGTACACAGAGGGGCACAGAGAACCCCAAATTGTCTAACAATTATGTTAGCGCACGACGCCCGTTTCTGCAGGTCTGCAGATAGAATTTGCGAATGACTCCTTCTCCGAAAAAACGACAGATGGTGCAGGTCGACGTCTTCACCGACCGCGCGCTCACCGGCAACTCGCTCGCCGTTTTTCTGGACGGCCGCGGTCTGAGCACGGAACAGATGCAGGCCATCGCCCGCGAAATGAATCTCTCCGAAACCACCTTCATCCTTCCCGTGGACATCGCCGCAGAAAAAGAAAACGCAGTCCGCGTCCGAATTTTCACCGTCCAGGAAGAGCTGCCCTTCGCCGGACACCCGACCCTGGGCACGGCCTTCGTCCTGCGCGGTCAGAGTGGCGCAGCCGAAGTCCGCCTTGCCCTGAATGTCGGCACCGTCCCCGTGCGTTTCGAAGACCGTCCCGGCCAACCTGCCTTCGGCGAAATGACCCAGATGAATCCAGAGTTCGGATCCACGCACGACCCGCTGGCGATCGCGGATGTTACGGGCCTGACTCCCGCCGACTTCGATCCTTCCGTGCCGATTCAGACCGTCTCCACCGGACTTCCCTTCACCATCGCTGCCGTGCGCTCTCTCCGCACGCTGCAAAACTTGAGCGTCGATGTGAAACGGGCGGGCGAATACCTCGCCCGCACTGGCGGCAAGTTTCTCTACTTCGTTTCCCGCGAGACAGTCAACCCCAAAGCCCGTCTCCACGCCCGTATGTTCTTCTACAATGGCGAGGACCCGGCCACCGGCTCGGCCGCCGGATGCTGCTCGGCTTGGATGGTCGCGCACGGCGTGGCAGCCAGCGATGAGCAGGCCATGATCGAACAAGGCCTCGAAATGCACCGTCCCAGTTGCATTTTCGTGCGGGCGGCGAAGAGTGATAACCAGATAATCAATGTGCGTGTCGGTGGAAATTGTGTGGAAGTTTTGCGCGGCGAACTGACTCTACTCGCGTAGCACGCGAAACGCTGCGACTGTCGCGGTTCGCGACTATGACACTTTCGTTGATTCCACTTCGGTGCCATTGGCGTGCGCGCTACTTTACGTGGAGCGCGATTGTGTTTAGCATGCAGTTCGCTCTGCATTTTCCGAAAACATAAATAAACAATTGCCAGTGAACGACGGTCTCCGGTTAGGTCCATGAAGCCCAAGAAAACAATTCTCTGCGTCGACGACAACGAGCAATATCTTTCCATTCGCAAAATCCTGCTGGAAACACGCGGCTACCGCGTGGTTGCCTGCAACAATGGCGCCCAGGCTCTGGAAGCCTTCCGCGGCGGCGGTGTTGATCTGGTCCTCACCGACCTGGTCATGACCGGCGGAGTGGACGGCTCGCAACTGATCGAGCAGGTCAAAACCATTTCTCCGCACACGCCGGCGATCCTGATCTCCGGACGCGTCAAAATTTACGAGCGCGACTCGCTCGCCGATGTGTTTCTGCCCAAGGGCATGTACGAGCCCGCGGACTTGCTCGAACGGATCCGCGTGTTGCTGGTGCGTAAACGCGGTCCCAAGCGGCTGATGGACCACGACAGCCGGCCCCTGGCGCGCGCTTCCGTCGCTTAGGGCCGCATGTCTGGCGGTCCCGGTGTGTTATCGTTGCAACGGGATGCCACCGTTCATCGAAGCCCGCGAACTGCGCAAAACCTACCGTGTCGGCAAGGTGGATGTGCCCGCTTTGCGGGGCATCTCCTTCGCGGTCGAGCGCGGCGAGTTCGTCACCGTCGTCGGTCCCTCGGGCAGCGGCAAGTCAACGCTCTTCTATCTTCTCGGGGGCCTCACTCGTCCTGACTCGGGCAGCGTCACCATCGAGGGCGTGGATTTCGCATCTCTTTCCGATAGCGAACGCACCAAACTGCGCAAGAGCAAGATTGGTTTCGTGTTCCAGAAATTCAATCTGCTGCCGACCCTGAGCGCGCGCTTCAATATCGAGATCGCGGCCGACATCGCGGGGCGTTCCAAACCCGATCCGGCCTTTGCCAAGAAAATTACTGAGATGCTGGGCATCGACCGCCGGCTCGATCATCGTCCCTCGGAGCTGTCCGGAGGCGAGCAGCAACGCGTTGCGCTCGCCCGCGCTCTGATCAATCGTCCGGCCATCGTGCTGGCCGACGAACCGACCGGCAACCTCGATTCGAAGAACTCTGCGATCGTGCTCCAGATGCTTCGCCAGTCCAACCAGGAACTGGGGCAGACCGTGCTGATGATCACGCACAATCCCGAAGCCGCCGAGTACGGAGACCGCATCATCCACATGCGCGACGGACAAATCGTGGCCCCGGATGACGATCCCCAGTGGTCCCCGCACCACCCCGCCGAACACTTGCAGTCCTGACGTAGGGACAGCCGCCCTCGGCTGTCCAGCGGAGGGAAGCTCCAGGGCGATTCCTTCTATTACTCCGAATGTATTAACCAGTTAGTATGGTTGGTACCCCCCACCCCCCGGTCTTTTGGAATCATGGAGTTAGGCTGTGGAAACAC
>Ga0209698_10005098_pt1 | contig 14288 bp, 6 predicted proteins | sample LitLauG_LLR_2012_FD_187203 | JGI IMG/M metagenome (GOLD analysis project Ga0209698, IMG submission 187203) | Freshwater sediment microbial communities from Pennsylvania, USA - Little Laurel Run_MetaG_LLR_2012 (SPAdes) (version 2) | ecosystem: Environmental > Aquatic > Freshwater > Creek >... | reverse complement strand
TCGTTGATGAACGCCGTGCTGCTGCAGAGTTTGCCGGTGCGCAATCCCGGGGAACTGGTCGTCTTGCGGTATGCCGACGCGCAAGCAGAGGGAGCCAGCGAAGACTTCTCTTATCCCATGTACCAGGCGCTCCGCGACAAGAGTTCGGTTTTCGGCGGAGTCCTCACGCGTTCTGGCGTGTCCTTTAATGTCACCTATTCCGGGCAAAGTGAATTGCTTTACGGTGAACTGGTCTCCGGAAATTATTACGAGGTGCTTGGCGTACGCCCGTGGCTCGGCCGCTTGCTTTCGCCCGAGGACGATCGGACGCCCGGGGCGCATCCCGTTGCGGTAATTAGCTTCGGTTACTGGCAGTCCCGGTTCGCCAGCGATCCTTCGATTGTCGGCAAGAAGATTCTGCTCGATGGACAGCCCATGACCGTGATTGGCGTATCAGCTCCGGGCTTCTTTGGAACTGAAATGGCGCGCGATCCCGCCATCCGCGTGCCCATGATGATGACGCTGAACTTCAAGCCCGTGCCTGCGAACCGCATGCAAAGCGCACGCCACCGCTGGCTGACAATCCTGGCCCGGCGCAAACAGAATGTCACTTCGGCCCAAGCGCAGGCTTCCACGGATGTTTTGTATCATCAAGCGCTCGAGGAACAATTGAACGCGCTTGGGTCCAGCGTCAAAGCACATGACCGGGAGCGCGCCCTCTCGAGTCACATTCAGTTGGACGATGGCAGCCAGGGGTTCGCGCATCTACGCGGCGAAATGCAACGTCCGCTGCTATTGATGTTCTGTGTCACGGCGATGGTGCTGCTCGTGGCGTGCGCGAACCTGGCAAACCTGCTGCTGGCGCGCAGTGCCAAGCGCCGCAAGGAAGTTGCCGTGCGGCTGGCGATTGGCGCCGGTCCCAGTAGGCTCATACGGCAATGGCTGACCGAGAGCGTTCTGCTGGGGTTGCTCGGCGGCGCAGCAGGAATTCTATTTGCGTTCTGGTTGAAGACCGGGCTCATTCGCTTCCTTCCCGCGGATTTCAGCGCCAATTTGAAAGCGCCGATGGACGGGCGGGTCATGGGGTTTCTGGTGATCGCCTCGGTATTCACCGGGCTGCTTTTCGGGTTGGCTCCGGCGCTGCAAATTTCGCGGTCTTCGGTAACCGAAGCAATGCACGGCGAGGCGGCGGTGACGGCCTCGCGCGAACGTGTTTTCAGCCTGCGCAATGGGCTGGTTTTTCTGCAAGTGGCGTTATCGCTGCCGCTGCTGATCGGCGCGGGGCTTTTTCTGCACAGCTTGCGGAACTTGCGCGGCATAGATATGGGCTTCTTCAAGGAAAACGTTTTTCTCGCCAATCTCAATCCTTCCCTGAACGGTTATTCCTCGGAGCGCATCCGCGGTTTGTACGGCGATCTTCTCACGCGCGTCCGCATGCTTCCGGGCGTGCGCGGTGCAAGTCTTACCACCAGCTCCGCCATTTCTGGTGGGTGGGACCAGGAAGGCGTGCGCGTGGAAGGTTACCAGCCGAGGCAGGATGAGAACATGAGTCCTAACGCAGCCGTTATCTCGCCCGGCTATTTCGCGTCTCTGGGGATCCCGTTTGTCGCTGGCCGCGACTTCACGGACCAAGACACCGGGGGGCGCCCGAAAGTCGTCATTGTGAACCAAACCTTCGCGCATTATTTTTTCGGCGATGCCAATCCCATTGGCAAGCGAATCTCGTTGAACGATGACCCGAAAGCGCTGCTGGACATGGAGATCATCGGAGTCGTCAAGGATGCGAAGTACGTCAGCTTGCGCGAGAAACCGCGCCGGCATTTCTACGCCCCGCTGGCTCAGGAGCCGCATTTATTTGACATGACACTGCAGGTTCGCACTGCAAATGATCCGCAGAGTATCAGCGACCTGGTCCGCGGGCAGGTGCACGACCTCGATCCCAATCTGCCCCTCTACGCCACGACCACATTGGAGATTCAGATCGACAATTCATTGACCGAGGAGCGGCTCCTCAGTTGGCTTTCGAGTTTGTTCGCCATGCTGGCTACGCTGCTGGCCACGGTCGGACTTTCGGGAGTCGTGGCTTTTTCCGTGGCCCGGCGAACGCGGGAGATCGGCGTTCGCATGGCTCTGGGCGCGCAACGCCGGGACATTCTTTTTCTCGCCATGAGCCAGATGATTCCCGCTGTAGGGCTGGGCCTGGCGGTCGGTCTGGCGGCCGCATATGCCCTGAACCATTTGCTTGGAAGCATGCTCTACGACGTCGGATCCACCGACCTCGCGACGTTTGCCGCCGCCGGGATTTTGCTCGCGAGCGTCGCGGCTTTGGCGGCCTATCTGCCTGCCCGCCGTGCGGCCCAGGTTGATCCGTTAATGGCACTGCGTTACGAATGAAATGCCGCAGCTCCGGTCTCAACCGGTGCTTGCTTCACGGGAGTTGAACGATGAATTGGCTCCGAAGTTTCTTTTCACGTTTTCTTGCGCTCTTTCGCAAACGCCATCTCGATTCCGACCTTACTGCCGAACTCCAAACGCACCTGGAGATGCTCTCAGAGGAATACTATCGCCGCGGCATGAGCCTTCTGGAAGCGCGCCAAGCCGCGCTCCGCGAATTCGGTGGCGTCGAGCAAACCAAGGAACTGCACCGCGAGCTGCGCGGCATCCCCTTCTTCGACGCGTTTTTTCAAGACCTGCGCTTTGCTCTCCGGGGACTGCGGAGACGCCCTGGGTTTGCCATGGTCGCGATCCTCACTCTTGCTCTGGGGATTGGCTCCACCACCGCCGTATTCAGCGTCGTCGACCGCATCCTTTTCCGCAGCCTCCCCTATCCTCATGACGAGCGGCTCGTCAGCTTTGGCGACAAGGCGCCGTTCGAAGCCAATGAGTTCGTGCTCGGTCCGGATTACGTCGACTGGAAGAAAACGCAGACTCCGTTCGAATCCGTGACATCGTTTGTCCCGGGCGGCGCGGATTGCGATCTCACCGAGCAGAATCCCGTGCGGCTGCACTGTGCCCTCGTCGAATCCTCATTCCTCTCAACATTCGGCATTCAGCCCTTTCTCGGCCGCAATTTCACGGCCGACGAAGACCGCCCTAACGCACCGCGTGTTGCGCTCATTTCCTATGGATTGTGGCGCACCCGTTTCGCCGGCGATCGCAATCTTCCCGGGCGCACCGTTTCGCTCGACGGGCATCCCACTCTCGTTGTCGGTGTTCTCCCTGCGCAATTCGAAATGCCCAACCTCGGCCACGACGACATTCTTGTTCCCTCCGCTCTCGATGGATCCACCGACCGTAGCCCCAGCGCCCGTCAAGTTATTTTGCGCGCTTTCGCACGGCTCAAGCCCGGCGTAAGCATCATGCAGGCAAGGGCCGCGATGGAGCCACTCTTCCAGCAGTCTCTTAACTATGTTCCGCCTCAGTTTCGCCACGAGGTGTTTTTCCGCGTCCGTTCGCTCCGCGACCGGCAAATCCAGGATGCCCGCGTCGCCTCCTGGGTTCTTCTCGGCGCGGTTCTTGCCGTTCTGCTTGTCGCGTGCACGAACGTCGCAAACCTGCTTCTCGCACGCGCCACCAGCCGCATGCGGGAGCTGGCCGTCCGCACCGCCATCGGTGCTTCCCGCGGACGCCTGGTTCGCCAGGCGCTCACGGAAAGCTTGCTCCTGGGCGTGCTCGGTGGCCTCGCGGGCTGCTGGTTCGCGCAAATTTTGCTTCGTCTCTTTGTCTCCATTGCGCCCGAAGGAATTCCGCGGCTGGAGCAGGCCGCCATCGACGTTCGTGTGCTGTTTTTTACGCTCGGCGTCTCCATCTTGTCAGGCCTTCTCTTCGGGCTGGCTTCGGCGCTGCGCCGTCCCGCCCCCGAATTGCTGACGGGAAAAGAGATCCACGCGACCTCGCGCGGCGCGCTTCGCCAGTTGCTGGTCACCGTGCAGATTGCCGTCTCTCTGATTCTTCTCGCCGGAGCTGGCCTGCTTCTCCGCAGCCTCTGGAAGCTCGAAACCGTTGCGCTTGGCATGGACACGAAAAGCGTCATCAACGCAGGAATCGATCTCGCCGAGTACCGTTATCCGGACTCCGCGAAACAATTAGCCTTCTTCGATCAGGTCGAATCCCGGCTGAAGCAAATGCCAGGCGTCACCGCGCTGGCCTTGAGCGACACGCTGCCCCCTTCCGGCGGCATGCAAGCAACGTTTCTTTCGTCCATCGAAATTCCCAACCACGCCAAATTCAGTGAAGGCACCGGAGGAATGATTGGCTACCGCTACGTCACTCCTGGCTATTTTCCGGCACTGGGAATTCCTATCGTCCGCGGCCGCGCCTTCAGCGAAGAGGATCGCTCGCCTGCGGAGAGACCCGCAATCCTTAGTGAATCGCTGGCGAGAAAGCTCTTCTCCAAGGGAGAAGATCCACTTGGCAAATTGTTTCGCTTCGGTTCGCAGAACAATTGGCGCACCATCGTCGGCATCGCCGGAGACGTCAAGAACAACGGCCTCGCCGCGCCCGCCGACCCCGAGTTTTACATTCCTTGGAAAAATGAGCCGGACGGCTACTTTCGCTCCGCGCACGTCATCGTTCAGAGCGCCATCAATCCCCAAGTTGTCGCTCAGTGGATTCGTTCGGAAACTGCGGCCATCGATCCGACCGTTCCTGTCACCATCGAAGGCATGACCACGCGCGTCGGGAAGCTGGTGCAGCGGCCCCGATTCACGGCCGTTCTGCTGTCTTTGTTCGCCGGCATCGGCGTTTTGCTCGCGGGAATCGGCATCTACGGAGTTGTCGGATTCCTGGTCGCGCAGCAAACTCGCGAAATCGGTATTCGCATAGCTCTCGGCGCTACTCCTCAAAGCGTTTTGAAAATGGTCCTTTCAAACATCGTGCGCTGGACCGTTGCCGGCGCCGCGCTCGGTCTTCTGGGAGCCTGGCTCTGCTCGCGTCTCCTCGAGTCGCTGCTCTTCGAGGTTCGCGCTCACGATCCACTCTTGCTAGGGCTGGCGCTTCTTTTCCTCGTGCTTGTGGTGATTCTGGCGGCTTGGCTTCCCGCGCGCCGCGCCATGCGCGTCGATCCCGTAGTGGCCTTACGCTACGAGTAACTTTATTTCTTCCACTTGCTCATCCACGTTCTGCGCGGCGTGCTAAAATTCCCCGCGACATGAGCCGACTCTGCTCTTCCCGTTTCGAGCGAGCGGCGCGCAAACTCGGCTGGACGCGCATCGCCGGCATCGATGAAGCCGGTCGCGGCGCGCTGTTTGGTCCCGTCGTTGCCGCCGCGGTGATTCTCAATCCCAAGCGGCGCATTGTCGGTCTCGACGATTCGAAAAAACTTCCTGCTGAACGCCGCACCGAACTCAGCGTGCGCATTCGCGAACACGCCCTGGCCTGGGCCGTGGCGGAAATCGATGCGCAGCGCATTGACGCCTGGAACATTTACCAGGCCTCACGCCAGGCCATGACCGCCGCGCTCCAGCAATTGGCGATCCTTCCCGATTATCTGCTGGTTGACGCCATGCAGCTGGATGTCTTGATCGAGCAAAAATCCTTGATCAAAGGCGACGCGCGCAGCGTCTCCATCGCCGCCGCTTCCATTCTCGCGAAAACTCATCGCGACGCGCGCATGGAGGAATGGGACGCCGTCTATCCGCAGTATGGTCTGGCCCGCCACAAAGGTTACGCGACGCCCGATCACCTCGAAGCTCTACGGCAGTTCGGACCTTCGCCGCTGCATCGTTATTCGTTCGCGCCCGTGCGCGAATCCGGCTGCTGGGCCGCTGGCGCAACGCAAGCTTCACTTCCGATTTTCTGATGGCGCTTGATAAGATCAGCCGCGATCATTCTCATTCGAACCACGTGTCGCCGAAAATCAGTGCGCGGAACAATCGAAAGCGGTTTTCCAACATTTTGTTTGCAGCATTGTTCATTTGTGCTGCCACAGGCCTTGCAATGCCGAAGCCTACTGGTTCTGATTCGACGGCCGTACTTGCGGCTACTCCCCCCATGGGCTGGAACAGTTGGGATGCTTACGGCGAAACCGTCAGCGAAGCCGACATCCGCGCCAATGCTACATGGATGGCCGAGCACTTGAAGAGTTACGGCTGGCAATACGTCGTCGTGGATTCCGGCTGGTACGTCACCAATCACTCCGAGGGCACGAACGCCGCAGACGCGCAATTCAGCCTGGATGCATTCGGCCGCTACACGCCTGCCGTGAATACCATCCCCTCGGCGGCACACGGCGCTGGATTCAAACCGCTGGCGGATTTTGTCCATTCACTCGGCTTGAAGTTCGGTCTGCATATTTTGCGCGGCATTCCGAAAGAGGCGGTGCAGAGAAATCTGCCGATCGCGGGAACTTCGTTCCACGCAGCCGATGCCGCAAACACCTCCGACACCTGCCCCTGGAATCCCTTCAATTATGGGCTGGATGCCGGCAAGCCGGCGGCGCAGGCCTATTACGATTCGTTGGCCGCGCAATACTCCGGTTGGGGCGTGGACTTCCTGAAAGTCGATTGCATCGCCGACCATCCCTACAAGGGCGATGAAATTCGCCTGATTAGTCAGGCATTGCGCAAGAGCACGCGGCCCATCGTCCTGAGCCTTTCGCCGGGTCCCACGGCACTTGATAAGGCCGACGAAGTTAGCAAGTACGCGCAAATGTGGCGCATCTCCGATGACGTCTGGGATCTCTGGCACAGCGACACGGAGTTTCCTTCGGGCATAAAGAATCAATTCGCCCGCGCGGCGAAATGGGCACCCTTTTCCGGGCCCGGCCACTGGCCCGACGCCGATATGCTTCCCATCGGCCGGCTCGAACCAGCCGCAGGCTGGGAGAAACCGCGCTCCACGCGGCTGACTCACGATGAGCAGCGCACGCAACTCACCCTATGGTCCATCTTCCGCTCCCCGCTGATCATGGGAGGCAACCTCACGCTTTGCGACGAATGGACGGAGTCCCTTCTCACCAACGCCGAAGTCCTCGCCGTGAACCAGCATTCCACTGGCAATCGCGCGGTCATCAACACGGAAAAGGTTGCCGCGTGGCTCGCGCGTCCGGAATCCGGTGAAGGCTACTATGTGGCCGTCTTCAACTTGGACAGCGCATCTCAAAAGATTAGTTTTTCTTGGCAGGACGTGATTTGCGGCGATTGCCCTGGGGCGGAACCTCCGCGCTACGCCGTGCGCGATCTCTGGGAACACAAGCACGTCGGCACAACGCGCGCACTAGAAGTCACACTGGCTCCCCATGCCTCGGCGCTCTACAAACTTTCGAAACTTTGATCACAGCGCGCCTGCTTTTCTCAGCTGGTCCTTCATTCCCGCCATGCTCTGCCGCGAAGATTCTTCCGCCGAGCCCGCTCCTCTCCAATGCGTTTCGAGGCTCATCGTTCCTGAGTATCCTGCTTGCACCAGCGCGCGGAATTGGCCCACGTAATCGATAATGCCCCGGCCCATGGCCGCCCATTCGAAAGTTCCGTCCGCTTGGCGCACGACGTCCTTGCAGTGCATGTGCCCGATGCGTTCCTTCGGCAGCTTTTCGAATCCATCCGGAAAAGCCTTATCTCCGCAGTAAGCCGCGTTCCCGGGATCCCAATTCAGCTTGAAATTGGGCGACGTGACGGCTTGCAAGGTGCGCGCCGCTTCGGCTCCAGTCGCCGTGTTGCACTCGAATTCATTTTCGAGGAGAAGCGTCACCTTCTTCAGGGCCACCTGAGCCGCGGTTTCGCGAAGCTTTTCGTCCATGGCCTTGCGGAAGGGCTTCGGATCCTCCAAGCGCCAGAAATCAAAGCAACGGATGCGGTCCGTGCCCAGTGCTCTGGCTGCTGCGATCGAGCGTTCCAACACTTCTCCTTGCTGCGCGTAACTATAGTCGACACCAAACTGCGGCGATTTGGGGCTGTACTTCGAAGTGGGGGCTCCCGGCCAGTCTGTTTTGAAGAGCGGGCTGGCGATGTCCGTCACTTGCAAGCTATATTTCTCGAGCAGCCGCCGTGCTTCGGCCGTTTCTTTCTCGTCGAGGTTGATGACGTTCTTGTCCCACATGGTCCGCAGCTCAACATAACCCAGGCCAAACTCTTTGCTGGCGATTTCTAGGACGTGGCCCAGGTCTTGGGAGATTTCATCGCTGATCACGGAAAGTTTGAAGCGCCCGGCAACCGCCGAAAAAAGCTCAGCGCCGGCCCCGCAGCGGCCAAAAAACGAAGATGCCGCCACTCCACCTAAGGACGCTAAAAATTTACGGCGCGACGGAAAGGGCATGCGGTAATTTCTCCTTCCGCACCGACAAGGCCATTGCGTGAATGGTATCACTTCCTTTTTGCTGCGGCGGCCTATCGCAGCCCTGGCTCGTGGGTTAGTTTCCGAAGGGCTTGAAGATCAACCCACCCGCGAGCTACTGTTTCTTTTTTCCGTAACGCTCTCCGAAGAAGTCGCCCTTATTCCATGTTGGTCGCTGCGCATCGTCGGCAATCAAGTCTCCGCACAAAAACACGAATCGCCCGTACTTGGCGGCCTCTTCAAACAAGAGTCCCGGCTGTTCCATATCATCCCCAGGCTCGTGATATCTCTCCAATTCCCATTTCTTGAAAATCGCCATCGGATCGATCTTGGGATCGTTGGACTTGAATCCTGGCACCGGAAACACGGCGGGGACTCCCTGCTTCACGAATGAGTACTGATCGCTGCGGATAAAAACGGTCTCCTCCGGCATCGGGTCCGGACTAACTCCCAAATGCGCGCGCTTCGCGGCCTTCTCGACCACGGCATTCAAGCTGGAATGTTCCGCTCCGAACGCGATGATATCTTCGAGAGGCCACAGCATCTGGTCCTCGTCCATGTTCACGTCGGCGACGATGGTCTCCTTCGCCACTGTTGGATAATGCGCGAAATAGTCCGAGCCCAAGAGTCCTGCTTCTTCTCCCGTCACGGAAACAAACAGCAGGGAGCGCCGTGGGCGTGGATTTCTCTTCGTGAAAGCCCGCGCGATCTCCACCAGCAGCGCCGACCCCGAGGCATTATCCAGAGCTCCATTATAAATTCTGTCGCCGTTCACCGGCTGGCCGATCCCCAGGTGATCGGAATGCGAGCTGAAAACCACGTATTCGCTCTTCAAGTTGGGGTCGCTTCCATCGAGCTTGGCCACGACGTTTGGGCTGCGCACGTCTTCGAGCTTGGTCACCTTGTGAATTTTCGCCGTCAGCGGCAGCGCGAACGATTTTGGCGTTCCTGCCTTGACGTCCGCGAATACTTCTTCCGCCGTGTGTCCGCTACCCTCAAAGAGTTTCTTCGTTTCCGCCATGCTCAACATCGCTCCGCCCTTCAGCTCCGGAAAATAGTCATTCGGCCTGCCCTGCTTATCGAGCCAGCGAAACTCGGGAAAATCCAGATCGCGCGTCTGCTTGCTGTACGGATAGATTTCTTCCAGGATAGGGTCCGAGATCACGATCACTCCGATAGCGCCGTGCGCCACGGCAATCGCTTCCTTCACCTCGACCGCGGAGTAGTGCGCCTTTAGTGAAGATTCAAAATGGGGCGCTTCGAACGCCATCGCCACAATCTTTCCCTTGGCATCGATTCCTTTGTAATCGTCATACCCTTGCTCCGGGGCGGTCACGCCATCCCCAACAAAGACGACCGGCGCCTCCACCGAGCTCTCGGCCCTCCCCGGGTCCGCTGCAGTAATAAAATCTTTGCGGTACTCGAGCTTTTGTTCCTTGCCGCCACGCACCAGTGTCAAGGTTGTTTTCTCTTCATCCGGCCGCCCGGAACGAAATGGCACGCTCTGAAAATATGTTCCGTTATCCCCGGCCGGTTCGAGTCCCATCTGCTCGAATTGTGCCGCCATGAACTTCGCGGCAATCTCCTGCCCGCGCGTCGCCGTGCCACGTCCCTCCAGGAGATCGTCTGCCAGGAATCCCATGTCCGCACGAATCGCTTCCGGCCGGATGGTACCCATCGCCACATCCACGGCATCTCCTTCCGCTCGTACCATCCGCGATTTGACAATCACCCACACAACAGCCAGCGCGAGCAACCCCGCCAAGATCTTTATCACTGAATTTTTCATATTGTCTCCACAAAGAGTGGCCCGACCGTTGTCAGGGTGTTTCCCACGAGGCCGAATCTATCACGATTTTGCCCGGGCGCCTGCTTGGTCGGATACTGTCTCCTTCGTTCGCACGAATCAAACGCTGGGACGGGTATCACTTCCTTTTGCTAGGGCCGGCTGGCGTTGGTTTTTGGTAGGGGGCAGTCTCCGGCAAGTGCGTTTATCAGAAGTCTGTCTACTTACGTCGTGGCCATTCGCGCTCTGGTGGCAAATTCGTTGTGCCGCGGGGAAGAGAGGCCTATGATGCGCAAGCCAAGGAGCCAAATCGGAACATCCAGAAAAATCGTTAGCAGCTCACCAGAGAGGGCATCAACATGAAGCTCATGGGGCGGTTGCGTGGCTTGGCAGCGTTAGGTTTATTGCTCGCGGGCTTCCCTCTGAATCGCGCCGTAGGCGCTCCCGCGACTACCTTTGAGACCCTTGTCGTCCCGGGGCTCAGCCAGCCTGTCAAGATTCTCAGAGACCGCTGGGGCGTTTCTCACATCTATGCAAAGAATGAAAAAGATCTGTTCTTCGCTCAGGGCTACAACGTTGCTCGGGATCGCCTGTTCCAGCTCGAGATGTGGCGCAGACAGGCCACCGGTACCGTTGCGGAAATCCTGGGAAAAAAGGAATTGAAGCGTGACCTCGGCAACCGCCTGTTCGCCTTCCATGGTGATTTAAAGCAGGAACTCAACTGGTATCATCCGCACGGCGCCATTATTGTCCAAGCCTTCGTAGACGGGATTAATGCCTACATTGATCAGACACAGCGGGACCCGGCGCTGCTGACGCTCGAGTTTAAACTGTTGGGAATCAAGCCCGGTAAGTGGACGCCCGCCGTCGTCGTCACCAGATTCAACGGTTTGCTCGGCAACCTTACGGAGGAGATGCAAACCGCACTTGCTATCAGGGAGGTCGGCGTCGCCAAGGTTAAAGACCTCAACTACTTTCAACCGGCCAATCCCAATCTCGAGATGGATCCAGCAATCGACGCCAGCTTGCTCTCAAATGACGTCCTGGAGCTCTATCTTGCCTACCGGACCCCTATCAAGTTCACGCCCGACGAATTGGTAGCCGAATTCCGCCGTCAGCCGGATGTACTCGCTCGCATGGACCATGAGGTTGCGGCAAACTCATCGCTCGATCCTGGATTTCGCTCCCAAGACATCGGCAGCAATAACTGGGTCGTCGCTGGAAAACTCACGGCGAGCGGCTTCCCTCTCATGATGAACGATCCGCATCGCGTGATTCAGGCTCCATCCTTGCGCTACTGGGTGCACCTGGTTGCCCCGGGATGGGATGTCATCGGGGCCGGCGAGCCTTCTCTCCCGGGCGTTTCCATCGGACACAACGAAAACGGCTCGTGGGGGCTCACGATCTTCGGAACGGATGGCGAAGATCTGTATGTTTATGACACGAATCCAGCGAATCCCTCGCAATACAAATATAACGGCGCGTGGGAATCCATGTCCGTCGTCAAAGAAACGATTCCGGTCAAAGGTGAGACACCTTCAGCCGTCGAGCTCAAGTACACGCGCCACGGCCCGGTCATCTACGAAGACAAAACTCATCACAAGGCCTACGCCGTCCGCGCGGCTTGGCGAGAAATTGGCGGCGCGCCGTATCTCGCCAGCTTGCGCATGGACCAGGCGCATACTTGGGACGAATTCCTCGACGCGTGTAGCTATAGCCGTATCCCCGCGGAAAATATGGTTTGGGCCGATGTGGATGGCAACATCGGCTATCAAGCCGTGGGCATCGCGCCGTTGCGACCCAATTGGAGCGGCTTGGTCCCTGTCCCGGGCGATGGCCGTTATGAATGGGACGGCTACCTGCCGATCAAAGCTCTTCCTCACGTGCTCAATCCCGAAAAGGGCTTCTTCAATACCTCGAACAATTTCCTGATCCCTTCCGGTTGGCCTTACAAAGAAGCCTTGCACTACACCTGGGCGGACCCGTATCGCGCCGACAGCGTGGCTGAATTCCTCAGCTCGGGTCGCCGCTTCACTGTCTCGGATATGATCGAACTCCAAAACAGCGATCTGTCGATTCCGGCGCGCAGCCTGGTGCCGCTCCTCCGTGATTTGCCCCTCGCCGGCCCAGCTGCGCAAAAAGCCCAAGCGCGGCTGCTTCAATGGAATTACGTTCTCGACAAAGAATCCGTGGAAGCCGGCATCTATGAAATGTGGCAGCGCCGGCTCGAAGAAAATGTTCGCGCGATGTTCGTGCCCAAGGAAGCGCAACCTTACATTTGGGGCCCCACTCTCACAAAGATCGTCGGCTGGTTACAGGCGCCTGACGGACGCTTTGGGCCTGACCCGGTCGCCGGCCGCAATACGCTTCTCACGAAGAGCCTCGATGAAGCTGTGGCTGAACTTACCAAGCGCCTTGGCTCGGACGTCGAGAAATGGAACCTGGGCGCCTATCACCACGCGCTCATTCACCATCCTCTCTCCGGCCTACTTAGCGCCGAACTGCGCGCGAAGTTCGATGCCGGTGACCTGCCGCGCGGCGGGGACAGCAACACCATCTCCATGACCACCGGCGCCGACAATCAAGTCGCTGGGGGGTCTTTCAAAATTATCGTGGATACCGAGGACTGGGATAACTCCGTCGGTTTGAACACCCCGGGGCAGTCCGGTGACGTCAACGATCCGCACTATAGGGATCTTTATCAGCTTTGGGCGCGTGGCAAGTACTTCCCCATTTTCTATTCGCGCGCAAAAGTGGAGTCGGTCACAGAGACGCGCTTCGAACTCAAACCTTCCGCGGATTCCGCCTCAAATAAGGGTGCCAATCGCTAATCGTCGTCCTTGTGCCTCGCGTACTCGGAAGCTGGCCCTCTTTCTAGGCTTGAATTCGCGAATCTCAAGGGAAAAACAGTTCCTACGTCCTTCGCATGGCCTTCGCCGCCGAATTTCCTGAGTGGAAATGGGATAACTGTTTCCTATAGAGGGCATCTGGATTATTTCCGAGTCCCCCGTTAATCAGGAGCTATCCGACCCGCTAGTTGCCGAGGGTAGCGCTGTCCGGGGATGGCTCTTGATGACCAGGAAACAGACGTCCTAGATTTGCTGCGTTTATTTTGGATCCTCATGAGACAAATAAGCTAACGCTCTGCGACGTGGGAATACGTGAGGCGCGTGTGATTCGAACTCGCTTATTCGGTGCCCTTCGAACTGTCCTGGAATATGTCGTCTTCGTGATGGGCGGAACGGCAATACTTGCGATGTTTGCGCGCGGTTTGGGAATCCTTTGGTCGTTTAACCCCGAGTTCGTTCACGCCGGCTTCCGCGCGGCATTCGTCTCCGGTTTCATGTACTTCTACGCGCTCATAGTTTACTTGCCGCGGGTCGTCGTCTGGGGTTTGGTTGTTCCACAGATATTAAGCTGGGTCTTCGTCGCGGTGCTTTTATATGTCGCCGCCTTGCTGCTTGCAAAAGCCTCATCCCCTACGCTCGCTCCCCGCATCGTTCTGGCTGTGATTTCCCTGCTCTGCTCTGGCCGCGTGATTCTCTTCTTCTCTCCTGCGCTTCTCCACGATATAGGATCCATTTTCTTCACGATGTTTTTCGCTGGCCTCTTGGGTGGCGTCTATGGTTTCTTTTTGTTTCCGCGCGTTTGCAGCGAGTCCCCGCAAACTTCACCAATGCTTTTGAGGCACTGGATGATTGTCGGCGCCTGGGTCCTCCTCTTCTCCGCTAACTGGGGCCACGTCGAATATCAGCAACACAAAATTCATTCCATCAACGATCCGCAGCTTCAACTATCTTTTGTAAAATGGACCCCGGCGGAGGGGGACGTTCGAGAAGAACCCATGAACAAATCTGCTGCCTCCGCTCCCTCCCTCACCGACCTCGAAATCGAGCAGCTTCGCGCCGCTGGCATGACGGGGATACTTCAAACGTGGGGCCACAGTGGTAACACCTATCCGCCGCCTCCTCCAGGAACCCGCCGATTTGTCATCGTGATGGCGCGCCCCGTTCGCGAGACGATTGACCTGCCTAAACCTGCCGCAGGGGATATTCTTTATCTCCAAACAGAACAGGGATGGAAGGTCTTCCCGTCATTGGCCCAGACCGTGGCCAGGACTGTGCGACTTACTTTTTCTGGGCCGGAACCTCACCTTAACATACCAAGTACGCGTTACTCCGTGGATGTCGGATTGGGTCACCCCTCTGAAATTCCTTTTCTTGATGCGGCCTTTTCTTGGCTTCCCGAGGAATTT
>Ga0209698_10005097_pt1 | contig 14289 bp, 13 predicted proteins | sample LitLauG_LLR_2012_FD_187203 | JGI IMG/M metagenome (GOLD analysis project Ga0209698, IMG submission 187203) | Freshwater sediment microbial communities from Pennsylvania, USA - Little Laurel Run_MetaG_LLR_2012 (SPAdes) (version 2) | ecosystem: Environmental > Aquatic > Freshwater > Creek >... | reverse complement strand
CTGCCGCTCAACCTGCTTCTCAATCGCTCTTCGCTACCCCATTGCCCGCCGTTCATGAATAGGCCGGGCTAGGCCGCCGCGCTTGACCCTCTCGAAGCTGTAACGAAGAAGAGCAAGCAAGCCTGCCGGGACCACCGGCAGAATGACGGGATTGTCCGTACTTCGGATGACATCGATATGCGCCGCCACATCGTCGATCGACCATTGCGGCCGATGGCGTTGCGCTAAGCGCATCTGGCGCCGGAGAAATGGAAATCCGTCGTCCAGCACATCGAGCGGCAGCCCTCGCCGGAGACTCTGGTCCGCCGCGAAGGTAGCAAGACCTGCTGCCTTCGCAACGTTCGGTGCATTGAAGCCGGCAGGATACGCGCCAAGTCATTGATATAATGGCGCGCCCGGAAGGATTCATCCGGGCCTGCACCTGACCGGCCGTGACACGCGGACGAATGCGGTCATATCCGCAGGACGCTACCTCTTCATTCATGTGCCATATTCATAAGTCCAAGTGAATTCCAGTACCTAGTCTCAGGAACAGCGATTTACTACTCTTGATCGCGTGTGGCGCCAATCGGCGGCGATCATTAGTGGACCCGGTGGCCGGCCGAACAGCGGGGCCATACTCAGGGGCCAGGGGCTTTTTATGCACAAACGGCAACTGGGCAGGAGCGGACTTGAAGTCTCCGCAGTCGGACTCGGCTGCATGGGCATGGTGTCCTTGACGAAGGACGCGGACTTTCTGCTCAAAATGAAGAACCTGCTGCGTCAAGCCGTGGAGCTCGGCGTCACGCTTTTCGACACCGCAGAGCTTTACGGACCCTTGACCAATGAGGAACTGGTAGGCGAGGCGCTGGAGCCCTTCCGGGGCAAGGTCGCCATCGCTACGAAATTCGGCTTCGCTCTTGATCCCAATGGCGGCCCGCGATGGGTCGGCATGAACAGCAAGCCGTCACATATCCGGCAGGTCGTCGAAGGGTCCCTCAAGCGGTTGCGGGTCGAAGTCATCGACCTTCTGTACCAGCACCGTGTCGATCCGGAGGTGCCCATTGAAGAGGTCGCCGGTACCGTTCGTGACCTGATCCGCGAAGGCAAGGTCAAATACTTTGGCCTGTCCGAGGCCATGCCTGACACGATTCGGCGCGCCCATGCGGTGCAGCCGGTCGCTGCAGTGCAAAGCGAATATTCACTTTGGACGCGCGATCCTGAATCCACGATCCTGCCCGTGCTTGAAGAGCTGGGCATCGGCTTTGTCGCCTACAGCCCGCTTGGGAAGGGCTTCCTCACCGGCACCATCGATGAGACTACCGAGTTCCCTGGCCGGGATTTCCGGCAGATTCTGCCGCGGTTTACGGTGGAAGCACGCAAAGCCAACCGGGCCCTGGTCGATCTGCTGAGGGACATCGGCGAGCGCAAACGGGCCACACCGGCGCAGGTGGCACTGGGCTGGCTCCTGGCCAAGAAGCCGTGGATCGTACCCATTCCGGGCACGACAGACCTTGGCCGCCTGCGAGAGAACATCGGGGCCGCATCGCTCGTGCTCAACGGCGAAGACCTGCGCGATATCGAATCGACCGCATCCAGGATCGCCATCGTGGGCGGTCGGCATCCGGAAAATTTCGAGGCACTGAAGCCACGTTAACCCCCTGCAGGTGTGCCAGGTTGGGCTTCCTGACCAAATCCGACTTCAGCCCGCTTTGAGCAAGGGCGGCGACTTGTCCTCAAAGCTGCCGTCCACGCCGCATTGATGGTCTTCGACGGTACCATCGGGTAATTGGATCATCGACCGGAAATGTTAGGATCCCCCGTGTTGCAGTTCTTTATTCGACTTCGATCAGGGTGGGGAATGCATAAATGAAGGCAACGATAAACCTTGTATGCGGATACTGCGCCGGGGCAATCCTGGGCGTCACGGCGGTGCCCGTGCAGTCCGCAGAATCACCTCGCCCGCCCTCCGAAATTCGAACGCCGCTCGGCACAAGCTCGGAGCAAGTGCTGCTCGCGAAGGTCACCGTTTCCGACCTTCCGAAGTCATACGAGTTCTACACGAAAGTCATCGGTCTGAAGTGGGCGCTATCGGCTGGACAGCCGCAGCCGCCTGCTCCGGTGCCGGCCAACGACGCCCAGCCCGCGTTCATCGAGATTCCGCTCAACTTCAGCGGCTCTCTCGCCGATCCGTTCTTCGTCATCGTTCAGCAGCGCGGCTACAGACCGACGCCCGACGTTGCCCGGATGAGTTGGATCGGATTCAAGGTCCCCGACGCTCCAGCCGCTGTGCGGCGCGTCAGGGAATCCGGCTACGAGATCGTGCGCGAGCCGAAGACCGTCGGACCGGGGGTGATGTCGATTGGCATCGTGCGCGATCCGGACGGATACTCTGTGGAAGTCATACAGTCGGCGAGCTATCCGGAAAAGGGGCACTGAGGCCGCCGGGTGGTCGGACACCTGCAGGGTTCCGAAGCGATAACGCTTGTCACAGGAGGCTGGCTGATCGGGGGTGGTCGTGGTGAGCCAGGCAGGCGAAGCCGTACGCGGCAGAGTGGTTTCAGGTGGACTCATGCTGAGCGCCGCTGCGATCGCGGTTGTCAGCATGATCGGGACCAATACGGCCTGGGCCTATGTCGGCCCCAGTTTCATGGATATACCGGGGATTTCCGGCGACTGGACCGGTGCGCAGTACAAGCACTGGATCCGGGTCGACGGCAACTATTGGCCAGGGGGCCGGTCCATCGGCTTGAGCGGCGCGGGCGCCGCGATGCGCCACCCGGATATATTTTCTGGTCCTGCCGGCCCGCGCCAGGGCGAAGGGCAGCTCGTCATCGCGGTCGACAAGGGCAGTGCCGTCCTGCCGAAACTCATGGACCAATGCGTACGGAAGACACCGATGGCCATGCTGACCTATGCGGAATCCTCGGATCGTGCGCGGACGACGTTCGAGATCGGCGCGCGGCCGCCCGAGATCCCGCCTTACTTCGAATACCGGCTGAAGGATGTGGTGTTCAGCGGTTGTCCGGTCGTGCCCAAGGCGCCGCAACAGGCGATCATTGTCAGTTTCAAGAACATCGAACGGCTCAACTATCATCGCCAGGAAGATGGCGTCAAAGCCCGGCTGGACCCGTCAACGCTGCGTCCTGCTGCGCCCGGCCGCACGACCAGTACCTTCGTCCTGACCTGGTTTGCCGCCGCGCAGGATGTCAGTGACGATCAATGTCCCAGGATGAATTCGAAGCCGACGGAGGCCGACTACTATGCCTTCATGTCCCGGGAAGCCGCGGACCAGGAGCGTGCGGAGCGGGCCAGCAAGGGTGGGGTCAATTACGAAAATGGGCAGATGGGGTTGCGCGGCCCGGGCAAATTGAACGTCACGATGGCCCCTGGGATTGTCCCGGATCCGGGCAATGCCGAGCCGCAGACGAGATTGGCGCGCGGCCTTGATCTGGATGGCGATGATGGTACGGGTGAGCCGCCGGCCGGCGTCTGCAAGCACAAGAACTATGTTTCCGCTGACGGACGGGCCGGAATCGACAATCAGCTGTACACGGTGGAAGGCTGTATTGGCTCGTTTCAGGGCCACAAGGGCTTCATCATGCAGTTTGCCAACAATCAGATGCACGATGGCCTCCTGTCGATGATCCTGCAGATCACCGGGATCGACAGCGAGCAGAACGACGACAGCGTCGATATCACGCTGTTCTACAGCCTGGACGCCATGGCCAAGAGCGCCTCGGGGCAGGTGCTGCCAGACTATACGTTCCGCGTCACCGACAATCCCCAGTACACGCATTTCTTCAGGCGTCTGCACGGACGGATCGTGAACGGAGTCGTGATCACCGATACCGTCAAGGAACTGCAGATGAACCTCGGCACCTACGGCACCCCGGTGCAGCTGGCGCTGGCGAATGCCAGCATGAGGCTGGAGCTGACGGCGGACGGCAACGTCCGGGGCGTTCTGGGCGGATATCAGGATTGGCGGGTCATCGCGAGCCGCTCGACGTCTTCGGCAGCGGAACAGGTACACAATTTCCAGGTCCCCGGCCTGTACAACGCCTTGCAGCGCGCAGCCGATGGCCTGAAGGATCCGGTCACGGGCCAGTGCAACGGCATTTCGTCGGCCTTTGACATCGAGGGTATTCCGGCCTATCTGGCCGCGGCGCCTCCGCGAGCGGCCAGGGCGGATGGGTATGCCGGGAAGGCGCACTGACGTGCTGTTTGAGGCGCCCAGGCGGCGATCGCCCCGCCTGGGGTTGCTGTGGAGGAGTGCCGGTGGCTTGCTGGCCGGAATGGTGCTCGCCGAGTTGCTGCTCGCCGGGAGCATCGGTACCACGGCGGACGCCGCAGAGGAACCCGCCACGTCCGGCGGGGCAGCGGCCTTTCGGCGTCTGACGGAAGTTCAGTACCAGCAGTCGATTGAGGACATTTTCGGCGCCGGTATCCGAATCCCCGGGCGGTTCGAGCCGCCGCTGCGCTCCGAGGGGTTGCTCGCCGTGGGCGATTCCAAGGTCGTGGTCACTCCGTCAGGGTTTGAGCAATATGAGCTCAGGGCACGAGCGATTTCGGCCCAGGTTCTGGCCGCAGACCGCAGGAAAACCGTAGTGCCCTGTGACCCGCCCTCCTCGAACTCTTTCGACGAGGCTTGTGCCAGTCGGTTTCTCTCTCACTATGGTCAGCTCCTTTACCGACGTCCAATCGAGGACGACGAGCTTCGTTCCGTGCTAAGCGTCGCGCGGGCCGCGACGCAGCAGGCCGGCGATTTCTACCAGGGCCTGCAGTTTGGCTTGAGCCGGCTGCTGGTATCCCCAAACTTTCTCTTTCGGGTGGAAACCGCCGCAGCTGCTCCCGGCATCGGCGCGGCAGGGCGCCTCGACGATTATGCTCTCGCTACGCGCATCAGTTTCCTGCTCTGGAACGCGCCGCCCGATGCGGCGCTGCTGGGCGCCGCCGCAAGCGGTGAATTGGGTCAGATCAGCGGGCTCGAGAAGCAGGTCGATCGACTGATCGCCTCGCCGCGGTTTGAACTCGGCATCCGTGCCTTCTTCTCAGACATGCTGGGCTATGAACAGTTTGATGGCCTGTCAAAGGACCCTGCGATATTCCCCAAGTACACTTCGCAATTGAGCAAGGATGCACAAGAGCAGAGCCTCCGTACCATTGTGGACCTGCTGGTCACGCGCAAGGGGGATTACCGCGAGCTGTTCACCACCAAGAGGACATTTCTGAATCGAAATCTCGGTGCGCTTTACCACGTGCAGGTCGGTAATGAGGCTTTCGGCGGATGGATGCCTTATTCGTTCAGCGCCTCCGACCCGCGGGCGGGAATATTGACGCTGGCCGCGTTTCTGCTGCAGGACCCCACCCATGAAGGGCGCAGCTCCCCGACGATCCGCGGCAAGACGGTGCGTGAGCTGTTTCTATGCCAGAAGATTCCCCCGCCGCCGGGGAACGTGGACTTCAAGCTGGTTCAGGACACGCACAATCCGCTGTACAAAACGGCCCGCGAACGCCTGACGGCACACCGCGACAATCCCACCTGCGCCGGCTGTCATTCGATTACCGATCCCATCGGCCTCGGCATGGAGAATTACGACGCCATCGGTGAATACCGCATTCGGGAGAACGGCGCGCTGATCGACGCCAGCGGCACCTTCGAGGGCAAACCTTACCGGGACGTGATGGAGCTGGAGCAGATCCTGCACGACAGTCCACGGGTGCCGAGCTGTCTTGCCGAGCGGGCCTATGAATACGGTGTCGGACGCACGGTCGCGCCGGGAGAGCGGGAATGGATCAAGTACCTGAACCAGCGTTTCGCCCGCGAGCACTATGCGTTGCCGGCCCTGATGCGGATCGTGGCCACGAGCGTTGCATTCCGGACCGTCGCGTCCAATACCCTGGCTGCAAATTAACCCAACGCTGAATCGAGCGGAGTGACCATGCCAAAATGGAATAGACGCAATGTCCTCAAGGGCATGCTGGGCGCCTCGGCGGTGACCGTCGCGCTGCCGCTTCTGGATTGCTTCCTTGATGGCAACGGCCAGGCCCTGGCCTCGGGAGCGCCGATCCCACCACGCTTTGGGACCTGGTTCTGGGGCTGCGGGGTGAATGCGGCCCGCTGGTTTCCGGAGCGGCTGGGCGCCGATTACGATCTCAAGGACGAGTTAAAGGCCATCGAGCCTTACAAGCGCAAGGTGGATGTATTTTCCGGGTTCAACTGCGTCCTGGGCGGCAAGCCGAACCTGAACCACTGGTCGGGCATCATGGCGACCTACACCGGCGCCTGCCCGACCACGGGCGGCATGGGCACTGGCACCGCAGAAGCGCCCACCATCGACTGTCTGGTTTCCGATACGATCGGCGCCGGTACGCGATTCCGATCGCTCGAGATTGCCTGCACGGGCCAGTCCAGCGTCAGCTACAGCATGCGCGCGGGCTCGACCATCAATGCGAGCGAGGTGGATCCGGTCAGCCTGTACCGGCGCCTGTTTGGGCCCGAATTCCAGGATCCGAATGCGGCCGAGTTCAAGCCGGATGCCGGGCTCATGCTGCGCCAAAGCGTGTTGTCTTCGGTCAAGGACGAGCGGGCAAGGCTGATGCGCAGCGTCGGCGCCGCGGACCGCATGCGCGTTGAGCAGTACTTCACCTCGGTGCGGGAGATGGAACAGCAGCTCGGCCTGATGATGGAAAGGCCGGCACCCGCGCTGGCCTGCGCGGTGCCGAAGGCACCGGTTCCGGCGGAGCTCGGCCCCGTTTGGGAGACCGCCCTTAAGACCCACGACCTACTCGGGCAACTTGTGGTGATGGCGCTGGCCTGCAATCAGACGCGGGTCTTCAACGTCGCGCTCTCGACGGCGGCCTCGAACCTCAGGAAGGCGGGATCGGCGGTGTCCTTTCATGAGTTGACGCACGAAGAACCCATCGACGACAGGCTGGGTTACCAGCCTGAATCGACCTTTTTTATGGAGAAGAGCATGGAGGCGTTTGCCAGCATGCTGCGCATGCTGGATTCCGTGAAGGAAGGTGATGGGACGCTTCTCGATCATTCGCTGGTACTGGCCACATCCGAAAGCAATTATGCGAAGCTGCATTCGATCGATTCGCTGCCGATCCTGGTGGCGGGAACCGCCGGCGGAAAATGGCGCTCTGGCCTGCATATCAACGGCAGAGGTGATCCGAGTTCGCGCGTCGGGTTGACGATTCAACAGGCGTTGGGTATCCCGGTGGCAAGTTGGGGGGTTGGGGCGATGGCCACGTCCAAACCCGTCAGCGAAGTACTGTAAGGCGCAGACTTGAGGCTCGATCATCAGCTCACCATTGCGCCACATGGGGATGGTGGTCAGATTCTGCGAGGCAAGGCCCTGGCCGGACGCGCAGCGGACGGATTGCGGTAACGGAGCGCCTCGACCAGCAGCGCAAAGGCGGGCGTCGCCTGGCGTCGACTCGGGTAATAGAGGTGGTAGCCCGGAAACGGTGCGCACCAGTCGGCAAGCACGCGGACCAGCCGTCCTGCATCGATGTCCGCCTGGACGATGTCCTCGGGGACAAACGCGATCCCCAGCCCTGCCCTCGCCGCTCGCAGGCGCATCCACAGGGTGTTGAAGGTCAATTGCCCCTCCACCCGCACGTTGACCTCGCGCCCCCCTTTCTCGAATTCCCACGCATAGAGCCCGCCGGAGGTCGTCAGGCGCACGTTGATGCACTGGTGGTCGTGCAATTGCTGGGGCACGCGCGGCACGCGCCGGTTCGCGAGGTAGGCGGGAGCCGCCACCGCCGCCATCCGAAAGTCCGGACCGACCCGCACCGCGATCATGTCCTTCGCCACCTGTTCGCCGAGCCGGATTCCCGCATCGAATCGCTCGGCGACGACGTCGGTGAGGCCGTATTCCAGCACCACCTCGACCAGTATGTCCGGATACTCCGGGAGCAGCCGCTCAAGGGCTGGCAGCAGCACGGTCTCCGCGGCATGCTCGGCGGTGGTAATCCGAAAGGATCCCGCAGGCTTCTCCCGCAGTGCCGTCAGGGACTCGATCTCGGAGTCGATGTGCTCGAAGGCGGGGCGCACCGTCCGCAGCAGGCGCTCGCCCGCGTCGGTGGGCGCCACGCTGCGGGTGGTGCGACTGAGCAACCGCAATCCCAGTCGCCCCTCGAGGCGCCGGACCGCATGACTGAGCGAGGATTGTGTCATGCCGAGCTTGGAGGCAGCGCGCGTAAAGCTCAACTCCTGGGCGACGGTCGCGAAGGCGGACAGGTCCGCCAGGTGTTCCCGCTTCATTCATGCACTCCATTCATAGGTCCAATCGAATTCTAGCGGCTAGTCGGCAAAGAGTCGAAGGCCTAATGTGGGCGCCATGGAGGCTGGCGGCGACCGAGGGGATTCGGGGCCGCGAGCCACGCAGCAACCCATCATCCTGGAGTCGTCGTGCAAAAGCGCAAACTCGGCCAGAGTCACCTTGAAGTGTCCGCCCTCGGCTTCGGCTGCATGGGCCTCAATTTCGGATATGGGCCGGCACTCGAACGGCCGGCGGCGATTGCCCTGATCCGCGCGGCCTTCGACCAGGGGGTCACGTTCTTCGACACGGCAGAGGCCTACGGGCCTTTCACCAACGAGGAGGTCGTCGGCGAGGCGCTCGCACCGATCCGCGACCAGGTGGTAATCGCCACCAAGTTCGGCTTCCAGGATGGGGACTCCAGCGCTGGACTCGACAGCCGGCCGGAGCGGATCCGGTCCGTGGCCGACGCCGCGCTGCGGCGCCTGCAGACCGACCGGATCGACCTGTTCTATCAGCACCGCTCGGACCCCAAGGTGCCCATCGAGGAGGTCGCGGGGACCGTGAAGGAATTGATCCGTGAGGGCAAGGTGAAGCACTTCGGTCTCTCCGAGGCGGGTGTACAGACGATACGCCGCGCCCACGCAGTGCAACGGGTCGCGGCCCTGCAGAGCGAGTACTCGCTGTGGTGGCGGGCCCCCGAAGCGGAGATCCTGCCGTTGTGCGAGGAGCTTGGCATCGGCTTCGTGCCGTTCAGTCCCCTCGGCAAGGGTTTCCTGACCGGTAAGATCGACGAGTCGACGCATTTTGCGAAGGATGACTTCCGCAACATCGTCCCGCGCTTTTCGAGCGAAAACCGCAAGGCGAACCAGCGGATCGTTGGCCTGCTCGAAACCCTGGCCACAGAGAAGCGAGCCACACCGGCACAGATCGCACTGGCCTGGTTGCTCGCACAGCGGCCATGGATCGTACCGATCCCGGGCACCACCAAGCTGCACCGCCTGCAGGAGAACCTCGGTGCCGCCACTGTCGAACTCTCGGCCGGCGACCTGCGCCGCATCGGCGACGCGCTCGCTCACCTCCCGGTGCAGGGTGACCGGTATCCGGCCCACCTGGCCGCGCGCGTGGGGAGGTAATCACCATGGGCGATGTCATCGTCGTCATCGGTGCCGGGTCCATCGGGCAGGCCATCGCGCGCCGGATCGGCGCCGGCAAGCACGTCCTGCTGGCCGATTTACGACAGGAAAATGCCAATGCGGCGGCGGAAGTCCTGAAGAACGCCGGCTTTACCGTGAGCACCGCAATGATCGACGTGTCGAAACGTGCCAGCGTGGTCGCGCTGGTGCACACCGCGGTCGGTCTCGGCGAGGTCACAGGCGTCATCCACGCCGCCGGCGTCTCGCCGTCGCAGGCCCTGCCGGCGACGATTCTCGCCGTCGACCTCTACGGCACCGCGCTGTTGCTCGAGGAATTCGGGAGAGTCATCGCCCGGGGCGGCGCCGGCGTCGTCATCGCGTCGCAATCCGGGCACCGCCTGGGCGCCTTGACGGCCGAGCAGGACCGGGCGCTCGCCACCACACCCGCGGACCAGTTGCTTGCCCTCCCGATGCTCCAGCCAGACCAGGTGAAGGACTCCCTGCATGCGTACCAGCTTGCCAAGCGCGGGAATTCCCTGCGGGTCATGGCGGAAGCCGTTCAGTGGGGCAAGCGCGGCGCGCGGCTCAACACGATCAGTCCCGGCATCATCATCACGCCGCTCGCCCATGACGAACTGACCGGCCCCCGCGGCGCCGGGTACCGACGCATGATCGAGCTGTGCCCGGTCGGGCGCGCCGGCACGCCTGACGAGGTCGGAACCGTCGGCGCACTGCTGATGGGTCCGGAGGGCGCGTTCATCACCGGAAGCGATTTCCTCATGGACGGCGGGGTCACCGCGGCCTACCGGTACGGGGAGCTTGCACCCCCATGACCCAACGGCAGGTTCTTCGATCATTGGGCATTTGCAGACCGGAGCGGCGGCCGGGCATCACTCTGATCCGCCGGGGGCTGGCCCTCAAGATCCGCGAGCTTCTGACCTCCTCGATGCTCGCCTCGCTCGGGGGCTGCGAGCCCCAGCTCTCCGGTCACGTCGTGGCCAATCTCGCGGTGGGGAAAGGCCGCAGGACGCTGATCGGCATCGCCACGCAGTGGCTTCCCTGCGTCGGGTACCCGCGCGTACTCAACGCGCTCCGGGTCATCAATGAGGGCACTTCGACATGACGCGCGTCCTCATCCTCGGCGCCCATGGCCAGCTGGCGCGGCACACCACCGCCGTGTTCCTGCGCACCACCGAGGTTGCGCTGAGCCTTTATCTGCGCCACGCGGCACGCCTGCACAATCCTGACCCGGAGCGGGTGCGGATCATCGAGGGTGACGTGCTCGACGTGCCCGCCCTGACCGCGGCCATGAAGCAGCAGGACGTCGTCTATGCGAACCTGGCCGGTGCCATGAAGCGGCAGGCCGAAGCCATCGTCGAGGCCATGCACGCCGCCGGCCTCAAACGCCTGCTCTTCATCAGCTCGATGGGGATCTACGGCGAAGTGCCGGGCGAGCGCTATCGAAGCGTACTCGACCCGTACCGTGACTCGGCGGCCGTCATCGAAGCTTCGGACCTCGACTACACCGTGCTCCGGCCGGGTTGGTTCACCCACGACGCCGAAATCAATTACCAGCTGACGCAGAGAGGCGAGCCCTTCCAGGGGCATGAGGTCTCCCTGAACAGCCTGTCCGACTTGATCGTGAAACTGGCGACGACGCCCGGTCTGCACGTCCGACGCAGCCTCGGTGTCGCCAAGGCCTGAACATCATCCGGGGAATCCAAACACCATGGAACTCAAACGCAATGGCAGTCAGCCCTCGTCAAAGGGTCCAGCGCAGTATTTCACCGGCAGCGTCCGGGTCGACCCGCTGTTCTCACCCACAGCGCCGGCACGGACGAGCGCGGCCCGCGTCACGTTCGAGCCGGGCGCACGCAGCAACTGGCATACGCATCCGCTCGGACAGAAGCTGGTCGTGGTCTGTGGCTGCGGCTATGTGCAGAGCTGGGGTCAGCCCCTCCGCGTCATCCGCCCCGGGGACGTGGTCGAGTGCCCGCCCGGAGAAAAGCACTGGCACGGTGCCGCACCGGGCACCGCCATGAGCCATATCGCCATCCAGGAAGAGCTGAATGGTAAGGCCGTCGACTGGCTGGAGCCTGTGACGGAGGAGCAATATTCCTGTAAGCCGATCGACCCATAGCCGCCCACCAGCGGGAGCCCATCATGCGTGCAACGATCATGTACAAGGCGGGCGACGTCCGCGTCGAGAGCGTTCCCGATGCCCAGCTCGTCGAGCCCACGGATGCGATCATCAGCGTCAGCCTGGCCTGCATATGCGGCAGCGACCTCTGGCCCTACAGGCTGCTCGAGCCGCAGCCGGCCGGTCGACGCATGGGTCACGAAGCCATCGGCGTGGTCGAGGCCGTCGGTTCGCAGGTCAGTCGGATCAAGCGTGGCGACCTCGTCGTGATGCCCTTTGCCTACTCGGACGGCAGCTGTGACTTCTGCCACGATGGCCTGCAGACTGCCTGCACGCTGGGCGGATTCTTCGGCGTCGGCGGCGTCGGCGGCGCGCAGGCTGAAGCCGTCCGCGTGCCGCTTGCGGACGGGACGCTCTACCGGCTGCCGGTGCGCGCAGACGACGCCCTGATCCCCTCGCTGCTCACGCTCTCGGACGTGATGGGCACCGGTCACCACGCGGCCGTCACGGCCCGAGTGAGCCGCGGCAGGAAGGCGGCCATCATTGGGGACGGTGCAGTCGGACTGTGCGGCGTCATTGCCGCGAAGCGGCTCGGCGCCGAACAGATCATCATTCTGGGGCGTCACCCGGAGCGGCTCGCGCTCGCCAGGGCCTTCGGCGCCACGGACGTCGTGAGGGAACGCGGCGAATCCGCCGTGGAGCAGGTGCGCAAGCTCACCGGCGGACATGGCGTCCATGCAATCCTGGAATGTGTCGGCACCGACGAGGCGATACGGACGTCGATCCAGATCGCCCGGCCAGGCGGCGCTGTCGGTCGGGTGGGCGTACCGCATTACGAGACGATCCCGGCGACTCAACAGGCGTTCTACGGCAACATATCGGTCGGTGGCGGCCCGGCGCCCGTTCGCGCCTACATCGACACCCTGCTGCCGGACATCCTGGAGGGCCGTATCCAGCCTGGTCGGGTGTTCGATCGAACGATCGGGCTCAGCGAAGTTCCGGACGGGTACCGCGCGATGAATGAGCGGCAGGCGCTCAAGGTCGTCGTCCGGCCGTGAGCACTCCCGGTGGCCGCGCCGGGTCGCCGGACTGGTAATGGATGCGGCATGCTTACGGCAATTACAGCCTACGGAGACCGGAAGATGATGACGTTGAAAGTCAATGGTGCGGAACACGCAGTCGTCTCGCGGCCCGACACGCCGCTGCTCTACGTCCTGCGCAACGAACTCAACGTCATGACGCCCAAGTTCGGCTGTGGCCTGGCACAGTGCGGCGCATGCTCGGTACTCCTTGACGGCAAGGAAATCCGTTCTTGCATCACCCCGATAGTCGCCATCGGCGACAAGGAAATCACTACGGTTGACGGCTTACCCGGGCGCTGGGCCAAGCAGCGTGGGCTGTCGCCCGAAGAAGCGGCGAGGCAGCTCCACCCCGTGCAGGAGGCATGGATCGAGGAACAGGTGCCGCAATGCGGAATCTGCCAGTTCGGCATGATGATCAAGGTCACCGAACTGCTCGAGCACATTCCGTCTCCCACCGACGCGGAAATCAAGACGGCGCTGACCACGTCCGGGCCCTCGCCGCATCTGTGCCGCTGCGGCAGCTATGCAGCCATCCTCGACGGAGTGCACGAGGCCGCGCGCCTGATGTCCAGGGGAGGTACGAAGTGAGCGACGCCAAGGTCATTTCGATACACGGGGCTGCGCTCAGCCGTCGTGGCTTTCTGGCTGCCGGCGGCGCGCTGATCGTGGCGACGGCCTTCAGGCCGTCGCTTGCCTGGGCAGCGAACCGCACTTCGCTCGATGCCACCGCGCCCGCGTCCTGGATCGAGATACATGCCGACAACACCGTGCTGATCCGCACGGGCAAATGCGATTTCGGCCAGAGTTCGATCTACACCGCCTACCGGCAGATCGTCGCCGAGGAACTGGGCATGCCGCTGACCGCGATGACCACGGTCATTTCGGGCGATACCGACCGAACGCCCGACGGCGGCGGCACTTTTGGCCTGCTGCGCACCAATGTCCTGAATCTGCGCAAGGCGGCGGCCTACACCCGTGAAGCGGTATTGACACTTGCCGAGCAGAAGCTGGGAGTGCCCCGCGCCGACCTGACCATCAAGGACGGCGTGATTGCCGGGAGTGGCAAATCAGCCACCTATGGCGAACTGGTCGGCGGACAGAGCCTGGAGCTGACGATCCCCGTCAGTGGCGAGTTGACCGGCTTCGGCGGTTTGACGGTGACGGGAAATCCGCCGCTCAAACCCGCGTCCGAATACACGATCGTCGGCCAGCCCTTCAAGAACCCGAGCGTTCGCCCCAAGATCTCCGGCGAAACACCCTGGGTGGGCGACATCAAGCTGCCTGGCATGTTGCACGCCCGCCCTATCCATCCGACCACGCTGGGCTCGAAACTCCTTTCGGTCGGCAAGATCGATAAAGCACAGTTTCCGGCGGCCAAGCTCGTGGTGATCGGCAACCTGGTGGCGGTGGTCTCGCCTGACGAATGGGAAGCGGTGCAGGCCGCGCAGCAGGTGGCGACCGGAACCCGCTGGACCGCATGGCGGGGGCTGCCCGGACACGAGAACCTGTTCGATCACCTGCAGAATAAGGTCGACTGGAGCGCGATTCCGGTCAGGAACGGCCGCGGCAACAAGGGCGATACCGCGGTCGCGCTCGCCAAGTCGGCCCGGATTCTCAAGGCCACCTACCATTTACCCTACCTGAAGCACGCGCCGATAGGGCCGACGGTTTCGCTGGCC
>Ga0209698_10005096_pt1 | contig 14289 bp, 9 predicted proteins | sample LitLauG_LLR_2012_FD_187203 | JGI IMG/M metagenome (GOLD analysis project Ga0209698, IMG submission 187203) | Freshwater sediment microbial communities from Pennsylvania, USA - Little Laurel Run_MetaG_LLR_2012 (SPAdes) (version 2) | ecosystem: Environmental > Aquatic > Freshwater > Creek >... | reverse complement strand
CGACCCCGGATGGCAGCGAAGTGGTGATTGAGCTTGAGGATTCGGTGCAATACGTTTCCGGGCGCATCGCCAATCCGGACCGTATTTATTTTGACCTGCATGCCGCGAAGCTTTCGGCCGCGTTGCTGCACAACAAAATTAAGGTCACCGGCGACCTGCTGACCCAGATCCGAGTGGCGCAGAATCATGGCGGGGTGGTGCGCGTAGTGCTGGACGTGAATGGCGTGAAAGATTACGCCGCTACGCTGATGCACAAGCCGTCGCGGCTGGTGATTGAACTTTACGGAGACAGGAGCGCGCATGGCCCGGTGCAAACCGCCAAGGCGAGTACACCCGCTGCGAAGAGCGCGGATGACAATGCCGGTGAAAAGCCTGTGGCCAGCGAACCCGTAGCGGGGGAGACAAAGTCTTCAGCCGACAGCGATACGATCGTAGTCGCTGAGAGCCAACCAGCATCGGCAAAGCCCGTTCCACCGCCCGCAAAAGTGGTAACCACACACACGACGAAAATGGCTGTGCCTACGAAGCCCGAGCTGATTCAACCTTCGACGGCGCCTGTGCCGACGCGTGACGGACAAGCAACACTGACGCGCACGCTGGGCCTGAAGATCGGACGCATCGTGATTGACGCCGGCCACGGCGGGCACGACACTGGAACGATTGGCCCCACCGGCTTGATGGAAAAAGATCTTTGCCTGGACGTGGCGCTGCGGCTGGGGAAAATCATCCAGCAAAAACTGCCCGGCGCGGAGATCACCTACACGCGTTCCGATGACACGTTTATTCCACTGGAAGATCGCACGCGCATCGCGAATGAAGCCAAGGCGGACCTATTCATCTCGATTCACGCGAATTCGAGCCCGGATCATGGCGCGCGCGGCATTGAAACCTATTACCTGAATATGAAGGGCTCCGCCGATGCGATGGCCGTGGCGGCGCGCGAGAACGCGGCTTCCCAGGAAGGCATCCACGACCTGGAAGACCTGGTGAAGAAGATTGCGCGCACGGAAAAGATTGACGAATCGAAAGAGTTCGCGGAGGACGTGCAGGATTCGCTTTCGAAGCGTATTCAGAAGACGGCCAAGCCGGTGAAGAACCGCGGCGTGCGCAAGGCCCCCTTTGTGGTGCTGATTGGGGCGGATATGCCGTCCATCCTCACCGAGATTTCCTTCCTGAGCAATGCGGCGGACGAACAACTGCTGAAGAAACCGGAACACCGGCAGCGCGTGGCAGAAGGGCTGTACGCGGGCGTTTCCGAGTACCTTCAGAGCCTGAACAGCATGGCGGTGAACCGGTCGTCGAAGCCCGGACGGGTGGTCCCGACTGCGGCAGTGGAGCAGTCCAGGAACCAACAATAGCCCTCCGGCATCTAATATACTGAGCAGGTATGCACCGCACTCTTTTTGCCTCCTTAATCACGGCAATGTTCTGCGCCCTTGGCGTGGCTGCTGATCCTTCCCTGCTTCCCAACCAATTCGGCCCCTGGCAAGCGGAAGCGCCCGCGAAGACGCTGCGGGTGCAGGACTTGGGCGATGGGTGGGCGAAGTGGCCGAACGGCGAGCGGGTCCTGAAAGAAGCGGGACTGCAGAGCATCGAAGAACGGGCTTTCCGCAATGCAGGTGATGAAGCGACGCTGCGGACGTTTGTATTGAAAGATCCGAGCAGCGCGTACGAGTTGTATACATTCCTGCTGGTGCCGGGCATGAAGGACCTGGGTCTGGGCAAGGATTCGGCTGGTAGCGATACGGTCGCAGTGTTCCTGGTGGGAAATGTCGTAGTGCAAGCGAACCTGCCTGCCACCGTGAAGGCGGATAGCCTGCACGATCTGCTGGCCAGTTTGCAGCAGAAGGCAGACGATTCGCCCCTGCCTCCGCTGAAAAACTATCTGCCTGAGCGCTGGAAGGTATTTGGGTCGGAGAAGTATGCCCTGGGACCGGAAGCGTTTCGCGCGGCGATGCGTTCCGTAGGGCAGGACGACACAGCAATGCTTGCGGACGTGGTTGGCTTCCAGAACGGCGTGGAAGCGATATTTGCGAAATACCAAGGGGAGCATGGAAGCGGTACTTTACTTTTGTTGGATTATCCCACGCCGCAACTTGCCGAGCAGCACCTGCACCACCTGGAGCAGGCGTTGCCGGCTGAACTGAAGCGAGCCGGGGTGACCGTGGAGCGCAAGGCTTCCCTGCTGTCGCTGGTATTTGCGCCCACTTCGCCGGAGCACGCCCAGGCGATTCGCGATGCGGTGAACTACGAAACACAGGTGACTTGGAACGAGCGTGGACAGCGAGCGACGGACCCGCCGATCTTCACTATCATGTACAAGATTTTTCTGTTCACGGGACTCTTCCTGGGGATTGCCACGGGGGTTGGCGTGGCGTTTGGCGGCGTGCGTGTGATCATCAAGCGGATGTTCCCGGGCAAGGTGTTTGACCGGCCGGAGAACATCGAAGTGTTGCAACTGGGCCTTTCCGGCAAGAAGATCGATCCCACCGACATGTATTAGGTAGCGCCTGCAGCCTGCAGGTACGCGTCTCGCTGATCCAATCAGAAGCCATGTGATTTTCTGTAAAAAGACGGCCCGCCTGGAGGACCCGCCCCTGATTGTCTGCCGGCCGCAGGGGCAACCAAAGGCGGTTTGGTGCGTCTAAGGAGAGAATGCTTTGACGTTTCGCTCTGTATTCGATTGTCGTAAAATGATGGGCTGATAGCCCGGCTGTTGTTGAACAGAGGACCCGCGCCTTGTTGAGCAGACACTTGAACCGGAAGCTCCTGAATCACTGCGGGATGGTGTGCCTGGTGGCATTGGGGGCGGCGGGTTGCGGCACGAAGAACGCCACGGTGAACGCCGGAGGGGAAGGCGCTGGCGGCGCGGCGATGACGGTGCAGGTACAGGTAGTGGAGTCCAAACCCATCGCGCAGACCACGGAATATTTGTCGCTGCTGAAATCGCGGCATTCCGCTTCGATCAACCCGCAAGTGGAAGGCTACATCACCAAGATTTTTGTGAAGTCGGGCGACCGCGTGGAGGCGGGCGCGGCGCTGCTGCAGATTGACCCGTTGAAACAGGAAGCGACCGTCAACAGCCAGGAAGCTTCGCGACTGGCACAGGAGGCCAACGTCAATCTGGCGCGCATCAATCTGGAGCGCGCGAGGAAACTGTGGGACGCCGGGGTGATTGCCAAGTCCGACCTCGATAACGCGCAGACCAATTATGACACGGCGGTGGCGCAACTGAAATCGCTTGAGCATCAGGTGCAGCAACAGCAGGTGGAGCTGCACTATTACAAGGTGAGCGCGCCAATGGCGGGGATCGTGGGTGATGTTCCCGTGCATGTCGGCGATCGTGTGACGGTGGGGACGCTGCTGACAACCGTGGATGAACCGGGGGCGCTGGAGGCCTACATTTATGTTCCGGCGGCGCACGCGCACGATCTGCGCGTCGGTCTGCCGGTGCACTTGCTGAATGAAGAGGGGAATCCCCTGGCGGAATCGCAAATCACGTTTGTTTCGCCGCAGGTGGATTCGGATACGCAGACCGTGCTGGCCAAGGCGGCTGTGCCGAACTCCAAAGCAAGCCTGCGCATCGCGCAACAGGTGCGAGCGCAAGTGGTCTGGGGCAATGCCCCTGGACCCGTGGTGCCGGTGCTGGGCGTGACGCGCATCAACGGCCAGTTTTTTGTGTTCGTGGCCAGCAAGGAACCCAAAGGAACGTTTGCGCGGCAGCGCGGAGTGAAGGTGGGAGAGATCGTGGGCAACGATTACGCGGTGCTCGACGGGCTGAAGGCGGGCGACCACCTGATCGTCTCCGGCACGCAGTTCCTGCAAGATGGCGCGCCCATCAGCGAGCAGGTGGAGTCGCCGGGAGCCAAGACACCGACGGAGAGCGCTCCCAAAACCGGGAAATAAGACCCCAACGGCAATTGAATTTACATTTGGCACTAGCCCTTTGCACGGGAAAGGCAAGGAACTGTATTGTTCGTAGATTTTTTCATCCGGCGACCGGTGTTTGCGACCGTCTGCGCGATTCTAATCGTGCTGGGTGGCGCCATCGCCATTCCCACGCTACCTATCGCGCAGTTCCCTGACCTTGCGCCACCGCAGGTGGTGGTCTCCAGCTCGTACATTGGCGCGAACGCGCAAGCGGTGGAATCGGCGGTAACGATTCCGCTGGAGCAAGCGATTAACGGCGTGCCGGGGATGAAGTACATCAGCTCGTCGAGCGGCAACGATGGAACCAGCACGATTACAGTCACCTTTGACGTAACGCGCGATGTGGACCTGGCGTCGGTGGACGTACAGAACCGTGTGAACCAGGCGCTGGGACGCCTGCCAAACGCGGTGAAAAATACAGGCATTATCATTACCAAGCAGACCTCGGGGTTCGTCTTTGCCGCGGGCGTTTACTCGGAGAGCGGGCAGTACGACAGCCTGTTTCTGAGCAACTACCTTGACGTGTACGTGCGCGATTCGCTGAAGCGCGTGAAAGGCGTCGGCGACGTTATCATTTTTGGCGAACGCAAGTACGCCATGCGCGTGTGGCTGGACCCGGCGCGGTTGGCGCAGCGCGGCCTGACGGCCACCTCGGTGCTGAACGCGTTGAACGAGCAGAACGTGCAAGTGGCCGCGGGACAACTGGGGCAACCCCCAGCAAATTCCGGCCAGAGCTACCAGATCAGCGTGCGCGCCATCGGGCGGCTTTCCGATCCAAAAGAGTTTGAAAACATCATCCTGAAAACGGGGACGGATGGGACGCTGGTGCGCGTGAGAGACGTTGGGCGCGCGGAGCTGGGGGCCGAGGATTACAGCTCCGTCCTTCGATTCAATGGGCACGATGCGGTGGGCCTCGCCGTGACGCAGCTTCCCGGGGCGAATGCGCTGGACGTGGACAGCGCGGCGAAAGTGGAGCTGGCCCGGCTGTCCAGCAATTTTCCGCCGGGACTCAAGTACGCGGTGGCGTTTGACACGACGGAAGTCATCGGCGAATCCATCCGCGACGTGCTGACCACCTTGTTCGAAGCGATATTCCTGGTGGTGCTGGTGATTTATATTTTCCTGCAGGACTGGCGCAGCACATTTATCCCGGCCATCACCATCCCGGTGTCGTTGATCGGGACATTCATTTTTGTGAAGCTGCTGGGATTTTCGATCAATACGCTGACGTTGTTCGGCATTACGCTGGCCACCGGTCTGGTGGTGGATGACGCCATCGTGGTGATCGAAAACGTGGAGCGACATATCACCGAGGGCATATCGGAGCCGCACAACGCCGCGAGCGTGGCGATGAAGGAAGTGGCGGGAGCGGTGGTGGCCACTTCGTTGGTGCTGGTTTCGGTATTCGTGCCAGTGGCGTTGTTTCCCGGAACGACAGGCATATTGTTTCGGCAATTTGCCCTAACCATTGCATTTTCGGTTTCGATTTCGGCGTTTAATGCGCTGACGCTTACTCCCGCGCTGTCGGCCATTTTCCTGGGGCATCACCGCGAGCGGGCGCAAGGGGCGTTCTTCCGGTGGTTCAACAAAGTGTTCGACGCGGGTGCAGTATTTTATCGGGAAACCGTGCGGCGCGTGGTGGATCACAAGATTCCCGCTTTACTGGTATTCGCGCTGGTGCTGGGTAGCGCTGTGTTTCTATACCTGCGCATTCCGCAGGGGTTCATTCCCGAGGACGATCAAGGCTACCTGATGGTGGTGGTGCAGACGCCGCAAGGAGCGTCGCTGAGTTACACACAGGCGGTTTGCGCAAAGGTGGAAGAAGCGGTTGCGCACGTGCCAGAAATCACGGGGGCTTTCACGGTTGTGGGATTCAGCTTCAGCGGCAGTGCATCGAACCGCGCGATGGTCTTTCTGAACCTGGCGGATTTCAAAGATCGTAAAGGCAGCGGGCATTCGGGGCCCGACGTGGTGGCGCGGATTCGCGGGCCATTGATGGCCATTCCCGGAGGGTTGGTGATTCCTTTTAATCCACCGGCGGTGCAGGGCCTGGGACAGTTTGGCGGCTTCACGTTCCAACTGGAAGATCTGGGGCGCAATACACTGCAATCGCTGGCGGACACGGCGAACCAACTTTCGGCGGCGGGAAATGGCACGGGAAAACTGGCGGGATTGTTTACGAGTTTTACGGCGAACGATCCGCAAGTGCTGGTGAAGATTGACCGCGAAAAGGCGAAGAGCCTGCAGATCCCTTTCAGCCAGATTTCCGACGCCCTGGAAGTTTTTATGGGTTCGGTGTACGTGAACGATTTTGATTTTAACAACCGGTCGTATCGCGTATACGTCCAGGCAGACCAGAATTTCCGCGCGCAGTCCAACAATATGAAGAGCTACTACCTGCGTGCAGACAACGGGAAGATGATCCCGCTGGACAACGTGGTGAACATCGAGCAGACCGAAAATCCGCAGGTGATCACGCATTACAATTTGTTCCGGTCGGCGGAAATTGATGGTTCAGCCGCATCAGGATTGAGTTCGGGTCAGGCCATCACGGAGATGGAAGCGCTGGCGAAGAAGGCGCTGCCTCGCGGAATGAGCTATGAATGGAGCGGGCTGTCGCTCGAAGAGCTTGAGTCCGGCGGCAAGGCGGTGATTTTGTTTGGGCTGGGAATGGTGTTCGTCTACCTGACGCTGGCCGCGCAGTATGAGAGCTACATCCTGCCGTTCATTATCTTGCTGGGCGTTCCCGTGGCGTTGCTGGGGGCGCTGGGCGCCATTTGGCTCCGAGGGTTGACGAACGACGTTTATGCGCAAATCGGGCTGGTGATGCTGATCGGCCTGGCCAGCAAAAACGCCATTTTGATCGTGGAGTTTGCGGAGCAGTTGCAGGATGAGGGGTTGAACACGATTGATGCCGCTGTGGAGGCGGCGCGCATCCGCCTGCGGCCGATTCTGATGACGTCGCTGGCGTTCATCCTCGGCGTTGTGCCGCTGATGATTGCGACCGGCGCGGGCGCGGCAGGCCGCGTTTCGGTGGGCACCACGGTCTTCGGGGGGATGATCGCGGCCACTTCGTTGAACCTGCTGTTCATCCCCATGCTGTACGTTGTAGTGCGCACGATAGTGCCGCGCAAAAAATCGCGCGATGCGGTCGCCTAGGCCATTTTTCGCGAACCGGGAACAAACATGCTCCCATTCAGCGCTTTGACTTCCCCACGAGTGGGGACGGACTCGCGGCAGGCCGCGCAGAAGCGGCTGCTTTTCAAATCCACGAGTTCAATCCCGTGCGAAGGAGACATCACGCACTGATAGTCCTCGCAGTGCGAGAGTGTGAGCGTATGCCCCAGTTCGTGCACCGCTTCCTTCAGCAGGCGCTCGCGCAGCGCAAGGAGGTTGGGCGGCAAACCGTAAAATTCATCGCGCAACCGGTGCAGGGAGACTACCGCTGTGCTACCGCCCAACTGCGCTTCGCCAAACACAAAGGTCAGGATCGGAATGTAGAGATCCAGCGAAGTGACACCGACCAGCCGCCAGGTGTCCGGCGTGTTGCGCAGCATCAGAGAAGCCAGAATTTCCGTGGACGAATACTGCTGACGGGTCACGTTGAACGCGAAAGAAGGTTCGCTCAGCGGGCTCAGAATTTCGCACGGGATCAGGAATTCGTTGGCAAGCCCTTCGGCGAGATCAGCGAGGGACTCCTGCGCAACAAGTCCCAACGGTAGTAGCTGAATGCGTTTCATGAAACATCCGCAGTCACTCGTTTCCAGCCATACTTCTTCAGCTTATTGTGCAGCGTTACGCGGTCAATATCGAGCACCTCGGCGGCCACTGTCTGGTTGCCTTTGCATTCTTCGAGGACTTCCAGGATGTGCGCCTTCTCGATGTCTTCCAGCGTGCGCGTCGAATGCTCGGCCACGGGCATGCGCAAGGCGAAGTCCTGCTCGCGGAGTTCCGGCTCCTGCCCGACCACCATGGCGCGTTCAATGGCATTCTCGAGCTCACGGATATTGCCCGGCCACTGATAGCGGTCCAGAAGATTCATCGCCGCGGGGGTAACGCGGGTGATTTTCTTGTTCATGGAAGCCGCAAACTTCTTCACGAAGTGATCCGCGAGGATAGGGATTTCTCCCTTGCGCTCACGCAGCGGCGGCAAATGAAGGGGGAAAACGTTGAGGCGATAGAACAGATCGGGGCGAAACCTGCCCTCTTCAACCAACCGGTGCAGGTCCTTGTTGGTGGCGGCGACGCAGCGGAAATCCACCTTGATGGGATGAGAGCTGCCAACGCGCGTGATTTCGTGCTCTTGCAGAACGCGCAGCAGGTCGCTTTGCGTTTTCAGGCTGATGTCGCCGATTTCGTCGAGGAAGACCGTGCCGCCGTCGGCTACTTCAAAGCTTCCCTTTTTTCGGTATTGCGCGCCGGTGAAGGCGCCTTTTTCGTGGCCAAAAAGCTCGCTTTCGAGCAACGTTTCGGCCAGCGCGCCGCAGTGGATCACCACCATCGGGTTGTAATGGCGCGGGCTGGCAGCATGGATGGCGCGCGCGCAGAGTTCCTTGCCGGTGCCGCTTTCGCCGGTGATCAAAACAGTGGCATCGGTGGGGCCAACGGTCTGGATGGCCTCGAACACGCGGATCATCGCCGGGCTTTGGCCAATCATTTCCTGCGGGCGAACGACGGAAGCGACGGTTTCGCGCAGGCGCTCGTTTTCTTTTTCGGCGCGCTTGTGCGCCAGGGCGTTGTGGACAGTGTGCGCCATGTCATCCGGGTCAAACGGCTTGGAAACATAGTCGTACGCACCGTTTTTCAGCGCGGCCACCGCGGTTTCGACGGAAGCGTAGCCCGTCATGATGATTACGATCATATCGGGATCGATCTCGTGCATGCGTTTCTGGAGTTCCACGCCGTCCACGCCAGGCAATTTGATGTCCACCAGCGCGAGATCAAAGCGGCCCTCGCCCATATTCGTGAGCGCTACCTGCGCGCTGTCGGCCGCCGTAACGTCGTAGCCTTCTTCGCGGAACCATTTGTCGAGCGAGTCGCGCACAATCAATTCGTCGTCTACAACCAGCAATTTGGCTTTAGTGGCCATGGCATTCGCTCCTCAACTGGCAACCGTTGCGGCCCCCGCAACTGGCGCGAGTTTCGCCAGCATGGGCAGAGTAATGGTGAACTGAGTTCCCCGCCCCGGTTCGGATTTCACTTCAATGCGGCCCTGATGGCGTTCCACAATCTGGCGGCTGATGGCCAGACCAAGGCCCAGGCCGCGGCCGCGTTCCTTGGTGGTGAAGAATGGTTCAAACATATTTTTCAGAATTTCCGGCGGCATGCCCACCCCGTCGTCGCGCACTTCCACCTGCACGTCGGAGCCGGAGGCGGCCTTGCGCGTGGCCAGTGTGAGGGTGCCGCCATTCGGCATGGCGTCAATCGCGTTCATAACCAGCGCCAGCAGCACCTGCTCGATCTGGCCCGGATCGCAGCGCACTGCCGAAAGTTGCTGCGCGAGATTGAGGTGCAACTCGATGTTCTTGAGCACCAACTGGTGTTGCACCAGACGAACGCAGCGATCGATCACGGAATTGAGGTCCGCGGGTTCGTAATTCATCGAAGACGGCCGGCCGAAAGTCATCAGATTGCGAACAATTTCTCCACAACGCCGGCTTTCGGATTCGATCAGATCGAGCATCTCGATGCTCTCGCGGTTGACCTCGTGCTGCTTCGCTGCGCGCTTTTTGAGTAGCTTTGCGTAGGTAAGGATTCCGGCGAGCGGGTTGTTGATCTCATGAGCGACGACAGCGGCGAGCTTTCCGATGGAAGCCATTCGTTCCACGCGGGACATCTCTTCATGCGCGCCGGTGAGTTCGCGCGTCTTCTCCTCCACGCGGTCTTTGAGGCTCTGGTTCCAGGCGTTGATTTCGTTGCGGGCTTCTTTGAGCTGGCTGCTCATGGTGTTGAACGAGGTAGCCAGCTCGGTGAGTTCCCCTTGCCGCGGGCCCAGATGAATCTGATAGCCAAGAGCGCCAGCGCCAATCTGCTTGGTGCCTTTCATGAGTTCGCTGAGCGGCCCATGCAGCGTGTGGCGCACAAAGGCGGCGCTGACGAGAGCGACGCCGAGAATTGCGAGGATGGTATAGAGCCACACCAGGCGGCGGCTTTCGGCCACACTCTGGTCCGTGGTGGCCAAGGAAACGTTCATGTCCAGAAAGCCGAGAGTTTTGATCTCCGCGGGATGCGCATGGCATTCCGCCGAGGTACACTGCGGCGCATTTTCGATGGGATTCAGCACCGCCAGGGCACGTTCGCCACTAGCTAACCGATAGGTACGGATGGCCTGGCGGCCGGCGGCGGGAATTTCCTTCCGGTGATCGAAACCCTGAGTTTGCGTTTGTGCATAGAGGTTGCCGTCCACAAGTCTGCCGATTTCATCGGTATCGGTAGAATAGCTGATACGGCCCTCTTCATTGATGATGCGGATGCGCAACACACCAGGTTCATTCGCCAGGTCGGTGATGATGTGGTAGAGGCCGTCGCGCTGGTTGCGCAGCATGTAATACGACGTGTTGCGCTCGATCACGTTGCTCATGCGCGCGGCTTCGGCTTCGGCGGCGCGTTCGAGATGCCGACGATGGAGCTGGATATTCAGATAGCCCAGTAGGCCGAAGACAAGGGCCATGGACAATCCCAGGAGCACTAGAATTTTCGCGCTGAGTGTACCCCAGAGCTTTTTCCAGCTCCTGCTCCACCGCTGGCGGAATCCCGAATTGGCTTCAGGTGGCAACATGAGAAGGCTTCGGCAATTCTCCCCGTAGAGGTTTCCGTTCGACGACAGGTTCGGACACGCCAGGCCCGTGTTCGAAGATGGGCAGATATTTTACGGCCATTGCAAAGACGAAGAAGCCCATGGCGATGATGCTGACGGTGATCATCAACTCGGTCCACTTCGGAACAAAATGATGCCCGGCCCAGGTTTCGAAACCCGTGATGCTGACATTGAGGCGGTTGGTGACAAAGCCGAGAATCGCGCTCAGCGAGGCGAAATACAGCCCCTTAGGCGAGAGACGCACCTTTTTGAAGCTGAGCATGGTGATCGGAATCACGAAGGCCAGCAAGAGTTCCAACCAGAGGAAGTAGGCTTCATAGCTGGGCTTGAAGATTTGACCGAGGATGCCGCGGTGATAGAAATCTTCAAAGCGCAGCAGGGCGTTGACACAAAGCGCGATCAGCAGGGCGCCGCCGAGTTCCACAAGGACGGAGAGCTCGAGGTGGTGGCCCAGCGCCTTGGCGCTTTGCACGGATTCGAAGATAGTCATGGCCAGACCGACAGCAATGGCCGAGCCAAAGAAGAAGAACGGCAGCGCCGGCGAATACCAGAACGGGTGCAGCTTGCTGGGCATAATCAGATAGAGCGAGCCGAGGGAACTCTGGTGCAGCGTGGAGAGCAGGATGCCCGCGACGATCAGAATGGGCATGACCGCCTTGACGATCTTCAGCGGCCAAGTGAGGTGGAACTTCTCCAGGACGTTTGGCAGAAATTCGAAGAACAGCACCGTGGTGTAGGTCATGACGCACATGCCCACTTCGAACATCACCGAGTGCGGGTTCATGTAAATGAGCTGGTGCCAGATGAACCATGGGCGGCCCAGGTCGAAGAGTAAGCCGACGATGAACAGGCAGTAGCCGAGGAACGCGGTGAGGATCACGGGACGGATAATGCAGTGCAGGCGTTCGACGTTGAAGAGGTAGACCGCGCCGCTGATGCAGAAGCCGCCGGCGGCCAGCATGATGCCGCAGAGGCAGTCAAAGCCGATCCAGAGCCCCCAGGGAAACTGGTCGTTCATATTGGAGACGGCGCCGAGGCCGCGGAAATAGCGAACGTAGGCAGAGTACGCGCCGAGGATCATGATGATCACAAATAGGACGCGCCAGAACGTAACCTTGAACTTCATGCCACACCTCCGTGCTTTTCCATGGATTCCGCTTCGGCGACTTCTTCTTTACGGTGCGCCAGCCAGTAGATACCGCCGAGGACCAGGGCCCAGAGCGGAATGAAATCGGGGACTTTTTCCATGATCACGCCAGTGTATTCAGGCAGGGCCTTGTCACCGATCTTGTCAATCGAGGGGTAGCCGAACTGTTCGAACGGCACGGAAGAGAGCAGGAACACCGAAGTGCCGCCAACTTCTTCCTTGCCATAAACGTGCGGCACATAGTTGCCGGGATTCTGGGCGATGCGATCCTCGGCTTCCTGCAACAACTGATCGCGCTCGCCGAACTTGGTGGCGCCGGTGGGGCAAGCCGCCGCGCACGCCGTGGCTTCGCCGCGCTTGATCAGATCGGGGCACATAATGCACTTGCGTACCCGTGGATTGAGGGAGCCCCATTCGTACTTAGGCTGGGCAAACGCGCAGGCGACCATGCAGTAACGGCAGCCGATGCATTTCCAGACGTCATAGACGACCGGACCCAAAGCTGTTTTGTGGAATGCACCGACCGGGCAGACAGATGCACATGCAGGCTTTTCGCAGTGCATGCACAGGCGGCGCATGAACTTGTCGTTCTCGGTCAGGACGACCGTGAACTTGTGCTCTGATTGCTTCGATTCGGCGGCAACGGAGTCGTCGTACGCAAGGCCGTTGTGCTCCGCACAGGCCTTTTCGCACATTTTGCAGCCGATACAGAGCGTTGCGTCGTACAAAATCCCCTTACTCATATACGCTCCCTATCGCGAGGTGTGGCCTCTCGCGGGTAGGTTCGCAACGGATGGAGGATTCAAGTCGGAGCGTGCAGTTCGGAGAGGCTTGGATCGAGTCTTGCCGTTCGATTCCGTGCCGCGAGAGGGTTATTTTGCCGCCGGAAACCTTCCAGACATCCGGGCCAGCCACGCTTCAATGGTGTCTGAGAACTGTAAAGAAGTTCAGCGAGGGTGGGTCCGTCAGCCATAATCCCTAATCGCACTCGCTGGCCCATGGTGAGTATGTTGAAAAATGCCGCGATTTCCAGTGTAGGGAGTCACGCTTCAACGTGACCCCAGTCACCAGAAACTGCTCAACTTCTGACCTGTAAAGCAACTCCACAGTGCCAGATTGGGGCACATAAACGAAGAATCCCGGCTCGATGAGGAGCCGGGATTCTGTGTTCGTTGCTACACCGGAGTCGGTGTGTGGTTCAGGTCAGGAAGAACTCTTTCGTAATCTCTTCCCACTTTACGTTGGGGATTTGCGGGGTGATGTCGTGCACAACCAAGCCGCCGTCCTGGGCAACCGCACCGGCCAGCGCGGGCAGTGACATCTGGAGTTGTTGCGCCGCATCGATCATCCACTTGCGCGCTAGGCTGCCATTGAGCAGGTTGCGCATGCTGACTTTCAGGTCGGGGGCGAGGACGGATACGAACCAGCCCTGTCCATAGGGATCCGTGTTGGCAGCGGCGGGATCGGTGAGCAGCTTTTCGTTCACGCCAGTCACTTCGCCTTCAACGGGCGAAACCAGATCCACGGTCTTGCCATTGCGCTGCAGCGTGGCGAACTTCTGCCCCTGCCGGAGCCACTGGCCACGCTTCGGGAGAGCGATGGCGTCCACCTTACCGGCAAGCCGCGCGCCGAAATCGTCCAAACCTACGCGAGCCAGAGTTGGGCTTTCCTGCAGTGCCCAGGTGTGACCCGGGTGATAGCTGCGATTTTCCGCGAGTTCAAAACCTGCGACATACTTCGGTTGCAAACGAGGAGAAGCCGGGATGGCTTCTTCCCCGGCTTCCGCGATCTCTTCCGCTTTCCCTTTTCTCAGGTAATCGATCGTGAGGAACGTGACGAACATGGCGAGCATGAGAATGACTGTCATAAGGCACCTCCGGTTTTTTCTTTATGCCTTTGAATTTCTTTTTTCCCTGACCTGCTTTTGTTTCTCTTCTTTGCTTCTCTTTTTTTGCTTCTGAACTTCGCCCTACTAAAAGGCAATCGGCGGGCCAAACTCTGAAAATTCGATTGGCCGCAAAGAAGTGCGGCTAACTCTCTGATTCGCAACGAGAAGTTTTACTAGGGAAATTTTCGCGAGAAAATGGATGCTGCAAGTTTCCGCGGCAAACGTTGTGTTTCTCATCGCCGAAAAATGCAACGAATCGCAGATAACCAGCTAAATTACACGAAGCATGTGAGTTGCAAGTGCTGAATGCGGGGATAGAAATTGCAACGGCGGTGTTGCGAATTCCATCGCAAACGCGCAGGCGCCTCCGCCTCCCAAAAAATAATCAATGAATTTGCGAGGAAGCTGAGGATTCAGGAATCGGCGAGAGATTATGCTTTATGGAATTCAGCAATCGCGCGCACGACGCGGTCTTGCTGCGCGTCGGGAAGCTCGGGGTAAACGGGG
>Ga0209698_10005095_pt1 | contig 14290 bp, 4 predicted proteins | sample LitLauG_LLR_2012_FD_187203 | JGI IMG/M metagenome (GOLD analysis project Ga0209698, IMG submission 187203) | Freshwater sediment microbial communities from Pennsylvania, USA - Little Laurel Run_MetaG_LLR_2012 (SPAdes) (version 2) | ecosystem: Environmental > Aquatic > Freshwater > Creek >... | reverse complement strand
AATCGCCCTCGGATCTCCTGTCGTTGCGTTTGCCCAAACGACGCGCTACGACCTGCTGTTGAAGGGCGGCCATGTGATTGACCCTGCCAATCACATCGATGAAGTAAGAGATGTCGGCGTTCTCCAGGGCAAGATCGCTGCCGTCGAGAAAAACATTCCGGCTGACCAAGCCAGGAAGGTTGTGGATGTCTCGAGTCTCTATGTAACGCCCGGGCTCATTGATATTCACTATCACGTAGGTCATGGCGGAGCGCCGCTAAACTGGTTCGCGCCCGACGCGCGAGCGCATGCTTTGCCACTTGGAATTCCGGCCGATATGGCGTTGCAGTCCGGTGTGACCACCATCGTAGATGCCGGCACCTCCGGTGCCGAGACGTTCCTCCAGGAAAAGGAAGAAGTCATTGACCGCGCCAGAGTGCGCGTGTTGGCTTTCCTGAACATCGTGGCGAATGGCATGAGCGGTGGGCTTGAGCAAAGTCTGGACCAGATGGATGTAAAGCTTTGTGTTGACACCATTAAGAAGTATCCCGACCTCATTGTGGGAGTAAAAACTGCCCACTACTGGACCCGTGAGGTCTGGGATGCAGAACACGTGCCCTGGGCTGCGGTTGACCGCGCCATTGAATGCGGCATTCTCACGAATAGTCCGGTCATGTTCGATTTCTGGCCGCGAGAAGAAAGATCTTACGAGGATCTGATACTAAAGAAGATGCGACCGGGCGACATTCACACTCACGTCTTCGCACAACAATTTCCCATTATTCTTCGGGATGGCAAGCTCAATCCCGCCATCGCCGAAGCCCGTGCTCGTGGCGTCATCTTCGATGTCGGACATGGGGCCGGCAGCTTCTGGTTTCGCAATGCAGTTCCGGCTCAGAAACAGGGATTCATCCCCGATTCCATCTCTACCGATTTGCACATGGGCGACTACTTGACTGTCAGCATGAACAATGTGATGTCGAAATTCCTGGCCATGGGAGTGCCGCTCGAGGATGTCGTTCGCCGGTCCACCATTAACCCGGCAAAGGAGATTCACCGGCCGGACCTGGGGACGTTGTCGATTGGCCAGGATGCGGATATTGCCGTGCTGGAACTGACGCAAGGCCACTTCAGTTACAGTGATTGCGGCGTGGCAAAAATGGATGCCAACGTTCGACTAACGGCCCGTATGACGATCCGTGCGGGACGCATTTCGTACGATCCTTCTGGACTAAGCATGGTCGAGTGGGAAAAAGCGCGTCCGCAGTATTTCACGGTTCCGGATCGCAGTGAGTCGTTGCCGGCCAGAGCAGACGACTATCCACGGGACTGAACTCTGTAGCGCCAGTGGTTGTTGAAAGCGGGTCTGACTATGCGACAGATGAGTCGGCGAAAACTTCTGCGTAACGGAGCCAAAGCGGTTCTCGCGGGAGGCGCAGTCCTTTCTGGAATTCCAAGTCTAGAGGCGCATGCTTCGGTCAAATCGACGCCTAAAGCCGTGGACTATTACCAGAAGCTCGGGGTGACTCCGTTTATCAATGCGGCCGGCACCTACACGTCCTTTCGGCTTCCACCATGCCAGACGAGGTACGCGCGGCTATCGAGTTTGCCGCGCGAAGGCCCGTAAATCTCAATGAACTCCTCGATGCTGCAGGAGCGTATCTGGCCAAGCGCCTTCGTTGTGAGGCCGCTCTGGTCACTTCCGGCGCTGCTGCCGCGCTCGTGGTGGGAACGGCAGCGTGCATCACCATGGGAAATGAGCAGGCTATTCTAGACATTCCAAGAGATATGTCTCAGCTCAAGAATGAAGTCATCGTTCAAAAAGGTCACCGCTACGGATATGACCATGCCCTCCGCAATTGCGGCATTCTCTTTGTAGAGGTGGAGACTCTCGAACAATACGAACAAGCGTTCACCGAGCGTGCGGTGATGGCCCATTTTTTCAACGCAGGCTCCGGAAAAATCAGTCGTGAAGATTGGGTGCGCGTGGCCCACAAGCATGGAGTACCCTGTTTCAACGATGCTGCTGCCGATGTCCCGCCGATTTCCAACCTTTGGAACTATACCCAGATGGGCTTCGATCTTGTGACGTTTTCGGGCGGAAAAGGCCTTCGCGGGCCGCAATGTACTGGCTTGTTGTTGGGCAGAAAGGACCTGATCGAAGCGGCCAGGAAGAATAACTCACCGAACTCAAATACGGTCGGCCGCGGGATGAAAGTAGCGAAGGAAGAGATAGTAGGGCTCGTCGCTGCCGTGGATTGGTTCCTTAAGCAGGATGATGCCGCTATCGAAACCCAGTGCCGGCAGCGGGCTGATCGTATTGCCAAGCACCTGAGCGCAATTCCAACAGTTCAGACTCAGGTATTTATTCCTGACGTTGCCAATCATGTTCCGCACCTGCTCATTACTTACGACCAGAATCGAATCAAGATCACAGGCACGGAGGTCGTGCAAAAGATGCGTGCCGGCAGACCGCGAATAGAGCTGAATCCATCTACCGGCGGTGCCCCGGCAAGCGCGGGATTACCTGGTGGACCCAACACGATCGTCGTTGGTGTTTGGATGTTGCAGTCTGGGGAAGACATGACAGTTGCGAACCGTTTACGCGAAGTTCTCCAGGAAGCAATCAGGGCATAGCGGAGATCAGCTTCGCGTGGTCGAACGATGCCTCACGCCTGGGTCCCGCAAGATGCTTCAGTGCCAATTGATTCTTCCTTTCTTCGACCAGATAAAACTTATCAGCGTCAACGTCGCGAAAGGTCTGACGTTGACCACTCGGGCCAGGTTATCTCCACAATTTCCGCACGCTTCGCTTTGGCAATGCCGAAATTGGCGCGCAGTCGATTTGTGAAAGATAACTCCTCCACCTGCAATCTCAGTATTTGCGACATTTTGTCGGTCACTACACGCACGCGGGCGCCCATCGCATCCCGATTCTGCAGACGCAGGGAGGGGTACGTCGAGGGATCGAACTTTAACCGTTGAAAGAAGCCGTGAGCCTGGGGATCGCTTCAAGGCCTCGCGACTGACGCCGCTTCTGATCACATCCGCGCGTGACCACACGCATTGACAACTATTATCGATTCGAGTGTCCTGTTGTCCAAAGCTAGAGTGCGCACGAGCGAATGACGGGCCTACAGCGGACGTAGAAACAGCTGCAGTGTTGTTTCCTGCTGCTTCGAGCCCAGTCTTTTTTCGTGGTCCCTTTCGATCCGCCGCCAGCAACCCCGGCTTTCCTCCCGGAGGTCGTCATGCCTGCTTCCTATTTTCCTGTTAAGAGTGCTAGCCACGAATCCCGCGTGCATCTGGCTGTTTCGCGTAACGATGTCTCTGGATGCTCTTGGACTGTGGCGCTGGTCCTGGCTTGCTTGCTGGGCGGCCTCCCCGCGGTCCAGCTCCATGCGCAAAACGTTTCGCTGGTTCCGTACATCGTTACCGTGGCAGGCTCCGGCACAGCTGGCTACGACGGGGATGGTGTCGCCACCGGCGCAGAACTCAACTATCCCGTTAGCATAGCCTCGGATAGAGCGGGCAACCTTTACATTGCGGACGACATGAACAACCGCATCCGCGTGGTGAACATGCAGACGACCTCGATCACGGTGGCGGGGGTGAACATCGCACCTGGGAACATCGCGACCGTGGCCGGAGGCAGCACGCCCTGTACTATCTCTACTAACCCCTGCGGGGACGGCGGTGCGGCTACCAGTGCGGCATTCAATGGTCCCCAAGGTGTTGCGGTGGACGGCGCAGGCAATATCTACATCGCGGACACTAGAGACAATCGAATTCGCGTCGTGAACTCGCAGGCGACCTCGATCACGGTGGCGGGGGTGAACATCGGCACTGGGGATGTAGCCACCGTGGCCGGAACCGGCACGGCAGCATTTTCTGGAGACGGCAATACGGCCAAAGGCGCGTGGCTCTACCATCCCGTTGGCGTGGCGGTAGACGCCATGGGCAATATCTACATCGCCGACTTCCAGAACTCGCGGGTGCGCATGGTGAACACCCAGCAGGCACCGGTTACGGTGGCGGGGGTGACCATCGGGGCTGGGGATATAGAGACCGTGGCCGGAAACAGCAATATCGTCTCTAGCGGGGACAACGGCCCAGCCAAAAACGCAACATTCAATAGACCGCTTGCTGTTGTGCTGGACAGCGGGGGCAACATCTATGTCACCGATTATGACGGCGTGCGCGTTCGTGTCATAAACACACAAGCGGCCTCGATCACTCTGTCGGGGGTGACCATCCCGGCTGGGTACATAGGAACAGTGGCGGGAAACGGTACGCCAGGATTCACCGGGGACGGCAGTGCAGCCACCGGTGCGGAACTTAGCGGTGCGGCCGTTGGCGCGGTGGACAGCGCGGGCAACGTGTACATCGCAGATGGTCAAAACAACCGCGTCCGCGTTGTGAACACGCAGACGACCCCGATCACGGTGCTGGGCGTGGCCATCGGAGCTGGGGACATAGCGACCGTGGCCGGAAACGGCACCGGTGGCTTCGTTGCAGACGGCGGTCCAGCCGTTGGCGCGGAACTCAATCTGCCCGGGGGCGTTGCGATTGACGACACGGGTAGCCTCTACATTGCGGATGTGGGCAACGCGCGCATCCGCAAGGTGGTGAATGGGCCGGTGCCCTTCCTCAACGTGCCTGTCGGCAGTAGCGACTCGCAGCTTGTGCGTCTGGCCTTCGCCAATTCCCCATCGTTTTCCACCCCGCAGCTCGGCCTCACCGACTACTCCTTTGTGCAGAGCGGCCCCTGCATTCAGTGGGTAGGCGTCTCTTTCATGTGCGAGTGGAATGTGACGTTCGCGCCGACTATGTCGGGGCCGCGCTGGGGCTCGTTCGTGGTGACGGATTATAACGGCAAGAAATACAGCTTCGGCCTCGAAGGCACAGGCGTCGCTTCGGCCGTAGCATTCACTCCGGGGATTATCTCCACAGTGGCTGGCAATGGGACGGAATATAGCGGGACCGGAACGTCCTGCTCCGGTGATAACGGTCCGGCAACTGCCGCGCAACTGGGAACACCTTGGATTGTGGCCTTCGATAGCTCGGGGAACCTCCTTATTAGCGATGCTTCCTGTGCGACAGTCCGGAAAGTAGCAACCGACGGCATCGTCACGACTGTAGCGGGCAATGGTTCTTCCAACGCGGATGGTATCCCAGCCACGAGTGCAAAGCTGATTCCATACGGCCTGGCCCTCGATAGTGCAGGGAACATCTACGTCGGCGATATAGGGCAGGGCACCGGTCCACGGATACGAAAAGTGGATGCCAACGGGATCATCACGACCGTGGCGGGGAACGGCACGTCGTGCTATCCGTCCACACTTGCTTGCGGCGACGGCGGTTTAGCGACCAGCGCAGAAATTGCAGATCCCCGAAGCTTGGTGGTGGATAGTGCAGGCAACATCTATATCGCTGACTCGCAAATCAACCGAATCCGCAAGGTGGACACTAACGGCATCATTACCACGGTGGCAGGCACCGGAGGTCAGTGCCCCAGCACTACCCTCGCCTGTGGAGACGGAGGTCCGGCTACCAGCGCGCTCCTCTACAATCCGAGAGGTATGGCGCTGGACAATGCCAATAATCTCTATATTGCCGATAGCTACGACTTCCGTATTCGCAAGGTTGACGCCAACGGCTTCATTACTACCGTCGCTGGAAACGGCCTGCAGGGTTACAGCGGCGACTTGGGCCACGCCACAAATGCGCAACTCAACTATGCAGAAGGCGTAGCATTGGACACTGCGGGCAATCTGTATATAGCGGACCAGTTTAACAATCGGATTCGCAAAGTTGACACCAGCGGCATCATCAGGACCGTGGCTGGCACCGGATCACAGTGCTTTCCCACTACGGGTCTGTGTGGGGACGGTGGCCCAGCGACTAACGCACTTTTCTACGATCCGCTCAGCTTGACGGTGGACGGTGCGGGCAATCTCTATATCGTGGACTATGCAACTGCCCGCATCCGCAAGGTCGACGTTTCCGATCCGCCTTCTCTTACCTTCCCGAGCACGTTCGTTGGCACGGCCAGCGTGGCGCAGGACGTCGGTATCGAGAATGTGGGAAATGACATTCTCAACATCAGCCAGATCGCTCCGTCCGCCAACTTCACATTGCAGGGCCCGGATACTTCCTGCAGCAGTGCCCCGATTCTGAATCCATCGTTGAGTTGCATACTCGGCATCGAGTTCGCACCGTTGCTGGGGGGCAGCAGTACAGGCAGTGTCGTGCTGACCGATAACAGCCTCAACGCCACTGCCGCTACCCAGACGATTTCGTTGAGCGGCATGGGCGTGCAGCAATCACAATCCATCAACTTCCCAAGCCCTGGTCCGCAAACCTACGGTGTGGCTCCGTTCACCCTGACTGCCACGGCATCTTCTGGACTGCCAGTCATCTATACGGTGATCTCCGGCCCGGCGACGACCAGCGGCAGCACGCTGACGATCATCGGAGCGGGCTCGGTGACTGTCCAGGCAAACCAACTCGGCAACAGCGTTTGGTTGCCGGCCGCACCGGTGAGCGTCAGCCTCACCGTAAATCCGGCTGTGGTGACCTGGACAGCAGATAACAAGTCCATGGGCAATGGTGGAATAGTTCCAGCGTTGACGGCCAGTTATTGCTGCTTAGCGAACGGAGAAACGGCGGCTACAGCATTCAGCGGCGCTCCGACTTTATCCACGACTGCAACTTCGTCTTCGAGCCCAGGAACCTATCCCATCACGATCTCGCAGAGCACACTCGCAGCAGCGAATTACTCGTTCACATTTGTAGATGGAACGTTGACCGTGAATTCGGATCAGTTGCATTTCTTCAACAATTACTTCGTCACCGGCGACTATATCGCCCGTGGCACCCTGACTATGCGAGGGAAGGGAAGTGGCGGCCTCGCATCAGGAAACATCGCGATACCTAGCCTTAGCAGCCAGAACCCCGACGGCATACCTAATGGCGCTGATGTTGTGGCTGCATTTCTCTACTGGCAGACCCTGGAGAATCCTCAAACCTACCCTGGAGCGCTGATTGACTTCGACAACAACCCTATCTCCAGCGGTCAAGTGCTGGGAGATTTCCCCTACTCGGACTCTGCTGGCTCCGGCACGATACGCACATACCGAACGAATGTTCTCCCCTTGCTGCCCGTGGATGCTAACGGAATGCGTTCTGCGGTGGGCACACACACCGTAACGCTACCCGACAGTGGAGCGCCACCTACCCTCCCTCAGGCTTACGGCGCTAGTTTGGTCGTTGTTTACAGGCTGCTGGGATCTCCTGCGCAGCTGAAAGCGGTGGTTATTTACGACGGCGGATGGGTTCCCGCCCAATCGGCAACTCCGCTGATGCAGACTGTTCGGGGCTTTTATGATGCAACGGGCGTAGGTACCCCATCGGGCAAATCAACCTATCTTTACAACGCGGGGGGAAGTTGGCAGACCAGCGTTGTGGTCAACGACACCATCCCAGCCAGCGACGCATTTTATACAAACCAGAATGGCGCAGCCTGGGGCGCGGTCATTGTCAGCACGCCAGTCAACAGTAGCAGCGAAGATGGCCTGTTGGACGCTTGGAAACGGGGACCAAGTGGCGGCGATCCCCATGCTGGCCAGCCTGGTTACTACGATGCCATGGACAATTCCTGGGTGGATCTGTCGGGAGCAGCCCTTGGTCAAAAAGACGTCTTCGTACAAGTGGATTACATGTGCAACGGCACCATCACCATCGCGAATGGTGTTTCTTCCTGCGACACGTCATCGAATGGAACGCATTCGCACCTGCCCTGGATGGCGATTACCAATCCTTCCACGATCTCGCAGCAGGACTTCCTTAACATTATTCAGCAGCCATTCCTTAACCAAAACCCCAAGATCCACATCCATTTCGTCGTCGGAAACGCGGTCTCTGAGGACATCTGCATGGACCAGTCATCGGCTCCCTCGTGGTACTGCATCTTTCCTGGGGAGCCAGGTGTCGTGGGGTGGAAGGCCGGACTGGAGTCAATCAAGAATGGGCCGCGCGACCCTACGTCGTGCAAGGCGGGCACCGACTGCACACCCCGCTTTCAGCATGGGCGCAAAGATAGCTATCACTATATGCTTTTCGCCCATGCCTTGGGGCTGCCGGATTGGAGTTTCCAGAATAAGAAGCTGATAAGCATCACAGTTGCCAGCAACGTCGCGACGATTATAACTTCCGCAGCTCACGGGCTAGGGGCTGACTCTAATTCTCCACCGCGGGTAACGATTGTAGATGCGATCTCCCAACCCAATCTGAATGGAGTCTATATCCCTACGATCGTTGATGACTATACCTTCAAGTTAGCAACGACGGGCGTGGCTGATGGACCTCTTAGCATTGCCACTAATCCATATCTCTCCATTGCCTCTGGCCACGTGAGCCATGCCTCGGGGTTCTCGGATGTAGGTGGCCAAGACTCCGTAATCACCCTGGGCGAATGGAAGCAGGTCGACAGTACCCGCGACACGGTGCAAGAAGGCACTATGATGCACGAACTCGGGCATGGACTTGGTTTGACGCATGGAGGTACTTACTCCGATCCGGGTCTACTCAAATTCGATCCTAATTGCAAACCCAACTACCAGAGCGTGATGAACTATTCGTTCCAGGTCGATCTCCTCGGGACCGGCCATGCCTTGGACTATTCCAGTCAACAATTGGATACGCTTTATAAGAACTCCCTGGGGTCGGAGTTAGGGCTGGGATGGTCAACCAGTATTGTTCCACTCTATACCACGAGATGGTTTTCCCCTACCGTGCCCTACAACATAGGTAGCTGGGCCGAAGTTCATTGCGACGGGTCGCCGGTGGGATCCAACGAAACCAATATGTACCGCCTGGATAGTGCAATTGTTCCCATTAGCTGGGCGGATAAACAGGACATCGATTTCGACCTTACCCCCGGCGAAACGTTGCGTGGATTCAACGACTGGAACAATCTCAATCTCGCGCAAGTCGCCGCCACAAGTACCGACCTAGTGAACAGCGGCTACCTCGGCGGAGGCGGTTATCTCGGCGGAGGCGGTTATCTCGGTGGAGGCGGTTATCTCGGCGGAGGCGGTTATCTCGGTGGAGGTGGTTATCTCGGCGGAGGCGGCTATCTCGGCGGAGGCGGCTACCTTGGCGGAGGCGGCTATCTCGGCGGTGGCGGTTACCTCGGCGGAGGCGGCTACCTCGGTGGAGGCGGCTACCTCGGCGGAGGTGGCTACCTCGGTGGAGGCGGCACCGGCGAGATGACCTATGAGATCGCCAATTCAGTGGTCCGCCCTCCGAATTTACCGACCTATGCAACGAACCAAGGCAGCGTCACGCTAAACTGGCAGGCACCGATCTTCGGTGATGTTCAGGCGTACACCATTTACCGGGTGATCAACGGCGTTTCTGGCGCGATTGGCTCCCTGAGCGGCAATCCCCCGGCCACCACCTTCATTGATATGAGCCCGGTCTCAGGCGCCACCTATTTCCTCACTACAACAGTTCCTGACACAAATGGCGTGCCACGCGAAAGCCCTCCTTCGGCGCCAGCAAAACTCGCAGCGACGGTGACGCTGGGCAACCTTACCCAAGCGTACTCCGGTTCACCACTGTTGCCTACAGCGACCACAGTGCCGGCAGGCCTGAATGTGACGTTTAGCGGAGCGCCGCAAACGAATATCGGCAGTTATTCCGTTATGGCGACAGTCAACGACACTTCCTACGCCGGCTCCGCGAGTGGCACGTTCGTCATTACGCCGGCGAGTTCAACAATAACTGTGACCTGTCCGGTGAGCGTGACCTACAACGGGACTGCGCAGACGCCTTGTTCGGCGCTGGCGACTGGGGCAGGCGGCTTAAACCAATCTTTACTGGTTTCTTACAGCAATAACACGAGTGCTGGGATTGCCAATGCGACCGCCTCGTTTTCGGGCGACATCGACCATGCAGCCAGTAGCGGCTCGGCGAACTTCACCATTAACCAATCGTCGACGGCGACTGCGCTGAATGCGACACCGAATCCCGCAAACTTCGGACAATCGGTTTCGATGACAGCGACCGTATCTCCGGTTGCGCCCGGGGCGGGAACTCCGACCGGCACCGTCACTTTCCTGGACGGTGCTACGTCTTTGACAACTGTAAAAATGAGCAATGTGGCGGCTACGTTCTCCATGTCGTCACTGGCTGCCGGAACCCATAACTTGACCGCTTCTTACAGCGGAGATGCAAACTTCTTACAGAGTTCTTCTGTGGCATTGGCCGAACAAGTGCTCTGCGGTGTGTCAATCAGCATATCCCCGTCCACGGTGCGTGTGGGTGGCACGGTTACCGTGACTGGAAAAGTGATCTCCTGCTCCACTACGTCTCAGACTGTGACTGTTCGGTTCTCATTGACCGGACCTCTGCAACCGAGCAAATGTGGGAGCACACAAGCCACCATCTTCACTACTCCGCCGTTTACTTTGCCCGCGAAGACTTCGAAGACTGTTTCGTTCCCGTTCCCAATCCTCGGTAATGGCTGCACGGGAACCTATACAATTACGGCGACGACGATGGTGAATGGGGTGGCTATCAGCTCCTCGACAACATCGCTGACGATTACCCCTCATTAGAAGAAGTGCCTGGGAGACAGAATGCGAGATGGTTTAAGCGAGAATTGGTGCAAGTAAGTTTAGCTTCTTACGGTCGGTGAGGGCTGACGCTGTCGTTACTGACTTCGGCCTGCTGGTCATTGCCCGATTCGCTGGCGCACTTCAGCAAGGAGGGGATCCTCCCGAGCCGCGCCGCGGATGCCCAGATAGGTGCGATAAGACTCGGCAAAGCCCGCGCTCTTAAGACCTTGCCGCACGCGTCCTTGATAGTAATAGACGAGTGGAAAATAGCCGTAGCTGGGTGCTTCATCCAGAAACAGTGCCAGCGTCTCGCCGCGACGTGTGATGCAGCGATCGAACTCGGAATCGGCTTCCGCGAAAGCGCCGGCCGCCAAGTAGGCTCGGCCAAGATCAAAACGGCCGATCCATGTGTCCAGAAAAGTGTTCGCTTCAGTAAATGCTTTAATGGCTTGGCGAGCGTCACTCGCCTTCAAGGCGAACTCACCTTCAATTACCTTTCCATAGGCCTGAGACTCCGCCGAGAGCTCGGAACTGAGTCCACCCGCTAACTTCCGCGCCTTTGCGACATGGCCTGCTTCCAAGAACACACGTGCAGCCAGAAACCTGATCTTTGCCGATTGGTTGTTGGCCAAGGCCTTGTCTGCACTCACGACGGCGGCACGCTTGTTCTGCGTCCACATCTGAATGTTGGCAAGCGTGGCGAATTTGTCTGCGACCGAATCAGCATTGTTCGTCTTTTGGTCGGCTGCCGCCCCCTGTTCAAGTATTCGAGCCGCCTCCGTGAATCGGCCTTCATACAACGCCACATCGGCAAGGCCCGCGGCAGCCCATGAGGCACCGAGCGGACTAACCTTCTCCAGCTTCTGGTACGTTTCGGTGGCTTGCGATAGCTGACCTTCTCCCAAGTGAGCAAAAGCGAGAGCCAGATATCCGTATTCAAACGCTGGGTTCAGTTCCAGCACCTTCCGCGCTTCGCTTTCGCCTTTTTGGAAATCTCCGGCATAAGAGGAGAACAGCGCTAGGTTCACGCGCCAGCCTGCGGCGTTGGGCTGGTTGTCAACTGCTTTCTGCGCCTCCTCGACCGCTCTGGCCAGATTGCGCAGGTGACTGAAGCAATAGGCGAGATTGTTGTGTCCGATGTTGTCGGCCGGGTAGTGGCTTACAAGCTCGCTGTATTCGTCAACGCACTTGGGCCAGTTTTCGTCGAGACTGTAGTAAGTGCCCCGAAGGCGGTATCGCTCGCGCTCGGTCAGACGGTCCAGGTGAGCCATCGCCATCTGAATGTACTTCTTGGCCTCGTCCTGCTGGCCGAGATTCCGATAAGCGACGGCCATCCCCGAATAGGCGCGGGCAAAATTCGGATCGAGTTGCACTGCTTGTGAAAACGAATGTACTGCATCCTGCATCTTCCCCGCGAATTGCTGCTCCATCGCAATGCCGTACCGGTGGACTGCCTCCAAAGAAGCGACCGTAAATGCCCCTCCAGCCTTCTGGATCTGGACAGATTCAGGCGTGGTGTCGCCGAGCGCCTTGCGAATCGGCACCGCGAGCCGCGGAATAGCACGCAGAACTTCATCTTTGTCCGCGGCGTCGACCTCTGCTTTGGAGAGAACGGTGCCGTTGACCGCATCCAGCGCGGTCGTCGCAATGCGGTACTCGCCACCCTGCCTGTTGAGCTCTCCGATGATCACAACGTTGACGCCTTGGCTCACAGCGACCAACCGCGCCGGTTGCTCATCGAGTTTGTCGCTGGGATTGGGCAGTTTCTGTGCGAGCTTGCGTGCCGTCCCGCGATTGAAGGCGTTGACGAAGCTGGCTCCTTCCATAGCCACATTCAATGCCGGCTCGAGCGTGCCATCGAAAACGGGTTCGCCGGTTCGGTTCGTGAAATCGGCAACCAACACGCTGATCGGGGCATGCCCACCGATGTGGGTTGGGCGAGAACGCAGGAAGAAAATGCCGGCAACAGCTGTGAGAATGAGGATCGTCGCGATAGTGGTTGCTGGCCACGGTATTCGTTTGACGGCATGCGCGGGTTCAGTTCGCCGGTGGTCAGCGCCAGGGAATGAAGGCTGAAACTCGCTCAGCCAGGCATCGAGGTCCAAGAGCACCTCGGCAGTGCTCTGGTACCGATCAGCCGGATTCATCTCCAGACATTTCGAGCAAAGGTCGCTGAGAACTGGCGGCACGCTCGAGTCGCAACTGCTGGCAGGCTGCGCGCGTTCGCGGATCCGTTTGAGCAGGCTTGCAACAGCGCTGGCCGACCGATATGGCTGTACTCCCGTCAGCAGTTCATAGAAAATCAATCCCGCCGCAAACAAATCGCAACGTGCATCCAGCGCCAGTCCCTGCGCCTGCTCCGGCGCCATGTAATCCATGGTGCCAAGCACCACACCCTTGCGCGTCAGGCCGTCCTGCGATTCATGCCGAGCGAGGCCGAAATCCATGATGACGATCCGTCCGGCGCGATCCCGCATGATGTTGCCAGGCTTCAAGTCCCGATGAATGACGTGACCAGCATGTGCCGCTGCGAGACCCTCGAACACTTGGTGCATGAGCGCAGCGGCATCACGCGAGGGTAGTTTGCCCCAGCGTTTTAGGACGTCGGCCAGGCTCTCGCCCTCCACGAATTCCATGCTTACGAATTTGGTTCCGTCGGCCGATTCGCCGAAATCGTAAATGCGCACCACATTGCGATGGGTGATCTCGCGAGCGAGAATGATTTCTTGTTTGAAGCGCTGAAGAATTTCTGGGTTGCTGGCAAGCTCAGGGCGAATAAATTTCAGGGCGACCACACGGTCGAGTTCGCGATCATGCGCCTCGTACACGGCGCCCATACCGCCCTCGCCGATAAGTCTGATAATGTCATACCGCCCGGCGACAATCGTGCCACCATGGGGCACAGGTTTGTGGAGGTATGGGGGAACAACGCCGGAATCACTGATCGTGGGTTGTGAGTCGTGCCAGGCCGTCGCCACAGTTGCAGAATCGTCGCGTTTGATGACGTCGTCCATGGCCGCACAAGTCAGCCCCGGCACACTCGTTGTCAGCTGAGCCTCACATACATTCAAATTCAGGTCAGTGATTCTGGTCACTCGTGACCCGAATCACAAAGTCTCTCAATATTCTTCTCCATTCAAGCCCTGTTCTTGTTTTGTAATGCCTAGCGCAATCCGTTGAAGGTCCTCGTCTGGGATGGCAGCGAACTCTGGATCTGTGCCAAGCGATTAGAAAAAGGGCGTATCACCTGGCCGCAATCCGGCGACTTGCAGGGCAAGATTGTCCTAACACGAAGCTCTCTCTATATATTTGGGGGGGATCGATTTGACTAAAACCAAACACAGGCGGCCTGGATAACGGGCGACTCTTGCCTAATCGGTAAGGTAAGGGTGGCCGACAAAACGGGAGTCAGGAATTGCAGTCTTTGAACTTTCAAGGACATTGATTAACGTATTAGCGCCGCGAGTCCGGTGGCATCAGGTTGTTCGCACGATAGTACACCACCAGCTGGCCATAGTGCTCGCCGCTGTGCTCGATGGCGAACGTCCAGATGGAGGAGTTGTGGGCCAGCCGGTTCCCAAAAAATCTTGATGTATTGTCCAGCCCCGCGTCGCCCTGCTGTTGAATCACTTGCGCTCCGTCCGCGACGGCCTCCTGCACGAACTTCACCACGTCGGCCTTGGTCT
>Ga0209698_10005094_pt1 | contig 14290 bp, 15 predicted proteins | sample LitLauG_LLR_2012_FD_187203 | JGI IMG/M metagenome (GOLD analysis project Ga0209698, IMG submission 187203) | Freshwater sediment microbial communities from Pennsylvania, USA - Little Laurel Run_MetaG_LLR_2012 (SPAdes) (version 2) | ecosystem: Environmental > Aquatic > Freshwater > Creek >... | reverse complement strand
GCCCCGACTGGCGCGCGAGTAGCTGATTGATCATCGCGGGCGTGAGTTGGCCCTGACCCATCTGGCCCATCTGACCCTGACCCATGGCACCGGGCATCTGACCGGGCACCGGAGGCCCCGGCATCGGGGGCGGGGGCACCTGACCGCCCATGGCCGGGTGATGCATCATTTGCGGAGCCATCTGGCCCTGCATCTGCGGCTGCATCATCTGCGCCCCCTGTTGCATCAGGGCGATCTGCGCCAGCGTCTGGGGATTCATCTTTCCCATCTGCTGCTGAATCTTGTCTTGCTGTGACTGTCCGCCGCCTGCCATCGTGTTCTCCTAAGCCAATGTCAATCCGGCCCCGAGGGCAGTAGCCGCCCATGAAGGCGCCGCAGCGGCTGCGCCACCGCCGAGCAACCCCAGGGAACTGAGGGCGCTCGCGCCCAAGAGACCGCCGCCGACGAGGCTTGAGAACGGGCTGTTGTTCATCTGGCCGGTACTCGACGATCCGCCGAAAGGCGCGCCGTTCTGGCCGAGGAGGCCCGAATACCAGCTCAGGGTGTTGTACGGGAGCTGCTGCTGGTAGTTCCACGCCTGCTGTGACGCATTGATGAGGTTCTGCGTCTGGTTCTGCAGGCCGGAGCCCGCCGAGAGCAGCTCCTGCGACGGCAGGTAGGTGCCCTGGTCGATCGACGGCGCGAGCGCCGTCGCCTGCGTCATGTTCTGCAGGCCGGTGTTGTACGCCCCGCCGTAGAGTTGCGTCGCCAAGTTGTTCATCGCATCCGTCTGCACGGGGAGCGAGCCCGTCACGTTCCGGCCGGCGCCTGCGAACTCGGAGGAAATCTGGTTCTGCACCTGATTCGCGGCCTGATTGAACGTGCCCTGCAGATAGGGGTTCATCGAGGGATTGAGCAGCGCCCCCGAGGTCTCGAACTGATTGGCGTACTGCGCGCCCTGAGAGGCCGAGGGCATGCCTGCGGCATTGACGAGCGAGGACGCCCCCGCTTCCTGCACCGGGTTGAGCGGTGCCACCGTCTGGCCGGGGTAATACTGCGGACCGCCCGACTGGAGCAGGTTCTGGCCGTAGTTGAGCCCCTGCGTGTAGTAGGGCTGCAGCCAGCTCGGAATGGTCTGCTGGACGGTGTTGGTACTGGTGCCCCCGCCAGTCACAGGATGCTCCCGTAGAGGCCCTGCAGCGCCGTCATGTAGGACGGCAGGCTGTAGCCGCCGGAACCATAGCTACCGAGTCCCCCATATCCGCTGTAGGGGCTTGCCCCCATCATGGCCGCGTAGGGGTTCTGCATGGGCGTATAGCCAGGACCCGCGAGCGCCTGCGTCATCTGGTTGAAGTACCCGCCGTTGAGGAGCGGGTAGTACGCCGAGGAACTCTGCGGGGCGCCGTAGTAGGACGGAGACGCCTGATAGGAAGGCGTCCAGCCGAATGAGGGCAACCAACTCGATCCCATGCCGTAATTCGGAGACGACTGGAAATTGTTGGTCAGCCGCCCGTAGCCCCAGTTCTGCGGCTGTGCGGGCTGCGCGTAAGGGGTTTGCGGCGCCTGCCCAGGCGTCGGGGTTCCTGCGGCACTTGGGGTGCCCTGCGAGACCGAGCCCGCGAGCGCCTGCGTGTTCTGGGGAATCTGTCCGCCTGCCATTACAATCTCGCCTGTAGCACTACGCCCACATGTTCGAGTCCGAGCAACCGCGCCCATCCCTTGCGCCCGTAGGTGCGGATGGCGTTGATGCCGTGCTCGCGGCACCAGTCTTTCGACGCCTCGAACACCGCGCCCATGCGCTCGAGGTTCACCCCGCCCGCGTACACCACCACCGCCACGCGCTGGCGCGGGAAGGCCTGAATCTGCACCACCGCCGCGAAGGCGTTGGGCTCCCACCAGAGGAGGTAGTTCTGCCGCGCGATCCCGATGAGCACGTCGAGGATGTTTTCATCTCCGGGACCCACTCTCACCGCCTCGGCAATCCACTCCTCGACCTCCGGCCATGCGTCCGCGAGACGCTCCGGGGGAACGATCGGCGGCTTCATACCATGCCGCCCGTCTCGATCATCAGGGTTGCTCCGTTAATGCTCGTGGCGTTCGCAGAACTCACTCGCGCCCGGGTGTAGATCCCCTGCGCCAGTACCGGCGCGATCCCAGAGAACGAATCGGGGGCCGCAGGCGAAGCGTAGGTCACGGAGGTCGTCAGAGTGTTGCGAGTGCCTATCGTCAGGGTGGGCACGTCGCTGGAATTCACGTTGAGGCGTGCCCCGGTGATGTACCGCGTCTTGCCGTCCGAGAACTGCATGTCACCGGACTCGACGTAGCCCGTGGCCGGGGTGCCGGTCAGGAGCGAGTACACCGCGTAGGTTGGCTTGCCGATGAGCCCGAGGCGGTGCCGGGTGCCGTCCGTATCGCTCCAGACCTGAATGGCCGGCACGGCCGAGCGGGTCCACCGCTGCGCCAAGGGGTTGTAGAGGAGGAGCGTGTCCGGGCTCGTATTGCTGCCGGTGGTGATGGAGAACGCCACGCATCGGAGGTTCGCGTCATAGCCCGCCGTGATCTGCGACAGGTAGGACGTGTTGACGTTCGACCAGAACCAGCGGTCAATGCCCCCCCCGTTCTGCTGATCGGTGCCGATGGGCACGACGCTGGCGCCATCGGTGGCGAGGAACCCCTGTTCCGAAAGGTAGTAGACGACGTTGCCCACCTGCACCCAAGCGGTCCGGGTGATGGGTCCGCGCTTCCATTCATAGGTGCCGAAGCTGAACACCACTTGTCCGCCGACATAGTTGGCGCGGGTGATGCCGTTTTTCTGGAGAATGAGCGCGTAGAGGGGGTATCCGACCACACCCACTACGGGGCCGAGTTCCGATGGCAAATCCTCGTAGGACGACTGCACCGCGATGGCGGCATTGGTCAGTGGTACGGGAAAGTACGTGGGGGCGGCAATACCGGACCATTGCACGCGCTGCGGGAAAGCCTGCGTGTATTGCGCATAGACCGACACCCCGATGCCCGGGGGAGTCGTGAACGTGACGGAGATCGCCCCCGTGGCGTAGTTCACGGTGCCGGTCAAGGCGGGGACGCTGAATACTCCCGCGCCGTTGTCGAGGTAGAGCCCATCGACAAGCACGGTGCTCGGACGCACGGGTACGTTCGGGATGGTGCCGGTGAAAGTCGTCGTCGATCCGTCGCCTGTGCCGATGACGTACGTGGGATAACTCTGACCGCCCGTGTAGGGAATCGAGAGGTCGGCCAGCATCAGGAATTGCGCCACGGCGCCAATCACATTGGCGTTCGGCGTCTGACCGATGGTCAAATTGGAAGAGCCCACCGTCTGGGAGTTGTTCACCGTGTAGGTGCCGGTGCCACCGCTGCCACTCCCGAAAGCGGTGATATAGGTCCCGGCCGTGACATTGGTTCCGGTGACCAGCATCCCGATCGAAATGGAACCGGAGGCGAGCGTGCTGACCGTCAGGGTCGTGCCGCTGATCGACCCATTGGAGACAGCGGCACCCTGCAGAACACTGATGGTGCTGTCCCCGATCGAATAGACGTAGGGCGGGTCCCATCCGCGCGTGTTGCCGTCCACGCAATACACCGCGCCGCCCAACTGGCAAAACTGCCACTGCGCAGGCCCAGGCTGCTGGAACGTGATGCTGCCGGAGAGCGTGGACCACGTCGTGGACCACGTGGCGAGCTTTCCCGTACCCGGAGCGCCCGAAGTGCCGGCGAGAATGACCGGCGTCCCGGAGGGTGAGACGGCGGTAAAGGCGCCCTTGGTATTGCCGAGCTGGCTGTAAGTTCCCTGCAGCGTCGGGGACGGCAGGCTCTTGTACGCCCCGTCCGCGTAGTACACGTTGAGGCAGTCGGCCGTGGGGACGTCCATCGCGCCGAAGGGGTAAACGACGGCGATCGGTATATTGGCGAGGTCCGGCAGCCACGGCCCATAGCGGATCGTCAGCGGCTGCGCCACGACTAGCTCACTTCGATCTGCATGGTGGGCGAGGCAAACCGCTCCGCGCGGTCGCGGATGATGAGCGACTGCAGGCGCTGCTGGTAGATCGCCGTCCACCGCTGCAGCATCGTGTCATCGAGCAGGAACTTGGCCGCTTCGACGAGGCACGCGGCGAGGAGAATCCCGGGCGCACTCGTCACCATCCAGTTGGTGGTCTGCGAAGATGAGAGGTAGGGCGCCTTTTGATAGTACGTGCCCTGCACGTTGTAAGCCGAATCGGGGAAAGGCCCGAAAACAAAGACGTTTCCGCCCCCCGACATGACCTCGGCACTCACCGTCTGCGAGTTGCTCACCGTATACGTCCCGGTGCCACCCGTCCCCGTCCCGAGCGCGGTGATGATCGTATTGAACTGCAGGAGCCCAGAGGTGTCGTCAATCACGGTCCCCACGCCCACGGTGCCGCTCGTCATGGCGGAAATGGTGAGCGTGGTCCCGCTGATCGAACCCGTGAACGAGGAGCCCGACTGCACGTCCCGCGCGACATAGGACGGAAGGCCGGACGCCTGCCGCACGGGGTAGGCGTTGTAGAGCCACGTGGGGTCCTTGAAGATGAGCGGGAACGAGTCGGAATTGCCGTCCGAGACCGTGAAGATCTTGGGCGCGAGCCAGTCGGACGGCACCTGCAGCGTTCCCCCGGCGATGGCGTAGGGGCCGTAGGCGGCCTCCTGCGGCTCAATGCCGTTGCCGTAGTTCATCGTGAAGATGTCGTTGTTGATGAGGTCCTGCCCCATCTGGATGAAGTAGTCGGTGTAGGACGCGAGATCCTGCCGATGGGTGAAGTTCACCACCGCATTGGCGAGCGACGTGTAATCGACGATCTGCGCCATGGTTTAGATCTTCTTGTCGATGGTCGTGCGGAAGTAGGCGAACTCGGGGCTCTTGAGTTCCGCGAGAATCCGCTGGCTGTACTCCTTGTCGAAGATGCTGCCGGCGGGAATGCCGAGGCGCTGCGCCACCGCGAGCATCACGTTGAACGGGACCGACATGGTGCGGCGGAACTCGGAGCGCCGCCCGAAGGTCCCGCGCTCCTCCGCATCGGCGCGGCGGCACTTGGCGGCATACTCGAGGTGCGGCTCCACATCCTGGTACGTGTTCACCAGAATGTTGCCGTCCTCCTCTTTCGCCGTCTGTTTAACCGTCGCGTCGAGGATCTGCTCGGCCGACCTGTCGCTCATGTCAGTGCGTCATCTCGCACATATAGAGCGTGCCGGCCGCAAGCCCGTAGGCCGAGACCTTCTCGCCCGGGCGGATGCTGAGCACGATCGGCGGATCGGTGGTCTTGACGAGTACATCGGTCGTCGTCGTCGCTGCGTTGCCCGCCTTTGAGATCCGCACCAGGCAGTTGCCCGTGATGACCGAAAGGAGAACCGCGTAGGTCTGACTGCCGACCGCCGTGCTCGTCACCGTCGAGCCGTTCGGGACAGTCAGGGCCTGTCCCGAACCCTCGATCGCGCGCCACGGTGCAATGACCGTCCAGCCCACGACTCAGCCCGTCGTGTCGAAGATGCCGCCGAGCGCGTGCTCGTTGCCCACCTCAAGGGTGTACTCAACAAGCAGCATCTTCTGGTCGGAGTCTCCGGTCTTGGCGAGCGGAATGGTCTGGAACGGCCGCAGGTATGCAACCCGGAGGTAGTTCGGGTTGATGAAGTACATGTCGCCGGACGTGGCAAGGAAAATGTCGGGGACCATCTTCACGTCACCGAAGTCGCTCTGATACACGTCCACTTTAGTGAGCAGCGTCGCATCCTCGACTTCGATGAAGCGGGTGCCGGGACCTGCGAAAGCAGAGATGTTCTGCTTGTTCTTAGGGCTCACCACCGCGTAATCCGGGGACTCGCCGGAGTTCGTGTAGATCTCCTGCAGGACCGTCTTGACGTTCGCCTCGGTCACCGCCGTGTTGCCGGAGTACGTCCGGGTGCCGGTGCCGTTGTAGAACGTCGAGGTGCCGACCGTGGTTGAGCCCGAGGGCGCGGAGCCCGCGCCAGAGGCCGAGACGCTGTTGCTGCCGACCCACGTCGGAAGCCCCGCGCACTTGCGCGCGGTGCTGGAGGTACCGGCCGAGCGCGCGTTGTTCGCGGTGAGGATGCCCTCGATGTCGCGCTTCAACTCCTTCGACTTCTTGAGGAGCTGGTAGCCCATCTTGTTCGTGCCGCCCGCCGCAATCACCGACTGCGAGGTGCCCGAGATCTGGGTGGTCTTGTTGCTGATCGCCGTGTAGTTGCCCATGCGGCCGACGGCGGTCACCGCGATGTTGGTCGGGTTGTCGCCTTCCACCGCGAAGTTGGACGTGTTCTGCACGGCGAGGACATCGACATCCCACTCGTGGTAGGTCTGTTTCGCCTCCGCCTTCTTCGACATGTTGAAGATCGGCGTCTTGAACGGATCGACGTTGTACACCGCGTCGATGAGATCCTCGCGGATGTTGGTCTGCGTGTAGACCTGCAGGGTATTGCTCGGGACGGTCATGGTTTCCTCAATGAGTTAGGCGAGCGTTCCGAAGTACTTCGCTGCAATGTCGTCATTGCGCGGATTCTTCTTGAACGCATCGCGGAGTTGGGTACGTGCGACTTCGGCAGGGTCGCGCTGCATTCGGGCGCCCGGCTGCGTGATCGGAGGCGCGGCCCGTACGCGCTTCGCGACCTGGGGCGCCTGCGCTTGGAGCTGAGCAAATCGCGCCGCGTCATGCAGAATGAGCATGTAGCGGTGGTCGAAGATGCCCTGTAGCTCGGCGTCTGAGAACCCCAACTTGCGCGCATACGAGGTCATCTCGCCGCGCGCGGCCTGGAATTTCGAGTCATCGCGCCAGTCGGGGCGCGCTTCCAGCATCTTGTCGCGCTCTTTCGGGAGCGCGGCGGCCTGTGCCGCGGCCTGCTGCTGCTTCAACTGCTCCTGCTGCGCCTGTACGCTCGCGAGGTGCTGCTGGATCGCGGCGGCCCGCTGGTTGAATTCGGTATTTCGTGCGGCCCACTCGGCCGGGTTCTCGGCCCGCAGCCGATTCCAGTCCACGCCCTGAAACTCCGCGAGGAGTTGCTGGTGGGCGAGATTGCCCAAGGACTGCGCATCGGTGAGCCGCTGTTCCCACTGCTGACGCGCCTGCGCCTGCTGCGCTTCCCACGCGGCCTGCTGCTCGGAGAGCGCGCGGGATTTCTCCTGTACGTGCCCCTCAAGCTGGTAGCTCTTGAGCACGTCCTTGAGCGCCACCTGCGAGGTCTTGCCGTCCACTTTGACGGTGACGGGCAACTCGTAGAACGAGTCGCGCTCGAGGTTCGCTTTGGTCAGGTATTCATCGAGGCTCTGATACTCCGGTCCCTCGGGCTCCGGGGCCGGTTCGGGCGCCTGTGCGACCGCTGCGGGTTCCGGGGTTGCCGGAGCGACGGGCTCCGGGGCCGCCTGTCCCTGCTCAGGGTCGGGCTGGCCGCTCGCATTGAATGCGCCGGATTCCCAGAGGTTCTGAAAGCGATCTTCTTGGGCGTTGGGGTTCGCGCCCTGCGAGGTTTCGAGAGCCATGCCGGAAAATCTAGCGGCACGGCAGTCCCCAAGTGTTGCAAGCTAGACCGAGTTCCGGCCGCCCGTGCGGAAGCTCAGGATGTTCTCAATGAACGTCTTTTCGCGCCGCTGACGCTCGGCAATCTCCAGTTCCGCGAGCTTGCCCGTCTGCGCGATCTGCTCGAAGTACCCGACGAAGTTGTGCCAGAGTTGCTCCATGAGGATGAGCCGGGTGTGCATGTCCACGTCGCGGATCGGCACCGACCGCCGCGCCTGCTCCAGTTGAGATTCGATGCTCTTGCGCGCCTCCTGAAAGATGCGCTGCTCGATCATCTGCCGGGCTTCCCCGGCGCGGCGCAGTTCCTCGTCGGCGGTCAATGGAGCCTCTTGGCGATGTGATCCCGGATCGCCATGACAATGTGCGCGATCGGCACGAGCGCCGCCTTGCGGGCTTGCCAGTCCTCATGCAGGAGATGCATGGCGACCTCCTCCTCCTCGCGGCGCATCGCATCCGCCCGGCGCAGGGCGTCGTGCATCGCCACGAGGTCCGTGTACGCCTTGGCACTGAGGAGCGCCCGGTAGTCGGCCGTCTGACCGGCGGCAGCGGCGAGCGAGGCCGTCGCGGCGAGCGGGATGCGCTCCTCCGGCTTCGGCATCGGCTTGACCTTGACGCGCTTGAGGGCAGGCTTGGCCGCCACCGCTGCCCGGGCGGCGATGGCCGCCTTGGCCGCATTCGCCTCGGCCAGCGTGTTGAACACGAGCAGGGTGTTGCCGTCGAGCACCCCATACCGCTTGTGATGGCGTCCGGCCGGCGTCGGCCCGGTTCCCTGCTGGAATGCGGGCTGGAAGGCAACCGGCTGAAAGCCTCCGATCACTTGCGCGCCTTGAGCGTCGCGTGGATGTCCTGCGCCGCCTCTTTCCAGAACTGCAACGCAAACTGCTGATAGTCGCCCGAGCGGCGCATCAGCTCCCCATGGATGCCGTAGCCCTGCGTAAACTCGAAGTCGCAGCGATAACCCTTGGGGTTGTGCTCCGCGTCGTCATGGGGGGCGTTCACGGCGCGCCAGTTCTTGTCGAGGTACCAGAACCAGAACTCGCTCACGGGCGGCCATTGGTGCGTCATGTCCCCGTAGGCGCGGCTGGAGCACCAGTGCGGGACGATGATCTGAGCGCTCCCGCCGGGGATGAGCACGCGCCAGAGTTCGTTGGCGAAGTGGATGCGCTCCATGGCCGCGAGGTGCTCTAGGAAGTGCGAGCAATGCACCTCGGTCACGGAGCCATCGGCCCATGGCCACTTCTTGCGCAGGTCGCAGACCTCATCCACGCCCTCGAACTTGATGCGGTCCACCCCGGTAAACCCGGGCTTCTTGTTCTTGCCGCAACCGAGGTCGAGTTTGAGCGGCGGGGCGGCATCGGGCTTAAGCACTGCGTTCATGCGGTCACCATGTGAAGTCTTTGATGCCGAACTTACCATCGAAGTCGTAGTGCCCGACCAAAACCGAGCAATCTACCGCGCAGCGGTAGCCGAACTTGCGCGCGTCTCCCCAAAAATAGAGGTCTTGCGTGCCGATGCCTTTGCCCTCACTGCCATCCAGCGTCTTGAACCACGGACGGCGCAGGCGCTCGTCCTTGAACATCGACAGGCGCCAGAGATTGAACCCCATGGACGTACCGCAGCACTCCACGAGTTCGCCCGCCCTCGGCACCTGCGGGCGGAAGTTGAGCACCGGGTCCGTCGGGTCTCCCCAAATGTGCGCGCAGCCTTCCGGGCCCTTGCACCAATAAAGTCCGCCGATGCACGAGAACTCCGGGTGTTGCTCCATGCGTTTGATGAGCTTCACGAGCCCGTCGGGCGGCGGGATGTTGTCGCTCTCGACGGTGAGGATGTATTCCCACTGCGAGAGATCCGGGTGCGCGAGAATCTCAGAGATCGCGTTGCTGTACGCCTCGCCCACTTCCTGACCCAAAGCGAGCATGCGGTGCGATGCCTGATTCGGCGGATACGCGAGCGACCAGAGGCCGAGCGCCACCTTACTCGCGATCATGTCGGCCGAGGGGAGGATGGTGATCACGCGCTGCTTCTTCCACGACGCGCCTTCGGTGACGCGCTTGGTCGAGGCCGCGAGATCGCTGTTGTGGTAGCCGGAGGTCTGTAGGAGTTGTGCGTTCATACTACCCAAGCAATGATTGGTCCGCCTGCGCTGGCTTCCGCAAATATCGCCATGACGGCGGCGTGACGGTTGGAATTCACATCACCCCATGTGCAGGCAATGTTGCCGGGCGCAGACGTTACGCGGAGGTGCTCAACGCCCATCGCATGGTAGGAAACAGAGTTTCCCAGAATGTTATCCCAACCGAGCGACGCGCTGATCAAAATAGTCCCGGTTCCGGGGGTGTTGTAAAGCGTATCGGCATAAGCAAACGTGTTCGGCGACGTACCCGCAGCGCCCAACTGGCCCCCGCTGTCGGTTGCCGCACCGATGACAAGCGCTGCCGGCGCACCCCCAAGCGAACTTAGATTGTACGTGCCGGAAGTCACATCATTGGCGCCGCTGCTTCCAACTAGACCATTCTCACTATGGCCGAGGAATGCGCCAGAAGTCGCCAAGCCAGTAATTTCCAGCGCATACACGCATACCGTATCCGATGCGCTCGACGTAACCGTTACCGCGTTTGCGCCGGTACTCGTGTTGTAGGCGTACCAATGATAAAGCTTCTGAATTCCCGCGCTGTCCGCATGGCTACCTATAAGCGTATAGGTATTGCCCTTCGTATCGGTTGGCGTGTTCAACGTTGTCGTTGATGCTGCGCATCCGCCGACCACCCATATAAGGCTCGGATTTGTCAATGAGCCCGATGACAAATTAGGAGACGTTACCGTGGTAGCGCTCGCGGCGGCGTTATAAACCCCTGGAGTGATGAGCGAGTAAGGCATTAAGTCACCGTCGCCTGCGTGGTGGCTTCGTAGAACGTCAGATGCTTCGTGCCGAGTGCGCCGCTAAACGTCAGCGTTGCGGTATGAATTCCCGCGCTATTGGTACCCTGCACTGCGCTCGTCAGGTTACCGCCAATGTCGATGACCGTCAGGAACACCGCCGAGGTCCCGGTCAGCGAGCAGTCGGTGCGGTACCCAGACGTCGCGGATGAACCAGAGAAAGCGGTATTCGCTTGCGCGCTATAAAGCGAGGTTACGTCAGACAGCAGTGATGCAAGCGGGACGTATTGAGCGCCGCCCGATTGAGTTTCCGCGCCCATGGACGGCCACGCCGTTTTTGCAAACCCGGTTGATGTGGGTTCTATCAAAATCCCTTTTGCCGTTACCGACCCCAATCCCGCCACGGTTACCGTGTCATTGCTATTTGTGGTCGTTGAGATAGTTGGGTTGTATGGCGTATTCCACTGCCAGCGCGCGGTATAGCTCGTTGACGTCGTGATGTAATCGAACACTACGAGAACGCCACTGCTGCCCACCGGGAAAAACATCAACTCGCGCTTATTTTTCGTCACCGGAGACGGCCATTGACTCGTCAAATCGGTGCTCAGGTAATAATAGCTCGTCGTCAGCGGCACCCAAAAGTTAACCGTGGGTGCAGTGCCATTCCCGTAGGCGAGCGGAGTCAATTGCACGGTCCCGCTCAGCATGGAGACCATGTTTACGACGTCGGTTCCCTGCCATTCACCTCCGTGCGTATTGAGATTCTGATCTGCCGCTAAATACGTTTTCGAGTAAATCGAAAACGACCCCTTGTCGCAATGGTCGTGACCTTCCAGCAATTGACCGTAGCTGTAGTAAATGGCGGTATCGCTCGCGGTCCAGCCCGTGCGCATCATCAAATACCCGCTGCCGTCGTCTTTCCAGTACTTCCCGAACGTTGAAGCGACGTTTGCGGTTCCTATACCTGGCACGTCCCGGTAGACGGTATCCCAACCCACATTCTGATCATGCAAGTTCCGCGCAAGGTACCCGCCATAAATAGGGTCGTAGCAATTATTTGTCAGCCAGTTGTTCATGGCCTGGGACGTAGCCGACGCGGGGAAATGCGACATGACCGGAAGCATCAACGTGCGGTAGTAGTCGAACATCGCAGACGTTGAATCGCGGGCGTGATCGCCCCAATTCATGATGTATTTGCCGTCCGGCGTCGAAGCGTGTGCCCACCAGTTGATGCGGTTCGCCCAGTAGGTCGGGGTGAGTGCAAAGAGATCCTCGCCCGTTGACTTGAGCCACCAGTCATAAGTGATGGCGAGAAGGTAATCGGCGAGCCCGTATCCGGTACCCTCTTTCCCTCCCCCTCCCGTCTGCCCGGAAAGATACGACGTGAGATATCCGTCCACCATCGTCGTGCGGAAATTGGTGCGCCACGTCGATCCGCTCGCGTTGTCAGACCCGAACGCAGCGTACCCGAGCATGGTTGCGAGCAGATGCCCGTAGAAGTAGTTATCCCTGGGGTCTACCCCGAGGCTTGCATCCTTGAGGGCGTAGCTCGCCGGTATGGAGTGCCCATTCAGCGTCGGCGATGCCGACCACATCAGCGTCAGTGCGTTATTGTAGTAACTGATGATCGTCGTCTTTTGCCCGGACGTGAGCAGCGGATAACACCAATCGAAAATAAGCGCCACGTCTACATAGACATTGCGGCTGTTGTAGAACTGATCCGAGCAGAACAACGGCAATTTGCTGCTTCCGGTGTACGTGCTGGCGTACGTGTTCTCCTGCGCGATGAACGCCATAAGTCCGCCGATAACCCCGTATGCGTCAGAACCCGCCCACTGCGACGCCCCATTGTTCGGGTTGTTGATCGCGGAATTGCCGTAGTTGTATCCGCTCGTCGGATCGGTATACGTCGGCTGAGCAGCGTATAGGGTGGCGAAATACCATCCGGGTCCGTCGTTCTCGCTTCCTCCGGTGAGATACGCCAGAGTGGCATTTAGGAAATTCCGGTGCTTCGTCGCCGTCGCAGTCGGCGTTGCGAAATCCGACGCGATATTTGACAGTAGCGACGGGCTGTATGCGGTGTCGATGAGCACGAGCGGGTGAGTCGTGCCCACATATCCATTCCCCGACGTGCCGCTAGTGACCACGCCGCCACCCAACGCCGCGACGCTGCCGCCGATCACTACGGCATTCACTTAGTCGCCCCGAGGAGCTGGTAGTAGGTCTGGAACTGGCTCATGCCGCTCACGTTCGAGAGCGGGAAGGTCGTGCTGGTGTTGCCCGAGGACGAGTACGAGCCCCACCCGGCGATGTAGTTGCTGTTGGCGGTCGTGGTCGTCGCGCCGAGTTCCATGTAGCCCTGGGTGTTCGTCGTGTACGCGACGACGCCCGCCGTGATGACGACGTTGCGCTGCAGGCTGTAGTTCGTGCTGCCTGAGGTCGTGCTCTGGATCATGCCGATCCAGTATTCACCGGCCGTCAAGTTCGTGTTCAACGGCACGAAGATCGGACGCACGGAACCTAGATAGGAGCCCGTGTTGATCGACAGCGCGTAGGACGACGAGAACGAGTTAGCGGCGTTTGACGTGCTGCTGAACGTCGTGCTGCCCGAGGTGCCTGCGCTGGTGGTCGTGACGTTGCCTGCCGAGTCGATCTGCGAGAGGTATGACAGTGCATAGCTCGTCGTAAGCGACGCGGTGGCGCTGCTCGCGTTGGTGCTCCACGAGATGGATGCCGAGTAGCCCGCGCCGTAACTGTAAGTCGCGGTCTTGAAGCTGACGATATTGCTGCTGTTCGCGTTCGTGCCCGTGGACTGGCGCGAGAACAGCACCATGGTCCCGAGGAGCCCGAAGTTGCCCGTGCCGCTCGACGCATTGCCCGCCGAGACGGACGCTGAGAAGCTCGCCGTGGTGGCGCTCTGGCTCGTCACCTGTTGCAGGTAGCGGGCGTGATACACGCCCACGTCGCCGGCTTCGATGAATACCGGCTGAATGTAGACGGTGCCGTTCGCGAGGCTGTTCGTGGTCGTGCCGCCGCGCATCCGCGCTTCCCAATAGGAGAGCGTCGAGCCCGGCACGCCCACGTAGATCGTGCTGCCGTTGGTGCTGACGGACACGAGGCCCGTGCCCGAGAGGCTGGACGTCTGCGGCACCGAGAAGAGCGCCGACTGCGCACCGTTTGAGATGGTGAGCGCGCCGCCGGCGGCCGACATGACCACGGTGCCCGACGTGAAGGTCGAGTTACTCGCCGCGATCGCGACCCCACCGCCGCCGCCCGTGGCGCTGATGATGACCGAGCCCGCCGACATGCCCACGCTGACATTGCCGGCGCCGACGATCGACAGGGAGCGTGCGTCGATGGTGCTGGAGGACGACTGGCCGACCGTCTGCGAGGAGGCGTAGAGGCCGACCGTTTGCGCCGTCTGCGTGGGGACGGTGTAGCTGCCGGTGATCGTGGAGCCGTTCAGCCCGAACGCGAGGCCGTTCGAGTTGGAGAACACCACATTGGAGAGGTTTCCCGAGGTGGTGCCCGCCGAGAAGTTGACCGCCGAGATGAGCCCGGCCGTACTCGGTACGGTGTAGCTCGCGGTGATCGCCTGCCCGGCCGAGGAGCCGAACGAGATGCCGTTGGCGTTCGAGAACGAGACGGTGCCGGAGGTGTAGGTGGTGTTGGAGACTACAATCCCCGAGATCGCCGTCTGTGCGCCGCCGCTATCTTGATGTGATGCTCTGTCAGGTGGAACCAGCCTACTTCCACGCCTTGCAGCGGTACAACCGCTCGATTCTGCAACGCAATGCCCTGCTGCGGCAGGTGCGAGAACGGCAACAACCGGCAACATCGCTAGAGTATTGGGACAACGCCCTCTGCGAGCA
>Ga0209698_10005092_pt1 | contig 14293 bp, 16 predicted proteins | sample LitLauG_LLR_2012_FD_187203 | JGI IMG/M metagenome (GOLD analysis project Ga0209698, IMG submission 187203) | Freshwater sediment microbial communities from Pennsylvania, USA - Little Laurel Run_MetaG_LLR_2012 (SPAdes) (version 2) | ecosystem: Environmental > Aquatic > Freshwater > Creek >... | reverse complement strand
CAGGATGCCGCGGACTCCCGGTGCCTCAAAAACTTCTTCCATGTCGCATCACGATCCGGCCGAATTCAGGCGCCGCGTGATCCGGGCGAGCACGGAACGCGGGGCAAAGCGGCTACTCCACATCATCCAGCGATTCCGCCGGCCCGCGATCACTTCCATCTTTCCCGCCATCATCGCGTCGAAACCGATGCGCGCCACCTCGGCCGCACTCATCGCCGGGCCTCGGAAGAGCGGCGTATCTTCCATTCCGGCGGCGGCCCCGAAACCGGTGCGCGTCGGCCCGGGGCACAGCACCGTAACGGTGACGCCTGTGCCGTGCACTTCGTTAGCCACGGCTTCAGAGAACGAAAGTACGACAGCTTTGCTGGAATAGTACAGAGCCATCAACGGCCCCGGCACAAACGCGGCGGTGGAGGCGACGTTGAGCACGCGGCCCGAGCGACGGCTCACCATGGGCGGCAGAAACAGCTTGGTCAGATGCGCCAGGGCGAGCATATTCACCTGTGCCAGCCGCCGTTCCTTGTCCCAATCGGTTTGGGCGAACGGGCCGCGCACGCCAAAGCCGGCATTGTTGATCAGGATCTCGACCGCCGTATCGCGAAGCTGATCGAAAATCTGCTGCGGCGCCGCGGGATCGGCGAGGTCGGCGGGGAGCACCCGCGCCTGGCTGCCCCAGGGGCGCGCCAAGTCCTCGAGCGCCGCCCGGTTGCGGGCGACCAGGACCACGGCGTATCCAGCGGAGACGCACAACTTCGCCAACTCCGCTCCAATCCCGCTCGAAGCTCCCGTGATGAGCGCGGCGCCCGCGGCCATCGCTCATTCCTTCTTTTTCAAAAGATGGTCGTTTTCCCCGATGAACTGGCGGATCTCGCTCGCCATGCCCAGCAGTTTCTCCCACTGCTCGCGGTACAGCGTGACCGGAAAGCGCCCCAGCCCGTAAACCGATAGCCCCCCCTTTTCGCTCACCTTGAGCGACATCTGCCCGCGCGGCCGCTTTAGCGATTCGTTTTCTGCGCGGAGGCGCTCGATTTCGGCTTTCATTTCGTCTTCGGTTGGCATTATGTTCCAGATTCAGTGATACCACATTAAAGCGGGCATGTTACGCTGAAAAATCCAACAACCATGCCGGGGCTATTTCGGTGACAGTCTACGAAACCTCTAAATTCAAACCGGCGAAAGTACTGGCTTTGGTAGTTTCCCTCGCGTGGGCCCAGGGGCCGGCGCCCGTCTACATCAATGCTCCTTTTGTTGCCACGCCCGAGACGGTGGTGAGCGCGATGCTCAAACTGGCGGGAGTCAAAAGCGGCGACGTGGTCTACGACCTTGGTTGTGGGGACGGCCGCATTGTCGTCGCCGCGGCGAAAGAGTACCGCGCCCACGGAGTGGGCATCGACAATAACCCGGCGCGCATCGAGGAAGCCCGCGCCAAGGCCCGGCGAGAGGGAGTGGAATCCCTGGTCCGGTTCGAGGTCAACAATTTGTTTGACGCGGACATTCACACGGCGACGGTGGTTACGCTTTACCTGCTGCCCGACGTCAACCTGCGTCTGCGGCCCAAGCTGCTCAAAGATCTGAAGCCCGGCACGCGTGTGGTATCGCACAGCTTCCCTATGGGCGATTGGAAGCCTGAGAAGGACGAACTGGTCGAGGGCAGCCACATTTATCTGTGGAAGATACCCGCCGATTGACCAGTAGCGGCAGAGACCCGCGCCCTGTACTCTGAAGAAAAGGGATCCTGTGGCGCCAGCCAAACCGAAACGCACCACCACCGAGCAGTTCCGCACAGCGTTCCCGCTTTTGATGGAACTGGTACGGCCGCGCCGCGGCTTGTTGGCCTTGGGCATGGGGCTCATGGTGATCAACCGGGCGGCTTCCCTGGTGATCCCTACCTCCGTTAAGTTTCTGATAGATAACATCCTCGGCAAACACCAAGTCGAGCTATTGACGCCGCTCGTACTGGCAGTATTCGCGGCCACTTTGATTCAGGGCGCCACTTCGTTCACCCTGACCCAACTTCTCTCCAAGGAAGCGCAGCGGCTGATCGCGCAATTGCGGCGCAAGGTGCAGGAGCACGTGGGGCGCCTGCCGGTGCGGTATTACGACGCGAACAAAGCCGGCGCTCTGGTCTCGCGCATCATGACGGATGTGGAGGGCGTGCGCAACCTGGTGGGAACGGGCCTGGTGGAGTTCGTGGGCGGCCTGCTGACCGCGCTGTTTTCTCTCGTCTTCCTGCTCCGGATCAGCGTAGTCCTGACGGCCACCGCGCTTCTGTTCATCGGCATTTTCAGCCTGACCTTGAACCTGGCTTTCAAACGTATCCGCCCGATCTTCCGGGAACGGGGCAAAATCAACGCCGATGTCGCCGGCCGGCTGACCGAATCTCTGGCCGGGGTGCGAGTGGTGAAGGGCTACCACGCCGAGGCGGAAGAAGCTCGCGTGTTCTCCACCGGAGTGCAACGATTGCTCGACAACGTGCTGAAGTCCTTGACCGCCATGTCGCTCATGAGCCTCTCAGCGGTGGTGCTGATGGGCTGCGTTTGGACGGTCGTCATGTACGTGGGCGCGCGGCAGATCCTCGGCGGCACGCTGACGCTGGGCGGGCTGATGAGCTTTACCGCGCTGCTGGCGTTCCTGGTGGCGCCCATGTTCCAGGTGGTCGGCATCGGCACGCAATTGACCGAAGCTCTCGCGGGCCTCGATCGCACGCAGGAAGTGCTGGGCGAAAAACCGGAGGACGAGGACCCCAACCGCACCAGGAGCGCCGGCCCGATTGAGGGGTACGTCACTTTCGAAGGTGTGACCTTTGCGTACGACCCCGGCAAGCCCGTGCTGCACGAAGTCAGTTTCCAAGCGCGGCCCGGTACGGCGACGGCGCTGGTGGGCCCCTCGGGGTCGGGGAAATCGACCATCATCAGCCTGATCGCGGCGTTCCACCAGCCTTCCGAAGGTGTGGTCTGCGTGGATGGTGTGGATCTCTCGACGGTCCGCCTCGATTCCTACCGCATGCAGCTCGGGGTGGTGCTGCAGGATACGTTCCTATTTGACGGCACCATCCGCGAAAACGTGGCTTTTGCCCGGCCGCACGCAACGGAGATGGAGATTCTGGAGGCCTGCCGCATCGCACACGTCCACGAATTCGCCGATCGGTTCGAGAAGAAGTACGACACGGTGGTGGGCGAACGCGGAGTGAAACTTTCGGGCGGGCAGCGGCAGCGCGTTTCGATTGCGCGGGCGATTCTGGCGAACCCGCGCATTCTCATTTTGGACGAAGCGACCTCGAGTCTGGACTCGGAATCCGAGCAAGCCATCCAGGCCGGGCTGGCGTTCCTCATGGAGGGCCGCACCACCTTTGTAATTGCACACCGGCTTTCCACGATCCGGCGGGCGGAGCAGATTCTGGTCGTGGACGACGGGCGGGTGACGGAGCGCGGCACGCACGAGTCGCTGTACGCGCTGGGCGGCCGGTACTACGACTTGTACACGCGGCAGCACGGAATCGACGCGAACCTGTTCCTGGCGCCGGGTGAGGGCGACGCGGTGGCGGAAAGCCAGCAGCCCGGAGCACGCGTGCCGGGGGCGGCCCCGCCCTCACCGGCCTCGTTTTTGCGCGGCGGCGTGGCGTGATAGGATCGAAAACACTATGGCCCTTGGGGAATTTACCAAACAGATCGCCCAGCAGGCGCTGAAGGCGCCCGTAAAGGACATGCTCGACTCGCTGCGGCCGCCGGATGCGGCGCAGGTGTCCGAAGCGGCAAAGAGCGCACGGGCGGCGGCGGCGCCGGGCGAGAACGTCTGCGCCACCATCCTGGGGCAGATCCAGGCCATGCAGAAGGTGCTCAAGGAAGACGAGGAACTGGTGGTGCTATTCCACAATGGTGTCGAAACCATCCGCGTGATGGAGATCTACGTGCCAGCTTGGAGCGTGGCGGTGCTGACTGGCATCGACACGGAGCGCAATCTGACGCGCGTGATCTCGCCCTCCCAACGCCTTGAGCTGATCTGCAGAGTGATGAAGGCGCAGCCGGGCGCCCGGCCCGTGAAGGTGAACCTGGTGGCCCCCAAGCCTTCCTAATTCGGGGACAGGCTACGAAACCCCTAAATTAATTTGGTGATTTCGTAGCCTGTCCCCGAATTGCGGTCTTACGGAAGCTGCCAGATGAAGTAAGCCGCCACCACCGTGCCCACCACGGCGCCGCCGTAGCAGAAGGTGTTCACGAGCTCGTTCAGGTGCTTGATCTGCAGCCCGTCGTAGAGCGTGTAGCGGAAGCGATGCGCCCAATGGAACAGCGGCAGAATGCAGAGCACCAGCAGATAGACCCGGCCGATCAGGCTATGGGCCAGGCCCAGCAGGGTTTCGTGACTGGGCGCATTCAGCCATCCCAGAGGAAAGGCAAGGCCGAACAGGAAGATGTGGACGGGCAGCAGCAAGGCAGCCACCACACCGCCGGCGCTGAACAGCAGCCAGAGAAAAGGTTCGTTGGATCTTTTGCCGGAGCTCATTTCATCCTCGCAGGAGCAACCATGCCACGACAGCCGAAACCACGATCCAGGCGATGTAGTTGGGCCCGCTGATCATAATGTTGGGCACACGCTTGCCGCCCATCCGGACCGCCATGGCCTTCGGCGCCAGGTTGAACCAGGTGACGGCGTGAAACACCACGAACAAGAAGCTGATCAGGTTCAGCCCGATCACCAGGGGATTCTTCATGAACTCCTCCATGGCCGCCCACGCCTCAGGCCCCTTGCCGAGAGCGCGGATCTGGAGAATGATGAGCAGCACGAACCACGCCACGAAGACGCTGCTGATTTCGCGGAGGATGAATTTCAAATAGGCCCAGCGGCCCAGCCACCAATAGGTGGAGACCCGGACGCGGTAGCCTTTGGTGGGATACGCGGTGAAGGTCGGCATTATTTGCCTCCGAATGGCATGAGGAACGACTTGACCCACTCCTGCGTGCCCGTCAGTTTGTACTGCTGGATGGCGCCGGCGGGGTCTACGTGCTTGGGGCAGACCTGGGTGCACTCGCCCACAAACGTGCAGCCCCAGATGCCATCGTGCTGCGAAAGGATGTCGAGCCGTTCATCGGAGCCCTGGTCGCGCGAGTCCATGTTGTAGCGCTGCGCCAGAGCCAGGGCCGCGGGGCCGGCGAAGAGCGGGTCCAAGCCGTAGACGGGGCAGGCCGCGTAGCAAAGCAGGCAGTTGATGCACATACTGAACTGCTTGTAAGTGTCCAACTGATCGGGTGTCTGGAGGTATTCGCCTTCCGACAGCGGCTTCTCCTCTTTGCGGATGATCCACGGCTTCACCTTGGAAAGCTTGGTGAGAAAGTCCGTAATTTCGACGATGAGATCGCGCATCACGGGGAAGTTTTTGAGCGGCTCCACGCGCACGGGCCCGGGCGCATAGTCGGTGAGAAAAGTGGCGCAGGTGAGCTTGGGCTCGTCGTTGACCATCATGCCGCAACTGCCGCAGACTCCCATGCGGCACGACCAGCGGAAGGAAAGCGAGCCATCGACCTTATCCTTCACATAGTTCAACGCGTCGAGTACCACCCACTCCTTTCTCAGCGGAACCTCGAACGTCTCAAACTTAGGTTCCTTATCCCGTTCCGGGGTATAGCGCGCCACTTCGAGTGCGATTTTGTCAGGCATGTGCCAATCACTTTCCGTAAACTCGTTCCGCGGGCGGCCAGCGGGTGATGGTTACCGGAGCGTAACTCACCTCGGGTGACCCGTCGGCGTTTCGCTTGACCAGCGAATGTGCCAGAAACTTCCGATCGTCGCGGGCGGGGAAATCGCTGCGCTGGTGCGCCCCGCGGGATTCGGTGCGATGCAGAGCGCATTGCACCATGGACTCGGCCACATCGAGCATGTAGGAAAGCTCGAGGGCGGAGCTCAGCTCGGTATTGAACGGGCGCGTGTGATCGTCGAGGGCGATCGACCGGAAGCGCTCCTGCAGCTCGCGCAGTTTGCCGGCGCCATGCTCGAGTTGCGGGCCAGTGCGATAGATTCCGGCGCACTCCTCCATGGTCTTCTGCATCTCCTCGCGGATAGTGGCGATGCGCTCGCGGCCGCCGGTTTTATTGAGAAACTCCTGTTCGAGGCGCGTCTCTTCATCGAGCGCCTGGGCGAGCAGGTGCCGCTGGGGCGCTGGTTGCGAGGAAGCGAAGGCCGCGGCGCTGCGGCCGGCGCGGGCGCCGAACACCAGCAACTCGGCAAGCGAGTTGGAGCCCAGCCGGTTGGCGCCGTTGATGCTGACACACGCCGCCTCACCCGCCGCATACAAGCCCTGGAGCGGCGTCGCGCCGTTGATATCGGTGTGCACGCCGCCCATCATGTAATGGATCACGGGGCGCACGGGAATCAGCTCGGTGACGGGATCGAGGTTCTCGTATTTCTGGCACAATTCGCGAACGAAGGGCAGCTTGGCGTCGATCTTCTTCTCTCCCAGGTGGCGGAGATCCAGATGGACCACCGCGCCGTAAGGGCCAGGGATGGTCCGGCCCTTTTCGAATTCCTTCACAAAAGCCTGCGACAACCGGTCGCGCGGACCCAGTTCCATGCTGCGCAACACAGGCGTTGGCTCCGGCTTGCCGAGGTTGTAATCCTGCAGGTAGCGATATCCATCCTTGTTGATCATGTAGCCGCCCTCGGCGCGGGCGGCCTCCGTAATCAGGATGCCAGTAAAGGGTAGGCCCGTTGGATGGTATTGGACAAACTCCATGTCTTTCAGCGGCGCCCCGGCGCGGTACCCCAACGCCATGCCATCGCCGTTCTTGATGGCGGCATTGGTGGTGAAGGGGAAGATGCGCCCGCAGCCGCCAGTGCACAAAATGACGGCTTTGGCGGTGACGGCTTGAATTTTCCCGGTAGACAGTTCGATGGCTACCACGCCCTGCACGCGGCCGTCATCCACCAGCAGTTTGGTGGCAAAGAACTCGTCGAAGCGCGTGACCGCCTTGTACTTCAGGGAAGTCTGGAAGAGCGTATGGAGCATGTGGAAGCCGGTTTTGTCGGCCGCAAACCAAGTGCGCTCCTTTTTCATGCCGCCAAACGGCCGTACGGCGACGCGGCCATCCGGCTCACGGTTCCAGGGGCAGCCCCAATGCTCCAGTTGCATGAGCTCCAGGGGCGCTTCTTTGACGAAGACTTCCACGGCGTCCTGGTCGGGCAGCCAATCGCCGCCCGAGATGGTGTCGTAGGCGTGCTCGTCGAGACTGTCGTCGGCGCGGGCAACCCCGGCCGCGCCACCCTCCGCGGAGACCGTGTGGCTGCGCATGGGGTAGACTTTCGAGATCACGGCGATGTTGAGGTTGGGATTGGTTTCGGCGACGGCGATGGCGGCCCGAAGACCCGCGCCGCCACCGCCGACCATAAGAACATCGGTCGAGGAGATGTCCAGCATAATTGAACGATCTAAAATCTTACTCCCACTTGGCGGAGGTTTCAAGTAAAGAATGATGGCCTGTTAAACCGCGGCAGGCACGGCCAAAGCGATTCGCCCGTATTGCGAGAGCGCCTTGAGAATCCGTCCAATTTCTTCGGGTGAGTATGGCGCCACGAGGATGTCGGAGGCGCCGGCTTCGAGCAGGTCGCTCCACCCGCCGTCGCCCTGGGGGAGGCAAACGATCACGGGCACGAACTCCGCGCGTTCCCGGACCATTTCCAACAGGTCCTGAAATCCGCCATCGCGCAGGACGGGAGCGGTAAAGATAGCCCGCACCGGCGGACCCGAGCCGAGGGCGTGCGCCACGTCGGCACAACAGGAGACCGCGTAGATCTCCACGCCGCACTGTTCGAGCGCGGCTTGAATGTCCGGAGAACGCACGGCCAGGACGGGAATGGGAGCGTTGGCGCGCAGGGCCTGCTGCACGATGGGCTCGGCCAGATCGCGCAGCGCGGTCCAGTGCAGGCTGCTGCCGAGTTCGCTGTCCGAGCCGGCAGCCAGATTGGACCCTCCCCAGATTTTGGCGTGGGGCAAATCCTCGGAGGCTTGGAAAGCCTCGACCAGCTTGTCGATCTGAAAAACGTCTTCGTCGAACGGAGATCCGCGAATGACGCTGTAGGTATAGCGGCCCGTCTGCCGTTTGCAGATCAGGCTAATCAAATTCGTGTAACCCATGGCGGCCAACACGAGGCGGGAGTTGGGATCGCCCTTCTCGTCGGCAATCACAAAACCGTTCGGCGAAGTGTAGAGGATTTCCGGCTGAGCGGTTATGGGCGCGACTCCGGCCTTCCCTTCCAACAGGGCCTGGAGGCGGTCGCACACCTGGCGGATCGTGTCTCTGACCAGGGCTTCGTCTCCCTGGGTTTTGCCGTGCATGCGCTGCTGGCGGTAGGGCTCGAAGACCCAAGTGAAGTGATTCCGCACCAGTTCGGGTAGATCGACGGGGTAGAGCCCGCCGCACACGTCGATCTTGTTGTTGAATTGGACGATCCACCGCAGCAGGGGGTCGGCGTGGAAGCGTTCGAGCAGCTCGTGATACTCGAGGATGAAGGCAGCCAGACAGACGTCTTGATCGGCATTCCACACATACACCGGGATCGGGCAGCGATGCTGCAGCCATTTCTGCATCAGGCGGCCTTGGCGAACCGCCAGGTACGCCTGCATGGCCGCGCTCATGGTGGCTTCGCGGATGACGCCTGCGTGGTGATCGAAGTGCACGTAGTGGCCGCGATGGCCCGGCGTATCGTCCATCACTTCGAGGCCGATGGAGTACTCGGGCGCGCTACTCGTGAAATGCTCCCAACTGTCGAAGCGCGTGGCCGGCACGCGCAGGTCGATGTAGCGGAAGGCTCGGTTCATTGTCTCTTAGGCCGACCCCCGTTCGATGCCGACTTCCGCGAGGGCAAGTTCGTAACCTTCGTCCCTGGCGGTATCGACGGCGGCGGCGCGCAACGCATCGTCCGCGGCATCGTGGGGGAGCGGCTGTGCCGGAGCACGCCGGATCGCCTCGGCCCCGGCGGCGATCATGATGGTCCAGCGGTGTTTCTTGGTATCCCAGGCGACGGAGGCCCTGGTAGCGTGCATGAGTGACATGGCATCCTCCTGCCCTAGCTCCGACTACATTCTACCGCCAATTGGAAAACGGGGACGGAGCAGAGGGAGGATCGAGGGGGTCACTACGGGAACTGCACCAGCCCTTGCGGCAACTGCGACTGGCTGAGATCCTGAGGATCGCGCCAGTTGTCAATGTAGCCCACCTGATGTACGCAGGCTACGGTGCAGCGCGGGGCGCATTCCTTGGTGGTGCGGTACTCGCGGCGGATGTCTGCGACGGTGTATTCCGCCAGCGGCTTGCCTGGGTATCCGCGCTGCTGCGAGCAGTAGTGCACCAGGCCCTCTTCGCAAATGTAGAGGTAGCGGGCGCCCGCCCGGCAGCGCCAGCGGTTCTCCACCCCGTGAGCGATGTTGTCCTGGAAACCGTTGATCTGCGCGTAACTGCTCTTCTCCATGGAACGCATGGCCATGTAGACTTCGCGTTCGGCATCGCCCAGCGGCTGAAGCTGGCCGTCGCCATCGTGAATAATCCCCACCGTGGAAGTGAAGCCCAGTTCGACGGCGCGCTTGCCAACGACGAGCGCGTCCATGGGATTGTGAATCCCTCCACCCACCACCGAATTGATGTTGACGTGAAACTCGGCGTGCTGGGCCAGGAGCTGTAGTTTCTTGTCGAGCACCTTCAGACTCTTTTTCGAAACGTCATCCGGCATGACGTTGTCGATGCTGATCTGCAGGTGTTCCAGGCCGGCGCGGTTGAGCCGTTGGATGCGGCCGGCCGTCAGCAGGTACCCGTTGGTGATCATGCCGGCGATCATGCCGCGGCGGCGGACGTGCCGGATGAGCAGGTCCAGGTCCGGATGCAGCAGCGGCTCGCCGCCACTCACGGTAATGATGGTGGTGCCCAAATCGGCCAGGCGATCGATCCGCTCATACATGGTCCCGATCGGCACCGGCTGGGAGTGGTTGTCGTACTCGTTGCAGTAGGCGCAGGAGAGATTACACCGGCGCATGGGGATGATGTGCGCCAGGATGGGGTGATCCTTGGAAACGAGGCCCTTCGCGATCATGCGAAGCTCGCGGACGCGTCGATGAGCCCGGCGGACCCAGTGGGGCATGGGAAACAGCTATTAAACCACAACTGGCTTGGTTTGTTGAGATTCCGGCACTGATTGGGGCTTAACGCGGGTTAAACGGTCGGGATGGCGTATCCAGCGCCTCGCGTACCTTCGCCGCCAGGACCTCGGGGAATAAGGGTTTTTGCAGGAACGATATGCCGGAACCGAATGCGCCCGTGTGCCGCAGCACGTCATCGGTATAGCCGGACATGAAGATTACCTTGGCGTCGGGGCGGATGCGTAGGATTTGTTCGCCCAATTCGCGCCCGGTCATCCGCGGCATCACCATGTCGGTGAGAACCAGGTGGATTTCCGGGGCGCGCTTCTCGAAGATGTGGAGCGCTTCTTCCCCATTCGAAGCCTCCAAAACCTGGTAGCCCCTACTGCGCAGCACATGGCTCAGCAGCGTGCGCACACTCTCTTCGTCTTCCGCCAGAAGCACGATCTCGCTGCCGGCTAATTCCGGGCGCGGAGGTGACAGGGTTTCGGCATCGCCGGCGGACTGCGGCGCCCGGGGGAGACAAATGGTGAAGGTGGAGCCCTGGCCGGGGACGCTGCGTACCGACACGGCGCCCCGGCTCTCCTTTATGATCTGCTGCACCGTGCTCAGACCCAGACCGGTCCCTTTGCCTTCTTTGGTAGTGAAGAGAGGCTTCCAGATGTGTTCGATCACGCTGGCGTCCATACCGTGGCCGGTGTCGCTGATGGAAAGCAGCACGCCGGGGCCGGGCTCCATTTCGTGGGCACACGCCAGGTCGTCCGTCACTTCGTAGTTGGATGTCTCGATTAAAATGCTCCCGCCCTGCGGCATGGCGTCGCGAGCGTTCAGCAGCAGGTTCATGAGCACCTGTTCCATTTGCCCGGGATCGGCGACGATCCGGTCGAGCGTGAGGGCGAGCGCAGTGCGCAACTCGATGTACTCGCCGATGATCGGGCGGAGCATACGCTCGACGCCGGTGACGACACTGTTCAGATCGAGCACGCGCGGCTCGATAGCTCTTCCGCGGGTAAAGCCAAGCAATTGCGCGGTGAGGCGGGCGCCCCGCGCAGCGGCCAGGCGGATTTCGTTCAACTCGGGCCACCAGGCGTCTTGTTCGGTAATGCGGCTGAGGAGGATGTCGCTGTACCCGGCGATGAGTATGAGCAGGTTCGCGAAATCATGGGCTACGCCGCCCGCCAGCCGGCCCACCGTCTCCATCTTTTGGGAAGCCTGCGTCTGTGAGGCTTCTAGCGCCTGCCGGATGATGAGCGCTCCACTGCCGTGAGGTGTGACGGTGACGGAACACGGTACCCCGGACACAGTATTGCGTTTTTCCGAGAAGCTGCCGGTCCGGCCCTCCAGCACGTCCCGAATGCCACACTGCACGGCCAGCGATGTGTAATGCTCCTCACATTCGGTCGTGTTCCAGGCTCGATTCACCGCGCGCACCTTGCCATTGGCATCGAGAAGAGCGGCCGCAAAAGGCAGGGCGTCCAGGGAGACCGCCTCCTGGGGCGGCTCATCCGTGGTGCAATTCCCGGGGAGTCCGGTTTGGGGGGCTGGGGCCACTACGGGCTGACAAGCAATCCCGTCGCCAATCGAGAAATGATGTTATCTGCAATCGTGTCTGGTACTTAGGACTACCCCAGAGGTCCGTGCGTTCAGGTAAGAACAACAAGCCGGAGTGAAAATGTTACTCGCCGTCGGTGTTGGAGAATTTGACACCTTTTTATCCGGATGTTAAGTGTGGAGATTCGCCAGCAGGAGAAAGACATGGCTGAAGAGAAGGCCCCTCCTCCCAAACCAGCGGCCAAGCCGCCCGCGACCATGGCCGCGACGCCCTGGGAAGGCGACCTGGCCCGCGGATTGAAAGAGCGATTTGGCGATGCCGTTACCGAAGCATCGAGTTATTTGGGCCAGAACTTCCTGGTTGCCAAGCCCGAAGCCATTACCGGGATCCTGCAGTGGCTGAAGTGGGAAGCGGATTTCGATTACCTTGTCGACATCACCGCGGTGGATTGGCCGAAACGGGCCGAGCGCTTCGATCTCGTCTACATTCTCTACAGTTTTTTGCGGAACGAGCGCGTGCGCGTGAAAACCAGGGTCCCCGAGGGCTACCATCCACAGAGCGTAGTGGGTGTGCACCTGACGGCCAACTGGTTGGAGCGCGAGGTTTTCGACATGTTCGGCATCGAGTTTGCCGGGCACCCGGACCTGCGGCGCATTCTCATGCCGGACGAGTGGGAGGGTCATCCGCTGCGCAAGGAGTACCCCATCCTCCAGCAGGACCAGCGATGGGTACAGGAGAACCTCGGAATCGAAAGCGGACAGTGACCTATGCCGGATGCGACTTTCTTGGATTCGACCGAACTGGTGCTCAACATGGGCCCGCAGCACCCGTCCACGCACGGTGTGCTGCGCGTGATCCTCAAGCTGGATGGCGAGAAGGTATTGGGCACCGATTGCGTCATCGGATATCTGCACCGGGGAGTGGAAAAGATTGCAGAAAATCGCACGTACGCCCAGTTCAGTCCTTACGTGGACCGCATGGATTACGTAGCGGCCATCTCCAACGGGCTGGGCTACTGCCTGGCAGTGGAGAAGCTGCTGAATGTGGAGGCGCCGCCGCGGGCGCAGGCGGTGCGCGTGATCCTCACGGAGCTCAACCGGATTGCCAGCCACTTGTTATGGCTGGGGACGCACGCCTTGGACATCGGCGCACTCACGCCGGTTTTCTACTGTTTCCGCGAGCGCGAAGAGGCCCTCAAGATCTTCGAGAAATACTGCGGCGCGCGGCTGACCACGCACGCGTTCCGCATCGGCGGGCTGCAGTACGAGCTGTACGAAGGCTTCGAGCAGGAAGTGAAGGCCTTCTGCGACATGTTCCTGCCCAAGGTGGACGAGTACGAAGAGCTGCTCACCCACAATCGAATCTGGCTGAGCCGTCTGAAAGACGTGGGAATCCTGACGGCGGAGGAGTGCAAGGAATACGGGGTGACGGGCCCGGTGCTGCGGGCCGCGGGGGTGAAGTGGGATCTGCGAAAAGCGCAGCCGTATTCGGGCTATGAGAAGTACGACTTCCTCATTCCCACGCGGCAGAACGGCGATACCTATGACCGGTACATGGTCCGCATGGAAGAGATGCGGCAATCGGTGCGGATTATCCGCCAGGCGGTGGGCGCGATTCCGGAAGGACCGGTGATGGCCAAGGTTTCCAAGGTGATCAAACCGCCGGTGGGAGAGGCGTATGTTTCCATCGAGGCGCCCAAGGGCGAGTTGGGGTATTACATCGTGAGCGACGGATCGACGCAGCCCTACCGGGTGCGTGTGCGGCCGCCGTCGTTTGTGAATTTGCAGGCGCTCGACCGCATGGTCCGCGGCGCGCTGATCGCGGATGTGGTGGCGGTGATCGGGACGTTGGACATCGTTTTGGGCGAGGTGGACCGATGATCTGGAGCTTCCTGAAGAAAGTCTTCCTGGTGGATCTGTTTGAAGGTCTGTGGGTCACCTTCCGGAACCAGAAGACCAAGTACATCTACACCGAGCAGTACCCCGCCGAGCGGCCCAAGGTCGCGGAGCGGTATCGCGGCGCGCCGCGGCTGAACCTTAATCCGGAGACCGGCGAGCCGCTCTGTATCGGCTGCAACCTGTGTGCCCTGGCCTGTCCCGAGAACCTCATCGTCATGACCAGCGAGCGCAACGAGAAGACCAAGCGCAAGGAGATGAAGACCTTCCTGTTCGATACCTCGCGCTGCATGTTCTGCGGGTTATGCGAGGATGCGTGCCCGTCCGACGCCCTGGAGCTGACGCAGGATTTCGAGCTGGCCACCTACACGCGGGAAGGCCAGGTCTGGACCAAACAGATGATGGAGGAGGGGCCCAAGCCCACGCGCTACACATGCTGACCGACACCATTCTGTTCTACACCTTTGCGCTGCTGGTGCTGGGTGGCGGCGTGCTGACCATCACGCGGCGCAGCGCAGTCCATAGCGCCATTGCCCTGATCGTCTCGCTGCTCGGGGTGGCCGGGCTCTACCTTCTGCAGCAGGCCGAGTTTCTCTTCGCCGTGCAGATCGTGCTCTACGTGGGCGGCATTATGGTGCTGTTCCTGTTCGTCATCATGCTGGTGAATCTCGATCGGGCGGCCCACGAGCGCCAGTTCAACCGGCAGTGGCTGGTAGCATTGATCACAAC
>Ga0209698_10005091_pt1 | contig 14295 bp, 10 predicted proteins | sample LitLauG_LLR_2012_FD_187203 | JGI IMG/M metagenome (GOLD analysis project Ga0209698, IMG submission 187203) | Freshwater sediment microbial communities from Pennsylvania, USA - Little Laurel Run_MetaG_LLR_2012 (SPAdes) (version 2) | ecosystem: Environmental > Aquatic > Freshwater > Creek >... | reverse complement strand
TCGGCCTTCAGGACGCGGACTGCGGGAGTGGGCTCGGTCATGGTTGGGCTCCTTTGGCTACGGCGGCTCTGAGTGTTTGAAGGCCTCGAAAGACACGGGTGCGCGCGGTGATCGTGCTGCAGCGCAGACGAGCGGCTACCTCCTCATAGCTCAGCTCCTCCACGACGCGGCAGTCGATAGCGCGCTGCTGGTCGGGCGACAGTTCGGCAAACGCCTCGCGAACGGCGGGGGCGAGCCGGTGCGAGTCGATCCGAAACGCGAGTTCCTCGATCCCGCCGTCATGGCTGCTCGTGCTGGCCATCGCGAGGCGCTCGCGCGCCGCGCTCTCGACGCGGCCATGCTCGCGGTGCTGGTACACGAGGTGGCGCGCGATCCCGTAGAGCCATGCGACGCCGGAGCGGTCGTGCCTGCCGCGGAAGTGCTGCGAGCCGCGCCACGCCCGGGCGAAGGTCTCCGCGAGCAGATCATTCGCGACGCAGGCATCTCCGGTCTGCGCGAAGAGCCATTGCAGCAGGGGCATCGCATGGCGCTCGAAGAGCTCTTCGAAGGCGGCCGGATCGCGGCGCGCGCGGCGGATCAGCTCGCTGTCGCTACGTCCCTCCGTGGTTCCGCTCGATCGACGCATCTACCCATTAAGTGCCTCGCGCGCGAAAAGCGTTCCCGGCCGTGATCGTCGGGGCCCGCACGCCGGGCGCCGCGTGTTGCTTTGCCCAACCCGAAGCGCTAGCCTCCGAGCACCGACTGCACTCGCACGCACGATCGCGTGACGAGATCCGAGGAGGAAGGAGCGCTCCGTGCGCCGCAGTTCTCAATCGTTGCATCTTCGCGCCGGCGTGCTCGCGCTACTTGGCTGTGTGGGAGTGCTCGGCATCGGCGCCCCTGCGGTCGGCGTGCCGCTTCTCGTATCGACCCCGACGATCGAATCGGAGCACGCGAGCGAACTGACCGCGAGCGCGGCAACGGTGGCGGCGGGGGTGAACCCGCACGGAGAGGCGGTGACCGGCTGCAGGTTCCAGTACGGCCGCACGGCGAAATACGGCTTCAGCACCGGCTGCAGCAATCGCGGCACGGGCACCGCCCCTCGCGAAGTGAGCGTGGAACTCAAAGCTCTGAAGTCCGCGACCACCTACCACTTCCGGGTCCTTGCGAGCAACAGGGCGGGTACCACGGCCGGCAAGGACGAAACGTTCGAAACGGGGCCCGCGCAGCTTCCCGGCGTCGCGACCGGCGAAGCGCAAGAACCAACCGAACGCGGCGTGACGGTCACGGCGAGCGTGAACCCGAACGGCGAAGAAGTCACAAGCTGCAGGTTCGAATATGGCATCGCGGCGACGAAATACGCCGCGAGTGCCCGCTGCACCAAACTGCCCGGATGGGGCACGGCAGCCGTCGAAGTGACCGCGACACTGAAAGGTCTCGCGCCGAACACGATCTATCACTTCAGGATCTCCGCGACCAACAGGACCGGCACGTCAAAGGGCGCCGACGAAACGTTCCTGACCGCTCCGAGTGAGGCCCCCGTCGTCGAAGCGCAGGAAGCGGTGGAAGTCGAACGGCAGACCGCGACGCTCACGGCCCTGCTGAACCCGAACGGCGGAGAAGTCAGCAGCTGCACGTTCGAATACGGCACCACCAAGGGATACGGGCTCAGCGCTCCGTGCACAGAACTGCCCGGCTCGGGCACGACAGGGGTCGAGGTGAGCGCCGCGCTGACAGGCCTCACACCCGGCAAGCTCTATCACTTCAGGCTCTCCGCCACGAACCCCGCAGGCCCGACCACGAGCGGCGACGCCACCTTCGAAACCGAACCGTAGGTTCAGGCGGTGCCGAAGGGCCGCGAGACGCCGATCACACGGCCGCGCGCGTCCAGCGCCTGAAGCTCGTAGCGCAAGTAGCCCTGCGGCACAGCGATCGCGGTCTCAAAGCCGGATCTGGCCCTGCTCGCGACCACCCTCAGCGGCCCTGATCGGCCGGCCGCGAGGACCCTCCAGGAGACGAGCTGCGTGGCGCCATTCCAGCTCGCGTACACGGTGGTCCTGTGGTCATCCTCGCGCGCGGCGCCGACGGGCGCGGTCAGCGGCAGCCCTACCCACGGCTGCAGCGTCGCACGGTATGTGAGGTCGGGACCCGGCAGTTCGCCTTCGAACAGCAGCCGGCCCGAGCTGTCGTACTCGGAGAAGTAGGGTTCCGATCCCCAGCCCACGAACACGTTCCCGCCGGGCAGCGGCTGCGTGTCGCCCATGTAATCCGCGTCGAAGCTCCCCCCGCGCGTGTACTGCGCCACGAGCTTCGCGGTGCGGGTCTGCTGATCGAGCTTCAGCACGAGACCCCGCGAGGGCCCCGTCGCCGGGACGTAGGTGCCGCCGCCGGTGAGCTGGCAGCAGTGGTCGTCGAACAGGCTCACTGTCTGGTCGCGACCGAGCGCGACGTCGTGCTGCCATTGGAAGTCGGCGCGCGGCCCGAACTTGAAGCTCGAGTGCCTGCCACCCAGGGTCCACTCGATGGCGCCGGTGTCGGTGTTCACCATGTACGCGGCCCAGGTGTTGCGCATCGATACGAGGAACGCTCCGTTGCCCGCGAGTTCGATCGCGTTGACGTGGTAGGCGTCCCACGGGAAGCCGTTGGTCGGCAGCGAGGCCTGGGAGTCGCTCAGCGGGATGTGATTGACGGCGTCCCAGTTGCGGATAAGCCTGCCCGTCCTGAGGTTGTACTCCTGCACGGCCGAGTCGATCAGAGCCCCGTTGTAGGCGCCGCCGTAGCGTGAGAGGTTCCTGGGGATGTTCTTGTTGGCGGTCACCCACGCGTTCTGTCCGTCGATCACGATCTCGTGCAGCGTGAGCACCCAGCCGTGGCTCGCTCTCAGCCTGGCGACCGTCTGGTAGTGCTGGTTGACGACCACGTATTCGCCGCTCTCGGTGGCGCCGGTGTTCGTCACGACGCCCTGCCACCATGCCAGAGCCGGCTTGCCTTCGTAGGTCTGCAGGCTGAGGTTGGAGGCCACGAGCGTTTCCGGTACGGGCTGGAACCACACCGGTTGCAGTCTGCGTTCGAGGATCAGCGGCCCGCTCTGCCCGATGATCGGCGGTTCGTTGATGTTGTAGAAGCTCGCCGTGAAGACGAAACCGGGTGCCAGCGCGCGCGCTGGCGCGCGGCTGGTCAGACGCAGCACGGGCGGGTGCAGCGAGGGCGCGCTGAGGAAGCTGTAGGCGCCGTCGAGGGTGTAGCGCCCGACGGGAGCACCGTGGGAGCCGGCGAACGCGAGCGTGACCCCGACGAAGACCGCGAGCACGGCGCCGACCGCGAGCGCGAGGCGCCGCACGGCTGCGCGCAGCTCGACGGCCGGGCGCGGGAGCGAGGCGAAGGTCAGCAGCGCGGCCGTCGCGGCGAGCCCGGCCCCGATCAGGTAGGCCAGTCGGAAGCCGGCGGTGAGCGCCTGCGGCACCTGCTGGCCGGAGCCGATCAGGTGCGTGGTGTGCTGGGTCGCGAGCGTGATCAGGATCGCCAACCCGAGGCCGCCGCCGACCTGGCGCGAGGTGTTTACCAGGCCCGAGGCGAGTCCGGCCTGCCCCTCCTTGGCCCCCTGTGTGGCGGCGATCGTCGAGGGGACTATCGACATCGCGATTCCGGCCGCGACGAGCAGCCCGGGGATCATGATGTAGATCACCGCGCTGCCGCTCGGCGCGATCCTCGCGAGCAGCACGAATCCCACGGTCATCATCGTCAACCCGCCGGCGAGCACGGGGCGCACGCCGAAGTGACTCACGAGCCTGCCGGCGCGCGAGGCGACGAGCATGATCATCAGCGTCATCGGCAGGAACACGAGGCCCGTGTCAAGCGGCGAGAGCCCGAGCACCTGCTGCAGGTACAGGGAGCTCACGAACCACATCGGGAAGAGCGAGGCGCTGAACACCAGGACGATCGTGTTGGCCGCGCGCAGCGACTGCGTCAGCTCCTTGAAGGGGATCAGCGGCGAGGAGGCCACGCGCGTCTCGACGACGCCGAACACCGCGAGCAGCACGATCCCGAGGATGATCGGCCCGAGCGCGGCGAAAGCGTGCCAGCCGGCGAGGCCCGCTTCGACGACGCCGTATACGAGCACCATCTGCCCGATCGTCAGGAGCAGCGCGCCCGCGAGGTCGAAGCTCTCCTGCGCGCGCACCCTGCGACGCTCGATCACGACCCTGTAGGCGACGATCGCCGCGGCGGCGGCGAAAGGAGGGTTGATCAGCAGCACCCAGCGCCAGCTGAGCTCCTGCGTGATGATCCCGCCGAACAGCACCCCGGCGGCGCCGCCGGCGCCGTTCATCGCGGCCCAGATGCCGATCGCACGGTGCAGCTTGGGGCCGGTGAACGACGCGGTGATGATCGCCAGCGAGGAGGCTGCCATCAGCGCACCCGCGAGGCCCTGCACTGCACGCGCGTCGATCAGCGTCGCGCGGTTGGGCGCGGCTCCGCCGGCCAGCGACGCGACCCCGAAGAGGACGAGCGCGATCACGAACGTGCGCCGCTGCCCGAAATGATCGGCGGCGCGGCCCCCGAGCATCAGGAATCCCGCGAAGGCGATCGCATACGCGTCCACGACCCACTGCAGCTCGGGCGCGGAGAAGGCGAGGCTCGACTGGATCGACGGCAGCGCCACGTTGACGATGCTGAGGTCGAGGATGACCATGAACTGGGCCACGCAGCAAACCGCGAGCAGCAGTGCCGAGCCCGAGCCCTTCGCGCTCTCGGGCGCGGGAGCCTCGGCGTCGGCGCGCGGGTCGACGGTCACCTCGACGCTCACGAGGCGCAGCCCACCTGCGATCGGCGCAGATAACGCCTGGTAGGGTGAGCGCCCGAGCCCTCAAACGACAGTCGGAGGCCGGCCCATGAAAAGAACGCCACTGACCGCCATGCTAACGCTACTCGCTGTCCTCGCGAGCACGCTCGCGGTTGCCGGGTGCGGCGGCAAATCGGGGAGCTCCTCCCCCAAGAGCAGCACGACCAACACCGCCCCCCCGGCCCACAAGCACAAGTCAAAGCCGGCCTACTAGAGCGGCGGGCGGGCAGGGACGCTCGCCCGCGAGGCGTGCGTTGCGCATGCGTCGGGCTCATCGCGAACGGGCGCCGGAGAGCGAGGCGGCGTAGCTGATCACCGCCACCGCGTGCGAGCTGTCGAGTACCTGCCCGGTCGCATCCAGCGCCTGCACAGCGACCCAGCGGTACCTGCGCGGGAGCACCGTCGAGCTTTCAAACCCGCTCGAGGGGATCGTGGCGCCCGCCGCGAGCGATCCGCGGTGCTCGCCCGCGAGCACCCGCCAGCCCGCCACCCCGGTGGCGCCGTTCCAGCTCGTGCGCACGACCGTCTCTTCGCCGGTGTTGTTGAGGTTCGCGAGCACCGCCGGAGGAGTCGACGGCCGCGCACTCCACGGAAAGCGGAAGGCCCGGTAGAAGGCCATGTCATACGGCAGGTGGGCGTCGAGGAGGAGCGCGCCCCGCGGGGAGTACTCGCTCACCTGCGGCACTCCGCCGTACCCCACCAGGGTGTTTCCGTCGGCCAGCGTCTGCATGTTCCCCTGGCTCGGAGCGAGCACCGCGGGCGAGGGATGCGTGTAGGCGAGACGCAGGCGCGCACGTCTCTGCGCCGGTTCGAGCGCGATCCGCAGGGCGCGCGACTGGTGGTGGATCGGCGGGTTGGAGCCGTCGTCGAACAGCGTGACCTCGCCGTCGGGGAGCATGCGCGCATCGTGCTGCCAGGCCACTTCGGTGCCCGGGCCCATCCGGAATGAGCTTGTGGTGCCCCCCAGTCGCCAGAGGATCCTGCCCGTGCCGGCCTGCAGCTGATAGGAGGCCCATGTGTTGCGCGCAGAGATCAGCAGGTTTCCGTCGGGCTCGGGGTCGATCGAGTTCACGTGAAACCAGTCCCACGGCGTCGTGTCGGTCGCGGCCGGGGTCTGCGACTCGGAGGCGCCAACGTGTTCGAGGCTGTGCCATTCCCAGCGCACGAGGCCCGTGCGCATGTCGATCTCCTGGACGGCCGTGTCGATGATCGCTCCATCCGGCGCTCCCTTCAGCGAGGAGAGGTCACAGCGGATCGGGTTGTACGCGGTGATGTAGGCGACGGCGCCGGGCGCGATCTGGAAGTCGTGCAGGTCGGCCTTCAGGCCGTTGCCGCCGCCGATCCGCGCAACCGTCCTGTAGCTCGAGTCCATCACGACGTCTTCGCCCTGGCCGAAGCCGAGTTCGAGCACGCGGCCCCGCCACCACGTCAGGGCGCGCCGGCCTTCGTAGCTCTGCTCGTTGAGGTCCTCCGCCGTTTCGCCGGCGGGCAGCCTGTAAAACCACACGAGCTGGCCCTGCGGCGTGTAGATCAGCGGCCCGTACTGGCCCGGCCCGGGCCCGTTGGTGGTGAGCACGTCGCCCGCCCCCGGGTCGCCGTCGGGCACGGTGACGGTGAGGATCGGCGGGTGCACGCCGGGCATCGTGGCGAAGCTCTGGTATTCGGACTGCGCCGCCTGCGGGTTGGGGAACTGCGGCGTTGTGCGCGTCGGGTAGGGCGTGTCCACGCTGAAGCGGAACGCGAGCGGCCTGGCGGCGCTGCCCGCCCCGATCACGGCGCGCACCGTCACCCGCTCGCCCTCCTCGAACGGCGCGTCGGGCACGAAGCTCGCGCCGTCGCCCTGCGAGTAGGGGCGCAGGTGACCGGGGTGCGCGCCGCTGCGCGCACCGACGACTGCGACCGCGCGGATCTGCGCTGCGGGCGCACCGAGGAAGCTGATCTGGGTGTCCGGGTTGGCGTCCTGCGCTTCGGGCTCGGGTGAGACGTCGAGGTGGGTGCCGGCCAGCGCGGCGGTGTGCGCGAGCGTGGTGGGCAGGCATGCGGGCGAGACGCCGTCGCGCACCGCCGTGGGGTGCCGGGAGTGCGAGCCCGACAGCAGCGTGAGGCTCGCCGAGCCGAGCACGATCGCCGCGAGCGCCCACGCGAGCACCGCGAGCACCGCGAGCACCGCGGCGATCATTCCCGTGCGGGGCAACGTCAACCCGCCAGGCCCGTCTTCGCGACGGTCGCGGAGCTGCGCAGGACGGCGCCGCTGGAGCTCAGCGCCTGCACTGCGAGGTAGGGGCCGGCGGTCCTCACCGGCAGCGGCACGGGCGTCTCAAAGCCACTGCGCGGCGCCTGTGCGACGGGCCTGAGCGCGTTCGGCGATCGGCCCGCGAGCACGCGCCAGGACGCCACCCCGCTCGCCCCGTTCCAGCTCGCGAACACGGTGCCGCCGCCCGGCGCGCCGGCCTGGAAGGCGAATACGGGGCCGTGCGCGGGCGTCCCGGACCACACCTCGCGCAGGTCGCGGTAGGAGCGCTCGTACCCGGGCATGTGCGCTTCGAAGAGCAGGCTGCCGTCGGGCGCGAACTCCGAGAAATACGGTTCCTGGCCCCAGCCGACGAACCAGTCGCCGCCGGGGAGCAGCTGGACGTTGCCCTCGCTTTCTGAGATCAGCGGCGGCGTGCGCGTCAGTTCGCGCACGACCTGCGCGGTCGCGCTCTGCCGTTCGAGCCTGAGGACGAGCCCGCGCGAATGGCTGTGCACCGCGGGCGAGGCGCCGTTGTCGAAGATGCTGATGAGGCCCCCTTCGAGCTCGCGCGCGTCGTGCTGCCAGGCGGTCGTGGCTGCGCCGGGCTCGGAGAAGCTGCTGTTGCGCCCGCCCAGGCGCCACAGGATGCGCCCGCTCGACGCGTCGAGGTCGTATACGGCCCACGTGTTGCGTCCCGAGATCACGAGGCCGCCGTCGCTCGCGAGGGCGATCGAGTTGAGGTGGAAGAAGTCCCACGGACGGCCGGGCGAGGAGTACGCCGCCGGTTCATGGGATTCGCCGAGGGCGACGTGGTCGAGGCTCGTCCATTCGTACATCACGAGCCCCGTCCTCACGTCGATCTCCTGGAGCACCGCGTCGGTGACGGCGCCCGCGGCCGCGCCGCCCACGCTCGCGAGGTTGCACATGATCGGGGCGTACGCCGTGATCAGCGCGGCGCCAGCGGGCGTGAGCTGAAACTCGTGCAGGTCGGCCTGGTAGCCGTTTCCCGCCCTCACGCGCGCGATGTCGGTGTAGCTCCCGTCAGTCACGAGATCTTCGCCGAGCCCGTATCCGTGCACGGTGATGTCGCCCTGCCACCACGTGAGCACCGGTTTGCCCTCCCACTGCTGCACGGAAAGGTTGGCCGCCGACACGTCGTGTGCGAGCGGGTCGAACCAGAGCAGCGCGCCGTCGGGTTCGAGGATCATCGGACCGGCGCGGCCGGGGCCACCGTACGGCGCGAGCAGCACGTCGCCGGGCGCCACGGCGGGAGATGACGCGGTGACCGCCACCACGGGCGCTTCCAGGTCGGGGCGCGAGCGGTAGTGCTCGGCTTCTTTGGAACCGCCCGCGTGTGTGGGCGAGGGCGTGACGCTGATGCGGTCCACGCGCTCCACGCGGAACGTGTCGATCACGGCGTGCACAGCGCCTGCGACGTGGACCTGCGCGCGCACCGTGACACGCTCGCCCTCCAGGAAGGGCTTCGCCGGCAGGAAGCTTGCGCCGTCGCCCTGCGAGTACGCCCGAAGGCGTCCGGCGTGCGCGCCGCTGTATGAGCCGAGGACGGTGACGTGCTTAAGCTCGCTCATAGGTACGCCCAGGAAACTGATCTGCGTCTTCGGTGAGGCGTCCCTGCTGCCCGCCAGCGGCGAAACGGTCACCACGCCACCCTGCAGCGCCGAGCCGTTCACGGCGGCGGGGGTGCATTGTGGGGCCGCCTGCACCGTCGCGGCGGCGGTGTGGGGGCTCAGTGCGAAGATGACGGAGAGCCCCACGAGCACAGCGCGCATGCGAGACACAGATCCAGCACGAGATAGGCAGGTCAACCGGCGCGCGTTCCTCAAGGGGAGCATCATCGCTGGCGGCGCACTCGTAGGCGCCGGCGGCGCCATCAAAGCTGTGGCAGATGCAACGAACGAGGGCCCCGCGGTCGCGCCGGCGCATGTGCGGCGGGACGGCGGCACGCGCACGACGGGCGGGCGCCCGCCGGGGCCGGCACCGGGCTCCTCCAAGCAGCCGAACATCCTCGTCATCGTCGTGGACCAGCTGCGTTATCCGATGTGGTTCTCGGCCGCGCAGGGCGGCCTCGGCTTCGCGCCCAACCTGCAGCGCCTGCGCCGCGGGGCGGTCAGCTTCGGGCGCCACTACACGGCCTCCAACGACTGCACGCCCTCGCGCGCGGCGCTGCTCACCGGCCTCTACACCCACCAGACCGGCTGCATGATCACCGGCGCGAGCACGCTCGACCCCGGCTTCCCCACCTGGGGATCGATGCTGCGCGACCACGGCTACCACACGCGCTGGTTCGGCAAGTGGCACCTCACCCACCGCGACAACTACTGGACACCCGCCAGCGGCGAGGCGGCGCTTCAGAAGTACGGCTTCGCGGGCGGCGTCTACCCCTCCCCGGACGGCGCCCCCGGTCAGGGCTGGCGCCGCGATCCGCACATCGCGCGCGTGTTCGCAGAGTGGTTCAGGCACGAGGGCCACGCCGAACCGTGGTGCACGACCGTCTCCTTCGTGAACCCCCACGACATCGCCTGGTGGTACCTGTTCAGCGAGCGCGTGCGCTCGGAGGCCTCGGCGGCGCCGTCGGTGTTCCGGCTGCCGGCCAACTACGAGACGCCGCAGCTGATGATCGAGCGCAACAAGCCGCGCCTGCAGCTGTCCTTCCAGGAAAAGACGGCGACGTCCTTCGGGCCGGTGCCGTTCACGGGCCCCGAAGCACAGCAGAGGTGGCTGCGGTTCCTCGACCTCTACATCAAGCTGCAGCGAGAGGTCGACCGCCACATCGGGTTCGTGCTCGACACCCTGCAGAGCCATCCCAAGGTGGCAGCCAACACGGTCGTGCTGTTCACCTCCGACCACGGCGAGTACGGGGGCTCGCACGGCCTGCGCGGCAAGGGCGCAAGCGGCTACGAGGAGGCGATCCGCGTGCCGCTGATCGTGAAGGACCCGCGCGGCAAGCTCACCGCGGCGCCCGAACAGGTGCGCACCCAGATGACCTCGAGCGTCGACGTGACGCCGCTGCTGCTCACGATCGGCACCGGCTCCGATCGGTGGCGGCGGGAGCCCTTCTACGAGCATCTGGCGGGCAGGCTCGACCTCGCGCGCATCCTCAGGGACCCGGCCGCGCCGGGGCGCGACTATGTGCTTCACGCGACCGACGAGATCGTGACCGAGTACGCGACCGAAGCCTATGCGGCCGATGCGCCCCTGCACGTCGTCGCGATGCGCACCGCGCAGGGTAAGTACGCGACGTACTCCAACTGGCCCGAAAGGAGCATCGAGCCGCTCGCCGCGGGACGCGAAGCGGAGCTGTATGACTACCGCACGCAGAGCGGGCGCATGGAGCTGCACAACAGCGCGGGTAGGAGCAAGCTCGAGCAGCAGTTGCACGAGCAGTCCGAACACGCGTTCAGGCACGAGCTGCGCGGACCGCTGCCGCAGCGCCTTGCGCGCGCCCACGCGCGCGGTTTCGCCAACTACTTCTCGACCGCGACGGCCGCGGCCGAACAGGCGATCGTGCGCCGCAGGGAGCGCCACGAGCAAGAGCTCGAAAGGCTTGAACAGATCGCGCGCGAACCCGAATCTGCGCACCTCGAAGGCGCGCCCCCCGCCGGCGCGCCCCCCGCCGGCGTGCAGCCCGAAGGCACCCACGCCGAAGGCGCAGACCTCGGGCTCAGCCCCTCGCGGCGACGCGGCCGCCGCCGTGTGAAGCGCTGAGCGCCCTACACCATGCTGGTCGGCGAGGTGCCGACCACCGCGCCCTGCGCGTCCAGCGCCTGCACGGCCACGAACGGGCCCTGCGAGGGCACCGCGATGGTCGTCTGAAAGCCCTGCCTGGGGGCGCTCGCGATCGCGATCATCGTGGACTGGGAGCTGCCCGCGAGCACGCGCCAGGAGGCGACGTCGGTTGCGCCGTTCCAGCTCACCGACACCGTCAGGCCGCTGGAGGCGGCACGAGCGAGCACGGCGGGCGCGCCGGGCGCACGCGCGCTCCACGGTGAGAGGTAGGTCCGGAAGTCCTGGACGTTCTTGCCGAGCGTGCCGTCGAGCAGGACCGCTCCCGCCGAGTCGAACTCGGTGAAGTTGGGCAGGCCGCCGTAGCCCATCAGCCAATCTCCGCCCGGCAGGCTCAGGGTGTTCCCCTGGCTCGATGCCAGCAGCGTGCTGACGGGGTTGGTGAGCGCTTTGACGAGCGTGACCCTATGGGCGCTGAGGCTCGGGTGGAGCAGCAGCCCGCGCGACTGCTTCTCCTCGGGCGGGTCCGAGCCGTTGTCGAACACCGAGATCAGCCCGCCGGGCTGCCACTCCGCGTCGTGCTGCCAGTAGAAGCGCACGCCGGGACCGAGCGCGAAGCTGCTGTGGTTCCCGCCGATGCGCCAGCGGATCGCGCCGCTGCGCATGTCGACGTCGTAGATCGCCCACGTGTTGCGCGCGGACATCAGCACATCCCCGGAGCCGCCCGGGTCCACGGAGTTGATATGGACGTAGTCCCAAGGCCAGAGGGAGCCGGGGGCGGGGTTGTGCGAGTCGGTGGGCGCGATGTGCCCGAGGGCGTGCCACTCCCACATCACCAGCCCCGTCCTGATGTCGATCTCCTGCACCACCGAGTCCGTCAGGATCCCGGCGGCGAGCCCGTGCTCGGCGGAGAGGTTCATCTGGATGGGGTCGAAGATGTCGATCCACGCGGTGCCCTTGGCGGTGAGCCTGATCTCGTGGAGGTCGGCGCGGTAGCCGTTGCCGGCCCTCACGGTGGCGAGGTGCTCGTAGGAGGTGTTGTAGATCTCCTCTTCGCCCTGGCCGAAGCCGACTTCCAGGATGCGCCCCTGCCACCACGTCAGCACCGGCCTGCCCTGGTATTGCTGCACCTGGAAGTTCGTCGCGCTGTCGCCCGCGGGCAGCGGGTGGAACCAGACCAGTGCGCCATCCTGTTCGGCGATCATCGGCCCGGGCGTGCCGGCTCCCTGATACGGCGCGAGGAACAGGTATCCAGGCGCCGCGCCGGGCCGCGCGGCGCCGGTGATCCGCACGCTCGAGGGGGTCAGCGAGGGCGCGGTGGCGTAGTGCTGGACTTCACTCGCTCGCCCCCGTTCGAGGGGGAACTGTTTCTGGCTCACCGCCGCCTGGTGGGCGACGGTGAAGGTCGTGCCCGCGGCGTGCGCGGCGCCGCCCGTGCGGATCAGCGCGCTCACGGTGACGCGCTCGCCCGGCGCGAAGGGATGCGCCGGCACGAAGCTCTCGCCGGTGCCGGTCGAGTACGCGCGCAGGACACCCTTGTGCGTGCCCGTGCGCGAGCCCACCACGCGCACGCGGCTCACGCTGGTGCCCGCCGGCCCCAGGAAGCTCACCTGCGTCGCGGGCGAGGCGTCGGGCGTGCCCGGCAGGGGCGAGACGGCCACCGGGGTCGAGGCGGCCGCGCTGCTCGCGTCGCTCGAGAGCCGCGCCGCGCTCAAGGCGGAGCCGCCGCCGCAGGCCGTCGGCACGAGCGCGCCGGAGGTGCACACGAGCGCCAGCGCTATGTGTCCGCGGCCTTTCACGCTCGCGCGACGATATCTGCAGGCGCGGCCTGCAAGCGGCGGTCGGCGCCCGCGCCGGGCACTCTGGCCGGCGCCGCATGATGAGCGGGCAGGCGCGCTTGCGCATGGTGCTCACGACCGTCGCCCGAGGGGCCCACGCGGGCCGCGCGGCGAACAGCGTGGGGCGCTACGGTGGCGCGTTGAAGTGAGCGCCGAGATCATCGACCTGCGCTACGGCGCTCGCCCGGGACTGCTCGGAGCCTGGCTGTGCGACGGGCTGCTGATCGACTGCGGCCCGAGCTCGTGCCTGCCGGCACTGCTCGACGGGCTGCGGGGGCGCGAACCGCGAGCGCTGCTGCTAACCCATGTGCACCTCGACCACGCGGGGGCAGCGGGCGCGCTGGTGCAGCGCTGGCCCGAGCTGCGCGTGTACGTGCACCCTCGCGGTGCGCCCCACCTGATCGACCCCTCGCGCCTGCTCGCGAGCACGCGGCGCGTGTTCGGCGACAGCCTCGATGAGCTGCTCGGCGACATCGCGGCGCTGCCCAGCGAGAACGTGCACGTGCTCGCCGACGGCGAGCGCGTGCAGCAGCTGCTCTGCGCCTGGACACCGGGACACGCCTCCCACCACGTCGCGTTCCTCGACACCGACAGCGGTGTTGCCTACGCGGGCGACCTCGCCGGCGTGCGCCTCGCCGCGGGGATAGTGCTGCCACCGACGCCGCCGCCCGACATCAACCTCGCGGACTGGCGCTCCTCGCTGGACGTGTTGTGCGGTTGGCGGCCGAGCGCGCTCGCGCTCGCGCACTTCGGCCTCGTCGAGCGTCCCGCCGAGCACATCGAGCTGCTGCGAGAGGCGCTCGCGCGCCATGAGCGCTGGGCGCGCGAGGGCGAGCAGGAGTTCGTGCGCGCGCTCGGCGCCCACCTGCGCGCGCGGATGGACGAGCGCGCGGCGGAGGACTACGAATTCATCTCGATGGCCGCTCAGAGCGCCGGCGGCCTGCGCCGCTGGCTGGGGGGCTGATGCAGATCCTAGTGCTCGAGCACGAACGCTACGCGCCCGCGGGGCTGCTCGAGGACTGGGCGCGCGAGCGCGGCCACACGCTGCGCGTGCTCGAGGTGCCCACCCTCCAGCGGTGGCCGGCGCCCGCGTCCGCCGATGCCGTCGTCAGCCTCGGCTCGGAGAGCTCGGTGCACGCCGAGCCGCCGCCGTGGGTGGCGCGCGAGCTCGAGTTCCTGCGCCTCGCGCACTCCCAACAGGTGCCGGCGTTCGGCATCTGCTTCGGCGCGCAGGCGCTCGCCGCGGCGCTCGGCGGGCAGGTGCGACGCGGAAGCGAACTGGCCGTCGAGTGGAGCCCGCTCGACACTCACGAGCGGGCCCTGATCCCACAGGGGCCGTGGCTGCGCTGGCACGAAGACGTGTTCACCGTGCCGCCCGGCGCACGCGCTCTCGCGAGCACGCGCGCGGTGACGCTCGCCTTCGCCGTCGGCAGGAGCGTGGGCGTGCAGTTCCATCCCGAGGCGGACGCGGCAATCGCGCGCTCCTGGATCGCGGGCTCACGGCACAGGCTGGCCGAGCGCGCCGGCGAGCTCGAGGCGCTACACGGACGGATGCAAGCGGAAGCGCGGGCAGCACGCGGGCGCGCGCTCGAGCTGTTCGACCGCATAGCGGCGCACTGGACGCAGCGCTGAGGGCGCGAGGCCGATTGAGGCCGCACGCG
>Ga0209698_10005089_pt1 | contig 14297 bp, 15 predicted proteins | sample LitLauG_LLR_2012_FD_187203 | JGI IMG/M metagenome (GOLD analysis project Ga0209698, IMG submission 187203) | Freshwater sediment microbial communities from Pennsylvania, USA - Little Laurel Run_MetaG_LLR_2012 (SPAdes) (version 2) | ecosystem: Environmental > Aquatic > Freshwater > Creek >... | reverse complement strand
AGATCGATGCGGCGGGGATGCCGGAGGATGTGAAGAAGGAGGCGCTGAAGGAGCTGGCGCGGTTGTCGCGGATGTCTCCGATGGCGGCCGACTACTCGCTTACGCGGAACTACATCGAGTGGCTTGCTGTGCTTCCCTGGGCGAAAAGCTCGGGCGCGAAGGTGGATATCGGCAAGGCCAAAGAGATTCTGGACGAAGACCACTACGAGCTGAAGAAGGTGAAGGACCGGGTTCTGGATTACCTGAGCGTGCTCGAACTGAAGCCGGACATGAAAGGTCCGATCCTGTGCTTCGTAGGTCCTCCGGGCGTGGGCAAAACCAGCCTGGGCCGCTCGATTGCGCGGGCGCTGGGCCGGAAATTCCAGCGCGTTTCGCTGGGCGGCATGCACGACGAAGCGGAGATTCGCGGCCATCGCCGGACATACATCGGCGCCTTGCCGGGCCAGATCATCCAGAGCATTCGCCGGGCGGAAACCAACGACCCGGTGATCATGCTGGATGAGGTGGACAAGCTGGGAAGGGACTTCCGTGGCGACCCTGCCTCGGCACTTTTGGAGACGCTGGATCCGGAACAGAACAACACGTTCCGCGACAACTACCTGGACGTGCCATTCGACCTGAGCAAGGTGCTGTTCATTTGCACGGCGAACATGCTGGATACGGTGCCTCCGCCGCTGCTTGACAGGATGGAGCTGATTCCGCTTCACGGCTACAGTGAAGAGGAGAAAGTGCACATCGCCAACCGATACCTGATTCCGCGCCAGATCAAGGGCAACGGAATCACAAGCGAACAGATTGAGATTCCCGAAGATGCGGTGCGTTACATTGTGCGCCACTATACGCGTGAGGCAGGAGTGCGCAAGCTGGAGCAGACATTGGGCACGGTTTGCCGCAAGCAGGCAAGACGCGTGGTAGAAGGCCATGCGGAAAAGCTGTTGGTGACTCTCGAGGTGATCAAGGAGTTCCTTGGCGGAATCCAGGTGCGGGTTGACACCGAGGTTGCGGAGCGTGTCAAGCGGCCCGGCGTTGCGGTTGGGCTGGCGTGGACACCGGCCGGCGGCGACATTCTGTTCATCGAAGCGAACAAGATGAAGGGCAAGGGCGGCTTCACAATGACCGGGCAGATCGGCGAGGTGATGCAGGAATCGATGCAGGCCGCGCTGACCTGGGTGCGCTCAAACGCCGCAAGCCTGGGCCTCGCCGAGGACTTTACCAAGGAGATCGACCTGCATATTCACGTGCCGGCGGGTGCGATTCCCAAGGACGGGCCTTCAGCAGGCGTGACCATGGCCACCGTGCTGGCATCGCTGTTGACCGATACGCCGGTGCGCCCGCTGACGGCGATGACTGGCGAGATTACGCTCAGCGGCAACGTGCTGCCGGTGGGTGGAATCAAGGAGAAGTTCCTCGCCGCTCGAAGGGCCGGAGTGGAAACCATCATTCTGCCCGCGGAGAACCGCCAGAACGTGGAAGAGGATCTGACGCCGGAGATGATGCAGGGCGTGACGGTGCACTACGCCAATCGCATTGAGGACGTGCTGAATGTGGCGCTTCCGCTATTGAAGGCGCGGCCGGATATGCAGCCGGCCGAGACCGGGGTTGCTTCCAGCTCCGTTTCGTAAACCAGGCGAGAATCACTTGAAAAGGCCGGCGAACCTGCCGGCCTTTTTGCTTGTTCCAAAATGGAGCAACTTTGGTGATCTTGCCCTCTTGATGAATGCGGTTGGGCCGATAAGGAACACAGAATCCAACGCGCAGCTGCGCTGAGAGCGGCACCTATGGCAACCGTGACACCGACCCCCCATCAGATTGTTCCGCTGCATCTTTCCGGCAACACAACCGAACAGCAGAATCGAATGCTGCAGGAGTTTCTTGGCGATGCTGTCCAGGAGGCGTACAAGGCAGCGATCGAGCAACTGGACCGGCAAAGCGCGCAGGCGGTTCTCGACATGGACAAAAAGCTGAAGCGCGAGGTTGCCGAAAGGGTGGTGGAGATCATCCACCGCAACACGATCAGCGACAAGTACAAGGATGAAGAGGTGGGCTCGAATCGTGTGTATCCGCCCTCGTACCGGGTGCGCCCTGTGGAAGCGCAGGTTACCGAGTTGCGCAAGTTGTTTCCCAGCCTGGGCAGTTGCCTGGAGAAACTGGCGCGCCGCGAGCTTCCTGAGGGCGCTGAGGCGTGGTTCGCGATTCCCCGCTGGCAGGCCCTGGGGTCTACTTACAACGAGGCGGTGGAGTTGGTCCTTGGGGTTCTGGCCTCAAAACGCCGGTTTTCGAATCGAATCGCCGGGAAACTGGGTGAAATGTTCCTTCGCCAGACGGAGCGCTCAAAGCTGGCGGAAAAGATTCTTGCCGAGCAGCAGGAGGGAAATGACATTCTGGTGCTGGCCGCGCAGGCCGGCATGTTGCATCGCGGCTCCTCTGCCCGGCGCACGCGCGTGTCGATGGCCGGCAACGAGTTTGGCCTGGGAGTGTTTTCGTTTGCCTGCATGCTCCTGACGCACCCCGAGCGGCTTTCCACCGGCGATACCCTGATGATCGATTGCGGGGGCGATGAGTACTCCGTGCGCAGCGACTACACCTTCGACCGGGTTCCGCTCTTCGATTTCGATATGGCCGGCATCGAGTTCAGCGTTTTTTACGAAGACCGGGCTCGCAACCTGTGGGGCACGCCGACCGGGTTCCTCTACAAACTGGTTTGAGGCTCTCACCGCTTCGCCTCCTGAATGCCGCCTGCTGCGTCTAAGCAGCAGGCGGTATTCTTTTTCAAGCGATGCGCGTGCGAGTACTTCCCTTTGGTGTATCGAAAGACTGGCTGGGTGCGGCGGCGGCGACCGTCGAGTTGCCGGAAGGCGCCTCGGTGGCGGATCTGCTGCAGCACCTGACCGCGCGTGTGGCCGCGGCGGAGAACGCGTGGCGGGGAATTGCGGTCAGCGTAAATGCGGAATACGCTTCCGCGGGACAGGTGCTGCGCGATGGCGATGAGGTGGGATTGCTGCCGCCCGTCTCCGGCGGCACTGCGCGTGCGGCGAATAATCTGGACGAGTCCATGGGACAACCTCGAGTCATCACGCTGACGCGCGAACCCATCGATGCAGCGAAGCTGGTTGCCGAAGCCAAGCTCGGCGAGGACGGCGCGGTAGTAGTCTTCGACGGCATTGTGCGCAACAACACCCGCGGGAGACGAACGCTTCATCTGGATTACGAAGCCTACGAAGAGATGGCGCTGAAGCAGATGAATGGCCTTGCGGAGCAGGCTCGTGAGAGGTTCGGCGTGCGCCAGGTAACCATCGTTCACCGGCTGGGAAGGCTGGAAATTGGCGAGACGAGCGTCCTGATCGTGGTGGCGTCGGCGCACCGTGGAGCCGCCTTCGACGCAAGCCGCTGGGTGATCGATACGCTGAAGAAGACAGTGCCCATCTGGAAAAAGGAGACGTTTGTGGATGGCGCGGTGTGGGCCGACGGCGAACCGTTTCCGGCGGAGCTGGCTCTCGATTCGGAGGCTCCGCATGAGGGGTAATCCTGGTGGATTCCCACAATCCGGAATCACCGTCTCCGGTGAAGGGTACGGGCTTCAGCCCATACATGAAGGGTTCGGGCTTCAGCCCATACATGAAGGGTACGGGCTTCAGCCCGTACATTCGGTGCCGCCCGGAAGACGGGCTTTAGCCCCTGAGGGAATACTCCAGCGAATCGTCTCAAATGCACTTCTCGCTCTTGCCGTCGCCTTCTCTCCAGAGCTTTTTGCGCAGACGCCTACGCTGCACGTGGATGTGAAACTGGTAAGCATCTTTGTGAATGTAACGGACCGCAACGGGGCAATCGTGGGTGGGTTGACGCGCGAGGATTTTGCGGTGTCGGAAGATGGCCGGCCGCAGCAGCTTGCGATCTTCGAGAAGCAGTCGGAGATGCCGCTGAACCTGGTGCTGGCCATCGACACCAGCGGCAGCGTGCGCAAGGATATGACTGAAGAGGCGGCGGCGGCGCGGCGGTTCGCCCACGCGATCGTGCGGCCACAGGACGAGATGGCGGTGCTGCAGTTTGCCACCGAGGTGCGGGAGCTGACGCCGTTTACCAACAAAATGCCGCTGATCGATCGAGGCCTGGGCCAGTTGCACGGCGATTATGCAACCGCGCTCTACGACGCAATCGATCTGAGCGCCGAACGGCTCGGCGCGAAGGATGGGCGCAAGGTGCTGGTGCTGATCTCCGACGGTGACGACACCGTCAAGAACACCACCTACGCGCAGGCCCTGGAGCAGGCGTTGCGCAACGAGGTGATGATCTACTCGATTATCGACGTGCCCATCGAGGCCAGCGCCGGGCGCGACACGGGTGGCGAACATGCGCTGATCACGCTGGCCGAACAGACAGGCGGAAAGTATTTTTACGTGGCCGATGGAGGACTTGACAAGGCCTTTGCCAAGGTCAGCGACGATCTGCGCACGCAGTATCTGCTCGGCTATTATCCGCGCAACCAGGAGCCCGGCCGAATCTTTCACCGGTTGCAGGTGGCAGTTCCCAGGGCCTCGGCGGATGACTTCAATGTGCGGCACAAAACCGGGTACTATTCTGACCCGCACCCGGCAGGAAACTAGTACACGATGGAATGCTGTACTCTGACGGAATGAATTTCCGCTCTACCGTTTGCCTTCTGGCGATCCTGTTTGCAGGATTCCTTCCCGCCTCTGCCAAATCTCATCACGGTAGGATTCGTGTCCTGATCGTTGACGGCTTCAGCAATCACGACTGGCAGCAGACGACGCAGCTGCTCCGCGGAATCCTTGCGCCCGCGGGAGAATTCACCGTGGACGTAAGCACCGCGCCGCAGGATACCGGCTCGGCTGCGTGGGCGGCGTGGCGGCCGCATTTTGCGGACTACGACGTGGTGATCCAAACCTGCAACGAAAATGGCACAAACGGCAATTTGCAGGGGCTCAAGGTAAAACCGGATTGGCCGCAGGCGGTCAAGAAGGACTTTGCAGACTATATCCGCAAAGGCGGCGGAGTTTACATCTACCATGCCGCCGAGAACGCTTTTGTGGGTTGGAAGGAATACGAGCAGATGGTCGGCCTGAGCTGGCGGGATGCCGATTACGGCACGGCAATCCGTGTCGGCGATTCCGGCGAGCCGATGAGGATCCCCGCGGGCGAGGGCCGCGCAACTGGGCACGGCAACCGTTCGGACGTGCTGGTGACTCGGCTGGGCGACGATCCCATCCACGCGGGGATGCCCCGGTCGTGGATGTCGACGGATATGGAGGTTTATTATTACGCGCGCGGCCCGGCCACTGGGGTCCACGTGCTGGCCTATGCGCGCGACACGGATCCGAAGCTGGGTTTGTTGTGGCCCGTGGAGTGGACGACGGCCTACGGCTAGGGGCGCGTCTATATTTCAACGTACGGGCATGTATGGCCGGGAGATGTGCAGCCTCCGGGCTTGCGCGATGCGGCGGTCCAGACCATCATTCCGCGCGCCCTGGAATGGCTGGCGCGCCGGCCGGTCACGTTTCCCGTGCCCCGGGACTTCCCCGGCACCAGCGCAGTCTCGGTCCGGCGGGTGGCCCTGGTCTCGGGGTTTTATTCAAAGCGTGATGAGGGTGCCCCCGGTCCCTCGCAGTTGGAGACCGCGGTGACCTCGAACCCCAACCCGGCCGCTCCTGGATTCTGACGGTTCCGCCCGTATTACCGGCAACCCGATAATTACCCCGAAAATGGGTTTCTGTCCGGATCGCCGACAAACCAACCGGAACGCAACAACCGCGGCCGGCGGTTTTGTGGCGCAGGGGCGTATGCGTTGGACGTGTTCACGAGAAAAGGAGCGATCGAAATCAGAGCGACGGTTTGACGTGACGCGGAGGCTCCTTTAAAGCGTCCTTCAACGTCGGTGATTCCTGCAATGAGGTCTTCATTGCTTCTTTCACATTGCGCGCGAGCTTCTCAATGGCGGCAACTTTCTTAAGCTGATCGGGAGTGAGCGCATCGGGATTTGTGCTGCTCAGCTCGGCATTCAAGTCTGTTACCAGCTTCAGCAGTTTATTGGTGTCTGAAACCATGGATTTGTTCAGTGCGGCGTTGAGCATGCGCAATTGTCTCTGTTGGGCGACTGGATCTTCGTCGTCCATGGTGGAAGTCGGATCAATTCGCCCATTTGCCGATTGCAAGGGATGACTGGACAGTTGCCCGGTGCCGGTGCTCTGGTCGGACTGAGCCCGCGCCAGTGCGCAGGGTACTGCGAGGAACAGGGCCAGCAACAAGACTGGACACAGTACATCCACAGTAAGGTTCTTCTGCATGGATTTCATTTCGACCTCATCTTGTGTGCGAGTTTTTCAATCTCTTCGGCCTGGCGAATGACGGCTATGGACAATGTGTCCGGGGTTGTCTTGTCAATGTCGGCCTTCAGGTCGTATGCCATCTTCAACAGGTTGGCGCTGTCGAGGGCAATTTGCTTTTTTAGGGGGGTCGTGGACGCCTCGGTGACGTGTGCCTTCGCAGCCTGATCTTGTGAAGGTGCTTGCGCAGTGGCTCCGGGGGCAGCGTCCGATGTTGCGGTTGGGGGCGCGGCCTGCGGCTCTGTTGATTGTGCGAAGGTCGTCCGCGCTTCAGGCCGGATTGCAATTGCGATGACAAACAGGCCGGTAAGCAGGCAAACCCGCAACACTCTGGTTCGCAGTAGGCGAACCTTACTCTTGCTACCCAAGCGACGCACTTTCATGGAAGACCTCCATCACGCGCCAAGCGGTTCTTGGAATGGCCGCAGCAGGTTTGGACCGCTCCTGCGCACAGTCTAGTTCAGATTGGGGAGTTTTGGCTGGTTCATTTTTCTTGATTGCTCCGTTTGAACTCACCGGTTGAGTGTCGTTGTCCTTTCCCAACTTTTCGCCAGTGATCAGTAACAACCCCACGGGCCGCCAAACCGGACAATGGGCGATTTTGGTGGGGTTCTGTCCGGATAGGCGACAAACCGACCGGAAGCCGAGTATGTGATATTTGTGAAACTCGGTGTCACGCCGAGCCGTCAATAGTAGAAAGAAAGCTCCGGGGAGGGACCATGAAACTGCGCTCGGTCTTGAGAATTGGCTTGGTCTCCTTGATGTTGGTAGGCGCCTTTATAGCGGGGCAACACAATAACCGCACGGCAACTGCTCAAACCTCCCAGAAATGGGAATATCAGATTGTTGGCTGCGGAGTTGGCTGCTCCGGTCAAGTCGAACAGATCAACAAGCTGGGCGACCAAGGCTGGGAAGTAGTCACACTTAATGCGAGTAACCGCGTACTTCTAAAAAGGGCAAAATAAACACAAATCAAAAGTTGACCGTCGGGTGTGCTTGGGTGAAGCGCAAATCCGGGAAATAGGGGGACATGATACCTATTCCCCGCACTGGGTGCGCCCGAGTTTGTCTCTGGACTTGAAAGCCTATTGGGCCGCAAGATCGCCCGCCGAGCTGCTGGCCGCAAACCGGCAACTGAAACCAACCGCACCGAACAGCTAAGATTGTTGTGAATAGGTATCATGCCCCCATATTTCGACTGCAATGGAATGCCCTTGGGCTCGCGAGCCTTCCTGAGGAGCCTTGGATGAGCCCAACAACGAAGATTTCTCCCGGTTCGACAAATCGCCCAGCTTCCGCCAATATCAATCGGGAAGAAACCCCTTTCGAGGCGCTGGCCAGCATCTGCTCGGTTCTGGTGGTGGGCCTGTTCATTCTCACCTTCCTGGCCCAGAACTACCTCATTCCGTCGGGCTCGATGCAGAACACGCTGCTGGTGGGCGATCACCTGGTGGTTGACCGGATCACGCTCATGGCGCCCGCCCCGTGGATGCCGCTGGTAAGGTATCGCGAGCCGAGGCGCGGCGATATCGTGGTTTTCCTCAAGCCCGTTTATCAACCCGGTATTGATGCGACAGACGCCGATGGGACACCGCAGTACACTCCCCTGGTGAAGAGATTGATTGGAGTGCCCGGCGATCATATTCACTTGCGCAACGGCATTGTGATTGTGAATGGCGTCGCGCAGCCGATTGGATTTGCGCAGCCGACGACGCCGGAAAACTTCAACGAGTTCCTCGATGATTTCCCCGCAGTATCCCCAGCGGAGGTGCCTGGGTCAACAGAGTCCTGGGCCGTGAATTTTTCGAGTTACGTTCACGACGGCGACCTGGTGGTACCGCCAGGCATGTACTTCATGATGGGCGACAACAGACACAACAGCCTGGACTCGCGCTTCTGGGGCTTCGTGCCACGCGCGAACATACTTGGCCGTCCCCTGTTCAATTATTGGTCGTTCAAGGCCACTGAACCACAACTTGAACAAACAGGATTCGGCCAAAAGCTCGCGTGGATTGGCCACGTTCTGGTGGATTTCTTCCCGGATACGCGCTGGAAGCGCACTTTCCACGTTGTTCATTGAACCCACATTGCATCCCGATTCGATATTGGTGCGTTCCGAGCCTATCACCGGCTATCCAGGAATAACCCCGAATCGACTCCAACCGCCCAATCCGCCACCCGCCTCCCCGAATTCCCTAGTCCCTACGTCCCTGGTCCCTGGTCCCTACTCCCTACGTCCCTAGTCCCTAGTCCCTGGTCCCTACGTCCCTGGTCCCTGGTCCCTACGTCCCCTGTTCCCTGCTCTTCTCTGCCATTCCCTCACTTCCGCCAACTCCTCCAGCGTCTGTCCGTACTTCGGCACAATCCCGTACACAACCTTGCATCCCATCGCCTCCGCCATCCGCGACATCGACCTCAAAGTTGTGGAACTCTTCAGTTCCCTCGCTTCAAGGTCGAACACCCCCGAACGGTTCACACCCATTTGGGCCGCGATCTCCAACACCGGAACTCGCAGAGCAGTCCGGATCGCCCTCAGCAACCCATTCGTCGCATTCTCATCCATCCCTGCCCGCCGGAACGGCCGCATCTCCGTATCCAGCTTTCTCTGCAATCTTTCCCTCTCCCTCGCGCGCATCCCGTCTCCCTTCCCGCTGTTTCATTCCGTTTTCAAATCTCTGCCTGGGTTAGCCAATCCTGCCCCTGTTACCAGGCCCTGACCTGTCTCCAAGCCTAGACAGGTCGCGGAATTAATCTGCAAATTGCGCGCGCAATTTGCAGAATCACCACCGTTTCGCGTCAGTGGTACTGATGTATCAGTACTGTCTTGAAAATGGGTCCGATTCTATCAGTGCATTCTTCTTCAAAAAACTGCAAAAACACAAACATCCGCCCGCAAACCTGCATCGTTCGCTGAGAATGTCCGCCTCTACCCCTGCAAACATGGCGAGACTATGCCGATGCGCTCAAGCAGCATTTCCGCCGCCTTTTTCCGGTATCCGGATGTGCGATCGGCTATTCGGAAATTGTCCCATCGCCGAATCGCTTGTCTACATGTCCCTCGCCGCTGCATCTAAAATGAAACCATGACTTCTCCCTTGTCCTCGCGCCGCCGTTCCAAGACGCCTCCGCCGGGCGAAACCGGCCAGGAAGCACTCTATCTGCGCTCGCTCAGCGACCGCCAGGTCGTAGTCCAAATCAAGTTGCGCGATGGGGAAACCGTGCGTGGATGGATCGAGTACTTCGACGATGCCATGCTGCGGCTGACGCGCGAGGGGCAACCCAACTTGTTCATCTACAAGCACCAGATCCGGACCATCAGCGAAGCCGGCAAGCGCCGCACGCCACGGTTCGAGACGGCAAAGGGAGCGCCGCTCGCCGTCGAACTCGCGGTGAATGAAACCGCTCCCGTCGAGGAAGGCTCGTGAGCGGCGGGGCGGGCGCAGCGGTGGAGAATCTGGTCTGGGTTCCAAAGGCGGCTGAGATTGCGCGGGAGGCTGGAAAGCGCCTGCGCGAGTTTCTGGCTGAGGGCGTCGAGACCGAATACAAGGGCGATGTGGACCTGGTGACAGTGGCCGACCGAACGGTTGAAAAGCTGATCCGCGAGCGGTTGGCCGAATCGTTCCCCGAACATGGCGTTTACGGCGAAGAGGGTACGCGCGAGCGCATGGACGGGGAGTTCCGCTGGTATGTGGACCCGCTGGATGGAACCACCAATTTTGCCCACGGGTTTCCTCAATTCTGCGTCTCGCTGGGCCTGGAACGTAGACAGGCCGGGCGCACACCGGGGACGCCGTCCGATCAGGATGGAACGCTTGTTGCCGGCGTAATCTACGATCCCATGCGGGATGAATTATTCACGGCCGAGCGAGGACAGGGCGCGAGGCTTAACGGCAGGCCGATTAAGGTTTCGCGCATTCCCGACCTGGCCGAGGCGCTATTGTCCACCGGCTTCCCGAGCCGCAAGCGCCATGCCAGCCCCAATGTTCACTTCTACCAGGAGTTCACGCTTCGCTCGCACGGGGTGCGGCGCGCGGGTTCTGCGGCGCTGGATCTGGCCTATGTGGCCTGCGGCCGGCTTGAAGCATTCTGGGAGTTCAACCTGAACCCCTGGGACACGGCGGCCGGTATTCTGCTTGTGGAAGAGGCCGGTGGTCGGGTGACGGACTTCGCCGGCAACCATTTCCAACTGAATAGCCGCGAGATTCTGGCTTCAAACGGGTTGATTCAGGCGGAGCTGGTGAGTTTGTTCGGCGACATGTTTGCCGGGCGCAACCTCTCACCCATTCCAACACCGCAGGAGTTTGCCCGCAGCCGGGCCGAAAGAGGAAGATAATTCGCTGAGTCCCACCCTGCTTCCCGCATCGCAAAACCCGGGCTCATCTGAACGAGTCAGGCTCCGGGGTCGTGTGCTACTATCAGCGTCGAGAAGTAAGCATCCCCGGAGAAATCAGAGATGGCCTACGTCATTGCAGAACCCTGTATCGGCACCAAGGACACCGCCTGTGTAGACGCATGTCCCGTCGATTGCATCCACCCCAAGAAGGACGAGGACGGCTTCGCCGAGTCCGACCAGCTCTTCATCGACCCGGTCGAGTGCATCGACTGCGGCGCCTGCGTTCCAGCCTGCCCGGTATCGGCCATCTTCGCGTTGGACGACCTCCCGGAGAAGTGGGCCCACTTTACCGAAAAGAACGCCGCGCACTTCGGTCGCTAAAGCAGCCCGGCCCAACAAAATAATTCAGCTTTCTCTCAACGCGCATCCTGCCCCGGGGTAGGATGCGCGTTTGTGTCTCAGTCGGAAAGAGTGAACGGATGGAAGGGATTGGAAGGCAGTCAGGGCCCTGCTTCAGCGGCGGACCGCTAGTCTGGGTTATATCAGGCAATAGCGAGGGATTGAGTGGCTGCCTCTCCGGGAATTCGCCACTGCTTGACTTGGGTGAACCTGGAAAGCCGTCTTAGTTGACGGTCTCTTCGACCTCTTCGGCCGGCACATAAATCGGAGCCGGAACGCCTCTCTCCATTTCGCGAATTGCCGCGGTGCGAGAGCAGATTTCAAAGCGGCCCTTCTCGATCTCGACGAAATCAATATTATCGCCGGTCTTTAGGCCGAGCTTTTTTCGGATGTCGGTGGGAAGAGTGATGCGCCCGTTGAAGGTGACCATAGCGGATGGCATGTGGAACCTCTACAACTATTGTAACGTGAGATACCCCCTGATTTTGTGGAAAATGGCGCAATTTGGCAGACGTGCTGGCGATGGGCAAGCACACTAATTCATTGAAAACGTGTGCATTGGACGCCATCTGGAGGCACTCCCCCAGAATGCGACAGGGGAAAATGCAGACCAGGGGCGAGCGAACTGTGCTCCGGTCTGGCCGGACTGCTTTCTGCATCGCAAATAGATGAAATCAAAGGGAAAAAACGGTGCTTTTGGGCGCCTACGCGGGTTCAGTGCGAAGATAGGAGACGCATGAGTGTGCTTACCTCTGAAGCCGTGGTTCTGCGCACGTGGCCGGTGCACGAGGCCGACCTGATCGTTAGCTTTTTCACGCGCGATTACGGGCGGATGAAGGGCGTGGCCAAGTCGGCCTTGAAGAGCCGCAAGCGGTTTGGCGGTGCGCTGGAGCCAATGACGGTGGCGCGGGCGTGGTTTGTGGAGAAACCACGCCAGGAATTGGTGCGTCTGGATCAATTGGAGATTCTGCAATCGCCCCTGGCTGCGCCGGTGGACCATGTGCGCATGGCGGTGCTGAGCTTTTATGCAGAGATGCTGGACGAGGCGCTGCCCGAGCACGATCCTCAGGAGACGGTCTTCCGGCTGCTGGTTTCGGTGCTGGAGCAGACGACGGCCGCCCAGTCGGAGATCGTACAGCCCCCATCTGCCGGGCCCTGGATGGCGCTGACCTATTTTTCTCTTTGGATGACGCGGCTGATGGGGCTGCTTCCCGACATCGCCCATTGCACAGCCTGCGGCGAAGCGCTGAAGGCCGGAGAGACCAGCTTCAATTCGCTCGGCGACGGGCTTTTCTGTGCCGCGCACCGCAACGGAAACGCAAGCGCGCTTTCGGCCGATTCGTGGCAGCTGGCGCAGAGGATGTTGCGGGCTCCGGTTTCGGCCTTTGCCGGCGATTCGTGGCCGCGGCGACGGGGACAGGATCTGCGGCGGTTCACGCTGCAATCGCTGGAGCGGCACCTGGAACGCAAGCTGCGCACGGCGGAGGCGCTGATAAGGCTGGGCGGGTGACTCAGGCTCTTGGCTGATAAAATTGGCTCAGTCCAATTGCCCCGTCGAGAGTGAGTGTCCCAGTGCCATCATCAACTGCATTACCGGCTACCGCTGTATCCACCGCCAAACCGGTCGCGCTTACTTTTCAGGAACTGTTGTTCCGGCTTCAGAGTTTTTGGGCAGCGCGCGGGTGCGTGCTGCAGCAACCCTTTGACGTGGAAGTGGGCGCGGGCACCATGGCGCCGGAGACATTTCTTCGCGTGCTGGGGCCGAAGCCATACAAGGTGGGCTATGCGCAGCCTTCGCGGCGACCGGCGGACGGACGCTACGGCGAGAATCCTAACCGGCTGTTCCGGCATACGCAGTTTCAACTGATCCTGAAACCGCCGCCGGTGAATGTGCAGGAGCTTTATCTCCAATCGTTGGAAGCGATCGGGATCGACCTTTCGAAGCACGACCTGAAGTTCGAAGAGGACAATTGGGAAGGCCCGACGGTGGGCGCGTGGGGAGTGGGCTGGCAGGTGATGATGGACGGCATGGAGATCACCCAGTTCACCTACTTCCAGCAGTGCGGGGGACTCGATCTCGACCCGATTTGCGCGGAGTTGACATATGGACTGGAACGGCTCTGCGCCTTCATGCAGGATGTGGACTCGGTGTACGACGTGGTGTGGGCGCGCGATCCGGAGACGGGCGCAGTTGTCACCTACGGCGACGTGCGGTTGACGGAGGAACTTCAGTACTCGGTGTACAACTTCGAAGACGCCGATGTCGCGCGGCTCTGGGAGCATTTCACCAGTTATGAGGCCGAGGCGCAGGCGCTGCTTGCCAAGGCCAATACCGTGCTGGCAGATGAGAATGCGAGCGCGGAGGAGAGGCGACGCTTCCCGCTCATGTCTACATACGAGCTGGCGCTGAAGTGCTCGAACCTCTTCAATCTTCTGGATGCGCGTGGGGCGATCAGCGTAACCGAACGGGTGGGGATGATTGCGCGGATACGGAACCTGGCGGTGGGCGTAGCTAAGGTGTATGTGGGACAGCAAGCGACTTAGCGGGGATTGCTGTTTGGCGAGTTAGCTAGTTAGTGCGGCATGCGTGAGTTAGCGAGTTAGCGGAAAGATACTCAAAAGATATGGCGGATTTTTTGTTGGAGATTGGGCTGGATGAGATTCCGGCTCGAATGATAGCAGGGGCCGAGGCGGAGTTGGGCAGGCGCGTGCGTGAGTTACTTGCGCGCGAGCGGCTGCTTGGGGTCGCGGCGAAAGTCACGACTTACTCGACGCCTCGGCGGTTGGCTGTTCTTGTTGAGGACGTTCTCCCTGGGCAGGCAGACGCTGAAGAGCAAATGACCGGCCCATCGTGGAAAGTGGCCTTCAAAGACGGCGCGCCGACAGCGGCGGCTGAGTCCTTTGCAAAGAAGGCCGGCGTGGAGGTCTCGGCTCTTGAAAAAGTCACGACGGCGAAGGGTGAGTATGTGGGCGCAACGGTGAAGCGCGTCGGACGCTCGGCGCAGGATGTCCTCACCGCTGAAATACCGAAGGAAGTGCTGTCGCTCTATTGGGCCAAAAACATGTACTGGCGCGCGGGCAAGCCGGAGCGGTTTGTGAGGCCTGTGCGGTGGGTTGTGGCGCTGCTGGATTCGTCGGTTGTGCCGGTGGAGATTGCGGGGATTGCGGCGGGGAAAGTTAGTCGTGGTCATCGGATTTTGCATGGCGACCACTCCGTGGTTTTGCCT